>JACXTT010000776.1_pt1 | contig 54528 bp, 42 predicted proteins | sample 9270951 | NCBI WGS metagenome assembly JACXTT01 (sample SAMN15532306, study PRJNA645909) | rock metagenome | isolation source: weathered quartz diorite | place: Puerto Rico | collected 2017-06-21
TACATCAGCAATTATCAAAAATAATTACAATCGATTGCGATAAAATTCAAAATAGCTCCCATATTAATCAATTATTTATCTTTTATTAATCGTCTGCTCTTGTTTTGTATCCAATTATAAACCAGTTGTACACCGCTTTTGCCAACCCACCGGCCAGGAGTTAGTGTACCAGATTAACCGATATAACCATGAATCACTATCAACAGTACCCTCCGTAGGTATGCTGCCGCATTATACCTACCACCTTAACCAGGTAACCAATAATTTAAACTTAATCATTAACGAGAAACAGTATGAAAAAACTTAAATACTCACTTATTCTATTTTTCCTTTTCCCGCTCAGTTTGTTCGCCCAGCAGATCCCGATCAGCGGAAAAGTAATTGACTTAACCGATGGGTCGACACTTCCGGGGGTAAGTGTAAAAATTAAAGGAACAACCACAGGCGCCATTACCGATGTGGGCGGAAAGTTCCAACTCAACGTCCCCAATACCGATGCCATTTTACAACTATCATTTATTGGCTATGTAACCCAGGAAATAGCAGTTAAAGACATTAAAGGTGGTGTTATCGCCTTAAAAACCACCAATAAAAGTCTGGATGAGGTAGTAGTTGTGGGCTACGGTGTACAAAAAAGAGCCACCATAACCGGTTCAATTGCAACATTACAAAGCAAAGAGATCGTCACCACCAAAAACGAGAGTGTGATCAATATGCTTACCGGTAAAATCCCCGGGATACGTATCGTTCAAACAACCGCAGAGCCGGGTTCCTATGCCAACAATTTAAACATCAGGGGTTACCAAAGCGCTCCTTTAGTGGTGATTGATGGTATTATCGGTGGCGACCAGTCGACCATAGGCCGCATGGACCCTAATGAAATTGAAAGTATTTCGGTATTGAAAGATGCTGCTGCTTCTATATACGGTATGCGTGCCGCCGGAGGTGCTATCCTGATCACCACCAAGAAGGGATCGAAGAACGGAAAAATCAACATCAACTACTCTGTTAACGATGCGATACAAACCTTTTTAGGTATGCCGGAAGGAGTTGGCGCTGTAGATTATATGATGCTGACCAATGAAAAGGTTAAACGCGATTTCGCCAATAACTTTATATCCAACGTTACCCCCCAATTTTCCTATGCCGATATCCAGCCCTATCTTAACGGTACGCGCAAATCAGCCGACTGGATAGACATGGTTTTCAGAAAAACGGCTAACCAGATACAACACAATTTGAACATTGATGGTGGCAGCGATAAAATAAGCTATTTCTTCAACTTTGGTTATCAAAAACAAGATGGTGTTTTTAAAACAGGCGATCTGAATTACAACAAGTATAACTTCCGCTCAAATGTTACCGCCAGCATAACCAAAGGACTTAAAGCACAGGTATTAACATCGGCCTGGATGGACGAGAAAAACCAACCATATACTGATGAATGGACTGTTTACAAATATACCTGGAACCAGATACCCACACACCAGATATATGCTAATGACAATCCCTTATACCCTGCAGTAATGGACGACAATATGAATCCATCCATTATTACAGATGCCAGTAAAGTGGGTTCAAAAAGGTTCAGAAATAAAAACATTACCAGCCAGTTAAATTTAACTTATGATATACCCGGCATAGAAGGGTTAAGCGCCAAGGCCTTGTTTAACATTGATTATGGCACGGCAGATAATAACCAAATCAAAAGGTCATTTTCTTTATATACTTACAGCGCGGCCAACGATACGTATATACCTAGTTTAGTTAATTCGCCGGCAGGTATAACGCGCTCTTATTATACCCACTTCAACACACTGGCACAGGTAACCTTAAACTATGCCCACACCTTTTTTACAGATCATCACATAACAGCCATGGCTACTTATGAGCAAAGCCATGAAACCGCCGATAACTTTAACGCCTATCGCGATATCGAAATCCCGGTTGATTATTTATTCGGGGGGTTACAAAACTCCAATATGTCTGGCGGTATGGATGCCGGTGCTTTGCAGGATCGTGCGCATAAAAGCATTATCGGCAGGTTCAATTACGATTATAAAGGTAAGTACCTGGCCGAGTTCAGCTTTCGCCGGGATGGCAATAACCTGTATCAACCCGGACCGGATCAATGGGGATTTTTCCCCGGCGGATCAGTAGGCTGGGTGTTGACTAAGGAAAACTTTTTCAGAAGCCTGATTCCTGAACACATCCTTACCAATTTAAAAATCAGGGCATCATATGGCCAAACCGGTGATGAAGCGAATGCTCCGGCATTCAATTATGTTAACGGATACACCTATCCTATAGGCAGTTATATTTTTGGTGCGGGAGCAGTAAACGGATCGGCACCTAAATTGGGAAATCCCGGTTTAACCTGGTCTGTAAATACCATCAAAAACATCGCGATGGACTTTAGTCTGTTTGGCGGAAAAATAGATGGTACCATTGAGGTTTTCAGAAACGACAGGACAGGATTACCTGCCCAACCTTCTGTAGCCTTACCCGGAACAGTAGGAGCGGCTGTACCACAGATTAATTATAACAGCGACAGGGTACAGGGCCTTGACTTTAGTCTGGCATATCGCACCACCCTTGGTCAGGTTGGGTTAAACCTTAGCGGTAACATAGGTACTACACGGTTAGAAGCATTGAATGTTCTTCGAGGCAGATCAGGCAACGAGTATTTAAACTGGAAAGAAAACCAGACCAACAGGTACCAGAACGTTTGGTGGGGTCCTGAATATGCCGGGCAATTCACCAATTACAACCAGATATACAATTATGGCGTTAACACAGGCGGAGGCAATAACAATGTTGTTCCTGGTGACTACTACTATAAAGACTGGAACAATGATGGGGTAATAGATGATAAAGACAGCCACCCTATTGCCACTACCGATATCCCTTTGTATAACTACGGGCTTACCATTGGCCTGAGTTATAAAGGTTTTGATATGAATATGCTTTTACAAGGTGCTGCAGGCGTTTATGTACAATACGGTGAGCAATTTGCATCACCGCTGATGTATGGCCGAAGCGCCCTCACCCGCTTTCTGGACAGCTGGCACACGGCAGATCCTTATGCCAATGTTTTTGACCCCAACACGGTATGGGTTCCCGGATTTTATCCTGCAATGGGTTCGCCGGATGCGCAAGGCACAAAAGCTATTCAAAATGCCAGCTACCTGCGTGTAAAATCATTAGAGTTCGGGTACTCGTTACCTCCTTCTGTTTTAAAAAGCATAGGTGTTAAAAAACTCAGGGTATATGTAAACAGCTACAACCTGTTAACCTTTACCGGATTAAAGAACTATGACCCGGAACACCAGGGCCCCAATCCTCGGGACAACGGCAATTTCGGCGTAGCCCTGGGCGGATACACCTACCCTATGAACAGGACTTTTAATCTGGGCGCTAACGTTTCCTTTTAAACTATTGACATATGAAAAGTATACATAAATTAATCATAGCCATTTCTATCACCGTTGGAGCCTCGGTAACTTCCTGTCAGAAGTTGAACATCCCGCCAACTAATATATTTACTCCCGATGTTATATACAGCAGTGAGGCGGGTGTTAAATCGTTTTTAGCAACTATTTATCAGAATTTACCTATCGAGGACTTCAAATACAGGCCAGATCAGGGATTTAAAACAGGGAGTAATGATTGGGAAAATTTTTACAATTCGGCTGGTGTAACCGGTGAGGAAGTTGGGCCCTGGGGCGGCGTGGATATTGCCGGAGGTTTCGGGTACTGGCCATATGGCGATATCCGGAATGTGAACATTCTGATATCTGAATTACCTAAACATGTGGCTACCCTAACACAGCCAACTGTAAATGCGCTTTTGGGCGAAGCCCATTTTTTAAGGGCTTACTATTATTTTGGTTTGGCCAAACGTTATGGAGGAGTACCGCTTATCAAGGAACCACAAGATCCGGCAGCTCCCTTGTCAACCCTTCAGGTACATCGTAATAAAGAACAGGAAACCTGGGATTTTATTGGATCGGAGCTTGATTTGGGTTACCAGATGATGCCCGAAAGCAGTGATGCCGGCAGGGCCAATAAATACGCGGCTATTGCCTTAAAATCAAGGATCATGTTATATGCAGCCTGTATAGCCAAATACGGTTCTGTAAATTTTGTTGACGGCCCGGCACGCGCACAAGGTCTAGTAGGTATCCCGGCCGATCAGGCTACTAAATACTTCCAGGCAGCTTATGATGCTGCAAAAGCATTGGAAGGCCATTATTCCCTTTACAATGCCAATTCAGATAAGGTACAAAACTATGTCGACTTGTTCCTGAAAAGCGGAAGCCCCGAAAATATATTCATTAAACAATACTCTATCGCTAACCAAACTGCGCACAGCTGGGATGCTACCATGTCGCCGCGGTACATGACAGCCAACGCGCTTTCCCGCTCGTACCCAACGTTAGATCTGGTACAACTTTGGGGAAATTTGCAAGTAACCAATGACGATGGCACCCCTAAACGTTTTGATAACCGCGCCGACCTCATGCAGGGTCTTGAACCGCGCCTGTTGGCTACTGTTTATTTCCCTGGCGCTACTTTAAGAGGGCTCACCTTTGATATGCAACGGGGTATATATCCTTCTTTTAGCGGAACTGCTGCTGCCGAAGTGGCCAAACAACCCAACTCCCGCTCCTACATACTGGCAGGCGATACCAAAACCTTGTATCAGGGTAAACAGGTTATCGGCTTTACCGGTCCCTGGACTGGCGGTGATGAATTAACCCGCACAGGTTTTTATGTGCGTAAGTATGTTGACTATAACAAACCTCAGGCAGCGGTTGATCTGAACAGGAGCGAACAACCATGGATTGACCTGCGCTACGGTGAGATACTATTAAACCGCGCCGAAGCCGCTATGGAATTAGGCAATCCAACTGATGCACTAAGCTCTATCAATCAGCTCCGCACACGGGCCGGCGCTACACTATACACATCAATTGACCTGACTAAAGTGCGTAACGAACGCCGTATGGAGCTTGCCTTCGAAAACCAATACTATTGGGACTTAAAAAGATGGCGTACTGCCGACGTGGTGCTTGACCGCGCGCACTTTAAAGGACTGATGCCTTATTACGTATTTAACGAAAACAAATTCATTTTCCTGGCAGAGCCCGAGCTGTTTAACCGCGAATACACCTTCCAGAAACAATTTTATTACGAAGGGATCCCTGGCGGCGAGATCGGCAAAAACCCTAACCTGCTTCCAAACAACCCTAACTATTAAGCATTAAAAATTTTAAATATGAAAAAGTTAATCAGCAATTTTTTAGTGGTGGCGGCTATTTTTACAATCTCTGCCTGTACAAAAATAGATAACTATGATGGCCCTAACGCCTCATTTCAGGGCAATATCATTTCATCTGCAGGAGGTAATTTGCAAACATCCAGCGGCAGTACACAGATCAAGCTACAGCAAATAGGCTGGACAACTCCGCAAACCATCCCCAGTAAATTTGATGGAACGTTTGAAGACACCAAGCTGTTTAAAAGTGCCTATAAGGTAGTACCAACCGGGGGAGCTTTCTGGCCGGTTACCGATACTATAGTGGTAAACATTGCCCAGGGCACCAAGCACGATTTTACGGTTACCCCATACATCATTATCAAAAACTTTACTACAAGTTTAAGCGGTACAACCTTAACGCTTAAGTATACCCTCACTGCCCCTATTGCTGCAGGGTTGCCAACTATTAAGGATACACAGCCTTATGTTAATAGCACCAAACTGGTGGGTGCCGGAGCCTCTATCCGGGATTTTTCGGATGTAAACGCGGTAACTATCAACAAAAATTTCACGGATATGAGCGACGCCGACAAGTCGGTAACCTTAACCGTGCCCAACCTGCTGCCAGGCCGTACATTTTATGTACGCGTGGGGGTACGTTTAAGCGACAGCTTTAACAGCTCCAATTTTTCGGAAATAGTGCAGGTAGATGTTCCTAAATAATTAACCTAAACAAAAAAGGAAATGAAATTTATAAAAACATTGATGGTATGTTCCATCCTCATAACAGGCCTTATCATTACCGGCTGCAAAAAAGAAAAATATGTTTCGCGGGATACCTCGGGCCTTAAACCACCTGCGCCCATTGATACCACAAAGCCGCCGGTGGTTGATACATCGGTGGTAATTGACAATGCTGATAAAACCGACGGCTGGCAGGTAGCAGGCGGCGATCCCGTTTTGGTGACAACCGGCCAAAAGGAAGGAAAAGGTTATATCCAGGGTACAATTAAATCAGGGCAAAACTTTATGCAGTTTATTAAAACGCTGCCCGCCACCGTCAATACCAAAGCAACTTTATCTACAGGCGAATTAAAATTCTGGTTTTATGTTCAGGATGTTTCTTTGTTGAGTACAGACGGCCAGGTACAGTTTAGCAGCGCTGCCGATCCGGATAAGAAACGTATTGGCTGGGGATTCGATAAAATCCTCCCAACGTTAAAAACCGGATGGAACCATTTGGAGCTGAAATTCAGAGACGCACAGCCAACCGGCGATGGCGGTCCCGATTTAACAGCCATGAACTTTATAAAAATTTTCTTCTCGACGACTGCAAAAGTAACAGCAGATCAAAATTATGGCATCGATGATATCAGGGCAGCAATTGTACCACCACCACCGCCTGTTGTATTTGATAATTGCGACAAGGTTGATGGCTGGGACGCAGCCGGTGGTACACAAGCTTTAATAACTGTTGGCCAAAAAGAAGGAACAGGCTATGTTCAGGGTACCATTAAAGCCGGGCAAAACTTTATGCAGTTTATTAAAACACTCCCTGTTCCATTAAATACAACGTTCACAAAAGATAATTCAAGAGTTTCATTTTGGTTTAATGTGGCCGATGTTAGTCAGCTTAAAGCCGATGGTCAAATACAGATCAGTAGCTCAGGCGGGCCCGATTCTAAAAGATTTGGATGGGCATTGGCGCCTATAATACCGAAGCTAAAAAATGGATGGAATCAAATTACACTTGATTTTGCCGATGCCCAGGCAGCAGGTGATGGTGAAGCGGACATGTCGGCCATTAATTATTTCAAAATATTTTTCTGGACTACCAACGCAACAACTGCCGATCTGACTACGGGTATTGATGGCATCCAATTTATTCCAAAATAGTTTTCATACCTAACCTAATCAATTTAAACAATCAAACTGGCGGAGAGCATACCTCTCTGCCAGTTAAACCTTTACATTTTCATCATTAATAACACGTTGTAATGATCATTATATCTCATTTATTAAAACCATTAACGGGCAAAACTTTGTTAAAACGGTTCTGTTCAATTTTTGGCTTGGCTACGTTAATGGTGTCCCCTGTTGTGGCCCAAAACAAAGCCGATACAGCTTTAGGTAATCCCTTTATCAGGTCAATGTACACTGCCGACCCATCGGCCCACGTTTGGAAAGATGGGCGTTTGTATGTATATGCTTCGCATGATATTTCGCCATCGCGTGGCTGCGACCTGATGGATCAGTACCATGTTTTCTCGACAGACGATATGGTGCATTGGAAAGACCATGGCGAAATACTGCGTGCCAGCCAGGTATCCTGGGGTAGGCCCGAAGGTGGCTTTATGTGGGCGCCAGACTGTGCTTATAAAAACGGAACTTATTATTTCTACTTCCCTCATCCCAGTGATTCTAAGTGGAACGACAGCTGGAAAATTGGTGTAGCTACCAGTAAAAACCCGGCAAGCGGCTTTACCGTGCAGGGCTATATCAAAGGTCTGAAATCCATGATCGATCCCTGCGTTTTTGTTGACGACGATGGCCAGGCCTATTTTTACTACGGCGGTGGTGCCAAATGCGAAGGCGGTAAGCTAAAAAACAACATGATGGAGATAGACGGCGAAATGAAACCCATGGAAGGCCTGGAGGATTTTCACGAGGCAAGCTGGGTTCATAAACGCAATGGTATCTATTACCTGTCCTATTCAGATAACCACGATGTAGCCGGTAAACACAACCAAATGCGCTACGCTACCAGCAACAGCCCGCTGGGGCCATGGAAATCACAAGGCGTTTATATGGACCCTACAGACAGCTATACCAATCATGGTTCCATTGTTAAATACAAAGGTCAATGGTATTCTTTCTACCATACCAGCGCTATTTCGCACCAGGATTGGGAAAGATCGGTTTGTGTAGATAAGCTTTATTATAATGCCGATGGCACCATTAAAAAGGTGATCCCGACCACAGGAATAAAAAACTAATCTATTAACTCAACCCTACCATCCTACCTCAATTAAAACCTAAATTAATGAGAAAGTATAAATTCGGCACCATAGGCTTAATAACCTTATTGGCCATGATCAGTAGTTGCTCTATGAGTAGCTGCTCCAAAAAAACAACGGATAACAGCACTCCACCACCCCCAGTAACTCCCCCTACAACCACGCCGGTTGTTACACCTTCGCCGGTAGGCGATGTAGTGGGTAAAGTTGTGGTTGGTTACCAGGGATGGTTTGCGGCTATTGGCGATGGATCGCCCATCAATATGTTCTGGCATTGGTCGAACGATTGGGCAAAACCACCATCGCCAACCAATAAAGCCATATCTGCATGGCCGGATGTACGTGATTATACCACTACCTTTAAAACCGATTTCGCTAATTTGAACAATGGCAGCGAAGCCCGTGTATTCTCGTCCTATACCGATCAAACCGTGGATGTACAGTTTAAATGGATGAAAGATTATGGTATTGACGGTGCTGCTTTACAACGTTTTAATCCCAGCGGGCTGGAAGGCCCGGTACGTGATGCAATGGCCGCCAAGGTAAAGATTGCCGCCGAAAAAAACGGCGTAAAATTTTACATCATGTACGATGTAAGCGGCTGGACAAACATGGCTACAGAAATGGAGACTGACTGGACAAACAAAATGTCGGCCTATACCTCTTCATCAGCTTATGCCAAACAGAATGGCAAGCCCGTAGTGTGTATCTGGGGCTTTGGTTTTAATGACGACAATCATAACTTTTCGGCAGCAACCTGCCTGGATGTGATCAACTGGTTTAAAAGCAAAGGCTGTTATGTGATAGGCGGTGTGCCCACACACTGGCGTAAGGAGGAAAGCGACTCGCGCCCGGGCTTCCTGGCCACCTATAAAGCCTTTAATATGCTGTCGCCATGGATGGTGGGCCGCATCGGTAACGTGATCGAATCAGACAATTTTTACAATACCATCAACGTTCCCGACGAAGCCTATTGCGCGGCTAACGGCATTGATTACCAGCCCTGTGTTTTACCAGGAGATTTAAGTGCACAACAACGAGCCCATGGCGATTTTATGTGGCGCCAGTTTTACAATATGAAAAGGGCAGGTGCACAAGGCATTTACATCTCCATGTTTGATGAATACAACGAAAGCAACCAGATTGCCAAAACCGCCGAAACCCAGGCTTTTGTACCTGCAGGCTCAGGTTTTAAATCGCTCGACGAAGATGGTACACCCTGCTCATCTGACTATTACCTGAGGCTCACCTGCGATGGGGCGAAGATGTTCAAGGGGCAGATTGCACTGACCACCATACGCCCAACGGTACCTAAGCCATAACTTTACAATCATCTCATAATAAAAGCCCTATTGTTAATAACAGCAGGGCTTTTATTTGTCGGGAGACACATGTGATGTGTCTCTACATTTATTTTCTTCGTAGAGACGCATCACATGCGTCTCCATATAAACACGTTGTAAAAGTGGGTTTACATGGTTTACACTTTTTGGGGTTAATATGAGTTTATTTAATTGATAATCAAATAATTATAATTATTTATCGTCAAAAAGTGTAAACCCACTTTTTGTCAGATTTCCTAAACAAAAAGCACTGGCCACCGTAAGGCCAACGGTACCTAAACCATAAATTCCTATTAACCACAGCATACTAAGAACCCCACTGTTATTTGACAGTGGGCTTTTTATATTATATCCAAAAGGGAGACACAAATATGTGCCTCGACAAAAACAACCATGTAGAGACGCATATTTGCGTCTCACGCCTTGTCAATAAATATGCCCGGCTCTCACCCCGGGCATACCCGTTACCATAATACCGGTAACATCAACTAAATCCCGGATAATGTTACTCCAGAATATTTTTAACTCATTTGCACATCTTCACATCCGCATATTTGCACATCTGCCAATCTATTTCACCCAGAAGCTCCCCCGCAGCCTGATATCTTCGGATGATGAACCTATCATGATCTTAAACTCGCCGGGTTCTACCACATGTTTCATCTGGCGGTTCCAGATCTTTAATTCCTCTGTGCTTAATTTAAATTGCACTTTACCACTTTCGCCGGGTTTCAGTGTGATTCGGCTAAAGCCTTTTAATGATTTTACAGGCGTGGTTACACTGGATATCACATCACGGATGTACAATTGCACCACTTCAGTACCCTCCACCTTCCCGGTATTTCTCACCGTTACACCAACATTCACCGTACCATTAACGGGTATAGTCCCCGGGCTAACGGTTAAGCCCGAATAGGCGAACGCGGTATAACTCAGGCCATGCCCAAACGCAAACAGTGCCGAAGTATCCTGATCAACATATACGTGTCTTGAGGTTGGTTTATGGTCATAATAATAAGGTATCTGCCCGGTCGACCGCGGAAAGGTCATCGGTAATTTACCCGATGGATTAACCTTGCCCAGCAGTACATCGGCAATGGCCGATCCTCCGGCTTCGCCCAAAAACCACGACTCTACAATGGCGGGTATATTTTTAGCTACAAAGTTGATGCATAGCGGCCTGCCATTAAACAGTACCACGGCAATGGGTTTACCCGTTTTTTGAAGAGTTTCTATCAAGCGGGTTTGCCGGACGTTAAGATCAAGGTTCGACCGGTCTTTTCCTTCGCCCACCTCATTGATATCTTCGCCCAGCACTACTACTGCCATATCCGAATGGTTTACCAGGTCGACCGCCTTTTGCAGTTCTTCGCTTTGCGTTTCGACAGATTTATTTTGGGTAGAATAACCGGCCTCGTACTCAATTTTCATCTCACTACCAGCTTTTTGCTTCAGGGCTTCCAATATGGCTACACCTTTACCATCCGTATTGGCATAACCGCCCAGGTAAGTACTGATAGCCAGCGGACCAATAACCGCCACCGAACGCATATTTGAATTAAGCGGTAACAGCGCATTATCGTTTTTCAACAGGCTAATACCTTCCCGGGCTGCTTTGAGGGCCACGGCGCGGCTCGCATCGGTATGAAATACTTTTTTAATCAGGCTTTCATCAACATAAGGGTGCTCAAACAGCCCCAGCATAAATTTAACGCGCAATATATCACCCACGGCGCGGTCAAGCTCGGTCATGCTCAGCTGTTTGGTGGCCAGTGCTTTTTTGATGGCGCTCATCAACTCCGTATGAGGAAAATCATAAAACTGCATATCCAGCCCGGCAGTAAGCGTTTGCGCCAAAGCATCGGCAGTATTGGCTGCTACCCGGTGATTCACCATCGACATTTTGATAGCCCCCAGATCTGACAGTACGAAACCTTTAAAGCCCCATTCTTTACGCAGCACATCTTTCAACAGCCATTTGTTATCCACACAGGGAATGCCGTCAAGCTCGCTGTAGGCAGCCATCATGCCCAGGGCGCCACCCTCTTTAACGGCTTTTTCAAATACATATAAAAATGAGGAACGCGCTTCCCGCTCACCCATATTTACCGGGGCGGTATTGCTACCTGCCTCGGGTATGCCATGTACGGCAAAGTGTTTAGGTTCGGCCAGTACGGCATCCGGATCACTTACTTTATTACCTTGCAGGCCTTTTACCATAGCAACACCGTTGGCAGCAGCCAGGTAAGGGTCTTCGCCATAAGTTTCCTCTACACGACCCCAGCGCGGGTCGCGCGGCAAGCAAAGCACCGGGCCCAATACCATGGCCACCCCATGCGCCCGCATTTCGGTAGCGATGATCCGCCCTGTTTGATGTACCAAAGTAGTATCCCAAGCTCCGGCCAGCGCTAAAGGAACAGGAAAAGTAGTACTCCCCAAGCCCGAGTAACCGTGCAGGCCCTCTTCAATAAACAACACCGGGATACCCAGGCGTGTATGCTCAACCGCGTAACGCTGTACCTGGTTGCTGATATCGCTGGTTAATGGATAAAGATCATGTACCGAGCCAATGCCTTCGGTCCCTATGGCGATACGTGCGCTATCGGAGTACGAAACAGATTCATGGCCTTTCATATTGGCCACTTCATGACCGCTGTACATATCCAGCTGCTTTATTTTTTCGGCAACCGTCATCCGGCTTAACAGGTCGGCTACCCGTTTTTCAACAGGCAGAGCGGCGTTTTGATATGGATATTTAACAATTGGTTTAGGCGACTCAAAAGAGCAAAACGCCATTATTAAAATAGCCAGCGCACCGGCATACTTTTTCTTCATAAAATGTACAGTTATCAGGTTTAAATATTTTGTATATCGGCAACCGGGATGAATTGCAGACCGGGAGCTAAGCTATGCGCCGCAAATAATAACACATTAATAAAACATTAACAGCGCACACTTGAATTATAAAATGTTATAGAATTTTTCTAAAATCGATTTATCTAAACATAAATGGCACTATTCTTTCCAAGGTATGGGAAATTGGCACCCAATATTAAGTGACTAAGCCTGATCAATTTTTCAGTCTACTTTTTATAAACACCAGTATCAGGATAGCAGTGATCAAATAAGCGATGAAGAACCAAGCTTTGCTTTGATGAGCTTTAAAACTATATATAATTTTTCCATTTGCCTCAACCTGGCTAACCCTGCTCCCAAAATCAAGACAGTCGAGACTTAGTAAATTGTAAATAAAAGAAGGGTTATAAAGCGTGATATTTTCGTTGATACGCAGTTGATCAGCTATTGCCCAATCTCTGTCTGTATCGAAATCGATATTATAGGTTTGCTTATCTTTTAAGGTAATTACCAATGAATAATTTGGTTTTCCTTTTCGACCAGCCTCATAAGATGTAACCTCGACTTCTTTTGTCGCGATGATACCAGTAACTTTATTTAATTGATTGACGGTAAATAACTGAGCAATTAATTGTCCGCATAAAGTGATGCCCGCTCCCCATAACAAGAAATTGATGATATACTTACCGCCATTCTTTTTGAAGGATGTATTTATACGGTCAATAAAGGAGAGCAATTGTAGTTTGGGCATTATTTAGGCACAAATTACATAATCTTTTTATTTTTTGCCCCTGTTAATTGGCGGCGGTATACTATCCTGAAGCGGCACTTGTTTCCGAAGCATTTTACCGGCGTAGCCTGTTAAATACAGATAATAATCATTGGGTATATCATCCTCATACTTTACAAAATTGCTTAGGCCCACCGGCGGATTTTTTGACGCTTTAAGTATGGCCGTACCCTCGTCAACCTCATCAAACATGGCGACATAGAGCATTTCGGCGCCGCTGGATATTGCCCCGGTAATCTGTTTCCAATAGAACTGTCCCCGGTTGCGCGGGATCTGGTTTTGCGGGCTGCGTGGATTCATATTATGCCAGCTAAAACCCGGAAAAACCACGGGTACATAATCCAGCTTGTTGGCTTTGCACCAGGCTATATCCTCGGCAATGCGGTGTTTAAACTGTGGGTATGATGCCTCGTTATACCGCCCCACAAACCAGGGATGTATAATATCGGCCTTACGCAGCACATCGTGCAGGTGCGGGTCTTTTTCGGTATCATTCCCAAAATCGCGCCAGTAGGTAGGTACCCCTAGCAGAACAGCGCAACCACCATAAACGGGGTCATTTTTCAGGAAATCAATGATCTTTTCGGCCTCAGTTAAGCCATAGTGGCGATGATCGTTAAAGCCGATACCCCAAACCGCTACCAGTGGTTTGCCGTTATGATACAGGTAGGTTTGCTTGTTGCCCCGGTTGGTTAGTTTCATACTGTCGACCAAATGTTTCCAATCTTTGATCACCAGCGAATCGCCACCGGCCTGCATGCCCGAAAGATCATACATTACCGATACAGCCCGGTTATACTTCTGGGCATACTTAAGCACGTTTCCCAGCACCACATCATTGTGCGCTTTACCCCGCCCCCGCTGCACATCACCAATAAAACGCTGTACAAACACCCCGTCTATACCGTACTGCTGCATCCATTTAAAGTGGGTTTCGGTAGAGGATGCATCGTGCGAACTATATACGTAGGCATAGCTGCTATCGGCATGTTTAAAGGCTGTTTTATAGGTTTTTTTATACTCACTTACATCGGGCCAGATATCAATATTGGTATAGCCGGGTTCAAATTTGCCATGCGAATTGTAGTGGTTCCAACCGCGCCCGCCGCCATCATCAGGAGCATTGAACCAGCCCTGGTAGCCGGCCATCACCAGGCCCTTATAGCTGGTAAATGCCGAAGTTTGGCTATGCTTGCTTTGGCTGTAGGCAAAGGTAGTGGTCAGCAGTAGCCAGGCCAGTAATATGAATTGAAATCTGGAAGAATTAAACATGGGTTTAGTATAAAAGGTTATAAAACCCAAATTTGTTATCGCCACTTAATTAATTCTTAAAAAATCATTAATTGAAAAATTGTTTAACAAATAAATGATCCGGTGTTTTGATATACCGCTCTCAAAAACTTTTTAAACCTTAAATTTTAACACTTTTCTGTCTGAAAATGGGTTAAAAACGTTCAAAAATTGGCTTAAAACCATCGATTTTAACACTTTTTAACAAATTTCAACGTGATTTTGAGTAGTTTTTGAAACTTTAAAAAGTGTTAAATAATTAATAATCAATCAACTACACATCAAGCGATCAATTTCGGGGTCTTATTTCTCTTTAACTAAACAGCCCGGCTTCCTGTTTTCAAGGAGCCGGGCTGTGGTTTTATACAATATACGAATTTTTCAGGAGTAATAAAAATCGCGAAACGCCGATTAGACTCACCCCGACATCGCTGCGCTCGTCACCCCTCTCTCCGCTTCGCGCATAGAGGGGATTTTTTTCTTTACCCTCTTTCCGCCGAAGGCGAAGAGAGGGTGGTCCAGCGAAGCGCAGACCGGGTGAGTCGGCTCTGCGCCATGTTAACCTTGCTATATTCATTCCCCCTTCAGGGGGTTAGGGGGCTTAAATCACCCCCAGCTCTTTACCTACCTTGGTAAACGCCGCAATGGCCTTATCCAGGTGATGGATATCATGGGCGGCAGATATCTGTACCCTGATACGGGCCTTGCCTTGCGGTACTACCGGGTAGTAAAAACCGATCACATAGATACCTTCATCCAGCATTTTGGCGGCAAACTCCTGGGCCAGCTTGGCATCATACAACATCACGGGCACAATGGGGTGCACGCCTGGTTTGATATCAAAACCGGCTTCGGTCATTTTTTTGCGGAAGTACTGGGTATTAGTTTCCAGTTTATCGCGCAGGGCGGTGGTTTCGCTCAGCATATCCAGCACCGCAATCGAGGCGCCGGTAATAGCTGGCGCCAGGGTATTGGAGAACAGGTATGGGCGCGAGCGCTGACGCAGCATGTCAATAATTTCTTTTCGGCCCGATGTAAAACCACCCGACGCACCACCCAGGGCTTTGCCTAAAGTGCCGGTGATAATATCTATCTGCCCCATTACATTGTGGTGCTCATGCGTACCGCGACCAGTTTTACCCATAAAGCCCGAGCAGTGACTCTCATCGATCATTACCAGGGCGTTGTATTGCTCGGCCAGGGCGCAAATTTTATCCAGTTGGGCAATGGTTCCGTCCATGCTGAACGCACCGTCGGTTACGATGATGCGGTGACGCAGATCTTTAGTGGCTTTTAGTTTTTCTTCCAGGTCGGCCATGTCATCGTGTTTGTAACGATGACGCTGGGCCTTGCATAAACGCACACCATCGATGATCGAGGCATGGTTCAGCTCGTCGGATATGATAGCGTCCTGCTCATTAAACAGGGGTTCAAAAACACCACCGTTGGCATCAAATGCCGCGGCGTATAGTATGGTATCTTCGGTACCTAAAAATTCCGATATTTTTGCTTCCAGCTGCTTGTGGATATCCTGCGTACCGCAGATAAAACGTACGGACGATAGGCCATAACCATGATTATCCATCACGTTTTTTGCCGCCTGTATCACTTGGGGGTTGCCCGACAAGCCCAAGTAATTATTTGCACAAAAATTGATCACTTCCTGACCACCCAGAACAGTAATATCAGCACCTTGCGCCGATGTAATGATCCGCTCTTTTTTATATAACCCTGCATTTTCAATGTCGGCAAGCTCCTGCTGTAAAACCGGTTTTAGTGTATTGTACATATCTATACTGTTTTAGAGAGGGTAAAATTAAACATTAACAGGCATTTGGCGAGGTAACTGAAAGGAAAAATAATATCGAATAAGGAATGTTGAATATGGAACATCGATCTTTTACTTCATTATTCAACATTCGATATTCAGTGTTCGATATTTAAAGAGCGGAGGTGTCATCCTGAGCTTGTCGAAGGATGCGCGCAGAGGCCCACCCACCATGCTTCGACGGAGCTCAGCATGACAGCCTATAAAAAGCCGGGGCCTGGTGCGATTCCTTCCCCCGGGAAGGGGAGGAAGGGGTTTCTACGCCTTGTAAATTTGTATTATGCAGATAACCCCTCCCTGCCACAGCGCCATCCAGCCGCACCCCTCCCGTGGGGAGGGAACCGGAAGGAAGAATAATATCGAATAAGGAATTTTGAATGTCGCACATCGATCTCTTTCTTTTTTTGTCCACGCAGGGTCTCTCGCAGAGGACCCTGCGTTATAGGTCAGGCATAGGCAACCTCAGGGTCCCTTTAAGGAGACCCTGAGGGGATCATACCTATATAAACTAAAAAGTCCGGGCCGTAAGCCCGGACTTTTTTTGCCAAACGAGCAAGCTTGGTTTTTTAATGATAAAGGTATGCGTTGTTCATCATAGAAACGCCGCAGGTAGCCTGGAACGCATTGATTACCTGTGTATCTGAAGTTCGGGTTCCCCAGATGTTCCACATGAGTCCGGAGGAGTTGCGGATAGACCAGGCCTGCCCGGCATTCAGATCGAGCCATGCGCCATAAGTACCGGCTGTTCCGGTGTGCTGTACAAACTGACAGGCCCAGCGGGCAAAAATACTTTTCATGCCCTGCGTATCTCCGTTACCGTTTTCGTCATTCAATATACCATTGGGCGAACTGCATAAACTGGCCATGGCATAGTTCATCGCTTTTTTGCCTATCCCCAGATAGTCAACTGATGGATATTCTGACCGCAGCAAATCGCATGCGCCAATGAAAGTTCCCTGCGTATAGGAAAGTGCTCCTTCCGTAATAGTTCCGTTCGGAATAATAGCACCTTTAACTTCGCCGGTATTGGCATCGTACAGGCGTGCCACCATCCAATCCATAATTTGCTTAGCCTTTGTTTTATAGGAGCTGTCGCCGGTTGCCTGGTATAACAACATGGCGCAGATAACGGCCGGCGCGTTTACGCAGGTATTTTTGGTGTTGTTATTGGTGTTCCACCACAATCCACCGCCTAATGCCGAAGTATCCCAGGCACGGTTCCACATCATGTTAAAGTTATTTTTGGCCATATCCAGCTGACCGCCATCATTAGTGAGGTGATAAGCCCGTATACACATTAACGATCCCCAAACCACATCGTCGTTATAGATATTATTTGACCATAGGGTACCGTAGCCATCACGAACACCATTATACAAATATTGAATCTTGTTCAAAAAATCGGTACTGGGGTTTAGGTTGTAGGCATCTATGAGCGTTTCGATGGCTTCCTGCTGTGTCCAGAAATCCATGCGCCCGGCATGACTATCATCTTTCCAATAGTAAGCTTTGTATGAAGGTCCGTAAGTACCATATTGATTATAAAAATGATTATTGAAAACCTGCATGGCTACTAAGGCCTCGCTTTTGGCAGGGAAAGTTACCGCAGCCAGGTTAATATTTGCGGCTGTAGAACTTGCTTTATCATTACTCTTACCGGCCACCTGTTCTTTTTTACAGCCTGTCAAAATGCTACCAGTCGCTAAGATTAAAATTACAGCTAACTGTTTGCTGCGATACAGGAATAAGTTTGATTGTTGTTGATAACAGTTGTTGATTCTTCTTTTCATAATGTAGTTGATAATTGGTTATTGTAGGTTTACTTGCTCGTTCAGGTCGGCAAAAAGGAAAGATCTATTGATCTATACTATTTAGGGTTGGATTAATACGTTAAAAAGTTGCCTTGGGTTACTAATGGTTAATTAGGTACTACAGTGATAATATTGATTACCAGCCAAATTATTCACCTTAAAATTTAAAACTTCTAACCATTTTTATGGGTAAGTTTGATGGAGCCATCCATCTAAAGAAGCCTAACTATGATGAACGTAGATCTTATCCCTTTAAAGAAATCCATTTACTTCTGCTTTTGGGGTCTGTTCTCGGTAACAGCACTGAAAGCGCAAACTATCAAAAACAACCTTATTGTTATGGGTGTTGTTGATAGTGTCCACTCAAAAATATTGAATGAAACCCGTAAACTCTGGGTGTATGTTCCGGCACGTGATTCAACGTTCGCCCAGCAAAAATACCCCGTAGTTTACCTCCTGGATGGCGACTCTCATTTCCCTTCGGTTACGGGCATGATACAACAGCTTGGTAACTCCGTGTGCCCCGACATGATTGTTGTGGCTATACCCAACACCGACAGGATGCGCGACTTAACTACCAACAGCATTGCTGCTTTAAAAACTTCGGGCGGCGGCGAAAACTTCACCTCCTTTATCGAGAAGGAACTAATGCCGCACATCGATTCTATTTATCCTACCACCTCCTACAAGATACTCATCGGCCACTCGCTCGGCGGATCGATGGTGATCAATACACTGGTCAATCATCCCAATATGTTCAACGGTTTTATCGCTATCGATCCCAGTATGTGGTGGGATCGGGGCATTCTGCTAAACCAGGCCCGCGAAGCACTAAAACAAAAAAATTATTCGGGCAAATTTTTGTTCATAGGCATTGCCAACACCATGCCTAAGGGTATGATGGACACCACCCAAGCCAGGAAAGACACTTCGGCTGCAACCTCTCATATCCGGGCGATATTAAAGCTCAGGGATATGATTCAAAGCGATACTGCTGTCAATAAGCTAAAGTTTGCGTACAAATATTACCAAAACGACACGCATGGTACAGTACCCCTGATCACGGAATATGATGCTTTACGCTTTTTCTTTAAAAACTACGGCCTCCCCCAGGAAACGATCATGAAGATATTCGGCAAGAATTCAAATCCGGAGAAAGTGTTGGCCGAAATCCAATCGCATTACGATAATATCTCCAAACAAATGGGTTACAAAGTTGCACTACCGGAAGACTTGATCAATAATTTTGGCATTAGGCTTATAACAGACAATCCCAAAATGTCCTTCGCTTTCTTGCAATTAAATATCAAAAACTACTCCAACAGTTATAACGTTTATGACAGCATGGGCGATTATTACGATGCCGAAAAGGACAAAACCAAAGCCATAGCATATTATAGAAAAGCGCTGACCCTTAAAGAATTTCCTGATACCCGCTCCAAACTGAACAAACTACTGGCCACGAAAGATTAAAATAACCGCAATTTGGTGCCGATTCGACTCACCCGGTCTGCGCAAGGCTATCTTTTCCTTCATTATTCTACATTTGATATTCAGTGTTCGATATTTAAAAGCCCGGGCCACGTGTGATTCCTTCCCTCGGGAAGGGGAGGAAGGGGTTTATGCGCTTTGTAAACTTGCATTATGCAGAAACCCCTCCCTGCAGCAGCCCCATCCAGCCGCACCCCTCCCGTGGGGAGGGAACTGAGAAATAATATCGAACACCAATCCCTTCACTTCATTATTCAACATTCGATATTATATCTTATTGTTAAATATTTATTAAGCGGATTTAAAACATTTTGCAGTTAAAACGTATTGATTAGTTATAGAATATGAAAAACTGCATACTATTGATTTTTATTGTGTTAGGTACTATAAGTGCATCGGCACAACAATATTTACTATCGGGCCGAATAACGGATCAGAACAATAACGTGATCCCCTTCTCATCGGTATACATCAAAAACTCCACTTATGGTACCACTTCCAATGAGGATGGGGCTTACCAGTTTAAACTGAGTCCGGGTACCTATAGTGTCATTTACCGGGTGGTGGGTTATAATGAAAAAATTGTAAGCGTAACTATAACCAACCATGATGAGCAGCTGAATGTGCAGATGCAGGATGAAGTGTTTGCTACCGGCCGGGTGGCATCTGTTTACCAGAAAAACCATGATGCCGGAGATACCATCATGAAACAGGTGATCAAAAAACGTAAGTATTATATTGAGGAAGCTACTTCCTACTCCTGCGCGGTTTATATCAAAGGAGTACAAAGGTTACTGAGCGCACCCAAATCATTGCTATCACCGGCTGTAAGGCAAACCCTTGATCTCGACTCCAACGGCCGGGGGATTCTTTACCAGTCGGAGTCATTATCCGACCTCAGCTTTCAAAAACCAAATAAGATAAGAGAAATAACCATCGCCAAAAAAATGGCGGGTATCAACACCGCGTTCAGCTATAATAAGGCTTCGGATTTGCAGGTAAATTTTTATCAGAATGTGTTTGCCATTAACGGTTTAAGTACCCGGGGATTTGTATCGCCGGTAGCCGCATTCGCCGGTATTTTTTATCGCTATAAGCTGCTGGGCACCTCGGTTGAGAATGGCCGTACTATTGATAAAATACAGGTAATACCACGCCGCGGACACGGCCAGTACTTTGAAGGCAATATATATATAGTAGAGGGCGACTGGCGCATATACGCTGCCGATTTATACGTAACCAATAAAAGAAGCAACATTAACCTGATTGATACACTACAAATAAAACAACAATATATTGCCGTTACCGACAGTGTATGGATGCCCGCATCGGTACAATTTAACTTTAAGGGCAAGGTATTAGGATTTAGGTTTGGCGGCTATTATAACACCATTTACAACAACTATAAAATTAACCCTACCTTCCCGGATAGATTTTTTACCGGTGAAATATTAAAGGTTGATACTACTGCCAACTCTAAAAAGGAGGATTACTGGGCTTCGGCACGTCCGGTTCCTTTAACCAAACAGGAAGCCCGTGATTATCAGAAAAAGGATAGTATAGCGGCTTTCAAAAAAACCGACCGGTACCTGGATACCCTGCAACACCACAAAAATCATATCAATTATCCTGGCTACCTCATATTTGGATATCATGCCAGCAGCCGCAATGAAAAAGACTCCCTGTATATATTCCCGTTCATCCAAACGTTTTATTACAACACGGTGGAGGGCTTTGGTATCAATGCCAAAATAAAGTATACACATGTTTTAGATAGCTTAAGATCTTACAGCATTACACCCGATGTACGGTATGGCTTCTCTAACAAAATATTAAGCGCCAATATGTATGGCGAGTATCTGAATGATCCTTTCCATAACGCCAAATTCTTTGCCGGTTTTGGCAGCGATGTGCTCGATCTGAATAACGTAGGTACACGTTCCTTATACTTTAATACACTAAGTACGCTGCTCAGCGAAAACAACTATGTAAAATATTACCGCTCGCATTACGGCATATTTGGCTATCAGCGCGAAATATTGAATGGTGTTTTGCTCAATGGCAACCTGAGTTATGCCAGCCGCAGCCAGTTATATAATACCGCTTTTGGTAAGTTTAAGGATGTAAAGGACCGGGAGTTTACCTCCAATAACCCTTTAGCCCCGCCGGGAACACCTGCTAATGATCACTCAGAATTGTTTCCGGATAACCAGGCCCTTGTTTTCACGGCATCGGCTATCATTACTTTTGATCAGCAGTATGAAACCAGGCCAACCGGTAAATTCAATCTGCCTTCAAAATACCCAACCCTCACTGTAAACTACAGAAAGGGGATCAAAAATGCATTCGGTTCTGATGTTGATTATGATTTTGCCTCCGTTGATATTTCGCAAAATAACATCCGTTTCGGGTTAACGGGTTTCTCGTCGTTTAAGATAAGCGCGGGTGGTTTTTTCAATAATAATAAGTTGTATTATATGGATTATAACCACTTTTTGGGTAACCAGGGTTTAACCTTCGACCCAACTTATGTGGGCAGTTTCCACTTTTTACCTTTTTATACTTACAGCACCAACGGCGCGTTCCTGGAAGCCCACTATCAGCATAACTTTGCCGGATCGATATTTAACAGGATACCCCTGCTGCGGAAGTTAAAACTGGAAGAACTCATAGGCGCCAATTATCTTACCACCAAAGGCAATACCAATTACCGCGAGTTTTATATCGGTGTACAACGCCTCATTTTCCGGGTTGACTATGGTATTTCCTACGCCGGCAACCAGAAATATATACAAGGGTTCAGGATATTTTATGGCATAAGGTAGGGTGAAAGTATTTAATAATGACCGCCGAATGCTGAATTTCGAATATCGAAGGATAAAATAAGAACTTACATTTTCTTAAAACAACTTCATTATTCGAAATTCAACATTCGATGTTCAATATTGACTTCCGATTTTGAGCTTAAAGCTCAAAATCGTATCTTTGCGCCTCATTTAACACCGTTTGCAGCGGTATCAATGGATTATGGCACAATATAATACACTACTATACTATTGTTATTCAACAATAGCTGATGCGGAGCAATTTGCTGCCGATCATTTAAAATTTTGTAAAAGTTTAGGTTTAACCGGTCGCATTATTGTAGCCACCGAGGGGCTTAACGGTACCGTTTCGGGCTCAGCCGAAGCCTGTAAAACTTATATGGATACGGTACATGCCGACCCGCGTTTTGCCGGTATTGATTTTAAGCTGGATGTGGTAGATACCCCTTCTTTTGTAAAAATGCATGTGCGGTATAAATCGGAGATTGTACACTCGGGCCTGCGCGATCCTAATGTGATTAACCCGCAGCAGCAAACCGGCAAACATCTGGAACCTAAAGATTTCCTGGCGATGAAGGACCGCGACGATGTGGTGGTGCTTGATGTACGTTCCAACTATGAACACTCCCTGGGCAAATTCAAAAACGCGGTAACGCTGGATATTGAGAATTTCAGGGATTTTCCGGAGATGATCAATCAGTTGGCCCAATACAAGGACAAAAAGATATTAACCTATTGTACCGGCGGCATTAAATGCGAAAAAGCATCGGCCCTGTTGCTGCATGAAGGTTTTAAGGATGTTTACCAATTGCATGGCGGCATCATCAAATACGGGAAAGAAGCTGGTGGCGAAGATTTTGAAGGCAAATGTTATGTGTTTGACAACCGCCTTTCTGTTGATGTAAACAGTGTGAACCCGGTGGTGATATCAACCTGCCGCAACTGTGGTAAGGTTACGCCCAAAATGATTAATTGCGCCAATCCGGAGTGCAATGAGCATTTTACCCAATGCGATGAATGCGGCACCAAAATGGAAGGCTGCTGCAGCGATGCCTGTCAAAGCCATCCCCGCAAAAGGGAGTACGATGGCACCGGCTACTATGTAAAGGTGCCACAGCCTGTAAACGTGCAGAAAAAAGGAAAGATACAACTGGCCGAATAAGTTTGACCAGCAAAAAAGAATCCCCGGTGAAAATATCATCGGGGATTCTTTTTTATTAGGCTTTTTTCTTAGCCGGAGCTGCTGCTGGTTTAGCGGCTTTATAGCGCTTATCTGGAGTTCCGTCTTTCTTTAATTTCACTTTGTTGGCTTTGTATCTTTTATCGGCAGTACCGTCTTTTTTGGTTTGTGGTAATGCGTAGCTGCTAACGGCGCCAAAGCTCATTACTGCGAGCATTAGCATGGTAAATAGTTTCTTCATGTTTGTTAGTTTATCGTTGTTTAATTGCAAGCTAACAAAATAGCTTAGTATCTGCAATAGCCATTTTGTGCTTGTTAATAATACAATTATAGGGCGGCTATTGTTTTTTATCGGGGGCAAACTGTATTTTCGTGCAACTGATCACATTGGGGTATCTGTTATAAGCACTATGCGTAAAGCTATTTGGATTGGTTTATACCTGTTTTTCACTGCTATTTTTCATTCCGGCGCGGTTGATATCAAAAGCATAGGTGTGCCTTATGTTCAAAACTACACCAAAAACATGTACCAGTCGGGTAACCAAAACTGGTCGGTTACACGAGATGAACAGGGCATCATGTACTTTGGCAATGCCGAAGGTCTGTTAAGTTTCGATGGTAAATACTGGCAGCAGCACCACATGCCTAATGACTTGGTAGTACGCTCAGTTTCGGCCGATGGCAAAGGCAAAATATACACCGGCGCCTTTGGCGAATTTGGCTACTGGCAGGATGATAACAAAGGCTTTTTAAAGTATAATTCGCTTATTAGCCTGGTACCTAAAAAGTATCGTCCTATTAACGAAGAGATCTGGAAAATATATATCGATGGCGATAGGGTGCTGTTTCAATCATTCGGTGCCATATTTATTTACGCAAACGGCAACATCAGCGTTGTTAAAGCTCCAAAGCCCTATCTGTTTTTATTTCAGGCCGGTAAACGTTTTTTTGTGGAACAGGTATCGGCAGGTTTGTTTGAGCTAAAGGGCAACCGGCTGGAGTATGTGCAAGGCAGTAATATATTAGGCACCAGCGGGGTACTATCTATACTTCCGTTTCAGGGTAATAAATATATTATTGGCACCGCGCAAAACGGACTGTTTATTTATGATGGCTCCCGTATAATTCCCTGGGCCAATCAGGCTAATGATTTTTTAAAAACCTACCAGTTGAATAACGGAGTGCGGATACCAGGCAAATATTTTGCTTACGGCACCATACTTAACGGTATTGTAATAGTTGATACTGCCGGTCGCGTGGTACAGCACATCAATAAGGCAAGCGGGCTGCAAAACAATACCGTATTAAGCTTATATACCGACAGTGAGCAAAACCTGTGGGCGGGTCTGGATAACGGTATCGACCGTATTGAGGTAAACTCTCCGCTGTACTTTTATTTTGATAAAACCGGTAAGTTCGGGACCGTTTACGCCAGTATTATTTTTAACAACAAGATCTACCTAGGTACCAACCAGGGTCTTTTTTATAGCGACTGGATGACCGCAGACAATCAACTTTTTCAATCATTTGATTTTAAGCTGATACCTGGTTCGCAAGGGCAGGTATGGGATCTGTCGTTACAGGATGGGCGCTTGCTTTGCGGTCATAATAATGGCACTTACCAGGTAAACGGGAATACCATTACCAAAATTTCGGCAATGACAGGTGGCTGGACCATCAAAAAGCTCAGTAACGATCTGTTGATACAGGGCATTTATAACGGGCTGGCGGTTTATAAAAAAGATGCAGCCGGTAACTGGATATTCAGTCATAAAGTAGAAAATTTTGGCGAACCATCGCGCTATGTGGAACGGGACAGCAAAGGCCAGATATGGGTAAGCCATGCGTACAAGGGTATTTATAAACTCACGCTGAGCAGCGATCTTAAAAAAGTAACTTCCAGTATATATTACGACAGGCAATACGGCCTGCCCGGCAGCTACAACGTAAATGTATTTGACCTGGACAACCGTGTGGTTTTCTCATCCGACTCCGGTTTTTATATTTATGATGACATTACCGACCGCTTTTTTAAATACACCCAGCTCAATAAAAAACTGGGCACCTTCGCATCCTCCGGCAAGATCATCAAAGCCCTGGGCAAACGGTATTGGTTTATTAATCACGGACGTGTGGCCCTCGCCGATTTTTCGGTAGCCGGCAAACCCAGTATCGACACCAACAAATTTGCTGTGCTTAACGGACAAATGGTACAGCACTACGAAACCATTAACCGCATCAATAATTTAACTTACCTCATCAGTATCGACGATGGTTTTGTGATATTGAATGATGACGACGCCCTGTTGCCCAGCACAATAAAAATCCCCCCGGTATTGATACGCCGCATCGAAAACGTAACCGACAAAGTTTACGTGATCAGCGATATGAACAGCACTCATAACACCATTGAAATTCCTTACGCGCAAAACAATATCCGCATAGCTTATTCATTGCCCTATTACAAGCAGGCCAAAATCAAGTTTCAATATTACCTGGAAGGATACTCCCGGCAATGGTCTGACTGGGCACCGCAAAGCCAGAAAGAGTTTACCAACCTTAACCAGGGCACCTATCATTTTAAAGTACGGGCTAAAATCAATGATCAAAATATATCGGCTATAACTACTTTAACCTTTACCGTGCTGCCGCCCTGGTATGCCAGCAAAGTGGCTATCTTTTTTTATGTGCTGCTGCTTATCGGGGTCTATTATCTTATCAGGTACTACTACCGTTTAAAGCTCAGGCGCCACCAGCAGCATATACAGGAGAAACTGCAAAAAGAAAAAGAGGAGTTTTTAAAACAGGAAGCTATTGCCAACGAGCAGCATATCATCAACATAAAAAATGAACAGCTACAGGCAGATCTCGCCGGTAAAAGTCGCGAACTAGCCAACTCAGCCATGAACCTGGTTTATAAAAATGAACTGCTGCAAAAAATAAGCGAAGAAATAATACACCTGAAAGACAGCTCGGGCAAAAAACTGGCCGACGATCAATTACGTCGCATACAAAAAGTGATTGACGAGGGCATGAATGATGAGCGCGACTGGAACATATTTGAAAAAAGTTTTAACGAGGCACATGAAAACTTTTTCAAAAAACTCAAATCCAGCCATCCGGATCTGGTGCCCAATGATCTGAAATTATGCGCCTATCTGCGCATGAACATGAGCAGCAAAGAAATGGCTTCACTCTTAAACATATCGCTTCGGGGTGTCGAGATCAGGCGTTACAGGCTTCGTAAAAAGCTCAATCTGGAGCATGATAAGAACCTTACAGAGTTTCTTATTGAGCTTTAACACTACATCATTACCTCTCACAGCCTTTATAAATGTTTAGCCGACAGAGTTTAATGCTGTAGTATGCACACAACCCATCAGTCATTATTAATTCATTAACAATCAAATACTTGTAAATAAAAATATTTACTCTTGAGAAAGTGTTTTGTTAATGATGTATTAATGTTGAGTTAATTTTTTTGATAAACGCCTAATATCTCCTCAGTTTTGTAGAACTAATAAACCAATTATTCCATTCTATTATTTTTATTATTAACCACTATGAAGAGATTTTTTACTATTTCGGGGTTAATGTTATTGTTCTTGTTTTCTTATGACGCCGCGTTTGCACAGAACGTTACAGTAAAAGGAAAAATAACTGACAATACCAACGGACAAGCCTTAATAGGTGTAACCGTTTCGGTAAAAGGAACAGCAGCAGGTACCCAAACAGATGTTAATGGAGCTTACTCCATTAGTGCGCCAGGCAATGCAACTTTAAAATTTGCATATATAGGTTATGCCAGTCAGGAAATTCCGGTTAGTGGCCAAACCACCATTAATGTATCTATGCTGCCACAAACCAACGAGCTGCAGCAAATAGTAGTTATTGGTTATGGTACACAGCGTAAGCTTGACGTTACCGGTTCCATAACTACCGTTAAAGGAGCAGATGTGGCAAAACAAGCCTCTCCAAACGCCGTAAGCGGCTTGCAGGGCAAGGTAGCAGGTGTTCAGATCACCAACAACGGAACACCCGGCAAATCGCCGGATATCACCATTAGGGGTTTAGGTACTATTTATGGTAATACCAAACCTCTTTTTGTGGTTGATGGTGTATGGTATGATGATATCAGCTTTCTTAATCCACAGGATATCGAGAGTTTCAGCATCCTGAAAGATGCCTCAAGTACGGCTATTTACGGTATCAGAGCCGCTAACGGCGTAGTGCTTATTGGCACTAAACGTGGTACCAAGGGCGCACCCGTTATCAATTATAATGGTTATGTGGGCTTTCAGGCAGTTACCAACCAGGTAAAAGTGGCCAACGGTACCGAATATGCTACTGCTGTAAATGAATTGGCGGCGCTTAACAATGGTAAACCTGTATTTGCCGATCCGGCCAGCTTTGGTAACGGCACCGACTGGTATAAGCAAATCCTGCGCAAAGCTTTCATCACCAATCATGAACTATCGGTTAGCGGTGGTACGGATAAGTACACTTACAACTACTCGTTTGGTTACCTTGATCAGGATGGCCTGGTACAAACCAACAATTACAAACGTTATACCCTGCACTTATCAAACGATTTTAAAATAGGGAAAATTGTAAAACTAGGCTATACTGCCAGTGGGTTATCCAGCACATCAAGAGATATCCCGACAACCATTTTCAATCAGTTGTATGGGGCAGCGCCTACCTTACCTGTACGTAAAGCAAACGGTGGCTACGGCGACCCGAATGATTATGGCACAGGTGATGGTAATAACTACAATCCACAGGCAACAATTGATTTCTACAATCAACGTAGCAAAAACAAACGCGTTACCTATAACGTATATGGCGAAGTTTCCATCCTTAAAAACCTGAAATTCAGATCGAGCTTCGGCGGCGATGTAAGCCAGGCAGAGGTGAGGACATTCGTACCACAATATCAGGCTACGGTTAAACAGTTCAGCAATAAAACCAACCTGAATGTTGATCATACCGATGTACGCAACTGGATATGGGAAAACACCTTAACTTATGATGTTAAAATCAACGACGATCACAAGTTAACCGCCCTGGTAGGTTACAGTGCCCTTGAAAATGTAACCAGGCAAAACGATGCACAGGCCGATAATGTACCTTACAAGGCCAACGGCAACCTGCAAACATCCTTCCCTGATACAGCGAAGGTAACTTACCTGGCCACTCCGGGCAGGCAGATCCGTTCACGTGCATTATCACAGTTTGCCCGTGTTAATTACTCCTACAAAGACAGATATTTGTTAAATGCCTCTATCCGCCGCGATGGTGCTTCACAGTTTTATGGCGCCCATACTTATGGCTACTTCCCTTCTGTAGGTGCAGGCTGGGTAGTTACCAATGAAGATTTCATGAAAGATCAGCAGATATTCAGCAATCTGAAACTGCGCGGAAGCTGGGGTAAAGTAGGTAACTCTGTAGTACCTATCAACCCAACTGTTCAGGTTATAGCAACAGATCCGTACCTGACAGCCATATTCGGTAACCCGCAAGTGGCCTATCCGGGTGCAAGTATTAACAGCATTGTACCTCCATCTATTGTATGGGAAAGAACAGTATCATCTGATTTTGGTTTAGAAGGCGGCCTGTTCTCCAATAAACTAACCTTTGAAGCCGATTATTATAATCGCGAAACACAGGATGCCATTTTCGCTATACCGGTAGCAGGTTCATTGGGTACCAACAACAGCTCTATCATCGGCAACCAGGCCACTATCCGTAACCGGGGCTTTGAGTTTTTAGTAAGCTGGAAAGATCAGGCATCCAAAGACTTTTCTTACAGTATCAGTGCCAACCTGGGTATCAACAACAACAAGGTATTGAGTGTAATAACCGGTCAAAACCCTATTTATGATGGTGGTGCAGGCATTGCCAATGGGGCATTGGCAACGCGTACGGTTGTGGGTCAGCCTATTGGTCAGTTTTATGGTTACAAAGTAACCGGGATCTTCCAGACACAGCAGCAGGTAGCCAATTCCAAACAACCAGGAGCGGCCCCCGGCGATTTTATTTACCAGGATACCAATAACGATGGTATTGTTGACAGTCGCGACCGTGTAGCACTGGGTAATCCGCTGCCAAAATATAACTATGGTATCAACACCTCTATCACCTATAAAAACTTCGATCTGGCTATTGATTTCCAGGGAGTAACCGGTGTAAGTGTGTATAACGCCAATATTGCTTATCGCTTTGGTAATGAAAACTTTACCCAGGATTTTTATGACCACCGCTGGCATGGTGCCGGAACTTCAAATACCTATCCATCTGTTAATGTGGGCAAAAACTCCAACGCAGCGCCAAATTCATTTTATGTTGAAAGCGGTGCCTATTTCAGGGTAAGGAATGCTCAGTTAGGTTATACCTTACCAGCCAGTTTGCTCAGCAAATGGAAAATATCTAAAGTAAGAATATTCGCCAATGCTCAAAACCCGATTAACATTTTTGGCTATAAAGGCTTCTCGCCAGAGATAGGCGGAACAGTGGGCGATGGCGGAATTGTTACCGGCCGTGGCATTGATGCCAACGTTTATCCATTGTATGCCATCTATAATTTTGGCGTTAGCGTTACTTTTTAATCAGTATAAAGATGAAGAACAGTAAAAACTTATTCATGCGTAAAGCCCTTGTTTTGGGTCTTATTGCATCCACCATATCCATTCAAAGCTGTAAAAAAAGCTTTTTAGATGTTAACCCGGCTCAAAATACAGCAGCCACCCAGTTTTTTAAAACACAGGATGATGCTACCAAAGCCGTAAATGCCATGTACGCTAACCTGCACGAGTGGAACAACATTGCGTTTGCTCCTATCGCTGTAGAAAGCATGGGCTCTGACGATGTAGAAAAAGGCAGTACCGCCAGCGATGCTACCTTTTTTAATGACTATCATAACTTTACTATCACTGCAGGTGATGCCCAGTTAGGTGGTTTCTGGAAAGGCCAATATCAAACCATCAACTTTGCCAACCAGATAATTACCAATGTACCTGGCATCAGCATGGACGAATCATTAAAAGCCCGTTACGTGGCCGAAGCCAAATTTATACGAGCCTATGAATATTTCAGATTGGTTAGGGCTTTTGGCGATGTGCCTTTACGCATAACCCTGCCCAAAGATGCTTCTGAATACAACCTGCCACGTACTCCAAAAGACCAGGTATGGGCGCAGATTGAAAAGGATTTAACAGATGCAGCCGCTGTATTACCACAAGGCTACAGCGCTGTTGATATTGGGCATGTTACCAAGGGAGCTGCTTTAACCATGCACGCCAAAGTAGCTATGTATCTGAAAAAATGGACCGATGTAGCCACTTACACTACCGCAGTAATGGGTATGGGCTATTCACTATATCCTGATTATGAGCAAATGTTCAGAACAACGCACAAAAACAATCAGGAATCTATTTTCGAGATACAATGTAACTTGATACCCAACAATCCACCTGCCTCCAACTCCCAGTACTCACAGGTACAGGGTGTACGCGGCGTAACCGGCGGTGGCTGGGGCTTTAACGTACCAAGTCCAGACTTGGCAGCGGCTTATGAAACCGGTGACCCTCGTCGCGATGCTACCATTATATTCAGGGGCGAAACCACACCAGAGGGTGATAAGATCCCGGCAACGGGCGATAACCCGATGTACAATCAAAAATCATATGTGCCATTTGCGCTGTATGTATCTGGTTTTAACGAAGGCTGTCAGCAAAACAAGATCGTTTTACGTTATGCTGATGTATTACTCATGAACGCCGAAGCTAATAACGAATTGGGCAATTCAGGAGCAGCTCTTCCGCTGATAGAGCAGGTACGTGCCCGTGCACGCGGTGTAAATGCAGGTGTATTACCCCCGGTAACTACTACAGATCAGGCGGCGCTTCGTGCAGCTATTTACAACGAACGCCGTTTTGAATTCGCGATGGAATTTGAACGCTATTTTGATGTGATACGCCAGGGACGCGGCACCGCTGTTTTTGGCTCACGCGGGTGGAAAGCAGGCAAAAACGAAGTATGGCCTATCCCTCAAACAGAAATTGACCTGAGTGGCGGCGCCTTAACTCAAAACCCGGGTTACTAAAAAACTCTCTTTTGGTTAATTGATAAACATCGGAACAGTTCTGCCGTCGCAAGGCGAACTGTTCCATTATCAAGCCAGCTTTTTATAATACAAGGCATCTCCTAATTAAACATGAAAAAAATACTGTTAACCCCATTTTTATTATGCCTGGCCATATACTGTCTGGCGCAAAAGCCTGCAACAGCTAACACCGATACCATTAAAACCGTTGGCATTATCAAAAATCTGAGCGATAATGCTTTGCTTGATGTGGTACAACGCCAAACATTTCGTTATTTCTGGGATTTTGGTCACCCCGTAAGCGGTTTGGCCCGTGAACGTAGTAATATCTCTTTCGATTATGGAAACGAGGTGGTAACTACCGGAGGGTCTGGTTTCGGCATCATGTCTATCATCGTGGCCGACAGCCGCAAATGGATAACTCATGAGCAGGCTGTTAACCGAATGGTAAAAATTGTTAACTTTTTATTTAAAGCCAACTCTTTCCACGGTGCGTTTCCGCACTGGATGAACGGCGAAACCGGCAAAATCATTCCCTTTGGCCGTAAGGATGACGGCGGTGATATTGTAGAATCGGCTTATCTTTTCCAGGGCTTACTTTGTGCCCGGCAATACTTTACTGCCAACACTCCGCAAGAGCAACGTATACGCGATGTGATTGGCTGGATGTGGAGCGAAATGGAATGGAACTGGTACACCCGTGATGGTCGCGACGCTTTGTACTGGCACTGGAGCCCAAACAACGGCTGGGCCATGAACTTTCCTATACATGGCTTTAATGAGTGCCTGATCACCTACGTACTGGCCGCCTCAGCAGAACGTTACCCGGTAAGTGCCGATGTATACCACAGGGGCTGGGCTCAAAGCGATTTCTTCAAGAACGGCAGAACATTTTACGGCTTTAAGCTGCCTTTGGGTTTTGATTATGGCGGTCCGCTTTTCTTTTCGCAATACTCGTTCCTGGGCTTAAACCCTACAGGCTTAAAGGACCAATATGCTGATTATTGGGAGCAGAACAAAAATCATACATTGATCAACCACGCCTATTGTGTTGATAACCCTAAAAAATTTAAAGGTTATGGCGAAAATTGCTGGGGACTTACCGCCAGCGATAATTACGAAGGCTACAATGCCCATTCGCCAACTAATGACCTGGGCGTGATCACACCTACTGCTGCGCTGTCGGCATTTCCGTACACACCGGAATACTCGATGAAAGCCTTGCGTCATTTTTATTATGACCTGGGCGATAAGATCTGGGGTGAGTATGGTTTTGTGGATGCCTTCAGCGAATCGCATAACTGGTACGCCAAATCATACCTGGCCATTGACCAGGGACCTATCATCGTAATGATTGAAAACTACCGCACGGGTTTGTTATGGAAACTGTTTATGAGCTGCCCAGAAGTACAAAAGGGTCTTACCAAACTGGGTTTTGAAAGCCCGGCGATTGCTAAAAAGTAAAAAAATAACCCTGCGCTCGTTTGCAACGAGCGCAAGTAGACAAAAAAACGCTGTCATTTCGATGAGCAGAAGCTGGGCTAGGGCCGGAGGGCGAAGAGAAATCTTGTACGATTTGCTTATCTCGACGTATAAGATTTCTCCTCGTTCCTCGTTCGAAATGACAAGAATAGTTAAGAATAAAAAATATTAAAAAAATGTAGATCAAAAGGCTTTAAATTTGTTTAACAACTATTGAATAAACAGATCTTAAACATAGCCCATGATCCACAAAAAATTTATTATAGGAATGCTAAGTTTACTCTTAGCATTTTCTTTTTCGGCCCGTTCCCAAAATTTATCATCTTTTGATCGCGGCAGCTTTGCTGTAAAAGGCGATACGTTACCTTACCGCTTACTGTTCCCCAAACATTTTGATCCTAATAAAAAATACCCCCTGCTGTTTGTGCTGCATGGTGCCGGTGAGCGTGGTAATAATAATGAGTCGCAATTAAAATATGGCCCATCACGCCTGTTGCAGGATAGTGTACGCGAAAAATATGAAGCCATTATAGTTTTTCCACAGTGCCCGGCCAATAGTTACTGGTCAAACGTACAGCAGGAAACTGATCCAGCTACCCAGAAGCGCAAATTCGTTTTCCAGGTAAATGAGCAGCCTACCATTGCCATGCGTTTGCTGATGGGCCTGGTTGATCAGTTTTTAGATAAGCCTTTTGTGGATAAACACCGGGTTTATGTAGGCGGCCTGAGCATGGGCGGCATGGGCACATTTGAAATTATTGGCCGCGAACCCAAGATATTTGCTGCGGCGTTTGCCATCTGCGGTGGCGATAACAGCCTGAATGCTAAAAAATACGCCAAAAAAGTACCGCTCTGGATCTTCCATGGCAGTAAGGACAGCGTTGTTCCAGCCGATCATTCCGAAGTAATGGTTGCGGCTATCAAAGAGGCAGGCGGCGATCCTAAATTTACCCTTTACCCCGGCGTTGACCACAACAGCTGGGATTATGCCTTTAAAGAGCCGGAGCTGTTTAGCTGGCTGTTTTCGCATAGTAAATAGCTTGGAGGGATGAATTGGGAGTTAATTCCTTACTGCACAGATGCTTTCCCTCCGCGCGTCATTGCGAGGTACGAAGCAATCCCCGATTAGCAGAGCTGCTCTGTATAGTATAGAGATTGCTTCGTACCTCGCAATGACGCGTGGAGAAACATACTCTCGGTTATTCTTCAGTTGGCTTCGGCGGAGGGGTTTTCACATTAAACCTGGGCTTAAATCCAAGTTTGGGAGCGGGCTCTTCAGCTGGCGGCGGTGTAACAGGAGGCTGTTCTACATCCGGTTTCTCCTCAGCTGTTGGTTGTTCACTTTCCGCAGGTTTTGGTTTTACCATACCTGGGTTAAAACGTGGCTTAAATCCTAATTTTGGAGTAGCGGGCTCGGCAGATGCTGCAGGCTCTTCTTTTATCTCCGGTTTTACTTCCTGCGATTCTTCTGCCGCAGGCTCGCTTTCCGTGGCCTTTGGCTTCATCATGGCTGCGTTAAAGCGTGGTTTAAAAGCAGGCTTTGCAGGGGTCTCGGCAGGTGACGTAGTATTTTCTTCTTTTGCCTCGGGTTCTTTTGGTAATTCCGGCGTTTTTTCAGCGGGTTTCGGTTTTACCATAGCAGCGTTAAACCGGGGCTTAAATGCAGGCTTTGGAGCGTCAGCAGCCGGGGTAGTATTCTCTTCCTTGAATTCGGGCTCTTTCTCTGGCTCCGTGGCCTCTTCCTCCGGTTTAGGTTTTACCATACCGGGATTAAAACGAGGCTTAAATGCTGGCTTGGCAGCAGCTTGATCAGCAGCAGGCGTAGTTCCCTCTGCCTGGGTTTCCGGCTTCTCTTCGGCGGGTTTGGCAACTCCACCAGCTCTGAATTTGGGTGCGAAACCCAATTTTGGAGCTGGGGTAGCAGCCTCTGTAAGGCTTTCGGTAATGGTTTGTTCGGCCAGCGGGTTTTCGATCCGTACTTTCTCTGTTTTTACTTCGGGTGCAGCCGGAAACTGTCGCCTGAGTTTATTGAACCAGTATTTTTTGGTATGGTCGAAACTTTTTTCGCCCATTTGTTCAAAGTGAGTTTTAAATTCAGAAAACAACGCGCCTTCTGCCGCTTGCAACGCAGCCAGGTCGATCTTTTTTTTCTTAAAAAACTCTTCGAATAACATAGGGTTAGATTTGAGATGTGAGATATGAGACGTGAGACAATCCGATATCGCTCAATCTCATATCTCACATCTAGCTTCTCATATCTATTTTAAAGATCCACGTTCACATCCAGTTGATTAAAGTGAATGCCTTTATCGGTTTGTTTCCAGTCATCCCGCTCCTCATCGGTGGCGTTCATCAGTTTGGGGAACCACTCCAGTGGAAAAGCTTGTTGCTTGCCATCTGGTTTTTCAACAAAAAGCAAACCATTGGCAAAAGTTACCTTTACCTTTTTTTCTTCCTTACGTGAACTGAATAGTGGCATGAAAAACTCCTTTTATTACTTTGTCATCCTGAGCGATAACGAAGGATCTATTCTCAGATTTGCATGCTGCATAATAGATGCTTCACTGCGTTCAGCATGACAAGTTGTTTTTGTTTTATTTTTAAAGCCCTCTCCCTTCAGGGGAGGGTTGGGAGGGGCTTACTCCGCCATATTATGATAAACCGCCTGCACGTCGTCGTCCTCCTCCAGGCGATCAATCAGTTTCATGATATCGGTAACCTGTTCTTCGGTAACTTCGTGGAACGACTGTGCAATTCGTTCTAGTTTGGCCGATTTTACTTCGATGCCAAGCTCTTCAAGCCCTTTCTGCATTTTACCAAAATCTTCAAACGCGGTATGAATTACGGCAATATCGTTACCATTTTCATCAGCTTCCACAAATATCTCCTCCAAACCTGCGTCTATCAGCTCTAACTCCAGTTCTTCCAGATCGCGGTCGCCAGGCTCAAATGTGAATACCGATTTACGGGTAAAAATAAAATCCAATGAGCCGGTTTTACCTAATGAGCCTCCATATTTAGTGAAATAGCTGCGTACGTTGGCAACGGTACGGTTGGTATTATCGGTTGCGGTTTCAACCAAAACGGCAACACCATATGGTGCGTAACCTTCATAAACCAATTCTTCGTAATCTTTTTCATCGCGACTGCTGGCGCGTTTTATAGCGGCCTCCACACGATCTTTTGGCATGTTTACCGCTTTGGCATTTTGTACCGCGGTGCGCAGGCGCGAGTTGGTGTTAACATCACCACCACCTGCTTTTACGGCCATCACAATCTCTTTACCTAAACGTGTAAACTGCACAGCCATTTTGGCCCAGCGCTTAAATTTTCTCTCTTTGCGGAATTCAAATGCTCTTCCCATAATTCTTAGCCCCCCAGCCCCCTAAAGGGGGAGCAAGGAGTTATTTTTATTTGTTATACCATTAAGCCTACTTATTCCCCCTTCAGGGGGTTAGGGGGCTCTAAATTACGTTTTTTAAATTAGTTAACATATCATTGGCCATGGCAGCCAGGTCATATTCCAGCTTCCAGCCCCAATCGCGTTGGGCATATTCATCATCAATTGACTTTGGCCAGCTATCGGCAATGGCCTGCCGTGGGTCATTTTCGGCATAGCTGATCTCAAAATCAGGGATCTGTTTTTTGATCTCTTCGGCCAGTTGGGTTGGGGTAAAACTGATACCCGCCAGATTATATGATGAGCGGATGGTGAGCTGTTGGGCCGGGGCATCCATTAACGATATCGTGGCTCTAATGGCATCATCCATATACATCATTGGTAAAGCGGTATCTGCCGAAAGGAAACTGGTGTATTTACCTTTTTTTAATGCTTCATGGAATATGTGCACAGCATAATCGGTTGTGCCACCGCCCGGATTGGCGCGCCAGCCGATAAGGCCGGGATAACGGATGCTGCGTACATCCAATCCGTATTTGGTAAAGTAATATTCGCACAAGCGTTCGCCGGCAAGTTTGCTGAAACCATAAACGGTGTTAGGGTCCATTACACAATACTGCGGGGTATGGAACTGCGGCGAGTTTGGTCCGAATACCGCGATGGAGCTTGGCCAAAAAACCTTGGCAGTTTTAAACTCTACTGCAAAATCAAGTATGTGAATGAGGCCGGTCATGTTGAGATCCCAGGCCATTTTGGGTTTTTGCTCGCCTACGGCCGATAGTATGGCTGCCAGCAGATAAACCTGGGTTGGGCGATGTTTCTCGAATATGTGGTGCAGATTGTCCTTATCCAGCACGTTCACCAGCTCGTATGGGCCGCTGTGGCGTATGGCATAACCCGGATCATTGATATCGGATGCTATAACGCTTTCGGCACCATGTATTTTTCGTAATGCAACAACCAGTTCTGTCCCTATCTGGCCGTTGGCTCCTATCACTAAGATCTTTTCGCTCATGTATTTTTGAGTTTAGGCAAAGGTAAAAATTTCTTGTTAGGAGAGTAGTTGATTAAGTTAGATTATGTGAGTGGTTAATTTGCAGTTTTGAATAGTTCAAGACCCGCTCTTGGCCGCGGGAGGGCCAGTTACTTTGTCGCCACAAAGTAACCAAAAGGCTTGTCACCAGAAATGCTTCTTTGCCGCACTCGGCCTTTACCCTGCAAAGTGGGCAGAACCAGGGCTGCTAAACCTTACCTCCACTTCGTTCGCTCTTTATCCCAGGCTTCAGATAAGGTTCGCTATGCCCCCGCATCCGCACAAGCCACCATTGTTCTGCCCGCTTTTGCCCGAAGCTTATCTGCTGACGGGAAGATGAAATCACTAATTCAATAATTACTCCCCTGCGTTAGCGATAGTAGCGGATACCGGCCTGTGGCTAATGCCTTGTGGCGTATGAGCGGATAGCGCGGACCGAAGGTAACGCCCTTATTAGAGGTGAGAATCAAGACAAAAGTGAAAAATCAATTCAATAATTCACTAAATCACTAATTCAATAATTGCAATAAACTACCAATCTGATAGATTAAGTTCAAAACATCGAAAAAAAATCGCATATTTGAAGTTTAATGTTTTATTATATAACAAATTAACAAAATGAAAGTCGCAGTAGTAGGTGCTACAGGATTAGTAGGCACCAAAATGTTGCAGGTTCTTGCAGAACGCAACTTCCCCGTTACAGAATTAATTCCCGTAGCTTCAGAGAAAAGTATTGGTAAAGAAATTACTTTTAAGGGTAAGCAGTTTAAGGTGGTTTCTGTTGAGGATGCGATTAAGATGAAGCCGGACGTAGCGATTTTCTCGGCCGGCGGAAGCACTTCATTACAGCAGGCTCCTTTGTTTGCAGCTGCTGGTACAACTGTTATTGACAATTCATCGGCATGGCGCATGGATCCTACCAAAAAACTGGTGGTGCCCGAAGTGAATGCTGATGTATTGACCGCTGATGATAAGATCATCGCCAACCCCAATTGCTCTACCATACAAATGGTTGTGGCCTTAAAACCGCTACACGATAAATATAAAATTAAACGCGTAGTAGTTTCTACCTATCAATCGGTAACCGGTACCGGCGTAAAAGCTGTCGACCAGTTATTTAACGAGCGTAAAGGTATCGATGGACCAAAGATTTATCCTTACACCATCGACCTGAACGTGATTCCGCAGATTGACGTTTTCACCGAGAACGGCTATACCAAGGAAGAAATGAAAATGATCCTGGAAACTAAAAAGATCATGGGTGATGATAGCATTAAGGTTACCGCTACCACTGTGCGTATCCCGGTTATGGGTGGTCACTCAGAATCGGTAAACATTGAGTTTGCCAATGATTTTGACCTGGCCGAAGTTCGCGAGTTGTTAGCCAAATCGCCAGGCATTGTTGTGGTTGACGATCCCGCCAACCTGAAATATCCAATGCCGCTTGACGCACATGATAAAGACGAAGTTTTTGTAGGCCGTATCCGTCGCGACGAAACCCAGGACAATACCCTGAACTGCTGGATAGTATCAGACAACCTGCGCAAGGGTGCCGCTACCAACGCCGTGCAAATTGCCGAGTACCTGGCAGCCGCCCATTTGATCGGTCAGCCGGTTGAAGCGTAAGCAGATAGCTATTCAAATAATATTTTGACAGGGATAATCAATTGATTATCCCTTTTTTTATTTAAACTTGTTTGCCATGAAAACCATTAAGCTGATAGTTGTATTGTGCTGTTGTTTAGCATCAGAGTTTGTGTTTGCGCAAAATAGTCCGCAGGCTATTGAGGGCGATTTGCTCCGGATATTGAAAAAAGTAAACTATTACGGCGCGCACAAAAAGGATTGGAAAGCGATGGATTCGCTGCTAAAGCAAAACAAGATTTTTGCCGTTAAGCTCAAATACTATACCTCCAAATACCCCGAAACCATTAGTCTGCTCTTTACCTCATTGGTTAAAGAACGCCTGGTTATCGCCACTTCGGCCGATGGGATATTCCGTACCTACTCCTGGAACACACAACTGGGGGTTAAGGGAGGCTTTGATATTTATAATGTATTGCAATACAAAAACGGCGGGCAAACAGTGTCCCTTTTAAAAATGGATACCATTGGCAAAAAAGGATATGTATCGCTCTGGTATCCTAAAATATACACGTTTAGCACGGCCGGCAAAATTTATTACCTGGCTACTTATAATTCGGTTTATTCGGCTACCAAAGCAGGGCAGGGTTTAAAAATATTTACTATCGACAAAGGTAAGCTGATTGGTAATCCGCCGTTGATCAAAACACCTACCGGGGTATACAGCCAGCTGCACTATGATTTTGACGTGAGCTCCATTGCCGATTGGCCATCGTACCCGGCCATTTACTTTGACAAAGCTACCCAAACTATCCGCACACCACTGGTTGATTATAATCATAAAATGACGCGTAAATTGATCACCTATAAATTTACTGGTCGTTTTTTTGAGAAGTTAAACAAGTAACTTAGCCAAATGATATCCTTTGCTCACCGTGTATTTATGGAAGTAGCTGCCAACCTGAGTTTCAGCAAGGCGGCACAGGTGCTGTTTATTACGCAACCGGCCATCAGCAAACATGTTAAGGCACTGGAAGATCAATATAAAGTACCTTTGTTTGAACGTAAAGGCAACAGTATCCTGCTCACCGATGCCGGCAACAAGCTGAACGAATACCTGCAGCAGGCTACCGAAATTGAGCGCAAGATCGAGTATGATCTTTCGGTACTCAGTAACCTGTCGCAAGCAGCCGGGCATTTGCGTTTGGGAGCAAGTACTACTATCGCCCTGTATATTTTACCCTCCATACTTTCGGGTTTTCAACGCGAGTACGCCAATGTAGATGTACAACTAGTAAACCGTAACTCAGAATATATTCTGAATGCCCTGCTCAATCACGAGGTAGATATCGGCATCATCGAGGTGGATAACAAGCTCACCACCGTATCGTACAAACCTTTTATGAGCGATGAAGTAATACCGGTATGTTCGGCTAAAAGTCCGCTGGCGGGCAGATCATTAACTTTAAAGCAGTTTGTTAAAACACCGCTGGCCGTTCGGGAACGTGGTTCGGGAACGCTGAACGCGGTATTAAAATCGTTATCAGCCCTGCACATCAAACCGGCCGATCTGTCGGTAAAGATCCGCCTGGGTGGTACAGAAGCCTTGAAAAACTTCCTGTTAGCCGATCAATGCCTGGGCTTTATGCCGCGCCCGTCTATCATCCGTCAGCTGGCTGAAGGCGACCTGGTAGAAGTACCAATTGAAGGCCTCAAGATCACCCGCGATTTCTTTTTCATCCGTCGTAAAGGAACGGAGGACTACGGCCTCACCAGTAATTTTATCAATTTTGCCTTGGGGCATCAATAGCCTCACCCCAGCCCTCTCCAAAGGAGAGGGAGCTAAAAACTCCGCACCGTTTGTAACGAGTACAAAACAAAAAGTGGGTTTACATGGTTTACACTTTTTATACTTAAAATTGACTTATTATATTGATAATCAATTATTTATTTTAAAATTTGGTAAATTTATGTAAACCCACTTTTTCACTCATTTAGGCGTTCGCGCTTTATGCTGGCTGATAATGTCCCAAGCCATCAACTCACAATCCTACTACACAAGACTTGCTCTAGTAGTGATAACTGTGATTTTGGGTCTATTCTTTTCAACTTCAAAGTATTACATTTAAGCATTAGTCGCTAATTACATGATATTAAAGAAGAAAAGACTTATTATCCTAACAATTGCTTTTTTCCTTATAATAAATACGATGTACTATTGGGAAGGTAAACTCGGCCTTTTTGCATTTCCGGTTTTTATATTATTAGCAGCTGTTTATTTAGGACTGGTAATTGCACTCATCAGACAAATTTATTTTCTGATAAAAGAGAAATTCACCAAAAAGCAAAGGCTTTTTAAGGCCGGGTTATTGGTGGTTGTACTAGCGTTGACATCTTACAGACCATTCGGTCTTGTTGACTTTGAGAAATTGGAGAGCGCCGATCTTCTTATTGCCGAAAGAGAAGGCGCAGCAAATTGCACAACAACCTTGAAACTTAAAGACGACTTCACCTTTAAAGAAAGAACTGTATGTTTTGGGGTAACAGAAATGAAAGGAACCTATTATATACAAAACGATACCATATATTTTGACAATGCAAGCGGCGGCTGGCGCGGTGACGACTATTATAAATTTGCCGTTATACGACCATCGAAGTTTAGTAATCATAAGATCATTGCCAACCTGGTTAGGTTTAAAGATCAGGCTGACACAGTAGGGCGCGAACTCTGGATATCCAAAAACGAATTGAGCAAGTTAAAAAGCAAAAAGCTCAGTCGTTAATAACGTTCATACAACAAAATGCTGCCTTTTGAATTTTAATACTTATCTCCTAATTTTAGGGCCATAAACATAATAGATCATGAAGCCGCTTATTCCCATAAAATACATGCTACCCATAGGATTATTCCTGTTGGCACTAAGCTTTTTTATTAAACGCTTTTATAGTTCCGAGCCCGATGCCATCGATGGCCTTTTAAAAGGCTTTAGCATAGGTTTACTGGTACTATACCTTATCCAAAATAAACGCAGGGAAACAATAACCGAAAAAACCTGTTGAGTATATATTAGGCTTATGATGCCGAGTTTGTCAACAGGGCACGCTGTGAAGCATGCTCCATAAATCATTCAGGACAAATTCAGTACAATAACCTAACTGGGGGTAGAATCATTCGTGGTTCTGCCCTTTTTTATGTTCATAGATTTTATCTTTACCACATGCCTGTAAAAAAAGTGTTGATCATTGGTGCCGGTATCGCCGGTATTGCCGCAGCTATCCGTTTGGCTATAAAAGGCTACCAGGTTGATGTTTTTGAGGCCAATGATTATCCCGGCGGTAAGTTATCGGAGTTTGAACAGGATGGTTTCAGGTTTGATGCCGGGCCCAGCCTATTTACCATGCCGCAGTATGTGGATGAGCTGTTTACTCTTGCCGGTAAAAACCCACGTAACTTTTTTAATTACCAACACCTGGATATAGTTTGCCGGTACTTTTATGAAGATGGCACTATCCTGAATGCTTATGCTAACCAGGATCAGTTTGCTACAGAGGTAAACCGGCTAACTGGCGAATCTGTTTCGTCTGTTAAAACCTATCTTAAAAACAGCACCAACATATACAGCATTACCAATCATGTTTTCCTGGAGCGATCATTACATCGCTTAAAAACTTATTTGCATGGGGATACTGTGCGCTCTGTTTTTCGGTTTCCGCAGATAGATGCTTTCCGCACCATGCACAAAGCTAATCAAGGCTTTTTTAAGGATAAACGCCTTACTCAATTTTACGACCGGTATGCTACATACAATGGCTCTAACCCGTACACGGCGCCGGCTACCCTCAATGTGATCCCGCATCTGGAACAGCATTACGGTGCTTATTTTCCTGATGGCGGCATGTACAGCATCGTAAACAGCCTTGTAAAACTGGCCGAATCGCTGGGTGTGATATTTCATTATAATTCCCCAGTTGATGAGATCATCCTGGAAAAACAAAGCGCAAAAGCCATCAAAATAAAAGGCGAACTAGTATCTGCTGATATTATTGTATCCAACATGGATGTGTGGTTCACTTATAACAGGCTGTTAAAGCAACATCCGCATCTGTTTCCTAAAAAGATATTGAGGCAGGAACGCAGCAGCTCGGCCTTGATATTTTATTGGGGTATCAACAAACAATTCGCGCAGCTAAACCTGCATAATATCTTTTTCAGTAACGATTATAAAACCGAGTTTGATCATATCTGGCAGCAAAAAGACATTTACCACGATCCAACCGTATATCTCAATATCAGCTCCAAATACAACCCTAATGATGCTCCACAGGACTGCGAAAACTGGTTCACCATGATCAACGTACCTGCCAATACCGGGCAGGATTGGGACAGCCTGATCAACACCGCTCGTCAAAATATATTAAGCAAATTGAGCCGCATCCTGGGCGAGGATGTAAGTCCCCTCATCGTATCCGAAAGCATTCTCGACCCTCGTAGCATCGAAAGCAAAACATCATCATACCAAGGTTCCTTATACGGCACCAGCTCCAACAGCCAGTTCGCGGCATTTTTACGGCATGCCAACCGGTCGTCGGCCATTAAAAACCTCTATTTCTGCGGCGGTAGTGTGCATCCGGGTGGAGGTATCCCGCTCTGCCTGCTTTCGGCCAAAATTGTGAGCGACCTGGTTTAATTATTGAATTAGTGAGTTAGTGAATTATTGATTGAACACAACTGTCTTTTTTCCCGTCAGCAGAACAGCTTCGGGCGAAAGCGGGCAGAACAATGGTGGCCTGTGCGGCTGTAAGGGCATAGCAAGTTTTGCAGAAGCTGGGAATTGAGGGAGCGAAGCAGGGCAAATAATTGCAGCCCGTGGTTCTGGCTGATTTGCAGGGCAGAGGCAAGGAGCGCAAAGAAGCATTTCTGCTGACTTGATTTTTTGGTTACTTTTGTATCAAGACAAAAGTAACAGCCACAGCGGCAATTGAGCGCTCTACGACTTGCATTATTCGCCCTGTACAGTATAGAGATTGCTTCGTACCTCGCAATGACGCGCGGAGATAATAGCAGGTACAGGTAAAGAGTATCACACAACAAAGTAAAGACCACGTTGCGCCATTGCATGATAAAGCAAAAACCCTTTATCTTTACCCATTCAATATAATAACCTATGAAACTTCAGCTTTTTGATAAACAGGTTTATACCGACAGAAGAAATATATTAAAGCAAAGCCTGCCGAATGACGGCATTATCCTGTTATTAGGGAACGAGGATAGCAGCATGAATTATAAAGACAATTGCTATCCCTTTCGGCAGGACAGCACTTTCCTTTACTATTTTGGTCTCGACGTACAAAACCTGACCGCCATTATTGATACCGATACCGGCGAAGAAGTAGTTTTTGGCAACGAGTTGACCATTGACGATATCATCTGGACAGGCACCCTGCCAACCGTTCACGAAATGGCAGCATTGGTTGGCGTTACCCAAACCAAACCGCTCGACCAGATACTGCATTACGTACACAAAGCGCTGATAGCCGGCAGAAAAGTGCATATTCTGCCTCCATACCGCCCCGAAAACCGCATGAAACTGGCTACCTGGTTTAATGTAAGTTTAGAGGATGTACAGGATCATGTATCCGTGAAGTTGATTAAAGCGGTGATTGCGCAGCGGGTAATCAAAACGCCTTTAGAGATACAGGAGATGGAAAAAGCGGTGTCTATCAGCGTGGATATGCAATTGGCCGTTATTAAAGCTACCCGCCCAGGCATTAAGGAGTATGAACTGGTTGCTATAGCCAACGAAGTAGCCATGGCAGCCAACGGTCGCCTGGGTTATGGAGCCATTATTACCACGCATGGCCAAACGTTGCATACCCATTATTATGGCAATACCCTGCAGGATGGTAACATGGTATTAAGTGATATTGGTGCCGAGAATGACATGCACTATGGCGGCGACCTTACCCGCACCTTCCCGGTTGGGCGCAGCTTTACCAATAAACAAAAGGAATTATACGAGGTGGTGCTTAACTCTATGGATCACGCCATCAGCCTGCTAAAACCAGGTACACGTTATAAAGATATTCACCTGGCAGCCTGCCAAAAACTGGTAGAAGGATTAAAACAAGTGAACCTGATGAAAGGCGATGCCGCCGAAGCTGTTGCCGCGGGTGCGCATACCATGTTTTTCCAATGCGGATTGGGTCATATGTTAGGCATGGATACGCATGACATGGAAGATCTGGGCGAACCATATGTGGGCTATACCGATACCTTGAAAAAAGAAACCGTGTTCGGGTTAAAATCACTGCGCCTGGGACGCGAACTGGAAGCCGGCTACGTGCTTACCGTTGAACCTGGCATCTACATTATCCCCGAACTGATCGACCGCTGGAAGGCCGAAAACAAATACGCTGATTTTATCAATTACGATGTATTGAACACCTATCGTGATTTTGGTGGCATCCGTATTGAAGACAACTTTTTGATTACCGATACGGGCAGTCATCTATTAGGTAAATATTTACCAAAGACTTTGAAAGAGATTGAGGGGTTGAGGGGATAAACCTATTTTGGCCAGACTTACGAAGTTTTAAAAACTTCGTAAGTCTTCAATGAACATAAAATCACGCGTCATTGCGAGGTACGAAGCAATCTCTACATAAGCAGGTTAAACAAATCAATCCGCTCTGTATAGTATAGAGATTGCTTCGTACCTCGCAATGACGTATTTTCTTAAACTGCAATATGGTTTTCCCTAACCATTTTCTCCAAAGCATCTATCCATATTGGTGAATCGTTCAAACTCTCTACCAGCTGAACTTTCTCGCCGCCGAGAGCTTTAAACTCGTCACCGTATTCGGTAGTTACTTCGTAAACGGTTTCCAGACAATCGGCCACAAAAGCAGGACAAAATACCAGCAGGCTCTTTTTACCTTCTTTGGCCAGTTTAGCTACAACTTCGCTGGTGTAAGGCTGTACCCATGGGTCGTTACCCAAACGCGATTGAAAGCAAATGGTATATCTATCTTTTGGAATATTCAGCTTCTCAGCAATGAGTTTAGCTGTATGATGGGATTGCGCCGAATAACAATTTTTATTGGCATCGGTGAGTATTTCGCAGCAATCGCTGGATTTTAAGCAGTGTTTCTGGGTATGGTCGGCTTTAATCAGCTGCCTTTGTGGCAAACCATGAAAGCTGAACAACACATGATCATAGCTTTCGGGATTATATTTTTGGGCGTTATCGGCAAAGGTAGCTATCATGCCCTCGTTGTCATGAAAAGAATTTACGAAAGAGATATTGGGTTTAGTACCCCAGGCTGCCAATAGCTCCATCACCTTATCATAAACAGAACCTGTACTGGCCGATGCATACTGCGGAAACAGCGCGATAACCTGTATATCATCCACCAAAGCGGCTTTAAGCCTGTTCAGTGCCGACTCAATAGAAGGGTTCTGATAGCGCATAGCCAGTTCTACAATATACTCATCGCCCAGGCGCTGTTGTAAAGCCTTTTGTTGTAACAGACTATAATGCATTAATGGCGAACCAGTTTCCTTATCCCAGATAGCTTGGTATAATTTAGCCGATTTTGGCGCCCGGAAAGGAGCAATTAATCCACGAACTAAAAGGGTGCGCGATATAGGGTTGATATCAATTACCCTTGGATCCATCAAAAACTCATTCAGATAAGTACGTACATCGGCCGTTGAAGGACTGTCAGGTGTACCTAAATTCACTAATAAAACTGCTTTTTTACCCATAATTAAGTCGCAAAAATAAAAAATATTAGCCCCCTTAACAGATTTTAGGAGGATATATTACAAATAAATGATTGGTGGGGTTCTTACTCCACGCGTCATTGCGAGGCACGACGCAATCCCCAATAAGCAGAGCGGCTCTGTATAGCTTAGAGATTGCTTCGTGCCTGGCAATGACGTTATTCTATACTCCCCCTTCAGGAGGCTGGGGCGCTCTCCACAATTTCCACCAGGGTATCCCCGGCGCATCATGGTGCTCATAATGATAACCGAAAAAATAACAGCTCAAAAAAGCCAGTACATGATTGCGCCGCTGGCTCCGGGCAAAATATGGATTATCGTGCTCGCCTTTATGTGGCTGATAAGTCCCGAAGTAAAAAAGCTGCAGCGTGCTTAGCAATGAGGGCACCACCCAAAACATAACCAGGTTGGGCTGCGGTATCCACAATTTTAAAATATTGAATACAATAGCCATCACCACAATTTGCCATATAGACAGATAATTACGGATAAACCTCACGTACCAGCTCCAGAAACCGCCTTCATGATAATCGGGATCATCGGCGGTATGTACATGGCTGTGGTGCTGGTGATGTTTGGCGTATAATTTGGGATACCAGAACGAAGCATATAAAAAGGTACAAATGTACCCGGTAAGATTATTCAGTATGCGGTTAGGTGATACAGTGCCATGCATGGCATCATGCGCGGTAATGAACAAACCCGTGTATAGGTGCATTTGAACCAGCATCAATAAATATACCAGGGGATTAGCAAAGCTGAAATGCCAGCGCATCAGTAAAACAATACTGGTAGCCCAGCAGCCAATGAGTAGTATAGCAATAAATAAACCTGTATTTGATGGCTTTTTCGGCATGGTGATCATACAACCGCAAAAAGCGTGCTGTTAAAATTGTTCGAGCGCGGCTTTTACGTCCTGCATCAGCCACATAGGGGTTGATGTGGCCCCAGCTATACCAATGGTATCATTTGGCGAAAACGTGGCTTTATCCAGCTCACTTGCCGACGATATAAAGTAGGTATTGGGATTATGCTTGCGGCATACTTCAAATAATACCTTCCCATTTGACGATTTGCGACCAGATACAAAAACAATCTTATCAAACTTACTTACAAATTTGGGCAGATCCTTATCCCGGTTGGATACCTGGCGGCAAATAGTATCATTTGCTTTAAGATTATATCCGCGGGATATCAGCTCGTCTTTGATACCATAGAACTTTTCCATGCTTTTGGTAGTCTGGGTATACAGGGTAATGTTTTCAGGAAGCTCTACATTATCCAGCTCGGCAATATCCTGAAAAACGATGGCCTCGTTATTGGTTTGTCCTTCCAGACCAATAACCTCGGCATGCCCATGCTTGCCAAATATCAGGATCTTCTCATTGGCATCATATGATGTCTTGATGCGGTTTTGCAGCTTTAAAACCACAGGGCAAGAGGCATCTATCAGGGTAATATTGTTCTCTAAAGCTATACGATAGGTATCAGGTGCCTCGCCATGCGCGCGGATCAGCACTTTTTCGTTGTGCAGGTTGGCCAGCTCGGCATGTTCAATAATACGCAGGCCCAGTGCTTTCAGGCGTTCCACCTCCTCGTCGTTATGCACAATATCGCCCAGGCAATACAGATAGCCCTCTTCGGCCAGTATTTCTTCGGCCATATCAATAGCATACACCACCCCGAAGCAAAAGCCCGAATCCTGATCAATAGTAACCTTTAACTGATACTCTCCCATGGTGTTGCAAATTTACAGCAAAAATAACCGTTGATGGTAATGATTATGTGATTTCGTTGATTTTTGTTAAAACGATATCAGATCTTTAGTGCAAGACTTGCGCAAGTGATAAAATAATATCTAATAAAGAATTTCGAATGCCCAACACCGAACCATTCTACTTCATTACTCGATATTGAATATTTTGTGCTCGATATTACCCTCTTTAAATTAGCTCCCCCCTTCAGGGGGCTGGGGGGCCTCAGTTCAATAATTCCAATGCCATAAAAAACACAAACTGCATAATGAGCAGCACGGGTGCTACTATACTTTGCGTCTTAAACTTAAACTGGTCAAATACAAAAAGCAGCACAGCGCTCAACCCAAACCAACAAACATAATTTTTAATGGGGATGAGGTTATTGACCCAATGCCAATAGTCAAAATGGATAGCCATGGGTTCTATCAACACATCCAGCAATACCAGGATAACTGCGCCGGTTAATATTCTTATGATTTTACTTTTGATACGGGTTCGTTGCAGCAATACTCCGGTGGAGTAGATAAGCAAAAACCAGTTTACACCAATCATCAGCGGTATCCGGGATAATTGAATACCTAGTGTTTCGCCATAAACATAGTTACCAAACAGCCAGCCGGTATGCACACCTATCCATTCGGCAGCAAAACCAGTAAGGAAAACGATCATGGTAAAAAGAAAAAACCGGCCTTCCAACTGGTCATGGTTATATATAATTACAACGGTCATCAATAGTAAATGCCAGGGCACCAGTTTTAAAAATAATATATCTATTGCTGGCAGGGAGCATCCTATTAAACCCACCGCATGAAATAATATAATAATGATAATGGATACGCGCTGCGGCCGTGTAGTGGCTGCCTTCAGTGGATTTTTCAAATCCTGCGCCCTTTCCATACGGTTGTTTTGGTGAGGTGTTTTTGTATAGATAAGCCCGCTATAACCAGCATATTGAACATTTGCACCGGGTGCATGATGATATTACTCACCGGGTTCTGATCTGATAACAGCGAGATCATGATACGGCTCAGGGCTATCAACCCCAGCATAAACAACAGTAGTGGCAAATTCAAGGTCATAGCTACGATCATGGGCCCGCCGATGATGAGTACAATGTAAATTAAAAAGCCAATGATACTGTAGTTAAACGCCGCCAGGAAATTTTTACTAAACCCGTTGATGGCCTCGTTATAGCTTTTATACATGCGGCAGCTAATCATACCATTGGCCAGCAGGGCCTCACCATTATAGGCGTTGGCTTTAACCAGCCGCATGATCTCTACATCCTCCACCACTTTATTTTTTACCGCTTTGTGCCATTGGTGCAGGCGGTAAGTATTGGCATCAAACAGCATAAACTGCCCGCTCGCCGCTGCTACCGAAGCATTTTTCACCAAATAGATGAGCCTTACAGGCAACAGGTTTAACAATATAAAATGCATCAGCGGAACAACAGCCCTTTCGCCCAAAGTGTCCATTTGTTGATTGGTAAACAGGCTCAATAAACCCAGCTGGTGAAGGTGCATCCGATGCACCGCACTGTTGATCAAACCCTCCTTTACTTCTTCATCTGCATCCAGGAAGAGTAAATACTTACCGTCGGCATGTTGGGCCAACTGATGACAGGCGTGGTTTTTACCTATCCAGCCATCGGGAAGTTTGCCGCCTTTAATTACCCGGAAACGTGGGTGCCTTTCGGCAAAAGCAGCACAAACAGCATAGGTATCATCCGTTGATTCATCATCCAATATGATCACCTCATAATTTTGGTACTCTTGCTGGTGGATAGATTGTAATAGCAAAAGAATATTATCGGCCTCGTTACGAGCGGGGATGAGGATGGATACCCTATCCTGATAGGCCTTAGCTACCCGGTGTAATTTGGGGTTGGATATAAAATTAAACAGGGTAACTGTAAAACGCAGAATAATAAAAAAGAGGGTTATTGATATGGCAATGATCACTTTTTACAATATTATTTTGGTTTCACTTTCTTTTGCTGAATTATAATGCTGCTGATAAGCTTTTGTCAGCTCATCTATATTTTTATAAGCCGGATTGCTGTCGATGCTTTTTAAGTAAACGGTAGCTGTTGGCTTTTTATGTTTTAAGTACTGAATAAATGTTGCCGAAAATATAAGCCCGAACTTATCCTGTGCCTGTTCTATGATCCGCCAGATCCCTTTTTCAAAATGTATTTGATCAACAAAATTGGAGTACAATTTTCCCTGCGGAAATATCAATACCAGGTTTTGCGGATCATCAAGCAGCCCGGCGGCATAGTTTATTGACTGTAACACATCTCTGGAGTTTTTATTAACCGAAAAAGCACCTGCATATCGTAAAGCGGGTGTTTTGCGGGCCGTATCCTCCAGCATCATCACGTGCAATTTCTTTTTTAGAAGTTGGGCATTAACGCAGTATAATATCAGTCCGTCCCAAAAACTAAAATGATTGCCGATGAGCAGGATCGATTTCTGAGGGTCAACATCGATACTGTTAAACGATAATTTATGAAAATGTCTGCCAACTATCCACCTGATATAGTGGTGCATAAAGCGATTAATAAAAAAGTTCTTTTTATCGTACAGCATGCTATCGCAAGTTAACTAATAACAGCTATCAATGTTCCATGTTGGCCTGTTTTTTTAAGGCCTGCTGATGAAAATCGTTAATGCGTTGTTTCAGTTCTTCAAAGGGTACCTCGCCGGCAACACCGCAATCAAAATGATGCATATAGGCCCGCGGTTTCAGACCCTCAAAATAATCAATCAGCGTACATTGATAAACTATCTGGCATGGGCCTTTGATCTGTTTGATCAGCCGCTCAATACCATTCTCCACATGGATATACGTTTCATGATTAGAGTAAAGCGCTCCCTGCGGAAATATGGTGACTAGGTTTTCAGGATTGTTCAGCAGTCCGGCCGAATACGTGAGCGATTCCAGCATTTCGCGCGATCCTTTTTTCATGGAAAAAGCTCCCAGGTATTTGAAATACCAATGCTTTAAAAAATGATCATGCTGCATCATAATATAAAGGCGCCGCTTTAAGTTATTGAAGGCTGCATAATTGGCAAAAAAGCCATCCCACCAGCTAAAATGATTGGTAAGCAACAGGATAGAATGCCCGGGACGCGGCTCAAATGGCTGTATGTTGATTTCTTTAAAATTACGCCCCATCCACCAGCGCATAAAGCGGTAAAACATTCGGCTTAAAGTATCATTCTGGCGCGATGGCAACATAATTTATCGTACTAAATATTCATCCAATGCTTTAATAACCAGCCAGTGGCCCAGGGCCAGTTCGTGCACCTCGGCATTATCCAGCTTTTCAATAAAGGGCATCGCTGCCGATTTGGGGAACAGCTTATCGTCCTTACCAAATATCAGCTGGCAATTGATCTTATATTGATTGATCAGCATGGCTATTTTTTCTACATCTGGTTTCAGCAAACGGATCAAATTTAAGGTATAATATGTATCCAGCCGTTTTTGTTCCGTATCAATTTCATTATAGGCTATCTGGTACAGGTTATCATCTATCATGCCTGCCCGTTTCGAGGTTTTCAATACAAAAGGAGCCAGCCATTTGCTTTTGGTTACCCTGCGGAACATAAATTTACCCAGCGGGTTGTGCAACAAAAAATGAAAACCTTTATATACCGACAGCCCGTCTGGGGCCATTAATATCACATCGTCAATTAAATGCGCATATTCTTCCAATAATATCAGGGCCAGATTTGCGCCAATGGAATAGCCCATCACCGAGAACCGTTGTTCGCCATACATTTTGAACCATTCCTGCATATAGCTATGCACCATGTTTTTGGGCATTCCGGTGGTAATCTGTTCCTCTGTCCAGCCTTCCAGTTTGCTGCCTCCATGAAAAAAATGATCAAACCCGTAAATATGATATTTGGGCAGAATAGAACGCTCGAGCACCTGAAACTGCTTCCCCGTCATGCCATAGCCATGAAAAGCCAGCAGCGGCTTATGACCGGTACCATATTCATGAAAATGCGCTTTACCCAAACCGGGCAGATGTAAAAAACCCATTGTTAGCCCCCTAGCCCCCTAAAGGGGGAATTTTTGATCTGCAAATATGCAAATTGTCTGAACCCGAATTTTTAGAATTAGGGAATTTTATGAATTTATTTCATTCAGATTCCATTAATTCTTTCATTCTAAAAATTCGGGTTCAGACAATTTGGCCCATGATCATTTCCGTAGCGCCGGTGTGTTCCTGTACGTAGTTGTATATTTTTTTGCTGGTCGTACTATAAAAAGCTTCGTCGGTAATTAAAGTATCCACTATACCTTTCAACTGGGCTTCATCACTAATGCTGAAACCAGCTTTCAGTGCTATTAATTCGCGAGCCTCATTAAATTTCAAATACCTGGGGCCAAATATTACAGGCAGACCAAAAGCCGCGGCTTCGAGCGTGTTATGGATACCGGCACCAAAGCCACCACCAATATAAGCAATATCACCATAGGCATATAAAGACGACAGCATACCGATATTATCAATGACGAGGATTTGGAGTTGTGCGTTGTGAGTTGTGAGTTGTGAATATTTGACGGTTGAGTTTGGGGGCAGCAAACCTATCAGGTGGTTTATTTTTTCCTCACCAACTTCATGCGGGGCAAAAATAAATTTCCAGTCAGGGTACAGGGCAGGCAGGGTAGCCAGCAGCTTTTCATCTTCGGACCAGGTGCTGCCTGCTATAAAAAGTTTTTGTCCGTTTTTAAACTCTCTTACTCCGGCTATTTCTTTTGGGTTTTGCGCGTTGGCCCAAACCCGGTCAAAACGGGTGTCGCCGCTTACGGTTATACTAGTAAGGCCAAGCTTGTTGAGCAATTGTTCGGAACTTTCGTCCTGCAAAAAGAAGTGTGTTACAAAACTTAACATTTTACGGTGTAAGCCTCCGTACCATTTAAAAAAAACCTGTCCTGGTCTGAATATACCCGAGACGATATATAGTGGAATGTTTTGCCTGTTCAGCTCTTTAAAATAATGATACCAGTACTCGTACTTGGTAAATATGGCCATATCCGGCTTTACTGTATCAATAAACTCGCGGGCATTCTTTGGGGTATCCAAAGGCAGGTAATAAACGGCATCGGCCAGGGGAGTGCTCTTCCTGATCTCATAACCGGAGGGCGAAAAAAAAGTAATCACAATACTTTTGCCGGCGTACTGTTCACGCACGGCTTCTAAAATTGGCCGGCCCTGTTCAAACTCGCCGAGGGATGCAAAATGGAACCAGATGCTGCTATTACGTGGCTTTATTTTTTGTTGCCGGCGCCCGTTTATCCACAGGCCCGCTTTGGTGTTAAAAAACGAAGCGAGCCATATAACGAAGTAATATAATTTGATCCCAATGTTATATAAAAACATCAATTTAAGTATGAATGATTATCTTAGCCGGGCATAAAAGTAATAACAATAATTACAATATGAGGTGCGTAGTTGATTGGGTGAGTAGTTGATTAAGTTTATAACTGTTTCTATTTAACCATTCACCTACTCACCCAATCAACCACTCACCCGTGATAACGGAACAAATATGTCAACTCGTAAACGGATATTAATAACCGGAGCAGCCGGCTTTCTGGGTTCGCACCTGTGCGATAGGTTTATCAAAGAAGACTACCATGTAATTGGTATGGATAATTTAATTA
>JACXTT010000777.1_pt1 | contig 54516 bp, 44 predicted proteins | sample 9270951 | NCBI WGS metagenome assembly JACXTT01 (sample SAMN15532306, study PRJNA645909) | rock metagenome | isolation source: weathered quartz diorite | place: Puerto Rico | collected 2017-06-21
ACCTCATTTTTCTCCGGTAATTCTTTCCAATAAAAGCGGGTATTTGTCTCCCTGGATTTTGAAAATAGGGCCAGCGCTCCCCGCGAGGAGTCTCACCGGATGGAAAAAGGCCGTGCGAATCTCTCGACACTCGCTGAAGCCCCTATCGCAAAAGTTATCAAAGACATCCTCGGCCTCTGGGAGGTCGATTGCGGAATCGCTGGTTCCGGCCTACATGTGGGCATGTAGAACCGCGAATAGGGATAGAATCTCTGTCGGGAGAGGTAGGGGCGTGAAGCCCGGGCTCTTTTCCCCGCTCGTTGCGCGTTTTGTCCAAAGTGAGACGGCCGGGTGGTAAGAAGCGTGAAATGGAACAAGAACGGCGCCGATTTACAAGAATAAAACCGACCCAACTGGTGTACGTCGAGCTGGGTGCGGATAACGGTGGCATGGTGCGTGACATTTCAGAAAACGGGATCGGATTCTGCTCCGTGAGCGCCGTAGGGGATGTGGAAGAGGTTACATTCGTTCTGACAATGAATGGAGAGCATCGATTGGAAGGGAGTGCCGAAACCGCATGGACAGACGCGTCGGGGAAGGTTGGCGGATTGCGGTTTTTGGAGGTTTCCGAGGAGTTCCGCAGACATCTCCACAGTTGGCTGAGAAGAAATAGTGCCGCGGTAGGGTCGGTAAAGCAGCATGTGCCGACCGCGGCGACGCCAATGGAGAGGATGGAACAACCTCCGCGCGAACCGCTAAGGCAACTGTTGAAACCCGTAACGGAAGGGCAATCCAAAGCTCTACGGGTTAATGCGATGAGAATCGCTGCCGATGCGGCAGCACCCGCGAAGAAGAAGGAGCCTTCCCCGAGAAGACCCCGGAATGCTCCCGTTCTCTCGTATGCAGGGAGTGAAATTATTCCACCAGAAGTGAAGCCACAGTTGTCAAGACCTGAGATTGTCGAACAAGCTAGAGAATCGGCACGGCACGGCAATGCGAATGTATCGCGTGTTGTAGGTGCCATGTTGGTAGTGATTCTGCTGATGATCTTGTTCTTATTCCCACAGGAAGCGGGAGAGGGTTTGATTTGGCTGGGAAAAAAGATCGCGGGGGGGCCTCGTGCGTTGCCCATCCAACAATCCGATGAACAGGTAAAGACGCAGAGTCCTATCGCGGATGCCAGCAGGGTGGATACCCACAAAGAGCAAGAGAGTGGAGTGTCGAAGAAATCGGTTTTAGATCCTTTGTCAACGGCCGTGCCAGGAGACATTGTGGCACCTGCGCGAACTTCACAGCCTTCGGCAACAGGGGAATTGATTTCTAGCAAGCAGGGGCTGGTAAGGAACGGGAATAGCGAGGCAGGATCACATCCTGAAGCCATCCGGTCGAAAGACGTGACGGAAGATAAAGCGGAAGCTGTGCGGTTGCTCTGGGCAGAGGTGGCAAGAGGCGAAATTTCGGCGGAGGTTGCACTAGCGGATATGTATGTGCATGGAGATGGAGTGCCGAAGAACTGCGCGCAGGCATGGGTATTGCTCAGCGCGGCGGCCAAGAGAGGAAATGTGATAGCGGTGAGAAAATTAATCAACTTGGAAAGTAAAGAGGTGTGCAAATAATTAACGCCCGACTTATTCGGAGTTAGCCCAAATGTTAGGCAGTAATTCGCTGGGGAGTGAGCTTGATCTGCTCCGGGCACCAAACGAGCATCCAGGGAAATCTGAGATTGACACCAGAGGCTGCAATGCGTAAGGCCGTACGTAAAGATAGAGTTGAAATCGTAAATTCCTGTTGATACGTTCTTATCCATCTTGGAGGGGTTCGGCGAGGGACCATTCATCCCGACCGCGATTCGAAGGTGCATAAAAGGAGCCAGTGATGAAGCGCATGCAATGGAAGTGGCCCGCGGTGGCTGCGTGCCTATGTTGGGCGGCAACAACATCCGCACAAATGGGCATGGAGCTTTTCAAAAGGCCGAACATCACAGACGTATTCAGGCCTGTGGTCGGCAGCGGCGGCGTTTATGAGATACAGCGAACAGATCAGCAGAACGCACCGAAGCGTGCAATGGAGATGGCCATCGTAGGCAAGGAGGTGGTGGATGGCAAGGATGGCTATTGGATGGAAGTCGGCCACGTGGACGAAAGGTCCAGCACTATGGCGTATGCCAAGATGCTGGTGACCAAGGACGATTTCCAATTCCACAAGATGGTTTTCCAGCAGCCTGGAAAGCCGGCCATGGAAATGCCGGTTCATTCGAACGATAACGTAAAAAAACACCGGGAAGATGAACTGGAAAAGTGGCACCTTGTCGGTTCAGAGAGCGTCACGATACCGGCGGGAACATTTTCCTGCCAGCACTGGAAAAAAGATCAAGGAACTGGCGATGTTTGGATCAGCGACAAAGTTTCTGTCTTCGGCATGATCAAATCGGTGAGTTCCGGCGAAACAATGGTGCTGACAAAAGTCATCACCGACGCTAAAGACCATATTACTGGTCCCGTCCAGCAATTTGATCCGCAAGCCCTGCGCCAGCTGATGATGGAGAAAATGCAACAGGAGAAACAGCAAAAGCCTTGATGCCATCGCGTTGGCCCTGGGGACGTAGCATCATTCGAATTACGGATTCAAAGTGAAATCTTTGCACCACAAAGAATTACTCTTGCCTGGAGGCCAGTCAGCCCGCCAGTGGAAGTCGACTACGTCGAGGTGACGGCTTTCGCAGCCCGTTAGCAGTACTTCTCGGGATTGTGCCTGGATGCAGCGCCTGGTGTAGAAACCGAACGTCGCCAGTCTGAATCAAAACGCACCTCTGCTTGCGCCGCCTGGAAATGGCTCACCAAAGAATTCACCCCAGCCATTTATCGTATTGGCTTTACAAAGCCGCCAAGCTACTTCTGCGCGGGCTGCCAAGAGTGTTGCCAGTGATGAGAGTGTGGCGTAGCTAAGGCCAGAATCGACCGGGGGCGAAAAGCTACCGCCCAGCACCGCGGCGCTCGTGACTGTTTTTGAGACCTCACTCAGAAAGGCTGCGAGAAGATGATGATAGCCGTAACGGAATCCTTTACCCTTCCATTCTGAGACTATGCCCGGTAAGAGATTCGCCACCAGAATTTCTGTGTGAAAGGACTTTAGCGGGACTGCAGCATTCCGAAAGTAGGCTTTCACCAACTTGATTGTGGGTACCAATTTTTCCTCTGTCCGAGCATTTAACCCCGAAATACTCTGGGCGTCGTAATCGTAATCGGCTGTAATCCATCTGTACGGTGAGCCGCCCACGATATAGCAGTTTGGACGGTTGGGCCCGTGATAATGCTGCCCTCTTAGGTCCTCGAATGCCGGGACTAACTCAATTGCCATCTTGTCAGCGTATTCGAGGCGGACTATTGGTTGGTCCTGCTGTGGCATGACTGTGTAGATTTCGTTCGACCGAATCGCAAGTCGAACAATATGTACCGCACTGCTAGGAGTGACCTTTCCCGTTCCCGGCGCGGAGTGTTGGGGGAAATACCCAAGGCAAACTAAAACTTCGAAGTCCAATTGGTCGCTAAGATCGGCAGGTCTTATTTTTGTCTTGCGTTGGAATGAGCCGATTTGATGCAGGGTTTTTCCGGGAAGGGCGCCTTCGATGGATGCTTTCAAGGCATTGTAACGTTGAGATGCCAACGTCACGCGAAATGGACTCAGTTCGATGCGGCTGAGTAGTTCCCTAAACGCCTCATCAACAGAAGCTACGGGCATGGGTGACCCTCAGTTCGTTTACGGTAGCACGAACGGAATCTCACTTTCTATAACATCCCTGCGAAGGCAGAGGAAAATTTGAATGGGATGAGATGCAGGCGGAAGAGAAAAAAGTCATCCCAGACGATTTCCGATTCAATTATTCCCTTCCGCAAAGCTACCCGAGGGGAATTGGGGCAGTTCCTGGTTACCCCCAACCACTTGAAAATCCCAATCGGGGTCCTCAGGGTACCCCAGTGGGTACTCCCGCATCGTATAGTCCCTGAGTGATGGACATCGCGTGAAGTGAGACCTTTCTTTATGCAGTAGTAACAAAAGAGAGACGCCCGCGCTTCGGCAAGCGTTCCTCTCGGAAACAATATTTGAGGTCATTTCAGGAAAGTCCTCAGAGACAAAGAACTTAGCAGATAAGGCGCTTTGGCAGTTTATTTGCTCCTGGAGTGCGGGGGATTCCTGTCTTTTCTCCCCAGCGAAAGGTAACCCTCCATGCTCTATTGCTTGCGAGTCGCATGTTGCTTACTTCTCGCCATCGAAACAAACCCATCTTACGGAGCTGGCCTCCCACGGGGTGGAGCGCGGCCAAGGAATCAAAATGATTTACGACAACCTCATGGGTGTGAAAGATGCGCAGGGGCGCATCCTACTTCTTTGCAGCGAATGTAACGCACCCGCCCAGCATGCGAAATCCTTAACGATTCTGAAGGTGTGCTCGAATTGCGGCATACTGTTAGGCGAATGGGCGACGGAAGCCTTGCGCGATGCGGAATTACATGAATTTGCGGAAAAGGTCAGACAGCAATCCTGGAAAATCAGTTCTTGATGAATAGTATAGGCAGCCAGCTCTATGGGACTGCATTGCAGCGGAGTCTTGCCTACAGGTGATTTTGGGGAGTCTTGGCCTGATACAATCTGTCCAATCCATTCAAAAGCGTTCCGCCATTTTCTCCACAAGCGGGCGGAGCTTGTCTATCGCAATCATGTCTTTCTGAGTCTTGGCTGTGACTTCGATCGCAGCCACGTTCGTTTTCTTGATTATGGAGCAGGTGGTGTTGAATCCGTGCTGCGCGAGGTTTGCAGGGGGAATCACGGTGGAACAAGTAACTGCTCCAAATGCTTTCACCTCAACCTGCGCACCCATTTTCTTTGCAATCTCGATTCCCGCGGCTTCTGCTCCTCCGCCCTGCTCAGACCTCTTTGCCAGGCGCAGCATCACTCTCGCTGTGGGCGTTTGCCCCATGCAAATCGCAGCATCCCCTCCGGGCACGTCCGTTTCTTTAAGGTCCGACACTTTCGCGCCAAGCAGGGCTTGGAGCTCATCCGAAGTCGCGAGAGCGCACGCCTTGTTCTGCCCGCGTGCGCTATTGGCGAAGACGAGTATCTGAAAAGCGAAGAACACGATACTTAAAACTCGCTTCATCCGAAATTTCCTCTCTGACTTCGAAAACAGAATGAATTCTACACCCGTTGGCCCTTCCGTGCGTTGGCATGGCGCGCCTGGTCACGTCGGCGCTTATGTCTGGATCACGGCGCACTCTCCAGAAACTTAACTGACAACTCTCGTGAGGGGAATCAGTTGGGCAACAGGCTGTAGACTGTCAGTTCGGATCGTGTGGGCACGTAGACCTTGCCGTTGGCCACCGTGGGCACGGTGAATTTGACGGCGTTGCCCGCGCCATTGCCCGAGCCTTGGGTGCTATTCCAAAGTTCCGTGCTCACGTTGCTTGCGTCATAGGCATGCAAGACCGTGGGGCCGCAACCGGGTGACTGGGCAGTGCAATATTGGCTGTTGTCGAGTGCCCACACTATGCCATTTGTTGAAGACCCCAGGGAAGAGACAGACGGAGTGGAGCCAGGGAATCCGAAGCTGCTCGGAGAAAAATGCGTCGCAGAAGACGCGAATTGACCGGTGCCGGTGTTGAAGGTGTACTGATTCAAGCGGCCGTTCAAGCCGGCAATGTAAAAAGAGTTGTTCCAGAAGGCTCCGGTCGCGAATATTGGGTTCCCGAGATTCAGGCTCTGGACGACGTTGTTGCTACCACTGTTAAAGTGGCCCATATTGTCGCGATTAACAAGGAAAAGGGTCCCGGCCTTGCCGCCGCCGATGAGAAGGTGGTGAACCGGGCCCGATGGCTGATCGACGAGAATAGCGGCGCCCCCCGCCCCATGATCCGCATCGACATTGTTGAGTGAAAGTTGGTCGGACGGTGTGAAATAGTCCGTTACGTGCAGACTCCCGGAAGTACTGAGCTTGATGGTGGAGTCCCCATAATTGGAACCGCCGGAGCTTGCATTGAACGAGCCGTTCCCGGTCAGGAAATAGAGGCTGTAGATGTTGTTGCTGGAATCGAAATCGGCGGCTGGTGCGCCTCCAGACATCCAGATGCCTCCATCGGAGTTGTTGAAGCCATTCACAGCATTGGGAGTGCTGTTCCACTTCGCGCTGGGACCTGCACCAATGTTATTGGCCGCAAATCCGATGACCCACCCGTGATAGGGCCCGTTGTCGCCGTGCGAGGCCCACGCAATGTAGACGACTCCGTTTACCAGGGCGAGACCCGGACGCTGGTTTTCCCGCAGGGGATCAAACGGAACCTGGCCGTTACTTGAACCGTCACCAGTGCCGGCGACGGTGATCGAGGATGTGAGGCTGTAGGGCCCACCAAACTTCTCTGCGTGGTCAGCCAGGTTAAGGGCGTGCAAACGTTGGTGGCAGGAAGCCGAGGGAGTGCAGGAAGTTCCACTGTCCTTGGATTTGCTGACGACATAGAGGGTTTGCGTGGATAGATCGATGACCGGAGTTCCCACGATGCCGATGTCGCTATGGATGTCATCGGTGTTGACATCTCCGTTGTTCAAGTAAGTTTCATTGGAGCCAAGCAGCGAAATCTGCCAATAAGTCACACATGGGCTCTTATCAGCGTCGAAGGCGTAGACCGTGTCACGAGAAGACGCCACAAAGACAACGTTGTGCGTGCCGCCTCCGATAGTCAAATTGCGAACCCAGAGAGGTTGTGTATACGCGGGCGAATCGATAGTGCACGAGAAAAGCTTGCCGAAGGTTGACGATGTGACATTGCTGGTCGTGAGCGCGTATTCCTGAGTGTTCGTGCCATCACGAGAAAGGTTGTTGTGGTAAGTCGTAACACCGGTGAGGTCGGTGACGCCAACTGTCACGGAAGCGCTCTGGGTGTTATCGCTGACGCTGGTAGCCGTGAGGGTGTAAGAACCGGCCGAGCCGGGAGCCGTATAGGTGACGGTGACTCCCGTCAAGCTCGTCGTTAACGAGAAATTTCCTCCGGTTGCAGTCCAATTCACGCCGGCGCCGTCATTCGTCGTGGCCGTCACAGGAAGGCCTTGCGTGACGGTGAGGCCGGCGCGTTTCGGCGAGATAGAAACGGTGATCGAGCCGGAAATGACAGTAATCGTGGCGGAAGCGGCCTTCGTCGTGTCGGCCACTGACTCTGCAGTCAGAGTGACGGTAGCCGGGGAGGGCACCGCCGCCGGAGCGGTATAGGTGACTGAAGCGGTTGTGACGTTGCTCAACGTGCCGCACGTTGCACCAGAGCAGCCCGAGCCCGAGAGCGACCAAGTGACGCCCTTGTTCTGCGAATCATTTTGCAGCGACGCGGTGAAATTCTGCGTCCCGCTTGTCTGCACGCTTTGATTTGCGGGAGAGACCGTGACGACGATAGCGACAGCAGCGATTACTGTAACCGTGGCGGTGGCGGTGCGAGAAGGATCCGAAACGGAAGTGGTAGTGACTGTCACGGTCGCCGGAGAAGGCGCCGCGCTCGGGGCCGTATATAGGCCTGTAGAAGAGATGGCGCCGCACATGGCTCCAGAACAGCCCGCACCCGAGAGCGACCAGGTGACACCCTTGTTCTGCGCATCGTTGGAAACGGTTGGAGTGAATTGCTTTGTTGCGGAGACTGCTACGGATGCCGAAGTCGGAGCAACACTGACCGAGACAGGCGGAGTAAGCGTGATGGTTGTCGAAGAAATCTTGGTATTATCCGCAACCGATGTCGCCGTCAATGTCACTGTGTTTGGCGTAGGCTGATTCGCTGGTGCCGTGTAGGTCACGGAGGTTGTAGTCACATTGGAAAGTGTCCCGCAAGCGACAGCAGAGCAACCGGCGCCGGAAAGCGCCCAAGTAACACCTTTGTTCTGCGAATCATTCTGGAGAGTTGCCGTGAAATTTTGCATGCCAATCCCCGTTTGGACGCTGGGATTGGTGGGCGCGATTGTCACTACGATGACTGGATTTGTTGTAACGGTGATGGTAGCGCTGAACGTCTTTGTTATGTCTGCGATGGAAGTGGCGGTCAACGTAACCGAGGCTGAAGGCACCGCCGCGGGCGCAGTATACTTGACCGAGGTTGTAGTCACATTGGAAAGAGTCCCGCAGGTCGCGCCAGAGCATCCGGCACCCGTCAACGCCCAGGTGACACCCCTGTTCTGTGAATCATTCTGAACGGACGCTGTGAAAGCTTGCGTCCCCGTGGCTACCAGGATGCTCGCCGTGGTAGGCGAAACACTCACGGAAATTGGCAGAGGTGCCGATGTAACGGTTATCGTTGCGCTGCCAGATTTTGTGTTGTCCGCTACAGAAGTGGCCGTTAACGTGACGGAGGCGGGAGAGGGAACCGCCGCGGGCGCAGTATAAGTGACGGAAGTGGTCGTCACATTGGAAAGAGTCCCGCAGGTCGCGCCAGAACACCCGGCACCCGTCAACGTCCAGGTGACACCCATGTTCTGCGAATCATTCTGAACGGACGCTGTGAAAGCTTGCGTTCCCGTGGCTACCAGGATGCTCACCGTGGTAGGCGAAATACTTACGGAAATTGGCAGAGGTCCTGACGTGATCGTAAGCGTCAGATTGGCGCTTTGCGTTAGCGCTGGACTGCCGGAATCGGTCACTTTCAAAGTGAGTGGGGTGCTGGTCACGACAGCTGTTGGAGTGCCAGTGATCGCGCCGGTAGACCCCAAAGACAAGCCAGCGGGTAGCGTGCCGCCGGTGAGCGACCAAGTGTACGGCGCAGTGCCACCCGTTGCCGCGAGAGTTGCGCTGTACGGTGTCCCGACCTGGCCGTTGGGAAGCGTGGATGTGAGGACGGAGATGGGGTCTGGCCGAGGAGGCAGAGTGGCGCGGCCACCCCCGCTGGCGCAGCCGTGCAGAAGGAGAGCGAATGCAGGAACGAATGCCAGGGTTTTGAGAAGGCGCGGGAAGCAAACGTGTGAAGAGCGCATCGCGTCGATGTTCTCCCTCGGAGGCGCGAGAGCTAGCCTGCGAGATCAAATTTTCTTAAATGATGCGAGGACAATGAGGCTAAAACCCTACCACTTGGCCGGTACCACTCTGAATAGTACGGATATGAGAGTACGTATGGGACTGGGGGCTGCATTGTAGCCTTCGAGCTAAGCCGAATCAAGGGCTTGGAGCTCAGAGTTTGCGGAAGAAGGTGCGCACGCATTTCCAGGTAGTATCCTCGTTCTTCTGTCGAACCATTGGGCTTTTGAGTTGCAGGAGGCGATGGCGTTGTATTCTGCGCAATATCACCGGTGAACTGACTACTCGACCACAGACGATCTGCCGCGCTACGGTTTCCTGATGCGAATAAGCGAGTTAATAGGCGGAGAGTTTCTTTTGGCCGTGCAGAGAGCTTCCCAACCTGATATAAAGCCACCGTTTAACGCCGACGACACTGCAACCGTAGAAGTTGAAGGCGAGTACGAACTGCCGCAACCAAAATCTTGGACCAAAAAGTAACCGCGCAGGGCTAGCTGCCAACCTGCAAAGCCAACGAGCCTTGCACCTTTCAGCGCAGAGCCCGTTTAATTCACTTAGGTGCCCTTAGCGAATTGCCACGCGAGTCGCGCGAAAGGTCCGTTTGCGACTAGCGTTCACCTGCTGTCTATTGATCTGCTAAGTCTTCTGTTAGGAATTAGTTACGAGGAACTAGTTCTACCGACCGACGCTAGACTAAAGCCCCAGGCGTTGGGTACTCCTTGTTTTTTCTTGGATTTCAAATCTCCCACCGTCTCACCCTGAGGCTCAGAGTGGCCGAGGCAAGAGCGGAACCGTGGCTGGCTAACAGTTTGGGAGGCATTATGAGCTTCTAACAAGTTCTTCGTTAAGTAAACAAAGAGCTCAAGGATCCGAGAAATGATTATGCGGCTTTTGATGACTGGGCCAGCAAGGAGCCGCAGGATCAGGTAAATGGCCCCGAAACTAACCGGTAGGTCTTGGTCATGCTTGGAATGATTTTACAACAAAGCGGCATTCGCTTTCTCACTAGATGGCCAGAACCAGAAGACAGGAAGAATGCTGAGAAGGAGAATAAGCTATATCTCTTATTTTCAATGACTTAGACAAGAGACTGGAAGCGTGAAAGGCCGGCTTTCTCCCCGGTCGTGGCAGTGAAATTGCCAATCAAGGAATCGATTTTGTGGGACTAGACTGGCGGTAGCCTGTGGAGTCTTTCCCTTAAGCAATTTACCCCAAAGCTCTCGAGGACACACGTTGAACGGACATCCGGGAAAAGCTGCAGAAGAGGGAATGCGAGTGTTCCCATGGTTTGCGCTCCAAGTATGGTCAAGACGGGAGTCCCTGACTGCAAGTCATCTTCAGGGCCAAGGTTATGAGTGTTTTCTTCCGCTGAGCAAGAGTATCCGCCGATGGTCTGACCGTATGAAGGAAGTGGAGCAGCCCCTATTTCCTGGTTACCTGTTCTGCCGGTTCGACTTGCACAATCGCGGGCCGCTTCTGATGGCTCCTGGCGTACGGCGAATCGTCGGCATGGGTCCCACCCCGATGCCGGTGGAGGAAAGCGAATTGGAGGCAATCCGGCAAGCTCTGGCTTCCGGCCTGCCGAACCAGCTGTGGCCTTATCTCCAGATTGGCCAGAGAGTCCGTGTACATCACGGATGTCTGAACAACTTGGAAGGGATTCTGATCAACTTCAAAGGCAGCAATCGGGTTGTTTTGTCTGTGACTCTTTTGCAGCGGTCTGTAGCGATGGAAATTGATCTCTCCTGGGTAACTCCGGTCAACGAGGCAAAGAGTGCGCCGTCGAGAGTCCTTCGGGAGCGGTCGGCAACAGTACCGGTTTTGGCGTAAGTGAGTACCGGCGTAAAGACTGGTTACAGTCAGGAAAGAGAGCAAATTTTGGGCTTACTTCGAACAGCAGCGCCAAGCGAAGAAAAGCAGCCTCATGTGGCCGTGCGCATTCCGACCACCAATGCGGACGACGTATCAGTGCGCATAATCCTATCGGAAGATGCGTTCGCGTCCATGTTGTATCTGGAACGCCGCCGCGCCGAGCGCGCCCAGAAGCGCTATCTATTACTGCTTGTTGATGTACAGGACGCCATTTCGGATAAGGAGAAGAATCCCACCATTCAAAAAATCACCCGGACTCTTTGCTCTGTCACCCGGGAAACCGACATCATTGGCTGGTTTGTGTACGATCACATTTTAGGTGTGATCGCGACGGAAATTGGCAAAGCAAATTCGTCGGAGGTCCGTGAGAAGATCTCGCAGAAGTTTCGTGCGGCATTTCTGGAAGCACTGGGACCAAACAAAGCTTCGCAAATCTCCTTTTCGTTCCACTTCTTCCCGGATGAGCGCGAGGACGGCGGTTTCAACGACTCCGCAAATAATGCACTCTATCCCGAACTTTCGAGGAAGAAACCTTCCCGCAAGCTGGCCCTTGGATTCAAGCGGGCAATGGACATCGTCGGCAGCGCGGTCGCGTTGATTTTGCTGTTGCCCTTGTTCGCGATCATTGCCTTGGCTATTAAGGCGACCTCAAAAGGTCCCGTTCTATTCAGTCAAGAACGCTTGGGCCAGTACGGCAAGAAATTCCGCTTTTTGAAGTTTCGCTCCATGCGGAGCGATTGCGACAGCAAGATACATGAGGAGTACGTGAATTGTTTCATCGCCGGCAAAGTTTCCGCTTCGAACGGTAACGGCGCCACGCCAACCTTCAAGATTCAGAAGGATCCCCGGGTCACTCCCATTGGGAGCATTCTGCGCAAGACGAGCCTGGATGAACTTCCCCAGTTTTGGAACGTGCTGATGGGCGACATGTCGTTGGTAGGCCCGCGTCCCCCGGTCGAGTACGAATTCAAAGCATATGAAATTTGGCACCGGCGTCGCGTGCTGGAAATCAAGCCTGGTATCACCGGACTGTGGCAGGTGGAAGGTCGCAGCCGCACGCAATTTGATGATATGGTTCGCCTGGATCTGAAGTATGCCAGGGCATGGTCGCTCTGGTTGGACTTGGAAATCCTTCTTCGAACCCCGGCAGTAGTTATCTCTGGAGACGGCGCTCACTGAAAAGTCAGCTGGATTCCAGAAGAGTTTCACATTTAACTAAAGCTTTCAGAGATGTCCCGCAGCTCCCCTGCCCGGGTTGCTACCAAATCCACACCTTCAGGAAAAGACCAAGTCTCAGCCGGCACCTGAGAGTTGGCCCGCCCTGAGAGAGAAAGCAATTTGGAGGCTTCATGGTTCGGATCGGCGTCATCGGTTATGGCTATTGGGGACCAAACATCGTTCGTAATTTCCAAACCCATGAATCTTCCGAGGTCGTTCTTGTCGCGGACAAAAATCCGAAGACAGAAGAGCGCTTGCGCAAGTCTCATCCTAGTATTGCCTTTACGACAGATCCGATGGAAATTCTGAAATCTTCGAAGATTGATCTTGTCGCGGTGGTGACTCCGGTGTGGACTCACTTCGAACTGACCAAGGCAGCGCTCGAAAATGGCAAGCACGTTTTTGTTGAAAAGCCGTTCACCTGCACCGTGGTCCAGGCCGAGGAACTGATTGAGTTGGCCGACCGCAAGAACCTGCAAATCATGGTGGATCACACGTTCCTGTTTACCGGGGCGATGAAGAAGATTCGTCAATTGGTGGATCAAGGCGAACTTGGTGATCTCTACTACTACGATTCATTGCGTGTGAACCTCGGGTTGTTTCAGCACGATGTAAATGTGATCTGGGATCTGGCGCCCCACGATTTATCCATCATGGATCACGTCATTAAAGAAAAACCCGAAGCTGTTGTGACAACCGGCGAAAAACATCTGAACGGTATCGAAGATATTGCTTTCATCACCGTCTATTTCCCGAAGCACATCATCGCACACATCAACGTGAACTGGCTCTCGCCCGTGAAAGTCCGCACAACGTTAATCGGCGGCGAAAAGAAAATGCTGGTGTGGAATGATCTGGAAGCCGACGAAAAGATCAGGATCTATGACAAGGGAGTGAGCATGTCCACGAATCCTAGCAATCTGCATCAGTTGCTGGTGAGTTATCGTTCCGGTGACATGTGGGCCCCGCAGATAGAACAGATCGAAGCATTGCGTGCCGAGACAGCTTATTGTTTGAAATGCATCGAGGAAAACACGAAACCGTTCAATGACGGCATGGCCGGCCTGCGAGTCGTCCGCATTCTCGAAGCCGCGGATCGTTCGGTGCGAAACCGCGGAGAGGCAGTGACACTGTGAGTGATTTCCTTTGCATTGCGCCGAGCGTGAAACTTGGGAAAGACGTCAAACTTTCGCAGTTCATCAATCTGTACGGATGCGAAGTAGGCGACGAAACCAAAATCGGCGCATTCGTCGAAATCCAGAAAAATGCCCGTGTGGGCCGCTGCTGCAAAATCTCCAGCCACAGCTTCATCTGCGAAGGCGTGGACATCGAAGACAACGTGTTTATCGGCCACAGCGTTACGTTCATCAATGACAGGTATCCCCGTGCGACCACAGCAAGCGGCGGCCTGCAAACGGAAGCGGACTGGAGAGTGGAAAAGACGCGCGTGTGCAAGGGCGCTTCGATTGGCTCAGGTTCCACAATTCTCGCCAACGTAACGATCGGTGAAAACTCCATCGTTGGCGCAGGCAGCGTGGTGACAAAAAATGTTCCGGCGAACGCGATTGTTGCCGGAAATCCAGCAAAATTCATGCGGTTTGTGACAGAGGAGAAAAAGTAAAGACATGGCAAATCCAACGAAGATTCCGTTTCTTGACCTGGTGACTCCTCATCAAGAGCTCGAGGCAGAATTGCTGGCCGTGGTTAAGAAAGCTCTTCGCAACGCTGGTTTCATTGGCGGACCAATGGTCGCGGATTTCGAGCGCGAATTTGCCGCGTTCTGCAACACGAAGTACTGCGTTGGCGTGAACAGCGGTACGGATGCACTTCGTTTTGCGTTCATGGCAGCAGGCGTCGAACCGGGGAACATCATCGTAACCGTTCCGCACACATTCATTGCGACGACCGAAGCAATCTCGCAAGCCGGCGCACAGATCGCGTTTGTCGACATCGATGAACAGACCTACACGATGGATCCAGAGAAGTTACGGCAATTTCTCGAAACCAAGTGCGAACTCGACAACCGCACCGGTAAGCTCATCGAACGCACCTCGAAGCGTCGTGTTGTTGGCGTCGTTCCCGTGCACCTGTATGGACAGACGGCTGATATGGATCCGATTCTGGAGCTTGCCAGTAAATACAATCTGTTCGTGATCGAAGACGCCTGCCAAGCGCATGGTGCGGAATATTTCTCGAAGAAGGACAATGTCTGGAAGCGCGCCGGTTCTATGGGCAAAGCCGCGGCGTTCAGCTTCTACCCTGGAAAAAACCTTGGCGCGTGCGGTGAGGGCGGCGCAATCACCACGGATGATGAGGCCATGGCCCAACGAATGAGGATGATTCGCGACCACGGCCAAGCCACAAAGTACTATCACGACATTGAGGGTTACAATGGCCGCCTAGATTCCATCCAGGCCGGCTGGCTTTCCGTGAAACTCCGGCACCTGGCAAAGTGGAATGAATCCCGCCGCGCACTTGCGCATCGCTACCATGAACTTTTCGCGGAAGCGAAAGAAGCTGTCGTGATTCCGATGGAACCTGCCTGGACGAAAGGCGTCTATCACCTCTACGTTGTGCGGGTGCAAGACCGCGAAGCACTTCAAGCGTATTTGTCTGAGGCGGGAATCGGCTCCGGCATTCATTATCCTATTCCCCTTCACCTGCAGAAGGCCTATCAATATCTGAACTACGATAAGGGTAATTTCCCTGTTACGGAACGAGTTGCCGCGGAAATTGTGTCGCTACCTATGTACCCACAACTCCAACAGGAACAACTGAATGAAGTTGCAAAAAAAGTCAAGGAGTTCGCAGCTACTCGCGTTTCCTAGCTTGCCGTAAACCCAGCTCTTGGGTTTTATTCTCACACAGTACAAGTGCCTCTGAGAAATCTGTAACCATGCTTGGATTGGATCGCTTCCTTACACTCTATTTGTGTTCGCCCATAGCTCAGCTAATGGGGTGGAGCAATCGAGCATGTGCCCCGATTCTCATGTATCACAGCATCTCTTCGAATCTGTTTGGTCTGTCACATCCCTACTCTCAAATCAACACCACTCCGGAGATGTTTTCCACGCAGATGCGTTGGCTCCGAAACGCAGGCTACTATTCGATCGACCTAGCGGAAATGGTCGACGGGCTTTCAAACGGCCAAGATATGAGCAAGAAAGTGGTCATCACCTTCGATGACGGTTATCGGGACGTACTCACCGACGGCCTGCCCATCATGAAGCAGTGTGGATTTACAGCGACGATCTTTCTTGCCACGGATCGCATCCGTGAGACTTCCATGCGCTTCGAGGGTGTCGACTACCTGACCTGGGAGGATGTTCGCGAATTGCACACGGAAGGGATGAAATTCGGATCACACACGGTTACTCATCCCGATCTGCGCTCCATGGGACCCGAGCAGATCGACTACGAACTCGGATACTCCAAGGAAGTCATTGAACAAAAACTCGGCGTCGCTGTCGAATCGTTTTCGTATCCCTTTCCTTTTCCTGAGGAAGACCGCGACTTTACGCGTTTTCTTGGCGATACGTTGGAAAACCACTGTTTCAAAAATGGAGTTTCCAACATCATCGGAAGAGCGCATCGCGACAGCAATCCCTACTTTCTGCCGCGTCTGGGCGTGAACTCCTGGGACAGGCCCGAACTCCTGAAGGCCAAGCTTCTCGGCGGATACGATTGGATGCACGTCCCACAGTGGTTTCACAAGCTATTCAATCACAACGTCACCATGATGCAGAGCAGTGGCAGATAGGTGCAGTTTGCCGGTCTTCGATCTTCGAAGGCACCGGCCTTGAATCTCTAGGGAGCACAACGGATGAGTTCGAACCTAGCCACAAAACAAGTTACGGAGCGTTGCTCCAAGGTGCGTAAACAATGCGTTGAAGCGACGCAAAAGCTTCTGAAGTACTGCCGTGAGAACAATTGGGCGGGCGACGATCCATACGACGCGTTAAGTAGCGAGATTCTCAAGACCATTCCGATACTCGACACAAAATTGCCGCGCCTCGTGATGACGCAAGCGCTAAAGCGGAGTCCAATCAATCTCCGCAGACTGCTTCGCATTCCTAAGACGCAGAATCCCAAGGCGTTGGCGCTCTTTATGTCGGCATTCCTGATGATGTCTGACAAGGAATTGCCCGACCGCGAGCAGTTGATCGACTACATGATTCACAGGTTGATCGAACTTCGCTCCCCTAACACTTCTTACTGGTGCTGGGGATACAGCTTTCATTGGCAAGGCCGCAACATGTTGGTGCCCATGTACTCGGCCAATCTTGTTTGCACTTATTTCGTGGCGAATTCTCTGCTCGATGTCTACGAACAGAAGCACGACCCACGTTGCCTTGAAATGGCAACCAGTGCTGCGCAATACATCCTCAACGAGTTGTATTGGACCGACGGTCCGATTGTCAGTTTCAGCTATCCCTTGCCTGCAACGCGCAGTCTAGTTTGGAACGCCAACCTGGTGGCCGCAGCTTTGTTTTGTCGAGTGCATAAGCACACAGGAGAGAAAAGGTTTCTCGAGCGGGCATTCAAGGCGGCGCGCTATTCGGCTGAACAACAGCGGCCAGACGGGTCCTGGTTCTATGGAGCGCTGCCCACGCAGCAGTGGATCGATAATTTTCACACTGGCTACGACCTCGGAGCCTTACACGCCATTGTTCGCTATACCGGAACAACTGAGTTCGACGATCGCATCAGGCGCGGGCTGGATTTCTACAAGACCCACTTTTTCCGTGAGGATGGTGCACCCAGGTACTATCACAACCGGACGTATCCCATCGACACACACTGCGCGGCACAAGCCATCATCTCGCTCGTCGAATTCAAAGACTTTGATGCGGGTAATTTGCCGCTAGCAGAATTTGTGTTCGAATGGACGATGAAACACATGTGGGACGAGCGCGGGTTTTTTTATTACCGCGTGCTGCGCAGCTTGACTATCAAGACGTCTTACATGCGGTGGACTCAAGTGTGGATGTTGCTGGCGCTGGTCACACTCTTGCGTAGTTATGATGCGGCGCCCGATTCGAGAGAACAGAATCAGCCGGCCATTGTAGGAGCGTAAGCGGATCCATGCTGTCAAAATATATTCTTATTACACCGGCGCGCAACGAGGCGCAGTTCATCGAACTGACGTTGAAGTCTGTTGTCGCACAAACTCTCTTGCCGGTGAAATGGGTCATCGTCAGCGACGGTTCTACCGATAGTACGGAAGACATCATCGAGCGCTATGCGGCGGCGCATCCTTGGATCGAATTGGTGCGCATGCCGGGACGCCCCGAACGTCATTTTGCAGGGAAGGCTTATGCCTTCAACGCGGGATACGCCAGAGTCAAAGAGCTCGATTATGAAGTCATCGGCAATTTGGATGGCGACCTATCCTTTGATGAAGAGTATTTTGCGTTTCTACTCAAGAAACTTTCACAGAATTCAAAGCTCGGCGTTGTGGGAACGCCATTCAAAGAGAACTCCAATGAGCCCTACTACGATTTCAGAATTGTCGGGCTCGATCATGTGTCGGGCGCATGTCAGTTGTTTCGTCGTGAATGCTTCGAAGAAATCGGTGGCTACGTTCCTATGAAACTTGGGGGCGTGGACCACGTAGCCCTGACCACCGCGCGAATGAAAGGCTGGACAACTCGTACGTACACGGAAAAGGCGTGCTTTCATCATCGGAAAATGGGCTCGGCGCAAACCAGCAGCGCGCTGAAATCCAAATTTAAAATTGGCGTGAAGGACTATGTTTTTGGAGGACACCCATTCTGGCAGATTTTTCGCACTGGCTATCAGATGATGAAGGAGCCACTAATCCTCGGTGGGCTTGCTCTGGCCAGCGGTTACATTTATGCCGCACTGCGCGGCGAGGAACGACTGATTCCACCGGAGATGGTGGAGTTTCGTCGACGCGAACAGATGCAGCGATTGAAGAGCTTCTTCCTGCGCAAGCGCGGCGCGGCGGCGCAGGCTCCGCAGCTAGCGGCAAACGAGGAATCCTCTTTCGAAGAAAGCGCCGATGAACCTGGCCCCTCTTCTGTCCGTGCAAATCTTGCGCCAGTCTACGCGCTGCGCAGCAGTGCACCAGACTTGGCTCCGGCGACACAGGGCAGGCGATCCTCTGTGATGCCGGCAGTACCTATCGGAATTTCCGGATGTACCTCCGCATCGTCTCCACAAACCAGTACGCTTTCTCCCAAAGGTCTTCTCATTGTGAACGCGGACGACTTTGGCCGCGACACGGCGAACACTGATCGCACCCTAGAGTGTGTTCGCCGCGGCGCGGTTTCAGCAGTGAGCGCGATGGTGTTTATGGAGGATTCCGAACGTGCCGCCGCGATTGCACGGGAGCAGGGAATCGAGGCTGGCTTGCACCTGAATCTGACGTCTCCTTTCACCGTGAGCGGCTGCTCGCCAAGCCTGATGGAGCAGCAGCAGCGTCTCGCTCGTTATCTGCGGGGACAGAAATTCGCATCCGTGTTTTTTCATCCCGGCCTCACCAGTGCATTCGAATACGTCGTATCCGCCCAAATTGAGGAATTTCAACGCATTTATGGCGCTGCACCCACCCGGGTCGATGGTCATCACCACATGCATCTTGCTTCCAACATCCTTTTTGCCAAGCTGCTACCGAAAGGTACACTGATTCGACGGAATTTCACGTTCCAGCCCGGTGAAAAAAGCTTTGCAAACCGTGCGTATCGCAAATTCGTTGACAACCGGTTGGCGCGGCGGCATCGGATAGTCGACTTCTTTTATTCACTGCCACCGATGGATTCCCCCGGCCGCCTCGAGCGAATTTTCTCCCTGGCATGCGATCATTTTGTTGAGCTGGAAACACATCCCATCAATCCGGCGGAACATGCGTTCTTGGCTGGTGGCGAGATCTTTCAGCGAATTGGCAGTGCCCGCATTGCACCGTTCACCGCACTGCCCTAGAAGCAGTGTGCCAATAGTAAGGGCATTCCATGGAGTAAATGAGCGGCGCGAGGTAATGCCAACAGTACGAGACGGGCGTGTGTTCAACCGGCGCCGGGACCATTTCACGCGCTAACATTTCAGAGAATCTGTTTGCTTTGAACTCGTCACACTAGCCGGAATTAGCGATGTCGTTTACAGTGCCTTGGGCAGCGAGAGTATCCGCACCATGCACTCGCCGTCCAGGTGGGAGAGAACGGTTCGATCCCGATCCCGCCGCTTCTACAAACTGTTCAGACTCTCCGCCATTGTCTCTCCCTACCCCGTTATGACCAGCGAACTCAAGCACCTGTGCGTCTGCATCTGTACCTACAAGCGGCCGCAACTTTTGAAGCGTTTATTGGATGAGCTGGCTCAACAGAACACTGAAGGCTTATTCACGTATTCCATTCTTGTCGCAGACAACGATTCTGCCGAGACAGCGAAGCTTATCGTAGAGGAATTTGAGAGCTCTTGGACAATCCCGATCCTGTACTGTGTCCAGTCCCAGCAAAATATATCGCTCACGCGAAACAAAGCCATCGAGAACGCCGAAGGAGACTTCATTGTCTTCATTGATGATGATGAATTTCCGATCAAGGATTGGTTGCTCATCCTCTTCAAGGCTTGTAACGAATACAAAGTGGACGGCGTACTGGGTCCTGTGCTTCCATATTTCGACGTACAGCCGCCAAAGTGGGTCATCCGCGGTAAATTCTACGAACGTCCTATCTACCCAACTGGATTAGTCATCGACGGAAAAAAAGGCCGCACCGGGAATGTTCTGCTGAAGATGCAGGTATTCGCGGATTGTGAACAGCCGTTCAAGCCAGAATTCCGCACCGGTGAGGACCAGGATTTTTTCGGCAGAATGATTGAAAAGGGATTTGTCTTTATCTGGTGCCAAGAAGCGGTTGCTTACGAAGTTGTTGCGCCAATCCGTTGGAACCGGTCCTTCATGCTAAGGCGCGCGCTGCTGCGAGGGGCAACGTCTTCGATTCGATCGGACTTCGGCCCGCGTGATGTGTTGAAATCACTAATGGCAGTCCCGGCGTACACGGTCGCGTTGCCGTTTACTTTGTTACTCGGGCAACACCTACTCATGAATGTTCTCATTAAACTGTTTGATCACAGCGCGAAACTTCTTCGACTTGTCGGTGTCAATCCCATCAAAGAGCAGTATGTAACCAAATAACAGCCAACTATGACTTCTTCTGAACACAAAGATTTCATCATTGGAAGAGACAATCTGATTCTGGTGACCGGCGCAACCGGATTTATGGGTTCCCGGCTCGTGGAACGATTATTGGACCGCGGATATCGAAACTTGCGCTGTTTCACCAGGTCTTCGAGCATGCCGGCAAAGGTGGAAGCTTTGGCTGGACTTCGCCGCGAGGGCGTGCACGTTGAAATCATCCGCGGAAACTTGTTGTCGCCCGAAGATTGCCTTGCGGCCACTAAGAACGTCGCTGTGATTTATCACCTCGCAGCCGGTAGAGGAGAAAAGTCCTTTCCCGACGCCTATATGAATTCTGTCGTTAGTACACGCAATCTGCTCGATGCCTGTCTTACTCACAAATGCCTTAAAAGGCTCGTCAACGTGAGCTCTTTCGCGGTGTATACCAACGCGAAAAAGAAATTGTCGCGGCTCCTCGACGAGTCGTGTCCCGTGGAGTCTCGGCCGGAGCTTCGCGGCGATGCCTATTGTTTCGCCAAAGTCCACCAGGATGAAATGATTTATGAGTACGGCAAGAGGTACGGCGTTCCGTACGTCATTGTGAGGCCCGGCGCCGTGTATGGCCCGGGCAATCTGGCTATCACCGGACGTGTTGGCATCGACGGATTTGGGGTATTCTTACATCTTGGTGGTTCCAACCCCATTCCACTGACCTATGTCGATAATTGCGTCGATGCCATCTCTCTGGCAGGTTTAAAGAGCGGCATCGATGGTGAAGTCTTCAATATTTTGGACGATGAACTGCCGTCGAGCTGGCGCTTCCTCCGCCTGTACAAAAAGAATGTCAGGAGATTTGCGTCGCTCTACATTCCACACGTCGTGAGCTACGGTCTCTGTTATTTGTGGGAAAAGTATTCAAGTTGGTCTGAAGGACAACTCCCGCCCTCCTACAACCGCAAGAAGTGGCATGCTATCTGGAAGAAGACGCGTTTCAGCAATCAGAAATTGAAAGCGCGCATGGGTTGGACACCGTTGATTTCGACCAAAGAAGGACTGAACCGTTACTTCGAAGCCTGCCGTGTGGGAGACTAGCGTGCTTAAGGTCGCTATCGTTGGCTGTGGGAAAATTGCGGACTCCCACGCCTCGCAAATTCAGCGAATCAAGGATTGCGAAATCGTAGCCGTTTACGACAGGGAACCACTGATGGCACGGCAACTTGCGCAACGATTCCCCGTCCGACAATGTTTCATCGACCTGAGCGAACTGCTAAGTCAGGCCCACCCAGACGTAGTTCACATCACCACGCCACCACAGAGTCACTTCGACATTGCGCGAATCTGCCTTGAGCATGGCTCCCACGTCTATGTTGAGAAGCCGTTCACGCTTTACGAAAGCGAAGCGCAGCAGCTGATTGCACTCGCCGAACAGAAAAAACGGAAGATCACGACAGGGCACGACGACCAATTTACGCACGTTGCCCGTCGCATGCGGGAACTTGTCCGGAGTGGCTATTTGGGCGGCATGCCGGTGCACATGGAGAGCTACTATTGCTACGAATTGGGTTCTTCGGGTTACGCGGGGGCGCTTCTTGGCGACAAGCAGCATTGGGTACGCCGTCTTCCCGGAAAGCTGTTGCAGAACATCATCAGTCACGGAATTGCACGCATTGCGGAATTCCTAGCCACGGATTCTCCAAAGGTCATTGCGCACGGGTTCATCAGTCCGATGCTACGCAAGATGGGTGAAACCGAGATTATCGATGAACTGCGTGTCATCATTTCCGAAGAGGACCGTATCAGCGCTTATTTCACATTTTCGTCGCAGATGCGTCCGTCGCTTCACCAATTTCGATTGTATGGTCCTAAAAATGGCCTGATTCTTGATCACGACCAGGAAACGCTCATCAAGTTGAGAGGATCGCGCTATACAAGTTACGCGGAAAAATTCATTCCACCGGTGACCTTTGCCAAGCAGTACCTCAGTAACCTGAACACAAACCTTAAATCATTCTTTGCCAGAGACTTCCATATGAAGTCCGGCATGAAATTCCTGATTGAGTCCTTCTACCGCTCGATCGTGGAAGACACTCCGGTCCCTATTCCATATCGAGAAGTTCTTCTCACCGCACGAATCATGGACTCTATTTTCGTACAACTGGATCCCCAGAATGCACAGGCATTAGGTGCGGACCAGATGGCATTCCGCGACGCTTTGATGCACTAATGATCAGTACTGATGGTTCGACATGCGGCATTTGTTTGGTTATCGGGTCTAGACGGTCCGTCATGCGAATTATATAGAAAGTGGTCTTACGAAATGTTGTGTACCCGCGGCCTGGCGTCGGGGGTGGAAATGGAGAAAAGTTGATACGCGTTTGTGATCGGGACATCCAGGTTCATGGGCGATTGATTCGCATCGCTCGCCTTGATGCAGAGAAATATGAATCGTTGGACGACCCGGTGACCCTCTTGGAAGCTCTAAAGAATTCAAGGAGCCGGATTGATCTATTCACCTTCATGCAGATCATGCCGGATACTGCGCCACACTTTTCCTACCCGATGGAGTGGGATAATCTTGCGGTTTTGCCTGTATCCACGTTCGAACACTGGTGGAATGAGCAAATCCGTTTCAGGGCCCGAAACAAAGCTCGGCAAGGCGAGAAGAAAGGTGTAATTCTCCGGGAGGTGCCATTCGACGATGTTCTTGTTCGGGGAATCTGGGAGGTCTACAACGAATGCCCCGTTCGGCAAGGAAGGCCTTTCTCCCACTTTGGGAAAGACATCGAGACTGTACGTAGCGAGGAAGCGACATTCCTAGAACGGAGTATCTTTATTGGTGCGTTTCTGGACGAAAAGCTGATTGGTTTCGTCAAATTGGTAACCGATGGGAGCCGAACACAAGCCGGACTGATGAATATAGTTTCAATGATCAAGCATAGGGACAAGGCCCCGACGAATGCTTTGGTTGCGCAAGCAGTCCGCGTTTGTTCCGAACGAGGGATCCCATATCTTGTGTACGCTAATTTTTCCTACGGAAAAAAGCAGTCAGACGGCGTCAGCGAATTCAAGGAAAGCAACGGGTTTCAGCGTATCAATTTGCCTCGCTACTACATTCCCCTTACTCCTCTGGGTCACGCTGCTCTCCGCCTCGGGCTCCACCACAAGTTTGTGGATCGTCTCCCGGAGCCTGTTGCCGCGAAACTCCGTGAACTCCGGAATTCCTGGTACAACCGCAAGCTGCACTCTGTGACAGAAGCTTCCTAAGAGAGACGGATGCCCGGGATAGTCGGACTCATTACAAAATCACCGCGCGCGCAGGCTGAATCGCAACTCCAACAGATGCTTGCGGCCCTGCGCCACGAGTCTTTCTACGCAACAGGAACATGGATCGACGATAAGCTGGGTATCTATCTCGGCTGGATTGCCAAGAAGAATTCCTTTTCCGATGGAATGCCGCTCAGAAACGAGAGCAGAAACTTGCTGCTCGCCTTTTCCGGTGAGGAGTTTCCCGAGCCCGGGACCCCGCGAAGGCTTAGGGAGAATGGACATTTGTTCAACGAGAAGGGGGCATCCTATCTCGTTCACCTGGCAGAAGAAGATAAATCCTTTCCCGCAAATCTAAACGGACGATTTCACGGGCTTCTGGTCAATGCGATAACCGGCAGCGCTACCCTATTCAATGACCGGTATGGGATGCATCGCATCTATTACCACGAAGCGCAAGACGGCTTTTACTTCGCTGCGGAAGCCAAGGCCATTCTTGCAGTTCGCCCCGAACTTCGCAGGGTCGATAACCGCGGGATGGGCGAATTCGTCGCATGCGGTTGCGTCCTGGGCAATCGCACGCTATTCGAAGGCATCCACGTGCTGCCAGGTGGCTCGGCTTGGACGTTTCAAGGCGGTGTCCTGCAGAGGAAAGACGCCTACTTCCAGCCAGAAGAATGGGAACAGCAATCACAACTTGGACTCGAACACTATTATCAGGAATTGAAAGAGGTTTTCGCGCGTACTCTGCCGCGCTATTTCAACGGCTCTCAGCGCATTGGATTGTCCCTGACCGGGGGGCTTGATACCCGGATGATTCTCGCCTGGTGGAAAGCAGCACCAGGTTCCCTACCCTGCTACTCCTTCGGCGGAACCTATCGCGACTGCCAGGACGTTGTCATGGCGCGCCGCGTCGCGAAGCGGTGCGGCCAAGCTCACGAAGTCATTCGCGTTGACGATGAATACCTTTCGCGCTTTGCGCACTACGCCCAACGCACCGTCTTTCTGACCGATGGCTGTGCGGATGTCAGCCGCTCCTCCGATTTATTCATTAACGAAAAGGCGGCGCAAATTGCTCCCGTCCGCATGACCGGAAACTATGGAGGGGAAGTTCTTCGACGGGTACGCGCCTTTAAGCCCGTTGAGCCCACCCCTGGTCTGTTTTCACAGGAGCTTCTTTCATCTGTCCACAACGCAAAGGATACCTACGCGGACGTGCTTCGCAGGTACCCGCTCTCGTTCGCCGTATTTTGCCAGGCGCCGTGGTATCACTACAGTCTGCTGGCCCTCGAAGAGACGCAGCTTTCGTTGCGGTCGCCCTATCTTGACAATGACTTTGTCCGCACCGTCTTCCGCGCACCGGACGTCGCCACGACAAACAACGACGTTAGCCTGCGATTGATCCTGGACGGAGACGCAGCACTGTACACGATTAGGACCGATCGAGGTTTGGCGGGTGAGAGAAACCCGCTGTCCGCCGCGATTTTGCGCGAGTATCTGGAATTTACCTTCAAGGCGGAATACGCCTACGACTACGGCATGCCACAGTGGGTTTCGCGCATCGATCATGCATTTGGTCCGTTACATCTCGAACGCCTCTTTCTGGGAAGGCACAAGTTCTATCATTTTCGCGTTTGGTATCGAGACAAGCTCGCCACCTATATCCGTGAAACTCTGCTCGATTCTCGCACGCTCTCGCGGCCTTATCTGAATCGTCAGATGGTCGAAACCATTGTGAACGGGCACCTAAATGGCGGCTTGAACTACACTTCCGCCATTCATAAGGTGCTAACATTAGAACTCTTGCACCGACTCTTCATCGATGCGCGCTAAGCTGGCGTTGTTGAAGACTGTTTGCGTCTTGTCCTAGGGAATAACGAATGCCGCCGATTCTAGGATCCATCGTTTACATCATTGGGATCTACGGTCTTTTTCTATTCGATCGAGAGCCGAATGCCCACACGTCCAAAGGGTTGTGGATACCTGTCATTTGGCTTTGGATCGTGGGTTCCCGTCCCGTGTCCGCCTGGCTACACGCAGGCCCGACTATGGAGGATGTCTCTCAATACTTGGACGGGAGCCCACTCGACCGCTTCGTATTCTTGGTCTTGTTGGTGGCGGGGCTTGCGGTTCTGACGCGCAGAGGATCAGAAGTAGTCAAAGTCCTGCAATCCAACCTTCCGATCGTCCTCTTCTTCGTCTACTGCTTGTTGAGCGTCATCTGGTCGGATTTCCCCTTCGTTGCTTTCAAGCGTTGGACGAAGGCGATCGGCGACTTCGTTATGATTCTGATCGTAATCACGGATCCCGATCAATCCGCCGCGATCAAAGCGGTTTTGAAGCGCACCACGTTTATCCTCATACCCTGGTCAGTTTTGTTCGTGAAGTACTATCCCGACTGGGCGCGCACTTACAACGTGTGGAACTGGGAAGTTGCATACACCGGCGTGACGTCCAATAAAAACACGTTAGGGATGATCTGTCTGGTTTTCGGAATGGGCTCCCTCTGGCGTTTTCTTTCCATCTTCCGTGACAAAACAGATCCCCATCGGATTCAACGATTAATTGCCTACGGGTCTGTTCTCGTGATGGTTCTATGGCTCCTTCAACTTTCCAATTCCATGACCTCCCTGGCCTGCTTCCTTCTCGTAAGCACTGTGCTCGTGGCGTCAAATTTCCGCACACTTATTCGAACTCCAGTTTTGGTTCACGTATTGGTTTTCCTTGTTATTGGAATTGCCATTTTTGCAATATTTCTTGATCAGGGAGGAACTCTGATTAAAGGTGTAGGAAGAGATCCTACGCTCACCGGTCGGACGGCGATCTGGAAAACAGTACTCTTCTTCAGTGGCAGCCCGTTTGTCGGCTGCGGATTCGAAAGCTTCTGGCTGGGAGATCGTCTCGAGCGGGTGTGGTCTCAGGTTATCGATAGATCAATAACCGAGGCTCATAATGGTTACCTTGAAGTTTACCTAAATCTGGGGTGGATAGGGATTGCGCTCCTATGCCTGCTCATCGCAACGGGGTATCACAACGCGATGGCCATGTTCCGTAGAGATCCGGATGCGGGCAGAATGAGGTTGGCGTATTTAATAATCGCCCTTCTCTATAGCCTGACAGAGGCTGGGTTCCGGATGATGGCCCCAGTATGGATTTTCTTCTTGTTTGCCGTAACGAATACGAAAAGTCCGGCGATTGAGGAAACTCCACCGCCACCTATCATGAATCGCGCCAAGAATTTATCCCGGCGAAACTCAGAAATCGGAGAGTTGCTGGGTGCCCGGTCCCGTAAGGGTGCTATTTGAAGCCATTTGACGCGAACGGGGTATTTCGTCCCGCTACGGAAGGGGTGCGTGATCTTGCTGTCCGTGGTGCGGGCGCGACGCTATTTTCAGGTGGCGCGACTGTTGCCATCCAGATTATCGCCACGGTCACTCTCGCTCGCCTTTTGACGCCTGCACAATTTGGCGTCGTGGCGATGGTGACCACCTTCAGTCTGTTGTTGGTCAATTTTGGACTGAACGGTTTCACCGAGGCTGTGATTCAGAAAGATGAGATCAATCGCTATCTGGTCAGCAATCTATTCTGGGTCAATCTCGGTGCAGGAGTACTCCTGACCCTCGGTTTTGCTGCCTCAGGTTCGCTACTGGCGCGGTTGTACCACAATCCGCTTGTTACACCCGTAGCTATGGGCGTTTCCCTCACAATTCTAATTGGGAGCACTTCGGCATTACATTTAGCCCTGCTGAAGCGGGCGATGCGCTTCTCCGTTGTTTCTATGAACGACATCGTTGCCCGTGTTGTTTACGTCGTTAGTTCCATTCTGCTAGCTTGGCTCGGATGGGGCTATTGGGCTTTGGTTTGCGGACTCCTGGCCCAGCAGTTGAGTACCGCAGCGGGTGCATGGATTCTTTGCAGCTGGTTCCCCAATTGGCCTCGGCGCGTGCAGGGCACTGCGTCCATGGTCAAGTTTGCTCTCAACGTCTATGGGCGTTTTTGTGTGAATTATTTCTCACGGAATACCGACAACCTTCTGGTTGGCTGGCGCTTTGACGCAACAGCCCTTGGCTTCTATAAAAAAGCCTATGACCTGTTTGCCCTTTCGGCAGGTCTGTTGGTTTCTCCACTTTCGGTTGTTGCTGTTGCCGCCCTGAGCCGATTCAAAGATGACCAACTCCAATACCGGCGCCTCCTGTTGAATTCGCTCACCGTAATGGCCTTTGTCGGCATGGGCATGAGCGCCACACTGACTTTGGTCGGAAAAGATGTGATTCGCCTTTTGCTGGGGCCTGGTTGGGAAGTCTCCGGCCGGATTTTTACATTCTTCGGTCCCGGCATCGGAGTCATGCTGCTCTATGGCACGCACGGCTGGATTCACCTATCCATTGGAAAGGCAGACCGGTGGTTCAGATGGGGAATCATCGAGTTCGCCTTTACCAGTCTCCTCTTTATACTGGCACTGCCCTGGGGGCCCGAAGGTATCGCCGCCGCATGGACACTCTCGTTTTGGATCCTTGCGATACCTGCATTTTGGTACGCGGGAAATCCCATCGGATTTGGCGTGCGCCCCGTGCTTTCCGTCGTTTGGAGGTACATCCTGTCGTCAGCGTTGGCGGGAGGAGCCGCTGCGGGAATTCTTCAGTTTCTCCACTTTTCCTCCAGCGAAGCTCCGACTAATTTGTTTGCGGTTGCCCGCATCGTCCTGGTCTCATTAATCTTTGTGACCATATACCTTATTGCGGTCATACTTCTCCACTGTGGGGCTGCTCCTCTCTATCAGGTGGCGCGGCTTTCCCGAGAGATGCTTCCCTGGTCAAAATCGCCAGATGCGTCGGCCACCCCCGCGGCGACGAAAAGCGGCGACCCCCATGAAAAATTCGCGCTGACTTCTAGCAGAGATCGTACTTAAGATGTTAGCGGATAATTTCGTCGACAGTCATCATTCATAAGAGTTATGCGTTTTTGAGGCAACCCGGGTCCCTTTCCGCAGCTGTACTTTACCCAAATTGGATAACGAATAGCGACGGAAACCATCATGAAACCATTAGTCTCGATTCTTATTCCCGCGCACAACGCCCAAGAATGGATCGCGGATACCCTGCGATCCGCAATTGCGCAGACCTGGCCGCGCAAAGAGATTATCGTCGTTGACGACGGCTCGACGGACCAGACGTTGGCCGAAGCGAGCAAATTCGAATCGCGCGGAGTGCGCGTTGTAGCACAGAAAAACCAGGGAGCCTCCGCCGCCAGGAACGCCGCGCTGGCTCTCAGTCAGGGAGACTATATCCAGTGGCTGGATGCCGACGATCTTCTCTCTCCTGACAAAATATCCCTGCAAATGAAAGTGTTCGAGCAGGGTTGCAGCAATCGGACGCTGCTTTCGTCCTCCTACGGGCAATTCATGTATCGTTACTATCGCGCACAGTTCACTCGTACAGCGCTCTGGTGTGACCTCTCGCCGGTGGAATGGCTCCTTCGCAAGATGGGGCTGAATCTTTACATGCAAACAGCAACCTGGCTGGTTAGCCGGCCGTTGACCCAGGCGGCGGGTCCCTGGGACACCCGGCTAATGGGTGACGACGACGGTGAGTATTTCTGCCGGGTTCTTATGGCCAGCGATAGCGTGCGATTCGTGGCGGAAGCCAAAACATACTATCGGTGCCCTTCCCTTGCGTTCAGCGGCCTGAGTCATATCGCACAATCGGACAAAAAATTGGAAGCTCATTGGCTCTCCATGCAACTCCATATTCGGTACCTGCGTTCCCTAGAGGATTCGGACCGTGTACGCCAGGCTTGCCTGCGATATCTGCAGACCTCATTCATTTACTTCTATCCGGAAAAGCAGCACATCGTAGAACAAGTCAAACAACTCTCTACAGAGCTCGGTGGACAGACGGAACCCCCGCGTTTATCGTGGAAATATGCATGGATGAAGAGCGTGTTTGGCTGGAACATGGCCAAGCGTAGCCAACAAATGCTGTTGAAGCTCCGTTGGACCCTCCAGAGACATTCAGACAAGGCGTTGTTTCAGATCGAAACCCGGAAATTAGCCGGAAAACTGGGGATCGAAAGCTCACAGATCTCTGTGAATCATTAAGTTACGGACATTTTCACCTCTCCAGAACCAAGTGAGAATGTTCTCGCACATTTTCTATCCGAACCAGGCACCCTTTCCGTTGCTGACCTGGAAACAACTTTCGGTCGCTCCTTCTCAGGGCACGCCAAAAGCGGCGAAAAACGCGATAAATCAGGTTTTTGGCTGCCAATCTAGGGTCTAGGCATTAGCTCTGTACCTAAACTGTCCTCTAGGACAGTTATTGAGCAGGAGGGACGGTGTTAATCTGTCGTTCGAGGGGCGAGCAGAACCGCGCACAGAGCAATACTCCCCCCTGAGAACAAGACGGATTTGGATTCAAGGAAGAAGGCAGAGAATGAAACTCGAGCGCCTACTCAAATTTTACCTCTTAATGATTTGCTTTCCTGCGCTTGCCCATGCGCAGGCATGGTCTGGCATCATCTCTTCGGGCCGCGCTATAAACTGGTCGAACGCTGGGGTCAACGGGGGCATTCCGAATCGAACCACAATTTGCACCACAATTGCTCCTTACGGGACTAGTGGCGCACCTGCCTCGCCGTCGACAATTAATTCCGCTATTCAAAGTTGTCCCGCTGGACAAGTAGTATCGCTCGGGGCAGGCTCTTTCTATTTAAGCGCGGGAATCACGTTCGCGAATAAAAGTAACGTCACGCTGCGCGGCGCCGGCCCGGACAAAACATTTATTTACTTTTTCGGGGCGGACGGCTGCACTGGTGATTTCGGCGATGTGTGCTTTCAAGATGATCTCGGCTATTACCAGCACAGTACGCCCGTGCAACCCGGTGGATCCAATGCAGCAACCTGGTCGGGCGGATACTCTCAGGGAACTACGCAGATCACTTTGACCAATGTGGGAGGCTCAGGCATTTCCGTAGGACAGTACATCATTCTCGATCAAGCCAACGATAACTCCGACAATGGCGGCTTTCTTGTCTGCGACAACCAGAACACACCTTGCTCTCTTGAGGGCGGATCTCCAGGGCGCACTATCAATGGCATCGATTACAACCAACAGCAGATCGTGAAGGTCACTGCGATTAACGGAAGCACCTATACCATCTCTCCGGGTTTGTATGCTCCTAATTGGTCCTCCAGCAAGAATCCTGGTGCCTGGTGGGCGCATTCGATTCAGAACTCGGGGATTGAAAATATCTCTCTGGATCATACCAATAGCAGTAACGCGACCTCCGGCACAGTGTTCGTCAATGCATTCAATTGTTGGTTAAGGAATGTTCGGTCAATAAATGGTAACCGCAACCACAGTTGGTTGCTGCAATCGGCGCACATCACCATTCGCGATAGCTACTTTTATGGGACGAAAAACGCGGGTGTCACCAGCTACGGCGTGGAGGCCTTTCAGACCTCCGATGATCTCATCGAAAACAATATTTGCGAGCACGTAACAGCCTGCATGATGATGGGTCCCAGCGTAGGCTCTGTCTACGGCTACAACTTTGGAATCGACGGCTATGTGGTCGGAACGAATGTCATGTCTCCGATGATCTGGGGCACCCATGACGCGGGCGTCATGTACAACCTTTATGAAGGTAATATCGGCAACGGGTTTAACACGGACTTGTTCCACGGCACCGGTAATACCGGCACGATCTTCCGCAACTACTTCACAGGCTACGAATCTGGCAAACAGGGAAATATCTTCGCGTTCAACATGAATGCCCTGAGCCGAAACTTCAATTTCGTCGGAAACGTCCTTGGCACACTCGGCGTCCATACCGTCTACGAAAATTATCCTGGCTGCTCCTCCGGGTGCTTGGGGGTCCCCATCTATCAGTTCGGATTCGGGAATGGGCCCGACCTGGGTGTTACCGTTCCAAGCGACACCCTCACGCGGCCAACCATGCTGCGTTGGGGCAACTATGACACTGTAACTGGCTCGGCGGTATTTAACTCCGCGGAAATTCCTACCACACTCTCGGGCTCAATGGTAAACGCGGTTGTGAGTACGCAAATTCTCCCCGCATCTTTTTATCTTGCTGGACGGCCTCCGTTTTTTGTAACTCCCTCTGGCACGCCGGCCTTTCCGCCGATCGGCCCTGATGTCACGGGAGGAACCGCAACGGCGCCTGACCTGACAGGCAACCACACTGCTCCTGGCGGCCACGCTTATGCGATTCCGGCGGAAATCTGCTACTACAAAAGCAACATGGACTCGAATTATTCTGGAGCAGCCGATCGCGGAGTCTTAGTGTTCAATGCGAATAACTGCTACTCGTCCTCCGGTTCGATTCCGGCACCTCCAACGAATCTGAAGACCGCCATTCAATAAGCAGAACGCTGCGGGTTTCAGTCCTTGATTGATTGCATGTCATGTTGCAAAGCGGATTAGTCGCCCGCACCGCAATTCTTTCCAGTGGTCTACTGGTTCCGTTATTCAGTTTGAATGATTCCGACGGATAGTGATGTTGCTGCCGGTCGGTCCGTTTTGCCAACGGCTTGGCTCGCATAGCAAAATAACAAAAAGCTCAACTCTTTTGGGCGGTATACTGAACCTCAATCTCTTTCCGCGATAGAATTCCTACAGATGTTTTTCTCAAGCTGCAACGCCAAATCCAGTATCTTTCGACTTCATTGGACCACTGAATGAAAGTCTGCATGGTTTCATATTCGTTTTACGACGAAGACAATCGTGTCCGGCGATATGCAGAAGCTCTTGCTAAGCGCGGAGACAATGTGGACGCAGTCGCCCTCAGAAAACAGGGTCAACCGGAGCAAGACACCCTAAATGGTGTTCACATTTACCGAATCCAACGCCGCGTAGTGAATGAAAGAGGTAGATTTAGCTATTTGGCTAGGCTTTTGCTGTTCTTCTTTCGCTCGATGTTTTTCCTCACCCGAAAGCAGTTTCAGGATCGCTACGACCTTATCCACGTCCACTCCGTACCTGACTTCGAAGTATTTTCAGCGCTTATCCCTAAATTGATGGGCACCAAAGTCATCCTGGATATTCACGATCTCGTACCCGAGTTTTATATCAGCAAGTTCAGCAGGTCCAAGAAGACGTTTGGATTCCGCGCCCTCGCTCTGGTAGAGCTGATCTGCGCAGCGTTTTCTGATCACGTTATTGCAGCAAATCATATTTGGGAGAAGCGCCTCGGCGAGCGATCGGTTCGGCCAAGCAAGTGCACCACCTTTCTCAACTATCCGGACACGGATATCTTTCGTAGACGGGGCCGGCATCGCAAGGACGATAAGTTCATCATCCTGTATCCCGGCACGCTCAACTATCACCAAGGACTCGACATTGCCATCCGAGCATTCGCGCTCATTAAGGGCCAGGTTCCCGAAGCAGAGTTCCATATCTACGGTGCCGGAGATCAAGCCGATGCGTTGGAGTCTCTCATCACGGAACTTGATTTGAGCAATAGAGTCTTTTTGAGGAGTAGACTTCCCCTGCATACCATTGCCGAAGTGATGGAGAATGCGGACCTTGGCGTCGTACCCAAGAGAAAGAACAACTTCGGTAATGAAGCGTTTAGCACCAAAATCCTCGAGTTCATGGCGCTCGGTACACCGGTCATCGTCCCGGACACTCTAATTGATACTTATTACTTCAACAATAAAGTTGTTAGATTCTTTCGCGCAAACGACGAAAAAAGCTTGGCGGAGGCTATGTTGCTCCTGGTCAAGAACAATGATTTGCGGGACGCTCTGGCGCGCAAAGCGAGTGAGTTTGTACAGCAATACATTTGGGACGTGAACAAGGAAACCTACTTCCATCTCGTAGATTCTCTGGTAGGATCGACAAAGGGAAATCTGCAGAACAAGCAGTAGGTCGGGTCGGATCCAGACAGTTGCTTATGTTTCCAACTAATACCTGCCCTTATTTATGCTAAGTCCTTTACCTTGAAGACCTTTAGACTGATTCGGTAAATACCATAACGGAAGATCTATTGCGCTTTCTGATCGCATTCTGAAATATGGTCAGAGGCGCCTCTTTCCAGGTGACAGCTTCCAAACTGCACACCCATTCCGATGAGTGATTCGCCCGAAGGGCCAGTGAACTTTTATATTATCAATCCACTCTTAGATAACCGTTGGGATAATCTGCTTTCCTGGCATCCTAGAGCGTCCGTTTTTCATCAGCGTGGTTGGCTTCAGGCCCTCGCTCAGACGTACGGCTACGAGCCGTATGTCATGACGAATACACCTCCAGGCGAACCACTGAAAAATGGTATTGTCCTATGCCATGTCTCCAGCTGGATGACCGGTGCCCGTTTGGTTTCCTTGCCGTTCGCTGACCATTGCGATCCCCTCTGGAACGAGCCTGCCGCCTCAGACAATTGGATCGATTGTTTGTGGAACGAGTGGGATCGCAGTCACAGCCGGTATCTTGAGCTTAGGCCATTGATTGGGCTGCACCCAGGTCGCCACGCTCTGCAGCCTGAAAAATGCTATTGGCATCATGAGCTGAGCCTCGAGGGTTCGTTAAACGAAATTGTGGCCCGCATGCACAAAAACTCGTTCCGAAAAAAAATTCAGAGGGCCGAAAGGGAATCTCTGACGTATGACGAAGGACGCTCCGAGACGCTCGTCGAGGAGTTTTATCGGCTCATGGTAATGACCCGCAAGCGTCATCACCTTCTTCCTCAACCCTGTTTGTGGTTCAAGAATTTAGTGAATTTCATGGGCAGTAACCTTCAAATCGCCCTAGCGCGCAGGAATGGTTTGGCTATCGCAGGTTTGCTTACTCTCAGGCATGGCTCGAAAATAGTCTACAAATACGGTTGTTCGGATGCAAATTATCATCACCTGGGTGGCATGCCCTTCCTGTTTTGGAAACTGATCGAACAGTGCAAGGCCTCGAGTGTAGAGAAGATCGATCTAGGGCGATCTGATATCGACAACCCCGGACTCGTGAGCTTCAAAGACAGAATGGGGGCTTCAAAAAAACTAATGACCTACTACCGCTACTCAAACGACCCCAACGAAAAAGCCGCGACCTCCTGGAAATCTGGAGTTCCTTGGGGATTTTTCTCATGGATGCCGGATGCTTGCCTTTCGGTCGCTGGTACAATGCTATATAAGCATATGGGATAGCGGTATAGTGCTTTATGGTCTTCGATAACTTCTGTCCTTCTCAATTCTCAGGGGTACCTGTAGCTAGAAAGACGTTTATTCTCAACGGCTACTGAGATTTAGTGTCGGGATGCAATTCCTTGAAACAAAATTGGCCGGGGTCTTCGAAGTTTGCCCTGAACTTAAGCACGACGAACGCGGGTTCTTCGCACGGACTTGGTGTGAGAACGAGTTTGCGCAGGAAGGCCTCAACCCCCGGCTGGTACAGTGTAGCTTGTCGTTCAGCGCGCGAAGGGGAACTCTGCGGGGAATGCACTACCAGGTCGCGCCCAGCGCGGAGACCAAGCTGATTCGCTGCACGCAAGGCGCAATTTATGATGTCATCGTGGATCTTCGGCCTACGTCTCCGACTTATAAGGAGTGGATTGCCGCGGTTTTGACGGCAGAAAATCGTAAAATGATCTACGTCCCCGAAGGATGTGCCCACGGGTTCATCACGCAAGCTGATAACACCGAGGTCTTTTACCAAATGTCAGAATTCTACAGTCTAGCAGCTTCCCGCGGCGTTCGCTGGGATGATCCGGCTTTTGGCATTGTGTGGCCAGAAAAAGCGCAAGTAATTTCGGAACGCGACCGCACTTATCCTGACTTTGTCTGATTCCATGAGACTCCCGAATACTTTCGATAAAGAAAACTTGGCCGGAATTGGGCATCAACTGCATCAATTCGCGGCAGAGCTCTATCCCATTTGCCGCAGTATTACGGGCGAAGGCATTCGGCGGACTTTGCGGATGATCGGCGACCGAATCCGTCTGCAGATTTCCGAAGTGCCTTCAGGCACGCAAGTTTTTGATTGGATGGTTCCCAAAGAGTGGAACATCAAGGACGCTTACATCAAGGACCGCTCCGGCCGGCGCGTCGTGGACTTTCAGAAATGCAACTTGCATGTGCTCAATTATAGCGTGCCCATCCATGCCACAATGCCCTTGGGTGAAATCAAGCCTCACCTCTTCACGATTCCAGCGCACCCAGATTGGATTCCCTATAGAACCTCCTATTACAAGGAGGACTGGGGCTTCTGTCTTTCGCACAATCAACTCGTTGCTTTGCCGGACGGTGATTACGAAGTTTGTATCGACTCCACCCTCGCTGACGGAAGCCTGACCTATGGCGAGTGTTTCTTGCCGGGGCAGTCCAGCGATGAAATTCTGATCTCCTGCCATGCCTGTCATCCTTCGCTCGCTAATGACAATCTATCGGGGCTAACTGTCGCCACGGAGCTGGCAAAACTTCTCGCGGAATGCAGCTCCGATCTTCACTATTCCTACCGTTTTCTGTTTATCCCCGGAACAATTGGCGCCATCACCTGGCTCGCCCGCAATCGCGAAGCCACTTCACGTATCCGCCACGGTTTGGTGCTGACCTGTATTGGCGACAGAGCTCCGTTCCACTATAAGAAAAGTCGAAGAGGAGACGCGGACATCGACCGCGTAGTTGCGCATGTTCTTTCTCATCTTACGGAAGAACCCGAATTCCTCGAATTTTCGCCCTACGGATACGACGAACGCCAGTACTGTTCTCCAGGTTTCAACTTGGCTGTAGGTTGCCTAATGAGAAGCGTGTGGGGTAGTTTTCCCGAATATCATACTTCTGCCGACAATCTGGATTTCATCGAACCGCTGCGTCTAGCGGAATCCCTCCGGGTCTGCGCTACCACCCTGGAAGTCCTCGAAAATAATAGACACTACCGCAATCTTAGTCCTTTCTGTGAGCCGCAGCTCGGGCGCCGTGGCCTCTACCGCCCTACTGGCGGCGATTCCATCCCCAATGAAATCAATGCAAGGCAGTGGGTACTCAACCTTTCCGATGGAGAGAATTCTCTGTTGGATATTGCGGAACGATCTCATCTTCCGTTCTCGGTGATCTATGAAGCTGCGGTTCTCCTACGCGAGAACGGCCTGTTAGAGCTTGTCCCCGAGCCAAGGGACAGGGAAAAGGTCCCTACGAAAGTTGCGAATAGAAATACTGGGCCGAATTCCTGAAACGACTTTTCGTCTCGACATCGTACAATCAGAGCTGTCACAGAAAGGGCTCTTGTGAAAGTTCTTCTGACTGGCCACAAAGGTTACATTGGTTCCGTCACGGGCCCCCTCCTGCAATCTGCGGGGCATGATGTGGTCGGCCTCGATGCCAATCTTTTTGCTGGTTGCGATTTCGGTCACGCCGCGGTCGAAATTTCCGGTATCTGTAAAGACCTTCGGGATATCGACAAAGAGGATTTGAAGGGTTTTGATGCCGTTGTCCATCTAGCTGCACTCTCCAACGATCCGCTAGGCAATCTCGATCCGCAACTCACCTATGACATCAATCATTTAGCCTCCGTGCGCCTCGCAGAACTGAGCAAAGTCGTGGGTGTCCGACGTTTCGTCCTGTTTTCCTCCTGCAGCGCCTATGGTGCGGCAGGTGAATCCATGCACGATGAAACTGCCGAGCTGAATCCCGTCACTCCCTATGCGGAATCAAAAGTTTTAGTAGAGCGTGATCTTGCACCACTCGCGGACAAGAATTTCACCCCCACCTATTTGCGAAGCGCGACCGCGTATGGCGCTTCTCCCCGCCTGCGTTTGGATATCGTTCTGAATGACCTGGTCGCTTGGGCGCACACCACTGGCCGCATTTTCGTGAAAAGTGACGGCACGCCATGGCGTCCCCTCATTCATATTCGCGATATTACCGCTGCAATTTTGAGCGTACTCGAAGCACCGGTCGACCTGATCCACAACGAAGTCTTCAACGTCGGCCGGACAGACGAGAACTACCGCATCAGTCAACTCGCAGCCATCGTCGCAGAGACGGTGCCGGGGTGCCGCGTCGAATATGCAGCGGACGGAGGTCCCGATAAGCGTTGCTACCGCATCAATTGCGATAAAATCCGACGCGTTCTGCCGAGTTTCCTGCCCGAGTGGACGGCCCGGAAGGGCGCTCAGGAGCTCTACGACGCCTACCGTGCGACCGGGCTTACCTTTGAGGACCTCGACAAGGGACGCTACTTCCGGATCAACCATATTCAGCGCCTCGTGAAGGCTGGCAAACTCGACGCTACCATGCGTTGGGCAAATAGTGGTAAAAAGCTTCCCCACGAATATAAACAGCGATAGGCCCGGGCGGCCAGCCAATATCCGGCCGTATCTCCGAGATGATTGCTCTAATGTAAAGCTCTATTTTTCATAGTCTTAGGGTAGTTATGCGTTACACCCTTTAATTCCTATAGGGCCCAGAGTGGCAGAGTGATTGCGACGAATAGGTGAAGGAGTATCCTTGTTTTGGGACCTCAATGGCGGTAGCACGTCCGACCCCCGGACCCCTTTCCTTAGGCCCTCTTCTAGTTGGCTCCCATATTGTTTGTTTTCAACTAGATCGAGCCGCTATGGAGTTTGTCCCCTACAATTCCTGCTCCCTTGCCTGTTTTGACGGCGCTTGGCTTAGGTTGTTGATTTTTAATCCTTTACTGCTTCAAGAAGACCTACAGCTATGGCAACCATGAACGTGACGTCTCATTCGAAACCGGAGACTGCTACCCAACCGTGCCGTTTTTGCGGTGCCACCTTGCGGCGCACCTTTGTCGATCTCGGAATGTCTCCGCTTTGCGAAACCTACCCGACCGCAGCCGATTTTAAGAATGGCGAAGTCTACTATCCCCTTCATGTATACAACTGTGAAGAATGCTTCCTTGTACAGCTCGAAGAATACGAAAAGGCCGAAAACATTTTTGGCGACTACCCATATTTTTCTTCGTACTCGGATTCCTGGTTGAAGCACTGCGAAGACTACTGCGACAACATGACGAAGCGCTTCGGCCTCAATGACAGGAGCTTCGTCGTGGAAGTCGCCAGCAACGATGGCTACCTGCTTCAGTATTTCGTCCGCCAGCAAGTACCCGTCCTCGGTATTGAGCCTGCCGCCAACGTCGCCAAGGTCGCCGTCGAAAAAGGTGTGCCCACGCTGGTACGTTTCTTCGGCACACAAGTCGCGAAGGAGCTCGCCGCAAAGCGCGGTGGCGCCGATCTGATTCTTGGCAACAATGTTCTGGCCCAGGTACCCGATCTCAACGATTTCGTTGAAGGTTTGAAAATTCTGTTGAAGCCCGCGGGAGTTCTCACGCTCGAGTTTCCGCATCTGCTTCGGCTCATCGAAAAGAATGAATTCGACACCATCTACCACGAGCACTTCTCCTATTTCTCTTTGCTCACCACCGCACGAATCCTTGCAGCGCACCGCATGAAATTGTTCGATGTCGAAGAGCTTTCCACCCACGGTGGTTCGCTTCGTGTTTATGCCTCTCGCGCGGAAGATACGACCCACCAGGTTCAGCCCAGCGTGGCTAGACTGATCGAAGTCGAGAAAAAAACGGGCCTCGCTTCGCCCGAAGGTTACGATCGCTTTGCCGAACAGGTCAAAGAGACTAAATTCGCGTTTGTCGAATTTCTTCTGTCCGGCGCTCGGCAGGGCAAGAAAGTCGCAGGATATGGTGCACCCGGCAAGAGCGCTACGCTCCTCCATTACTGCGGTATCGGCAAGGATTTGATCGAATACACCGTGGACCGCAGCCCGCACAAGCAGGGTCGCTTCCTCCCCGGGAGCCACATTCCGATCTATCATCCCGACCGGATTCGAGAAACGAAACCAGACTATGTCGTCATTTTGCCTTGGAACCTGAAGGACGAAATCATGGAGCAATTGCGGTATATCCGGGAATGGGGCGGCCGCTTCGTGATTCCCATCCCCAAACTTACGATTTCTTAAGGCGAAAAACAGTGAGGTGAGGAATGAAAGTCGTCCTGTTTTGCGGCGGTGCGGGAATGAGGCTCAGAGGCTACTCGGAAGATGTTCCGAAGCCGATGGTCACCATTGGCGCGAGGCCTGTCTTGTGGCACGTGATGAAGTATTACGCCCACTTCGGCCACAAGGATTTCATTCTCTGCCTTGGCTACAAGGCCAACGTCATCAAGAATTATTTTCTCGAGTACGAAGAATCGGTATCCAACAACTTCGTGTTTTCGCAAGGCGGCCGGAAACTCGAATTCATGCAGCGCGATATCGACGACTGGAGAATCACTTTTGTCGATACCGGCCTGCGTACGACCATTGCCGATCGCTTGCGCCTCGTCGAGCCGCACCTGGAAGGTGAAGAGATGTTTCTCGCCAACTATAGCGATGGCCTCACCGACTTTTACCTGCCCAGGATGATCCAGGAATTTTCCCGGCGCGATAGCTATGCTTCCTTCCTCTCTGTACAGCCGCGTTCCAGCAGCTTGGATACGGTTCACGCAAGTGAAGACGGCTCCGTCCGCGCCATCAGAAGCATGAAGGACTCCGACATCTGGGTGAACGGCGGATACTTCGTCCTGCGCAAGGAGGTATTCCGCTACATCAGGCCGGGTGAAGAACTCGTCTACGAACCGTTCCAGCGTCTGATTTCGGAAGGTAAAGTGTGGTCGCAGCGTTATGACGGTTTCTGGCAGTGTATGGACACGTTCCGCGATAAGCAATTGCTCGACGAAATGGAAGCTTCCGGGGCATCGCCGTGGTGTTTGTGGAAGAACGGCCAGCCTGCGGCGGGAGAAGTTGCTTGATCGAATTGCGTCTACCCAAGCGATGCGATGACGCCATCCAATTGCTTTGCCTGGGTGCACATTCAGACGATATTGAAATTGGTTGTGGCGGCACCTTGTTGCATCTCAGGCAGGCTTTTCCGCGGCTGAAGTTTCACTGGGTAGTTTTCAGTGCAGGCGGGTTTCGCGGCCAGGAAGCGGCAAATGCCGCAGAATTGTTCACCGCGGGGTGCGAAAAAGAAATCATTCTGAAGGACTATCGGGACGGTTTTCTTCCCTACAACGGCACTCATGTAAAAGATTTCTTTGAGGAAATAAAGAATCGCGTCAACCCGGACTTGATTTTCACGCAATGGGCCGGCGACGCGCATCAAGACCACCGCCTCCTCTCCGAGCTCACTTGGAACACGTTTCGGAACCATCTGATTCTGGAATACGAAATTCCCAAGTATGATGGTGACATGGGCCGTCCAAATTTCTTTGTTCCCTTAGAAGCTCCTTTATACGAACAAAAGATCGATCATCTTTTCAGAGCGTTCGAATCTCAGCGCAACAAAAAGTGGTTTGACCGCGAGACGTTTCGCGGCCTGATGCGCCTTCGCGGCATGGAGTCCAACTCCCCCAGTGGCTACGCGGAGGCATTTCACGCTCGAAAAGTGGTCCTTCATCCGGTAGGTTGAAAGAGACTCGCAATGGCGAAAGCTTCAGACAAACTGACGGGTTCGGCGCTAGAAGCGGCCGACCAAATGGATTTTTCGAAATCACATTCCCTTCAACCCAAGGCTCACCGCCTGATTCCCGGCGGGTCGCATACATATGCGAAGGGCGATGATCAATATCCCGAACAGGCCCCCGGCTTTATCGTCCGCGGCAAGGGCTGCCATGTGTGGGACCTGGATGGCAACGAGTACATCGAATATGGTATGGGCCTGCGCGCCGTCACGTTGGGACACGCTTTCGATCCCGTCGTCGAAGCAGCCTACAAACAGATGCAACTTGGCACGAACTTCAGCCGCCCCGCAAAAATCGAAGTGGACCTCGCCGAGGTGATGCTCGAACTTATTGACGGCGCCGACATGGTGAAGTTCGCCAAGAATGGTTCCGATGTTACGAGTGCCGCCGTAAAATTGGCCCGTGCTTATACCGGGCGTGACCTCGTCGCGATCTGCCGCGATCACCCATTCTTCTCCTTCGACGACTGGTTCATGGGCACCACAGAAATGAACGCGGGCATTCCCGAAGCCATTTCCCGCATGACCCTGAAGTTTGGCTACAACGATCTCGCCAGTTTGCGGCAGTTGTTCGACCAATATCCGAACCAGATTGCTTGCGTCGTTCTCGAGCCGGAGACCGTCGCGCCTCCTATTTCCGACTACCTGGTCCAGGTGAAGCAGCTCTGCGAAGAGCATGGCGCGGTTCTCTTATTTGATGAGACCATCACCGGCTTTCGATGGCATCTCGCCGGAGCGCAGAAATTTCATGGCGTTGTTCCGCACCTCTCCGCGTTCGGCAAGGCCATGGGGAACGGTTTCGCCATCGCTGCACTCGCCGGCAAGCGTGAAATTATGCGGCTCGGCGGACTGGATCACGACCGGCCTCGCGTATTTCTCCTCTCCACCACTCACGGCGCGGAAGCTCATGCTCTCGCGGCCTCACTCGAAACCATTCGTATCTATCGCGAGCGCAACGTCGTCGAATGGCTATGGAAACAGGGTGAACGTCTCCGCGCGCTCGTCACTCGATCCATAGCCGAAAACCATTTAGAAGGATTCTTCAAACTGGCCGGGCGTCCCTGTAATCTTATTTTTGTCACTCACGATCAGGAGCACCTGCGCTCGCAGCCCTTCCGCACCTTGTTCATGCAGGAATTGATCCGCCGCGGCATCATTGGCCCCTCATTTGTCGTAAGCTTCTCACACAGCGACGCGGACATCGATCGCACTGCCGAAGCAGTTCACGCGGCTCTCATCATGTATCGCAAAGCACTCGACGAAGGCATCGAAAAGTATCTGGAAGGTCGTCCGGTAAAGCCGGTCTACCGCAAGTTCAACTAGACAACGGAACCCGTCTGAACACATGAAAGAAGAACTGCAAGAGTTGTACAGATATCGAGAGCTTCTCTACATGATCATGTACCGGGACATTAAGGTCCGGTACAAGCAATCGATCATGGGCTTTTTCTGGGCTATTCTTATGCCGATCCTCATCGTGATGTCGGGTGTCGTGGTGCGCTATGCCTATGCCATGGTCGCTCATGTGCCGCTTAAAACGGCCGACATCGCCAGCGTGGCCATTAAGTCCGTCCCCTGGGCGTTCATCGTCTCCAGCATCCGTTTCACCTGCAACAGTCTCACCGGCAATCGTGATCTGGTTGTGAAAATCTATTTCCCAAAAGAAATTTTTCCCATGGCGGCGGTGCTTGCCTGTCTGTTCGATTTTTTCGTCGCCTTTGCCGCCTTGGTGATCTTTCTAAGCTTCACGAAAATTGGCTGGAGCATTTATCTCCTCTGGGTTCCCGTGTTGCTATGCACCATGGTCCTGTTTTCCATCGGGATTGGCATGATCGTGTCAGCGGCCAGCCTGTTCTTCCGCGACGTGAAATACATTGTCGAAGTCTTCCTGACCTTCGGCATCTTCTTCACCCCCGTCTTCTACGACGTGCGCATGCTTGGCGATCGCGGGAAGTGGCTGCTGCTGAATCCTGTGGCTCCGCTGCTTGACGGGCTGAGTGCCTGCATCGCCCGCCATGAGTCCCCCGATGTTCATTGGTATCTTTACAGTCTTGTGTTCAGCTTGGTTGCCTTCCTGGGTGGCTTCGCTTTATTTAAGCATCTCGAACCCGCTTTCGCGGAGAGCATTTAATGGAAACCTCTCATGTCTGACGTCGCGCTCTGCATGGAGCATGTCTACAAAAAATTCCGCAAGGGAGAGATTTACAATTCCCTTCGCGATCTTCTGCCTGCCATGACCGGCAAGATCTTCCGCGGGCAGGAGCTCAACGCCAAGGACAAGCGCGAATTTTGGGCGCTTCAGGATATCTCTTTTGAAGTCAAGCGTGGCGAAGCTCTTGGTATAATTGGCCACAACGGCGCCGGAAAAAGCACCGCGCTGAAGATTCTGAGCCGCATCATGAAGCCCACCAAGGGCCGCATGATCGTCAACGGACGACTTTCTGCCCTGATCGAGGTCACCGCCGGCTTCCACCCGGACCTTACCGGTATGGAGAATATTTTTCTTCACGGCACGATTCTCGGCATGACCAAACGCGAGATTCAATCAAAACTCGACCAGATCATCGCGTTCTCGGGAATTGAAGAATTCATTGAAACGCCCGTCAAGCGTTACTCCTCCGGCATGTACGCACGCCTGGGTTTTTCTGTTGCGGCGCACGTCGATCCCGAAGTGCTCGTCGTCGATGAAGTGCTCAGCGTAGGAGACTACGTTTTCCAACAACGCTGCATGGAGCGCATTCGCTCGGTCATTGAGGGCGGCACTACCGTGCTCTTTGTCTCTCATAATCTCAAAGCCGTCACTGAAGTCTGCAAACGTGCCATGCTGCTCGAGCACGGAAAAGTATTGATCAATGATGAGACAGATGCCGTCATCCGGAAATATCTAAACGCTCGCGATGCAACGGAAACTCCGACAGAGAACAAGCCCGTCTATGTATCGAATGTAAGAGTTCGTGATCGCGCCGGTGAGCAATCCACCTTTGAGTCCGGACAGACAGCCTGGGTGGACATCGAAATTACTGCCCGTAAATACGTCGAACGACTCTCCATCGTGATCTGGTTAGTCGACGAGACTCAATACGAAATTTTCAATACATCTACCGAGCGCTTAGGGTGTGCTCCCATTACCCTTCAACCCGGGCAATCCTACCGGTGCTCCTTCGAGCTCACCTTGAATGTCGCCCACGGTACGTTTGGCGTTTGTGCTGCAGTTCATCGGTACGACATTCAGAAGAGCTATGATCAAAAAAGGCCTGCTGCCACTGTGTTCGTAGGATCCTCCATGGCTGTGCGCGGTGCGGTGAACTGTTTTCCACGTATAGTCGAAAATCGCCTTCTCGGAGTCGGAACGGAAAGCGCAACGGTTCGCTAAATTTGCTCGCGCGTTCGCAGTGGACGCCTCGGCGGGTCACGAACTCCTTCCAATTGATCCGCGAATTGGCTCTGTTTGGTTCAGACCTGCATGCAGGCCAATGATCGCTTCCATGACCAAAGTGGATTACTCAACCGAAGTAAAGATCCCAGCTTCTGGCATCCTCGAAGCTGAAGATGGGGCAAACCCTGTGGTTGTGAGCAAGTCGACGGTGCCAAGGCCTGCCCCTCGAGTTGCGCTGATTACCCCGTACACCGGTGGAAATTTTGGGGACGCCGCCATTCAGGACGCCATGATCGCCAATCTGCGCCTGCGGCTTCCGGATGCGCAATTTTCTGGGATTTCGCTCAATAGCGACAATTACCTTCGGCAACATGGCACGAAAGCTTTCCCGCTCTGCGCCGTTGGTAATGTTTTCTACGGAATGTCGGCAGCCGGTCGCGTGGGTACGGGGCAAGCCGCAACACAGCCGGCACCGCGCCACGGTTTGAAAGCATCCTTCAAAGCGGCTATCCGTCGCGTGCCTGGCGCGCGGTGGCTCATCAAGATGGTAAAGCCCACTCTGAAAACCCTCCGCGGCGAATTTCATCACTGTGTCAAAGGTTATCACTTTCTTCGAGGTCACGACCTTGTCGTCGTCTGTGGTGGCGGCCAGTTGGACGAAGAGTGGGGCGGCCCCTGGGCCCATCCTTTTTCCCTGTTTAAATGGGCGGCTCTTTCCAAGTTCGCGGGCGTTCCCTACGTGGTCGCCAGTGTTGGTGCTTGCAAGGCGACTTCGAAAGCTTCTCGCTTCTTCTTGTCCTCCGCGCTTCGCATGGCGTGCTACCGGTCTTATCGAGATAAGAACAGTCGTGAAATTGTCCTTGGATTGTTGTCCCGCGCGGTGAAAGATTCTGTCGTTCCTGACCTGGCTTTCAGCTTGCCTTCCTCGGAACTCCCGCAGCCTGCCGGGCTGCGAACCATGGCACAAGGACGCGCCATCGTAGCGGTTAGCCCTATCGTCTATTCCAAACCAGGCGCCTGGCCGTCGGCCAATCAAGACTTGTACGACCGGTATCTGGAACAGATGACCGTGCTCATTTCTCAGCTTCTTTGCCGAGGGTATTTCTTGGTATGGGTATGGTCCGCTCTTAGTGACGAGCCCGTCATTCCCGAACTTCTTGCGCGCCTTGATGAGGATTCGAAAAATCTGCTGACTCAGCAAGCGTACTTCCCCAGACTCACCAGTTGGAAAGACCTGCTTGCCGTGCTGCAAGATGCGGACTTCCTCGTCGCCAGCCGTCTGCACAGCACGATTTTCGGTTTTCTTGCGCAGATACCCCTTGTGGCGATTTCCTTCGACCCCAAGGTAGATTGGGCGATGCAGGATCTTGGCCAGGTGGATTCGCTGCTCCAAATTCGCAACTTCACGGCAGATGATGTCATGGAAGCTGTGGCGCACCTTGAACTCCGCAAAAAGGAAATTGCCCAGCAGTTTGCCACCTATCGCCAGCGGGTTTTGCAAGTCTCTGCCGCGCAGTTTGACGCGTTGGCCCAAATAGCCAGGATCAGTGCCAAGCTCTAAATTAGAAGTTCCACGTTGCCCAATTACGTCAGACGTGGAAGCAACGCTGCGATTCGCGTCCAATAACGAAGCGTTCCGCATGACTTCAACCTCCAAAGCGTCCTATGCCGGATTCCTGCGTGCTACCGGGATCCTCGTTCTTTTTGTGTTTGTCCTGACTCTCTGGTTTGGGTACCCGTTCTCTACGATCCAGCGTCATACAACCGTCACTTCAATCGATCCTGCGCAAACGGGAAACGCCATCCCGGGTACTTTCCTTGGGCTTTCCTTTGAATGGGGCGCAGCAAAGCCCTTCATGGGTACCCCCGCCGCCGGCGTTAATCCCATTTTTCGCCAGTTAGTCGCGAATCTGTTCGAAAACAGCGAAAGCCCTGTCATTATTCGAATCGGTGGTAACAGTACAGACTTGCTTCCCTCCAATGGTGCGCCGAATCCTTCCGAATTGAGCGCGTATTCCCAAGTCCATCAAGATATCGGTGCAGACTTCTTCTTGAGTGTAAACCTGGGAAGTGGTGATCCAAAGTTGGCCGGCACGCAAGCTCAGCTATTTACCCAGAGAATGCCGATCGGTTCGCTCAAAGCGATTGAGATCGGGAATGAACCAGACTCGTTTTCCACCAATGGCCGTCGGCCACCTTCTTATTCCTTTAATGACTATTTGGCCGAATTCAAAAAATGGCAGTCGACGTTGCAGCCTCTTCTCTCTGCAGGTCTAAAGGTGATGGGTCCCTCATGGACTCAAGCAAGTAGCCTCAAGAATCTGCCAAGATTTCTCACGGCGGAATCGGAGAATCTGGCAGTCGTCAGCCAGCACTGGTACGCTGGAGTAGCCTGTGGCGACAATCCCATTGCCTCCGATTACTTGCTTGCTCCCAGCGCCTCGACGAGCGGCGCCAAAATGGTGGCGTCATCCGTCGGCTTGGCTCACTCCGAGGGACTTCCCTTCCGCGTCGGCGAAATGAATTCGATTGCCTGCAATGGCAAAGTGGGAGTGACTGACACATTCGCTTCTGCATTGTGGATGGTCGATTCGCTCTTCGAGTTGGCAAATGTGGGAGTGGACGGCGTACAGATCCACATGGATACGGATGACAACTATGGTCCGTTCCTGTTTAACGTTGATACCACGCAGACTCCGTACCGCTACTCCATCAAAATAATTCGGCCGGAATACTACGGTATGCTGTTGTTTCAACAGGCGGCACCGGCAGGTGCAAAGCTCATTCACGTCAATTGGCATGAACCCCGGAGCGTCAAGAGTTGGGCCACCATTGATAGCCAGAATATCCTGCGAATTACTCTCATTAACAAAGACAAAAAATCCGGCCAACACATCACTTTGCAAGTGTCGGGGTATGGCGCGGGGACCCTTACGCGTTTGCTCGCGCCAAGCTTTGAATCGAAAACCGGTATCTCTTTGGCGGGGCTGACTTTTGATGGTTCCCAGGACGGCAAACTCCTGGGCACTTTCCAGGCAGAGAGCGTCACTCCGAACAACAGCACTTACGAAGTACAACTCCCGACAGCCAGTGCGGCCCTTTTGACTCTCAGAAGATTTTGAAGGCATCGTTCGACGTCTTTAAGTCTTTGGTTATACCGACAACGAACTCATTCCTTGCTTGGCAACTTCAGTTTTGGCAGGCGCCGAAGTGTTTAACCATACTTGTATATGCGCTTTTAGTGACATACTAGTTAAGACCAGCGATCTCTGTGCCCTCTCCAAATAAACGAATCCGCTTCATGTTGGCGGTTCTCGGAATCCTTGCAGTGGTCTTCTGCGGATCCGTGTTCGCTCTCATTTCTGTTCCCCGATATCGCTGGCGGGTGGAAATTGTTCGGTTGAAAGCAATCGGCGCCTTACCTGACATTACTTGGAAAGAACTTCTCCAACTAAATCGCCATGGAGATCCATTTAATCTGAAGAAACTTGCCACAACCCCGAACCCTTATCTCGCGATTAAGAATGCGTTTACGTCGGCCGAAGACGTCTCGGCTGGAGAGAGGATTTTTCAGGCGAATTGCACGATCTGTCACGGCGCTAACGGCGTGGGAGGTGCCGCCGGGCCGGCACTAAAGCAGCGCCAAATGCGCAGAGGCAGCAGTGACTGGGCCGTGTTCAAAACCATTTCAGCGGGTATCGCGGGAACTTCCATGCCGCCGAGCACTTTGCCTGAAAACGATCGCTGGCGGCTTGTCGCCTACGTGCAGTCGCTGGCAAAAGGCCCGGTAGCTCACGCTGATTTAGTACTCAGTTCAAAGATTGCTGGCCTCGGTTCCGTGCGCTATGAAGACATTCTCGCCGCAGAGAGCGAACCGAATCGATGGTTAACCTATTCCGGCTCCTACGATGGCCATCGGTTCAGTTCCAACGATCAGATTACCCCTGCGAATGCCTCGAGCCTGCGCTTACTGTGGATGCGTCAGTACACCACTTCGGAAACGCTGATCGAAACCAGCCCATTGGTTATCGACGGGTATATGTTCATAACGGTTCCCCCCAATCGCGTGGAAGCGCTCGATACGAAAACCGGTGCCCTGATTTGGCACTATGACCGCGAACTGCCGCAACGTCTGTCGCTCTGCTGTGGTTATGTCAATCGGGGTCTCGCGGTGCTGGGCAACATGCTTTTTCTTGGCACATTGGACGCTCACCTGGTCGCTCTCGACATGAGAACTGGCAATGTGTCTTGGGACGTCGAGATCGCCAACCATAAGATGGGCTACAGCATCACTAGCGCACCGCTTGCACTCAAGAATCTGGTAATCACGGGTGTTGCCGGTGGTGAGTTCGGTATTCGTGGTTTTGTTGAGGCCCGGGATGCTGCCACCGGGAAACGGATCTGGCGATTCGATACCATCCCACAGCCGGGACAACCGGGGGCAGACAGCTGGGAACCTGATGCCTTGAAAACTGGTGGTGGCCCCACATGGCTGACCGGTACTTTTGATCCCGAATTGAACCTGGTCTATTGGCCTACTGGCAATCCAAGTCCGAATTACAACGGCAACACCCGCATGGGCGACAATCTCTACACAAATAGTGTTGTGGCGCTGGATGCTGATCGTGGCGACCTTCGCTGGTACTTTCAGTTCACACCTCATGACCTTTTCGACTGGGATGCAACTGAGATCCTCGTCTCGTTCGATAAGATCGTAGCTGGAAAGCGGGAGCGACTCCTCGCCCAGGCAAATCGCAACGCGTTCTACTACGTTCTGGACCGTGAGGCCGGTCTCTTCCGTACAGCACGGCCTTTCGCAAAGCAGACTTGGGCCAGCGAAATCGACAGTCATGGTCGGCCCGTCACGAATCCGGCGGCTGTGCCGACTCCACAAGGATCCACGATTTATCCTCGGAGCGCCACCAACTGGATGTCTCCTTCCTATAGCCCACTCACCGGCCTGGTCTACGTGCCTGCCATCGATTGGGGCGGAATTTTCTATTCGGAAACCACCGACTATCGGCCGAGTGAGACTTTTACGGGGGGATACTTCCAGCCCTTCACCAATCCTTCGCCCGGGGGTGTCGTTCGTGCGCTAGATTCCTCAACAGGTGAACTACGGTGGGAATATAGCAAGACAACCTACGGCGTGGGCGGATTACTGAGCACCAAGGGAGGCGTCGTCTTTGGGAGTGCAGGACAATTCTTCGTCGCGCTTGATGCCAAGACAGGCCGTGAGTTGTGGAGCATTGACACTGGCGGACCGATTATGGCCGCTCCAGTGACGTACTCATCCAACGGCAAGCAGTTTGTAACGATCGCAGCGGGCCACGACCTCCTGACCTTCGGGCGCTAGGAACTTTGCAAGCTTTTAAATGCAGGCAAAATTTCTGGCAGTAATCATTCGAACTAACTCGCTCGGAAACAACGAACAGTTTCCTTTTTTTCATTCAGGGCCCAAAACCGTGAAAGGTGCAAAAAGGCGACAATCCAATGAATATCTTCGTTGATGCAAAAACAACCGATGACGCGCGCCGCGAAGATCTGTACAAAGGGTCGCTCTTCGTTCAGTCTCCTTCTCCTTATACTCTAAAACTCTGTCAATTGGCCAAAGACATGATCGAAGAGGTATTCCATCCATTTGATCCGCTCACTCTGCACAAAACCATGCCCGTCGAGCGTTGCGTGGAAAAACTGGCCGTACTCAAGCCGCAATTCATTCATCACGCGAAGTCCAAGGAATACATCCAGGGCATGCTTGCCGAATCAGGCTGCGACCTCGAAAAAACCTATTTCGATGTGCCGCGCCTGCGCACGGCCTTCCCGGGTGACTACCTGAAGTCGGGCATCGCCTATGCCTTCCATCCTCATCGCGACACCTGGTATTCAGCGCCATTCTGCCAGGTCAATTGGTGGATGCCCGTCTATCCGTTCAATTCCGAAAACTGCATGGCGTTCCACCCCCACTATTGGGACCACCCGGTCAAGAACAGTTCGAGCAACTACAACTATCAGAAATGGAATCTGGAGAGCCGCAAGAATGCCGCGCAGCACATCAAGACCGACACCCGTGTGCAGCCCAAGCCGGAAGAGCCCGTGCAAATGGAGCCGCAGCTGCGCTTGATCTGTCAAGTCGGCGGGCCGTTCCTCTTTTCTGCGGCCCATCTGCACTCCACTGTTCCTAACACCTCGCCATACATTCGCTACAGCATTGACTTCCGCACGGTGCATCTCGACGATGTGTGGAACCGGAAGGGCGCCCACAACATCGACTCGGCGTGTACCGGGACCACGATGCGCGACTACCTCCGGGGAACCGATCTCTCTCACATTCCCGACGAAGCGATCGCTCTGCACGATGATGGTGCGCTCACGAAATCCACGTAAACAGCCTCGGGATTTTACGCAATCTCTTGTTGCCCGTTCTCGTGGCAAGGAAGAAGTTCTACTTAGCTGGTACAACCATCTCGAGAAGTGGTGCTCAATTACCCAAGCTTGTAAAGTTGTCCGGAGTCTTTCGTGAATCAGCCTTTGGTTAGTGTTGCCACCCCCTTTTACAACACAGCGCCCTATCTTGCGCCATGCATTGAAAGTGTATTGGCGCAAACGTATTCGAATTTTGAGTACATTCTTTCAGACAACTGCAGCACCGATGGATCCACAGACATTGCAGAGAGTTATGCGAGACGTGACTCGCGAATCCGCCTGATACGCCAGCCAAAATTTCTTTCTCAGGTTCCGCATTACAACAACGCTATCGCGACGATCGCGCCCGAAAGCAAATACTGCAAGATAGTGCAGGCGGATGACTGCATTTTCGCGGAGTGTCTGCAAGCGATGGTGCAGGCTTTCGAGCAACACGAATCCATCGGCTTGGTGAGTTCGTACGATCTCAAGGGAAACACACTCCGCGGATCAGGTTATCCCTACCGCACCTTGTTCCTGTCGGGCAAGGAAATGGCTCGGCTATATCTGCGGACCGGAATCTATGTATTTGGCTCGCCTTCCACGGTGATGTATCGCTCTTCCTTGGTGCGCGAGCAGAATCCGTTCTATCAGGACGGCCTTCTCCACGAAGACACGGAGAAATGCATGCAGATCCTCGAGCACTGGGATTTCGGTTTTGTTCATCAGGTTCTTTCATACCTGCGCGCCGATAACGAATCGATTTCTTCTGCGGTCCGCAGCTATAGGCCTCAGATACTTGACCGCTACATTATGGTGCAGCGTTACGCCTCCAGATTTCTCGATTCAGACGAAGCAGCGGAGCTCAAGCGGAAATCGAAATACACGTATTATTCCGTGTTGGCCGAGGAGTTGATTCGGCTCCGAGGAGCTGGATTCTGGAACTATCAACGAGAGGGACTGAAAACACTCGATGAGACGCTGGACCGTTCCTACTTGGGTTTGCTAGTTGCAAGGCAATTGCTGTGGACCCTCTGTAATCCGGGGATAATGCTTTTGTTGGGGTTAGAGATCTTTGAACGCATCATCCCACGAATCCGAGCGGCGCGGCGTTAGGTGCCTGTTTTGGGGAGCACTTGAGACTGCGGGTAAAGACTAGATTCCATTTTTAGCCAGATTTTGAACGTTGTCCAATGGCAATCTTTACGCCTACAAACGAGCAAAGAAATGGACCCTTAGTTTCGGTCGTTATGCCGGTTCGCAACATGGAACAGTTTCTTGCGGAGTCGATCGAGGGCATACTCGGCCAAACATTTCGCGAGTTTGAGTTGATCATTCTAGATTTCGGTTCGACCGATAAGTCGAAAGCGATCGCTTCCAGGTATGAAGCACTCGACGATCGCGTTAAACTACACGAATTTCCCGCTTGCGGATTAGCTGAGGCTCGCAACGCAGGTTCCTCTCTCGCTCAGGGGCGTTATATAGCCGTCCAGGACGCCGATGATGTGTCCCTTCCCGATCGTTTGAGGACAGAGGTTGAGTTCCTAGAGAGAAATCCAGACGCCGGACTCGTTGGTGCCTTCTCCGAATGGGTGGATGTGAACTGCAAATCGATGCACGTCCCTGGTCTTCCGACTGATGAGCAAGAAATCAAATTAGCCCTGTTTAGCGACTTCCCCTTTTGCCACACCTCGCTGCTTATTCGTAAGGACGTATTTGACCTTGTCGGCGGGTATCGGCCCGTAATGACTCACGCTCACGATTATGACTTGGCTGTAAGAATTTCGGAACAGTTTCGCTGTGCCAACCTTAGCCAGGTCTTGGTCAAGTACAGGATTCATCTTGACCAAGTGTCTTTGAGTAGGCATCGCGAGCAGACATTGTGCAGGCTTGCCGCTCAAGCGTCTGCAGCCTTGCGGAGAGCGGGGAAGGCAGACCTTTTGAACGCCATCCGCGAAATCACGCCTGCTTCGCTCGTCACCCTGGGTGTAACGCAGGCTCAACAGGAGTCGCACGTTGCTGCTAGTTACGAAAGATGGATCGATCATCTGATATTTGTCGGTGAGCGCGCGACCGCCCTTAAGATGACACTGGCAGTGCGGCAATCTCGATGGCAATACCTCGATCAATCGCGCATCGCTGAGTTTCACTTCATCGCCGCGCGTCTCTATTGGCAAGAAAAGAAGTTCACCAAAAGCCTTCTCACTTTGTGTCATGCCGTTTGGAAGCGACCCGCACTTGCGAAACGTGTTGTTGAGTCATTGATATGGAGGCTCCAACGAGGGAAATTCCGGACAACTAGTATTTCGTAGCTGGCCGCGCTGTGTCCGATCCACATTAGCACTCCAACATGATCAAGATTTCGCTCATTCTATGTACCTACAACCGGTGCCGGAGTTTAGCAAGACCGCTCGAGAGTGTCGCGGCCTCAAAGCTACCGGATTCTGTCAATTGGGAGATTCTGGTCGTAGACAACAATTCCCGCGATCAAACCCGTCATGTCATTGAAGACTTCTGCCGCCGCTATCCTGGCCGCTTTCGTTACCTATTTGAACCAAATCAAGGCTTATCTCATGCGCGCAATGCTGGCATTGTGGAGGCGCGCGGCGAGATCATCGCCTTTACCGACGATGATGTTACGGTCGATCCCGTGTGGCTACAGAATCTGACAGCGCCGCTGCAGGGCAGCCAATTCGCTGGTGCCGGAGGGCGCATTCGCGCGGGACACGATTTCCTGCCACCCCACTGGATGGCGATCAGCGGTCCATTTAACTTGGCATCATCACTTGCTCAATTCGATCTAGGTGACCAGGAATGTGTGTTAGACAAAGCTCCCTTTGGCGCCAATATGGCTTTTCGAAAAATCATGTTCGAGAAATATGGGGGTTTTCGAACAGATCTGGGCCGCCGTGGGAAGAGCATGATCGGCAACGAGGATACGGAATTTTGCGAGAGGTTAATGGCGGCGGGCGAGCGCCTGTGCTACGTACCGTCGGCTGTGGTCAATCATCCTGTGTACGAAGAACGACTCAAGAAGAAATACTTCCGATCATATTGGTTCGCTCATGGGCGATCGATGGCTCGTCAAGCGGGCCAACGGCTCTCTATTTGGAGGGCTCCTCGGTACTGCCTCAGAGATTTTAAACGCAAGCTGCGATGGATGTCTTCATTGGATCGGCGCTGGTTCATGAGTCCACAAGGGAGGTTCTTCTGTGAAGTCCACGCCCTTCACACGCTCGGAGAGGTCGTGGAAAGCTGCCGCCAACATCGAACAGTCAGGCAATAAATGGGGTAGCAGGAAACGTCCCCACGGCCGCCAGAGCTTGTTAGATTTTTGATTGTTTTCGTAACTACTTCTCGTTCTCCACGTTCCACGGAATGAAAAATCCCGATGAAGCTCAACTATTCTAGTGTTAAGGAAAAAGATGTGGGAACAGCAGCAAAGGACCAGACTGACCCTCAGCCTGAGTCAGTCAGGTCCGTAAGCTCCGGCCGATCAGTGGGGAATCTTGCGGTGCGTCCTCCACAAGTAGTTATCGTTGGCGCTCCCTACGCAAGGAGCGGCGCCGCACTGGTGATAAAGAATCAGATTGACTACTATCGCCTGCGTGGATTCCAAACTGTCTTGGTCATCGTCCCTTTCCATCGGGCCTTCATGCGATCAAGTCCGATCTGGAATGAAATCGGCGAAGGCATTCGTGAATTGGGCGCCCACAGGTCGTTCTTGGCCCCCCTTGACAAGAACAGATACCAGTTA
>JACXTT010000778.1_pt1 | contig 54476 bp, 57 predicted proteins | sample 9270951 | NCBI WGS metagenome assembly JACXTT01 (sample SAMN15532306, study PRJNA645909) | rock metagenome | isolation source: weathered quartz diorite | place: Puerto Rico | collected 2017-06-21
CCCACGACTACAATCGTGGCTCATGAAGATCGCGGTGTTCGGCACCGGCGCCGTCGGAGGGTACTTCGGGGGCAGACTCCTGGCCGCGGGCGAGAACGTCTCGTTCATCGCGCGGGGGCGGCTCCTCGAGACGCTGCGGCACGACGGCCTCTTCATCCAGAGCCCGAATGGCGATCTCCACCTGAGCGGTCTCGCCGCAACCGATCGGCCCGAGGAGATCGGCCCCGTCGACGTCGTCCTCTTCTGCGTCAAGCTCTACGACGCGGAGCAAGCGGCGGGGCGGCTCGCGCCGCTCCTCGGCCCCGGCTCGGTCGTCGTCACGATTCAGAACGGGGTCGAGGTCGTCGACCTCGTCTCGCGCAAGGTCGGCGCCGAGCGCGTCGCCGGCGGAGCGGCCTACATCATGGCGGCGATGGAATCACCCGGGCGCATTCGCCACATGGGCGCGGACCACCTGGTGTTCGGGGAGCGGGACGGCTCGCGCTCCCCTCGCCTCGCCGCCTTCGACGCTGCCGGAACGCGGGCGGGTTTCAAGACCACCTTGAGCACGTCGATCGAGGTCGACCTGTGGACCAAGTTCGTCCGCCTCGCGACGTGGGCGGGCCTGACCTCGGTCGCGCGATCGACCGTCGGCGTCATCCGAGACGACCCGGCGCTGGCCGCGATGATGCGCGCCGCCCTCGACGAGGCGGTCGCCGTGGGCCGCGCTCGCGGCGTAGCGCTCTCTCCGGACATCGCGGCGGAGACCGATGCTCTGGTGCATCGTTTCCCGCACGACGCGAAATCCTCGATGCTGGAAGATCTCGAGCGCGGCCGGCGCCTGGAGCTGCCGTGGCTGTCCGGCGCCATCGTTCGCATGGGGCGCGAGGGCGGCGTCGCGACTCCGATCCACGGCTTCATCGCGGCCGTCCTCGGACCCTTCGCCGCGGGAGCGCGCCCCGCCTAGCTACGTACTCGCGGCCCCGATCACTCGAACGGTCAGGCAGCCGGCAGGTGCGCCACGAGCCACTTCGTCACGTCGGCGACCACTGCCTCTCGGCCGATATCGTTCAACGGATCGTGATAGTACCCCTCGTAAAGCTTCAAATTCTTGTCGACCGAGCCGGCCGTCTCGAAGAAGTACTTGCTCCCGCTCGGCTTGGTCGCTTTGTCGGCGGTGCCGTGGAGGATGAGCACCGGCAACGTGATGCGCGGGAAGTCCTTCTTGAGCCTTTCGTCGGCGCGAACCATCGCGGCGACCGTCTGCGTCGACTGCGTCTCGTGGGCGATCAGCGGGTCGGCGTTCATCGCCGCGACGACGTTGGGATCTCGCGAGAAGTCCTCGTTCTTGAGCTTGAGCACGTGGGCGTGAGGCGCCACGTGACTGAGCCCCTTGAGCACGGCGAGGGCGAAATCGGGGGCGGGCACCTGGTAGGCGAAGCTCTCGCAGATCAGCCCCGCGATCTCCGACGCATGGTCGATCGCGTAGACGCAGGAGACGACGCCGCCGGCGCTGTGACCCAACACGAACGCTGGAACACCGGGCTCGCGCGATTTGGCCATGGCGACGCACGCCGCGACGTCGCTGACGTAGTCTTCGAAGGTCTGCACGTAGAAGCGCTCGCCATCCGACTTGCCTCGGCCGCGAAGATCGAGCGCGTAGACGGCGCATCCGGCGGACACCAGATGCTCCGCCACCCAGCCGTAATACCCGCTGTGCGAGTTGAATCCCGGGACGATGACGACCAATCCGCGAGGCTTCGCATCCGGCCGCCACGCTCTGAAGTAGATGTTGAGATCACCGGCGCTCTTGAAGGTCCCTTCGATCTCCGTCTTCACCGACACTTGTCCCATGGGAGCCTCCTGTTCAATCGGTTTTCGATCCCCGCTGCCTTGCGCTCGTCTTACTGCTCGTACTTCTCGACGATCTCGGGGGGACGCACGCGGGCGTGCTCGGGGTCCTCCCCGAACTCCCGGAGGGCACGGCGCTGGCGCAGCAGATCCCAGCATTGGTCGAGCTCGACCTGGATGGCTTGCAGGCGTTCGTGGTCCGCGCCCGACAGCGCCTTCTGTTTGCGCAGTCCGTGCTCCTCGCCCACGAGGTCTTCGATGTGCTTCCGGATCGGCTGATCCAGTTTGTCGTCCGCCATGTTCAGTCCGCCTTGACCAGAGGCACGTCCACGACGTGCTCGGAAAGAAACCAGACCTGCTTCTCGTTTCCGCGGATGACATCCGAGACGAGAAGGTCGTTCGTGCCGTCGTCCCCCGACTCCGCGGCCAGCCGCGCCATCGAGCGCGCCTCCTCGATGAGGATCTCGTGCGCGTGCAACAGCCTCGAGATCTGGACCGGCGGCTCCTCGCGCCCCTTGGGCGGCCGCGGGATGATCGTGGTCTCTGCGATGTCCGCCGCCATCGCGAGGCTGACCCCGCCGAGCATCTGAATCCTCTCCGCGATCACGTCGACCAGCTCGCTCTGACCTTCGAAGTGCTTGTCGAAGAGCAAATGCAGCTGGTAGAACGTCGGGCCTCCCGTCTGCCAGTGATGCTTCTTGTAGAGGTCGCGCAGCGTGATCGTGTCCGCGAGGACTTGATTGAGATTCTCGACGCTCTGCTGCGCCGCGGTCTCGGAGAGCGCGATCGGCCGCCGCGTCATGCGGCCGTAGCCCTGGAACTCGCGCCCCTTCTGGTGGTCGATCGGACGAGCGCGGTCGTCGTCCGTCCGCTCATGGGTGGATCTGGTCATATCGGATGTCTCCTTCCGTGCGTGGGAGGGATCTTACGCCTCCTACGCTCAACCGGCGAGCAACTCCGCTGACCGAGACCGTGTAAATACTTCGACCCGGCTCGCGCCGCCGCACCGATGAGGCGGAGAATGTCGACGGAAAGGGTGACGCCATGATGGAGATCGGCATCGACAGCTTCGCGGCGGCATTCGACGAGTCGAGCCGCGCGGTCAACACGTCGGAGCGTCTGCGGAACGTCGTGGAGCAGATCGAGCGCGCCGACCAGGCGGGCTTGGACGTCTTCGGTATCGGAGAGCACCATCGCCGCGACTTCCTCGATTCGGCTCCCTCGGTGATTCTCGGAGCGGCGGCCTCACGGACGGACCGGATACGTCTCACGAGCGCCGTGACCGTGCTCAGCGCGGACGACCCGGTGCGGGTGTTCCAGCAGTTCGCGACGCTCGACCTGCTGTCCGAGGGGCGGGCGGAGCTGGTCGTCGGCCGCGGCTCGTTCATCGACGCGTTTCCGCTCTTCGGGCACCGGCTCGAAGACTACGATGCTCTGTTCGCCGAGAAGCTCGACTTGCTCCTCAAGATCCGCGAGAACGAGATCGTTCGCTGGTCGGGCAAGCACAGGCCGGCGCTGACCGGCCAAGGCGTCTACCCGAGGCCGGTGCAGAATCCCCTGCCGGTCTGGCTCGGAGTCGGGGGCACCCCGCAATCGTTCGCGCGCGCCGGGGCGCTCGGGCTTCCCTTGATGGTCGCGATCATCGGCGGCGAGCCGCGGCGCTTCCGGCCGCTCGTCGATCTCTATCGCGAGACCGGCGCTGCGTCAGGATACGCCGACGGCCGGTTGAAGGTCGGCATGCACGCGCTCGGATACGTCGCCGCGACGACCCAGGAGGCCGCCGACGATTTCTATCCGGGCTACGCGCGCGCCTTCACCGATGTCGGGAAGGAGCGAGGCTGGCCGCCCATGACACGGGCCAGCTTCGACGCACAGCGCGGGCCGCTGGGCGCCCTGCTCGTGGGCGAGCCCGACGAAGTGGTCGAGAAGATCCTCCGGCACAGCGACGCGCTCGGCGGACTCTCGCGCATCACCTTTCAGATGAACGCGGCGTCCCTGCCTCACGCCAAGCTCATGGAGGCCATCACGATGCTCGGGGAGCGCGTCGCGCCCCTGCTTCGGAAGCACTTCACGAAAGGTTGAGCTTACGGGCAACTCCCCGAGCCGTTCTGAATCCGCGCGGTGAGCTGCGTCCCGGAGCGCTCGAATCCAGCCGGACCCTCTGGAACCGTCGCTCATCGCACGAACGTCAGCACGACCTCGAGGCAGATCAGCGCGACGATGGCCGCCTCGAGCAGCACGAGGCGGCGGTCGCGCGCGACACCCAGCAAGAGCTCCAAGGCGTCCTGAACGGCGCGCAGCTTGCTCTCGAGCGCGCTGAACCGGTCGCCCAGATCGAACTCCGCGCGCAGGTCGTCATAGATGCGATCCATGGCGGGGTCGTCCCATGTGGCATCGGGCTTGTCGAGCAGGTGAAGCGTCGAGAGCACCTCGCTGCGTCGTCCCACGGCCTCTCCGATGAATCGATGGAGCGGCCGCGTCCGCAACGGAACGATCCCGCGCTGCTCGAGTTGATCGAGGAGCCGACGCGTCCTCCCGAACAGACCCTCCACGATGCGCTCGTAGGTCTCCATCGCCGCGCTCTGCGCGACGATCAGCGCGACGACAGCCGCCCGCGTCGTTCCGAGCCGGTCGACGACCAGCCGGCCCTGGGTCATGCCGACGCGGGATCCGAGCGATTCGAGGACCGTGAACTCTTCGCGAACGACGTCGGGAACGAGGCGCGGATGCTGCTCGCGCAGCTTGTTCAGCACGATCTCCCGCGCCCCTGGCAATACGTCGTGGAACACGACCGCACCGAATGGGAACGCAAAGACTTCCCCTCCGTCCGGAAGGACGGCGTGGAGCTCGTGAGCGGTGACGCGGGGGCTCGGCAGGAGAGGCGTCAGCCAATCCAAGGCAAGATCGTCGACGAAGGCCACGGCGACGAAGACGTGCGTCGTTGCTTCCTCGGTCTGGGACATCACGCGTCCGGCTTACGTTGCATAATGACGGTCACCTGGACTCACGGAGGTCGTCATGAAAGACGCACGTTTCCACATCGTCGTCGCGGGAGCAGCGCTTCTCACGTCCGTTGCCGGGGCAGCAGTCTACATGCTTCTTGCTGGTGAGCGCGGCGGGCTCAAGCTCCTGGGATGGTCGATCATGCTGATCGTCACAAGTTATCCGGCGCTTTTGATCGCCGTGCGGTCTCGGTCAGAGGATCCCTGCACCAGGTGGCTGAGACGGATTGCCACCGGCCGTGGGCTGGTGTGAAAGTTTGCACGCCTCGATGCGATGCCGGAGGAATCGCTCTTCCGTGGGATTTCGCGCGAGAGCGAGCGCGCTCTCGTAAGCCCCGCGGGCTTTGTCGAGCGCTCCGAGCCGGCGATTGAATTCCGCGATCGCCATGAAATAGAACGGGTATCCGTCGAGCCGATCTCGGTTCTCGATCCGAGCCAGCTCTTCGAGGCCGCGGGCCGGTCCGTCGCGTTCCGCGATCGCGACCGCGCGACCGAGCGACGCAACAGGCGACGGTTGAATGCGCAACAGAGTGTCGTAGAGAGAGACGATGGCGTCCCAATTCGTCTCCTCGACGGTTCGCGCGTCCGCGTGGAGGCTCGCGATCGCCGCCTCGACGTGGTACGCGGACAGCTTCCCGCCGGCCGCCGAGAGATCCAGCAACCGGTGGCCTTCGGCGATCAAGGTGCTGTCCCAGAGGCAGCGATCTTGGTCGGCGAGAAGGACGAGGTCCCCTACCCCGTCGAGCCGCGCGGGCAGCCGCGCGGCGTCGAAGCTCAGGAGAGCGGCCAAGGCGTACGTCGAGGGGGTTGCGGTCAGCGCGTTCTCGAGGAGGAGCGAGACCAGGCGCCGCGCCTCGTCGCACAACTCCCCGCGCACGGCGTTCTCCGGCGATGCGCCGTGGTATCCCTCGTTGAACAACAGGTACAACGCGCGCTGGACCGCGGGGAGGCGCGCCGCGATGTCGGCCGAGCCGCTCAGGCTGAACAGCTCCTTCGACTCCGCGAGCGTCTTCTTGGCACGAACGAGCCGCTTCTCCGTCGCCGCCGGATTCTTCAGGAAGGCCGCGGCCGTCTCGTCCATGCCGAAGCCGCACAGCAGGTGAAGTATCAGTGCGAGCTGCGTCTCCTCCGGCAAGCGAGGATGGATGCACGAGAACATCATCCGAAGCTGCCGGTCGTTGATGCCGCCGGCGTCGAACGCATCATCGACGGCCGGCGCGAGCGTCCACTCGGATTCGAGGTGCCGCGCGACCTCGGGTGAGAACTTGCGGGCCGTCGCCTCCCGCCGCATCACGTCGAGGGCTCGATTCTTCGCGGTCGTCATCAGCCACGCGGCGGGGTCTTGGGGGGGACCGTGGAACTTCCACGTCTCCAGCGCCTGGCAGAAGGCGTCCTGAACGACGTCTTCCGCCAGGGCCAGATTGTGCATGCCGAACAAGCCGGTGAGGATCGCGACCAAGCGGCTCGACTCTCTGCGGAACAGGTGGTCTTCGAGATCCACTAGAGGTTCATCTGCATCACGGGCCGCACTTCGACCGATCCTCCGCCTTCGAGGATCGGGCACCCGGAAGCGAGCTTCGCCGCCTGGTCCGAATCCTTGGCCTCGACGATCGAGAAGCCGCCGACGACGTCCTTGGTTTCGGCGTAGGGCCCGTCGGTGACCGTCTTCTCCCGACCCTTGACGACCTTCCCGACGCGCTCGAGCGGCTGACCGAGACTCTTGAGATGGCCCTTCTGGGCCAAATCGTCGAACCAGGCCCGCCACTTCTTCATGGATTGCTGCGCCTGTTCGGGCGACCCCATGGCCGCCTTGTGCTGCTCCGGAGTGTTGCGGTACAGGAAAATGTATTCGCTCACGGCAAGCCTCCTTTTCTGGGACGTTCAGCTCATGAACGTTTGGAGGGCTTCCGAACGGACACCTCCCGAACAAGTTCGAGAAGGATTGTCATCCCGGACGGTCGCCGCCCGCCAGGATCAAGGGGAATCGCTAGACGCCGAGTCGTGGGAGCTCCTGGTGCGCCATGCGGCGAAAAGCCTAGCAGAGCGCGGCGTTGCAACTCGGGATCGGCCCTAGGATAGTGGCACGTGATGACGGGCGAGGGCCGATCCACTTGGAGTCCGCTGGCGCACTCTGTGTTCCGAGCCCTCTGGATCGCGTCGGCGGCCTCGTACCTCGGCTCCTTCATGGCGGACGTGGCGCAAGGCTGGCTCATGTCGTCGCTCACGCCGTCCCCGCTCATCGTGTCTTTGTTGCTGACGGCTGAGAGCCTGCCGTTCTTCTTGCTCGGACTCCCCGCGGGCGCACTCGCGGACATCGTCGATCGTCGCAGGCTCTTGGTCGTCACGCAGCTCGCCATGGCCGTTGCGGTGGGCACCCTTGCGATCGTGACGCTCACGGGGGTCGTGACGCCGTGGATGCTTCTCGTGCTGGCGTTCGCGCTCGGGATCGCAACCGCCCTCAACGACCCGGCCTGGTTCGCGATCGTGCCGGAGCTCCTGCCGAGCGACGAGCTCGCGGCGGGCGTCACTCTGAGCGGCGTCGGCGTCAACATCGCCCGAGCTCTGGGCCCCGCTCTCGGTGGATTCGTGGTCGCGGCGGCGGGGCCGGGCGCCGTGTTCGTGCTCGACGCCCTGTCGTTTCTCGGAGTCGTCGCGGTTCTCCTGACGTGGCGGCGAGAGCGATCGATCTCCGTTCTTCCCGCCGAGCGCATTTTCGGCGCCATACGCGCGGGCTTGCGCTTCGCTCGATACTCGGACGCGCTGCGCCGTGTGCTCCTCGGAACGTTCCTCTTCATGGTCTGCGGCGGGGGGATCATGGGGCTGATGCCGGTTCTGGGGCGAGAGACCGGGCACGGCGCGATCGCTTTCGGACTGCTCCTCGGGTCGCTCGGTCTCGGTGCCGTCACCGGGGCCGCGCTCTTGCCGCGCGTCCGCTCTCGTGTCAGGCCCGACGCGCTGATCGCTGCCGGCTCCCTGGTGTTCGCGGGCGTCGCGACGGGCGCCGCGATGTCGCGCGAGCTCGCCATCCTCTGTCCGATCATGCTTCTCGGCGGCGTCGCCTGGATCTCCGTGCTCTCGACCCTGACCCTCGGGGCCCAACAGGCGAGCCCGCCGTGGGTGCGAGCGCGCGCGCTCGCCGTCTACTTGATCGTTTTTCAGGCCGGGATCGCCGGAGGAAGCGCGCTGTGGGGCTGGGTCGCGACACGCGGCGGACTGAACGCCGCGTACTTCGGCATCGGTCTCGGGCTGCTGCTCGGGGCGGCGATGGCCGTTCGGCTGAGGGCGGTGGCAGCCGAAGCCGTCGATCACTCCCCCGCACGACATTGGGCCGACCCGGTGGTGACGGGGGAGCCTTCGCTCGAAGCGGGACCGATCATGGTGCAGGTGGAGTACGGCGTCGATCCAACGTGCGTGGATTCTTTCAGGATCGCCATGGCCGATCTCGGCCGCAGCCGCCGGCGCGATGGCGCGATTGAATGGTGGCTGTTCCAGGACACGTCGGACGCGTCGCGCTTCGTCGAGACCTGGATCGAGGAGACGTGGGCGGATCACCTGCGGAATCACGAGCGCGTTTCGGTCGCGCACAAGGCCCTGGAGCAGAGGGTGTGGGATCTGACACAACGCGGTGCCACGACCACGACCCGGCACTTCATCGCGCCGCACGACCGGCGATCGGCAGCCGCAGCCGTGCGCGCCGTCGAAGAGCGGGCCGGTTGCTGGGCCCCGGACGGCACGCTGGAGTAGGGGTCCGGGGCGAGTCGGCCGTCCGGCACGAAACTTTGTATGATGCCCGTGGTTTCCAATCAGGCACGGGTTAGCACGATGCACGACCTCGAATCGATCTCGGCCGAACCGAGCGCCGCCCGGGCGCGCATGGAGCGCGCGCGCGGGCTGTCCGATCGACTGTTCGCGCAGGTGCGTCCCGAGGCCTGGCTCGACCGCCCCATCCCCGAACGCAATCGTCTTATCTTCTATCTCGGCCACCTCGAGGCGTTCGACTGGAACCTGATCGGGAGCGCCGTCACGGGACGGGCCGTCGACGAAGCACTCGATCCGCTGTTCGCGTTCGGAATCGATCCTCCCCCGGGGGAGCTGCCGCAGGACGAGCCAAGCGATTGGCCCTCGCCGACTCAGGTGCGCGACTACGTGCGCTCCGCTCGGGCCCGCCTGGACGGAATCCTCGAGCACGCGGCCGACGCGGCGACCGACATGGCGGTCGAGCACCGCCTCATGCACGTCGAGACCCTGACCTACCTGCTGCACGCGCTCCCTTATGAACGGCGCATCGTGGCGCCCGTCCGACCGGCTCCCCAGCGCCGCGTGCCCGAGCGATCGCGGGTCGAGATCCCCGCGGGGACCGCGACTCTGGGGATGACGCGCGGCGCGAGATTCGGCTGGGACAACGAATTCGATGAGCACCAAGTCTGGGTCGAGCCGTTCGCCGTCGACGCGCACAAGGTCACCAACGCGCGCTACCTCGAGTTCGTCGAGCGCGGCGGCGGGGAGCCTTCCCCGTTCTGGATGCGCGACAAGGACGAGTGGCGCTGGCGCGGGTTCGACGCCTCGGTCCCGCTGCCTCTCGATCATCCGGTGTACGCGACCTGGGAACAGGCCGACGCGTTTGCCCGGTGGGCGGGCGGTACGCTTCCGACCGAAGCGCAGTTCCACCGCTACGCCTACGGCACGCCGGCGGGGCGCGAGCGCGCTTTTCCTTGGGGTGGCGCGCCGCTCTCGCGCGAGCGCGGTAACTTCGACTTCGTCGAGCGCGACACGGTCGCGGTCGGCGCAGACGGTGCGGGCAACAGCGCGTTCGGCGTCGCGCAGGCGGTGGGGAACGGATGGGAGTGGACGCGGACGCCGTTCGCGCCGTTCCCGGGGTTTGCGTCGGACCCTTCGTACCCCGGCTACTCCGCGAGTTTCTTCGACGCGCGGCACTTCGTTCTGAAGGGCGCGTCGTGCGCGACCGGTCGCGCGCTCGTTCGGCGCTCGTTCCGCAACTGGTTCCGCCCGCACTATCGCCACGCGTACACCACCTTTCGCGTGGTCGAGGGTTGAGGTGCGTGCGCCTCGTCCCGAAACGATCCTTCGCGCCGTGCGGCCGCCGCGCGCGAGCGTGGTGCCGCGCGAGGCGACGCTGGATTTCGCCGCCGACGTGCGCTCGGGGCTCGGCCGCGCGCAAAAGTCGCTCCCATCGAAGTACCTCTACGACCCCCTGGGAGCGGCGCTTTTCGATGCGATCACGGAGCTACCGGAGTACGGTCTGACGCGGGCCGAGGAGCGCATCCTCGGCCGGCACGCGCACGACATCGCCCGTCGGCTTCCGCACGGCGTCGCGGTCGCGGAGCTCGGGGCCGGGAGCGGGCGCAAGACGATCCCCGTGCTCCATGCGATCCTCGCGTGCCAGCCGGGGGTCTCGTACACGACGATCGACGTCTCGGCCGCCGCGCAAGAGCGCTGTGCCCGCGAAATCGGCGGGCGGCCAGGGGTCCGCTTCCGCGCCATCGAGGCCCCGTATCTCGAGGGCCTCGCGCGCTTCGACGTCCTCCGTCCGCAGCGCGCTCCCCTGCTCGTGATCTTCCTCGGCAGCTCGATCGGCAACTTCGACGCCCGCGAGCAGCATGCGTTCCTGGCGGGCGTGCGCGCGCTCTTGAGTCCGGGGGACATGTGCTTCATCGGATTCGATCTCGTGAAGCCCGTCGCGCGTGTTCTGGCCGCCTATGACGATTCCCTCGGAGTCACGGCGGCCTTCAATCTCAACCTATTGTCGCGGATCAACCGCGAGCTCTCGGCCGACTTCGATCTCGGCGCCTTCCGTCACGAAGCGCGATGGTTCGAGCCCGAGAAACGGATCGAGATGCACCTGCGCGCGCTGCGCGCCCAGACGGTGCACGTTCCCGGTGCCGGGTGCCGCGTCAGCCTCGCCGAAGGCGAGACGATCTGGACCGAGTCCTCCCACAAGTTCGAGCCGGCGCAACTCCCTGAGCTTGCCGCGTCCGCCGGATTCGTGGAGGCCGCCCGCTGGGTCGACGAGACGTGGCCCTTCGCGGACTCGCTCTGGCTCGCCGGACGCCCCGACGGTCGAGCGTGAGAAAGGGAGAACGGCGATGTCCGAACGAACCTGCGCCCACATCGAAGCGATCGCCGAGCCCCTCCACCCGAAGCGCCGCGAGTGCGAGGAGTGCGTCAAGATCGGGGCACGCTGGGTCCACCTGCGGACCTGCCAGGACTGCGGGGGAACGCGCTGCTGCGACGACTCCCCCAACCGGCACGCCAGCAAGCACGCGCACACGAGCGGCCACGCCGTGATCGCTTCGGCTGAGCCCGGAGAGCGCTGGCTCTACTGCTATCCCGACGATGCTTTTGCCGAGTACTGAAAGTTGCAGGCGAAGGAGGCGAGCATGAGCGGATCGACGACCGACGTTGCCTTCCCCACGCTGAGCGAGCAGGAGCTGAGCTGCGCAGCCACGATCGGCGCACCGCGCCGCTTCCACGACGGGGAGGTGCTCATCGCACTCGGCGCTCGAGATTACCCGATGTTCGTCGTGCGCTCGGGGTCGATTGCGATTCTCGCGAGCCGTTCCGGCGAGCCCCAGGAGGTCGTCGTCCACGGGCCTGGAAAGTTCACCGGCGATGTGGACTTGCTGACCCGCCGCCCCTCGCTGACCTCGGCCGTCGCACGAGGAGATTGCGAGGTCCTCGAGGTCGAGGCGGCGCGCATCCGCCAGCTCTTGAACGAGGTTCCCGACCTGAGCAACAAGCTGCTGGAAGCCTTCCAAGCGCGGCGCGAGCTGCTCGAGCGCGGCGATTTGATCGGAATCCGCGTGCTCGGCGAGAGCGATTCCAGGGAGACCCTGGAGCTGCGCGAGTTCTGCTACAAGAACAAAGTCCCGCACACGTTCCTCGACATCGAAGAAGACCGCGGCCGCGCCGCGCTCGACGAGCTGGGCCTCAGCTCCGCGGATGCCCCGATCATCGCGTGCAGCAAGCACGTCGTCTCGCGCCCGTCGCTGATCCGGTTCGCGGAAGCTCTGGGCATCTCGCGCGAGATCCCGGACGAGCTCTACGACGCCGTCATCGTCGGCGCCGGACCCGCCGGCCTGGCGGCTGCGGTCTACGCCGGCTCGGAGGGGCTCAAGACCTTGCTGCTCGACCGCGTGGGGCCGGGCGGCCAGACCGGGCAGAGCTCCAAGATCGAGAACTACTTGGGGTTTCCGGCGGGGCTCTCCGGCGCCGAGCTCGGAAATCGAGGCTACCTACAGGCACTCAAGTTCGGGGTCGAGTTCCGCGCGCCGGTCTCCGTGCTCGGGATCGAGCGTCGGGAGTCGGGCGTTCAAGGCCTCGACTTGTGCAGCGGCCAGACCGTGCGCTCGCGCACGGTCCTGATCGCCACGGGCGCCTCCTACCGACGGCTCCCGGTCCCGGATTGCGGGCGGTTCGAGGGCGCCGGGCTCTACTACGCGGCGACCTCGGTCGAGGCGCGGGCGTGCCGCGGAGCGACTGCGATCGTCGTCGGCGGCGGCAACTCCGCCGGCCAGGCCGCGATGTATCTCTCGCGACAGGCCGCGCAGGTGAAGCTTGTGCTGCGCGGTGACGACCTCGCGAAGAGCATGTCCCACTACCTCTGCCGCCGCATCGAGCTGACGCCCAACGTCGAAGTTCTACGCAATACCCTGGTGGTTGCGATGCACGGCGCGCGGCACCTGTCGGAGGTCGAGCTGCACGACACCGTCACCGGCGAAAGGCGGCGCCTCGAGTGCGCCGGGCTCTTCAGCTTCGTCGGCGCGCGCCCCCACACCGAGTGGCTCGACGAGAGCTTCCTGCGGGACGAGCACGGCTTCGTGCAGACGGGCAGGGCCGTCGCCGCGGACGCTCGCTGGGACGCAGGGCGCGAGCCGTGCGAGCTCGAGACCTCGCGGCCGGGGGTGTTCGCGGCCGGCGACGTGCGCAGTGGGACGACCAAGCGCTGCGCCTTCGCGGTCGGGGACGGCGCTCTCGGGGTGACCTGCATCCACTGGTACCTGGCGCACTAGAGGAGCTGCTGCCCGCCGTCGATATCGTACGTCGCCCCCGTGAGGGCCGTGTTGCTCATGATGTGCACGGCGAGCGCGGCCACGTCGGCGGGTCCGACGACGCGACGGATCGGGAGTGTGGCGCGGAGTTGACTGCGTCGGTCTTCGAGCGCATCGCCGAGGAGCGATGCCGAGAGCGGCGTGTCGACGAAGCCTGCGGCGATGAGGTTGACGCGCACGGGCGCCAGCTCCACCGCCAGGCTGGCGACCAGAGCGGGGAGCGCGGCGGTGACCGCCGCGAGGATCGAGAGGCCGACGCCCGGGCGTCGGCCTCCGGTTCCACCCATGAAGAGAAGCGTCCCTCCCGGTCTCACTTTGCCGCTCGCATGCCGGGCCACCCGGATCGCCAGCAAGAGGTGCTCGTCAAGGGCGCTGCGCGCCTGCGCCAAGTCCATGTCGATGAGTCGGGCGTAGTACGGCCCGCCGGCCGTGACCATCACGTGGTCGATCGGGTTCGGTAGGCCTTCGAAAAACCGATCGAGAGCAGCAGCGTCCGTGGCGTCGAAGGCCGCCGAGCTCGTCGCGCCGAGCTCGCTCGCGGCCCGCCTCAAACGGTCGGGGTTCCGGGCGGTGAGGATCACGCCGGCTCCCTCGGCGCGCGCTCGGCGGGCCGTTTCGAGCCCGATCCCGGCGCTGCCGCCGATCACGACCACGGTTTGTCCGAGCAACCCGCTCATGTTGGCTCCTACGATCGGATCAGTCCTGCTCCGCGAGCTCCTGAGCTCGTGTCTTCCCGTACGGATAGAAACCGGCCTTGTCGCCCTTTTCCCAGGCTGCTCGCTGCTCCGCGCTGCCGATGTCCCAATCGGGGCGGCAGCGCGACAGCATGGCGCGGAGGTCGAGGCGAAGCTCCTCGACCGTCGGTCGGCCGAAGAACCAGTACCCGTTGTAGACCCTGTGGATGCGCAGCCCGGGCTCGAGCACCAGCGTGTGCGGGATCATCGGATTGTGCTGTGGGTCGGTGTACTCCGCGATGTCGAGGTCCTTTTGTACCTTGCGCCCGGGGTCCGCGAGGAACGTCCAGGGTGCGCCGACGCCGTTGCGGAACTCGTTCGTCTCCACCAGGTTGTCGGTCGAAAGAGTCACGAGCCGGCAGTAGCCGACCTGCATCTCGCGATAGAGCTGCAAAAGCCCTTCGTGTTGTCTCCGGTCCTTCGGACAGTAGCCCCCGCGGGCGAGCACCAGCACCAGCGGATCGCGTTCCTGCAGCTCCGAAAGTTTGCGATGCCTGCCTCGGTGGTCGGATAGCTCGTAGTCCGGAAAGACCGCGCCGGGAACGATGTCGGCCCTCAACGCCGGTCCCCTTCGATATGACGCGTGGCATCCTTCACGGCCTCGTCGGGACTTCTGCCGCCGTCGCGCGCGAGGACGTAGGCGGCGTACCACCCGGACCAGTGGTGCTTCGGGGCGGTCGGTTCGTATTGGCCGTGATGGATCTCCGCCTCTCGCAGCAGCTCCGTCAGAGTCGCCAGGTTCATGGCTCGTCCCCCGTCCGCCGGTTCGCTCACACGCGTCCGGGGAGCCGCGTCTTGATTTCCTGGAGCAACCAGCCGTTGCCGTCCGGATCTTTGAACGTAGCGAGCGTACTGTAGGAGCGACCCTCCGGATCGGGGCCCGGTACCGGTGATCCTCCGAAGCCGGTGAAATGGAACGTGTCGCTCACGTCGGCGCCGCGGCGTTTGAGATCGGCACGCGCCGCCTCGATGTCGTTCACCACGAGGTACAGGTTCTGGACCGAGCCCGGCGCCGCCGCCGTGACTCGCTTCCCGAAGTGAATGGAGCATGACGAACCGGGAGGCGTGAACTGGATCACCCGAAAATCGTTCTCTCCTGGGAAGTCGGCGTCCAGCCGCCACCCCAGCCCCTCGTAGAAGCGTTTGGCACGATCGACATCGGACACGGGAATCACGACGACCTCGAGCTTCATTTCGACTTTGCTCATCGCGGCCTCCGTGGGTGGCTGGCGAGCTCCTCTAGGCTTGCCCCCAGCACCCGGTTGAAAGCTGGGAAAGGGTGGATGACGTCGGCGAGCGTCGTGAGCGGCGTGCCCAGCTTGATCGCCAGGACGAGCTCGCCCAGGATCTCACCCGCCCGCGGGGTGACCAGCGTCGCTCCGATCAGCACCCCGCGCTCGCGGTCGGCGACCAGCTTGAGCGCGCCGCCGTGAAAGTCGTGGATGTACCCTCGCGCGGTCTCGGCCGGATCGGCGCCGGCGACGACGACGTCGATGCCTCGCGAGCGCGCGGCAGCCTCGGACAGGCCGACGGATGCGATTTCGGGATCGGTGAACGTCACGCGAGGGACCGCCGAGTGATCGGCCGTCGCATCCTCGCCTCGCAGCCGGCGCGCCACGACCTGTCCGTGGTAGTAGGCGAGGTGGGTGAAGCCGCCGAGCCCGGTGACGTCGCCTGCTCCGAAGATGCCGGGCTGCGCCTCGAGCGTCGCGGGGTTCACCTTCAGCCAGCCGCGCTCCGTTTGTGCGATCCCGAGTCCGCCCCAAGCCTCGACGTTGGCGTGGCGGCCCGTGGCCACGAGCAGCCGGTCGGCCGAGACCACGGCTCCCGACTTCAGATGAGCGGCAACCGCGGAGCGCCTAGGCGAAGCCTCCACGGATCGGTTCTCGACGGCGACGCACGGGTCGCCGATGATCAGCGTGATGCCATCCGCTTCGAGGTGCGGCCGGAGCGCGGCTCCGGCTTCCGGCTCCTCGAGGCCGAGGAACTTCGATCCGGCTTCGATCACCGTGACCTTGGAGCCGAGGCGGGCGAATGCCTGACCCAGCTCGACGCCGATGGCGCCGCCGCCGAGTATGGCGAGCGACGCCGGCAGCTCCCTCGGAATCGCCGCCTGGCGGTTGGTCCAGAACTCGACGGTATCCAGGCCCGGGATCGCCGGAATCACGGCGGTGCTGCCGTTCGCGATCACCACGGCGCGGCGGGCTGTGAGTCGCTCGCCTGCGACCTCGATGGTGCGCAGGTCCGTCAGCTTGCCTTCGCCTCGAAAGAGCTTGGCGCCGGTCGCCACCATGGCGGCGGCAGGCCGGCTGTCGTCCAGGTCGCGGGCCATCCATAGCACGCGCTTCGCGACCTTGGGAAAATCGACGGTCCATTCCACGCGCGAGGCGGCGACGCGACGGGCACGATCGGCCTCGGTCAACGTCTCCCCCGAGCGAAGCAAGGTCTTGGACGGGACGCAGCCCCAGTACGGGCATTCCCCGCCGACGAGATCTCGCTCGACGACCGCCAGGGTCAGGCCGCTGTCCTGAAGGCCGACCGCGATCGCTTCTCCGGCGACACCACCGCCGAGACAGACGACGTCGAACTCCTGGGCCAACTCCGGTACCTCTTGGTATCGGTTTCGACTTGCCTCCGTGCCGATACCATCGTCTCATAGATCGGGCATCGCAGCTCTGATCCGATGTGACACGGGTAAGCGAATGCGCAAAATGAAAGCCCCAGGGCAGTGAGGCTTCGTTTCGCCGCGGCATACGCTCGTATGAGCATGCGGTCCTCTCGCCTCAAGCCTCACCGCTGCGCTCCACCGGATGCCCCGCGGCGGCCCAAGCATCGAGGCCTCCGGCGAGAGGCCGGACTCTCGTGAACCCCCTGGCGATGAGCAGGCGTGCCGCACGGGCCGCCGAGGCTTCGTTGGGTCACGTGCAATACAGGACGATCTCGCGCTCGAAGGAGACGCCCTCGAGCTCCGCGTCGAGCGGGTCCAGACTGAGGAGCCGCGAGCCCGGAATCGCCCGTCCGTCACGGAGACGTGCCGCCTCCGAGCGAACGTCGAAGACTCCGGGCGGGTCGTCCGTCGCCAGTCGTGCTGCGAGCTCGTCGGGAGCGATCCTTCTCATCGCGAAGGCGCGCGTGAACCGTAGGCGCTCCCAGATGCGCCAGGCGACGTAGAGAACGAGCATGGCGAGCACGACCGTCGCCGCGCCCTTACCCATCGATTCCAGCACCGCGAGCGCGTCCTCGATCTGCCTCGACAGAAGGGCCCCCGCCAGCATCGCGCTCGCGGACCATAGAAGGGCGCCGATCGCGTCGAACAGGAGGAACGTCCGAACCCGCATGCCCGATGCCCCCGCCAGCGACGTCGAGACGGCGGACAGCCCCGGGACGAACTTCGCGATGAGGAGCGCGCGCGCGCCGAACCGCGTGAAGAGCGACTCCGTCTGCCTGACGCACGCGTCGGGCGAGAGGGAGACCTTGCAAACGAGGCGAAGCGCCACGTCCCCATGCCGGCGTCCGACCGCAAACCAGATGGCGTCCGCGCCGACCGCCGCCAGCATGGCGACGAGCGCGGTGAGTCCCGCCGGCATCCCGCCGTCGCGGGCGACGGCGCCGGCGACGACGAGCGTCGGGACGGCCGGAATCGGCAGCCCCAGCTGGTCGACGAAGACGTTCAGGGCGACGAACGAAACCCCGTGGGCGGCGATGAGCTGGACCGGAGTGCGCATCTTTCTCCTCCCGCGAGTCGGGCGACGATTGTGTCACGGCATCCGGGAGAGTTTGGGGTAACCTCAAGCAGGGCACGAACGTGACTTGGATCCGCGTCTTGGACGATCGAGAGCTTCCGGAAGGGAGCATGACGCCGGTGTATCCCCTCGGAATCCACCTTGTTCTCGCCCGTGTGGGCGGTGCCGTCTTTGCCGTAGCGGGGAAGTGCGCTCACATGGCGTGTCCCCTGTCCGGGGGGACCCTCGATGGCTACATCCTCAAGTGTGGCTGCCACGACTGGCGGTTCGATGTCAGGACGGGGCGGTTCGTCGACGCTCCGGAGCTGGGCATTGCGGTCTACCCGACCAAGTCCGAGTCGGGGAACCTCTACGTCGGCATGGGATGACTGGAGATCATCATGAAGAAGGTATCGATGTACACGCTTTCCACCTGTCCTTGGTGCCGAAAGGCGAAGAATTACTTCAAAGAGCACAACGTCCCGTTCGAGTTCATCGACTACGACTTGGCCGACCAGGCCACGCAGGACCGGATCATGCGAGAGCTCGACAAAGAGGGAGTCAGCGGCTTTCCGTACGTGCGCATCGGAGAGACCAGCGTCGAGGGGTACCAGCCGGCACGTTATGCCGAGCTCCTCGGCCTCTAGAGAAGAGCGATGGACGCTGAATCGAGAAAACGGGCGCTGCGGCAGTTCTACGGGAAGGTCGTCAAGCCTCTGGGGTTCAAGTTCACTCCGGACTCCGATCTCTCCGAATTCCTCCTCGATCAAGAGGTCAAGCTCGAAGAGAAGCATGGTGTGCCGTTTTGTCCGTGCCGGCCCATCCGTCGGGACAGAGCCCGCGACATGCAGATCGTCTGCCCCAGCATCCCCTTTCACCGCGCGCACTTCGATGCCATGAAGCGATGCTGGTGCGGGCTTTTCGTCCACGAGGACGTCACCGACCCGGACAGCCTGCCGCAGGTGCCTGCGAAGGAGCTGGGCATTGAGTGACGAGTTCGTCCGCGGCATCCGCGCCGACGAGGTCGCTCCGGGAGGCATGAAGGCGATCGAGCTCAATGGCCGCGAGATCGTGGTGTGCAACGTCGACGGAACGTACTACGCGATCGATCGGCGCTGCGGACACATGAGCGCGCCGCTCGAAAAGGGGACTCTGGACGGGACCATCGTCACGTGCGCCTTTCACAGCGCCCAGTTCGACGTCGCGACGGGCGAGGTGCTGGGACCTCCGGTCATGCCGTACGTGGACGAAGTGCCGCCGCCGCGGATCGCCGCGCTCCTGCAGACTTCGGGGGCGCTGATGCAGCACATCCGGACGGGTCCGATCGGTACGTACGAGGTCAAGGTCGACTCGGAGTGGGTGCTCGTGGCGCTCGAGCGGCGGAAAGATCGATGACGGAACCGTCTCGCTGGCTTGACGACGGCGAAGGGCGGTCCTAGACTCGATTCACCGCGCGAGGCATGTTGCCCGCGCGCTCGACCCGCCGGGCGCGATGGCCCTGGCGAGAGGAGGCTTCGATGATCCCCAGAGTTCATCCCGCCGTCATCGTCTGGAATCGACAGGGAGAAGCGTGCCGCGCGAGCCATGCCGGCTGCGGCCCGGCCGCCTACGAAAGTGGCGCGAGCTGGTCGTGCTCGCCGGCCGATGCCGAGGATTTCGGCGCCGGCGGAGGTTTCGGCGTCCGGCGCCCGCTGCGCTTCCTGGCGTTCAAGCTGCAGCTCGACGAGGCGCAGCGCGCGAAGCTCGCTCATATCCTGAGCGAGCTGAAGACCGAGCGCGCGCAGGCGGCCGTCGACGACCGTCGGACGCTGGCGGCGTTCGCGGACGCGATCTCGGCCGAATCGTTCGACGCCACGAAGGCCGGCTCCGGAGCGGCCCTTAGAAGCAAGAGCGCGGAGAAACTGGCGGGGTCCGTCGCCGCGGCGCTCGAGCGGATTCATGCGCTCTTGACGCCCGAGCAGCGCGAGCGTTTCGCCTACTTGATCCGCGCGGGGCAGATCGTTCTGTGAGCTTGGCTCCCATGCCGTCGTCCGATGCCGAGCTTCTCGACGCGTACTCGACGTCGGTCGTCGCCGTCGCGGAGGCGGTCAGTCCGGTCGTCGTGAAGATCGACGCGCGAGGCGCGTCGGGCTCCGGATTGATCGTCGCCGCAGACGGGTTCGTCGTGACGAACGATCACGTCGTCGAGCGCGCGAACAAGCTCGAGATTACGCTCGCCGACGGTCGGACGGCATCCGGGGCCGTCGTGGGCCGCGACCCCGACACGGATCTCGCCGTTCTGCGCGTCGAGGGGGATGAGCTGGCCGCAGCGAAGCTCGGGGACTCCGCAGCTCTAAGAGTCGGACAGCTCGTCGTCGCCATCGGCAATCCTTACGGATTCCGGTGCACGGTGACGGCTGGAGTCGTCAGCGCCTTGGGCCGGTCGCTCCGCGCGCGCTCGGGGCGGCTCATCGACGACGTGATCCAGACCGACGCCGCTTTGAACGCCGGGAGCTCGGGCGGCCCGCTCGTCAACTCCCGCGGCGAGGTCGTCGGCGTCAACACCGCGATGATCCTGCCGGCGCACGGGCTCTGCTTCGCGATCGCGATCAACACGGCGAAGTGGGTGATCGGGAGGCTCCTCCGAGACGGTCGCGTGCGCCGGAGCTACCTGGGGATCGCGGGGCAGAACACCTCGCTCGACCGGCGAGTCGCTCGGCTTCACGGCCTGGAGGGAGAGACCGGGGTTTCGGTGCTGTCGACGGAACCGGGTGGACCCGCACAGAAAGCCGGTCTGCGCGAGGGGGACGTCGTGGTCCGGATCGACGGACACCGGGTCCGCGGGATGGATGACCTTCAGCGCCTGCTGACCGACGAGGCTCCGTCAGCGTCGAGGACGATCACCGTGATCCGCGGCGTCGAGATCCTCGAACGTTCCGTCCATTCCGCCGTGCGGGGGTGATCGGGGGGTCGGTCTCAAGGTAGACTCCGCGGATGATGAACCAGCGGATTCTCATCCTCGGCGCCGGGTTCGCGGGGCTCGAGCTCTCGACCGCCTTGTCGGAGGCCTTCGGCGACGGCATCTCCGTCACGCTGATCGACAAGGCCGAGAGCTTCGTCTTCGGCTACGCGAAGCTGGACGTCATGTTCGGCCACAGGACGCTCGCCGATGTCGAGCTGCCCTATCGGAGCGTCGGCAAGCCGGGGGTGACGCTCAGGCGGGAGACGATCACGTCGATTGACCTGGCGTCACGCCGCGTCACGACCGACGCCGGCACGCACGAGGGCGACGTTCTCGTGATCGCTCTCGGCGCCGACTACGACGTCGCGAGCACGCCCGGCGTGGTGCTCGGCGAGAACGAGTTCTACTCGGTCCAGGGCGCGGCCCGCATGCGCGAGGCGCTGCCCGGCTTTCGCAAGGGGCACGCCGTCGTCGGAGTCTGTGGGGCGCCCTACAAATGCCCCCCCGCGCCGAGCGAGTGCGCGTTGATGCTCCACGATTATCTCGTCGGCCGCGGCGTGCGCGGGGACTGCACGATCACGCTCGTCAATCCGCTCCCGAGCCCCGTGCCGCCGTCCCCCGACACCTCGAAAGCGCTGATCGCGGCGTTCGCCGAGCGCGGGATCGAGTATCTCCCGAGCAAGCGGGTCGTTCGGGTGGATCGCGACCGCCGACTCGTCGTTCTCAATGAGGGGACCGAGATCCCCTGCGACCTGTTCCTCGGCGTGCCGAGGAACACGGCGCCCCCAGTGGTCGTGGCGACGGGAATGACGGAGGACGGGTGGGTGACGGTCGATCCGCACACGCTCGAGACGAAATACCCCGGCGTCTACGCCGTCGGCGATCTCGCCAACACGGGCGCGCCCAAAGCGGGGGTCTTCGCCGAGGGCACGGCGCGCACCGTCGCGGCGAATCTCATTGCGAAGCTGCGCGGGCAGGCGCAGACGGCGAAGTATCCCGGCGCAGGATCTTGCTTCATCGAGTTCGGCGGCGGCCGCGTCGCGCGCGTCGACGTCGATTTCTTCTCGGGTCCCCGGCCGACCGGGAGCTACCACGAGCCGTCGGAGGCGCTGCGCGCCGACAAGCAGCAGTTCGGCGCCACGCGTCGCGCTCGGTGGTTCGGACGATAAGGGGCGGCCCGAAGGCCGCCCCATCAACTCTCTGTTCCTGAAAGCGGGCTACTGAGCGACGAACGGCTCGGTCGGAATCACCCGAAGCTTCACGCCGTCCATCTCGGCCGGGAAGCTGCTCGGCTGCAAGTGCATTCCGGCGGCCGTGTCGAAGTAGACGATGATCGCGGCGCGGGAGGCATCGGTCTCGTCGACACCCACGCCGACTCCGATCACGCCTGGTTGCGCGAACAGGTCCGGCTCGAACCTCTCCTTGACGGTCCGCGCGAACTCGAGGTCCGCTTCGACCGGTCCGACCTGCTCTCCCTTCCCGAGCGCGGAGCCGGCCTTCTCGGACGCCAGCGTGCCGCAGGTGCTGCCGACGAAGGTGAAGGTGTGACCGCCCGTCTGATACGCGTTGACGACGGACTGGATCGGGTTCGCGATCGTCTGCGTGCTGTTGCCGGCGAAGAGGAGGCCGACGGGGTTCGGCGTTCCGTCGTTAGAGACGATCAACGAGCCGGAATCTCCCCCGGCGCTGAAGCTGCCGCTTCCCGCGACGATCACGAGTTGATTGGTGTAGTTGATGACGAACTTCTTCCCGACGCCGCAGCCCTTCTGGTATTGAACCGACACGCTCGTGTTCGTCGATTGGATCGTCCCGGTGGTGAAGCCGGAGGTCCGTCCGCTCTTCTCCACGGCGAGTCCCAAGGTCGGTGTCTGCGTCGTGTTGCACGGAACGCCGACGTCGATGATCGCTCCCGTGGTGTCCACCATGCCCGCGCGGGCCGTCGAAATCGCCGTGTCGACGTTGGCCGTGCCGAGCGGCACCTTGTCGCCGGCGAAATCCCCGACGATGTTGGCCGTCGCACCGTTGCATCCGACGTCGATGAGCCCCGGCTGGATGTCGTCCTCGCCCGCGCTCGCGCTTCCCGACCGGGCGAGGATGTGGTTGTTGCTCAGGATCGACAGCACGCCGTCGTAACGGACGAGCGATCCGAGCGTCCCTCCGCAGCAGAAGAACCTGCTGATGTCGGATACGCTCCCTCCCGACGTTCCCATCTTGACCGGTGGCGTTTGCTTCACTTGATGGTTCGGTCCGCCGTCCGCCAGGACCGGCACGGCCACCAAGACGCCGATGGAAAGAACGAACGCCACTCCGAGCTTCTTCATGCCTGGTTCCCCCCGTGTCTCGCGACGGCTGCGCAGACGTTGCGCACCGGTACAACCGCGTAACCATACTCTTCGTTGGAGTCCGCCAAGAAAGATTCTTGGGCAACTTCGCGGTGGCTGCCCGATCGGTGAGGCACCTGCGGGCCTGAAAGCGCGGTTATCGCGAGGCGTCCCGCATGATCTCTTCAAATCGCGGATCGGCGCGCACGCCATCCCACAGCGGGATCTTTCGAGCGAAGATCACGAACGGATCTCTCTCGGCCACCGCGCGCGAGGCCAGGCGCATCGCTTCGTCCCGAAGCCCTGCCGCGGAGGCAACCGTTGCGAGCCAGAACGGTCCGACGAACTCGTGGCGCGAGCGTGCGATCAGCTCATCGTAGACCGCCCGGCACCTCGACGCGTCGCCGCTCTTGCCGTAGCTCCAGCCCAGCGTTGCGAGAGGCCAGATGTTGCGGCCCGACGCCGCCAGCAAGGCGGGGGCGGCCTCGATCGCCCGGGCGTGGTCTCCCGCCCAGGAGTGCGCCCTCATCACATTCCAGTGGGCAAAGAACGAGTCGGGATCGGTGCCGAACGCCCTCTCGGCCTCGGCGATCGATTCGGCGTGTCGTCCTCCGAACCCGAGCATCATGCTCTTCATCCCGCCGATCCAGGCGTTCAGCGGATCGTCCGTCAAGGCTTTGTCGATTTCCACGAGCGCTTCGTCGACCGTGTAGGCGTCGAACCCGAACCCCCAGAGCGCGCGCTCGCACCGACTGCGGACGTGGCGAGGATCGGAGGTCAGGGCGCGAGTCCACGCAGCGGCCGCCGGTGGCCAGCGGAGCTCGAACTGCGCCTCGACGTCGGCGAGCGTCGCATTCGCCTCCGCGAGATCCGGATCGATCGCGAGCGCTCGCTCGGCCAAGGCTTTCGCCTTGGGCCCCACCTCCGACGTCGCTGCGACGCTGAACGTGCCGAGCAAGCGGTAGGAGTCGGCGAGCCACGCAAGGGGCTCTGCATAGTTCGGGTCGAGAGCGATCGCCCGCTCGAAGCATTCGATCGCTCTCTGCAGGAACCGCCCGCGCTTGAATTGAAACGCGCGACCCTTGAGCAGAAGCTCGTAGGCCTCGAGGCTCGCCGTGCCCCGCCGGCCTCTTCCCCGGTCGGCGTCCCCCGCCAGCGTGACGCGCAAGCGCGCGGCGATCGCATTGGCGATCTCGTCCTGCACCTCGAAGACGTCGGTCATCTCGCGGTCGTAGCGCTCCGACCAGAGCTGGTATCCGTCGGCGGCGTTCACGAGCTGCGCCGTGATGCGCAGCCGTGCGCCGGCGCGACGCACGGTTCCTTCGAGGACGGTGGTCACTTCCAGCTTCTCGCCGATCGAGCGCAAGTCTTCGCGCCGCCCTTTGAACGCGAAGCACGACGTCCGAGCGGCGACGCGCAGCCCGTCGAGGTGAGTGAGGGCGTTCAAGATCTCGTCGGTGATGCCGTCGGCGAAGTACTCGTCTCCCGCCCCGCTCTGATTCTCGAAGGGCAGCACGGCGATCGATTTTTCGCGTGCCGCCTCGCGCTTCGTTCCGACGGCGGTGGCATCCGCGAGCTCCAGGCGAACGTCGCGGATGTCGCGCGGCCGCTCGCTCGAGTCCTTGCGCAGGCAGCGGCGCAGCAATGCGCGCACTCCGGCGGGAACCTCGTCCGGGAGCAATCCCCAGTCCGGCTCGCGCTCGAGAATCCTGGCGATCAGATCGGGGACCGTTTCGCCGTCGAAGGGCGGCCGCCCGGCGAGGACTTCGAACAGCACGCACCCGAACGACCAGACGTCGCTGCGCCGGTCGACCGGCCGGCCGCGCGCCTGCTCCGGGCTCATGTAAGCGGCCGTCCCGAGGATCGTCCCGACCTCCGTAGCTCCGGGCGTGTGCGTCAGCGTCGGCGTCTCCGCGGAGTCCACGCCGGGTCGACCGGCCGCTTCGGATTTGGCGATCCCGAAATCGAGCACCTTGACGACGCCTGAGGTGCCGATCATGACGTTGCCGGGCTTGAGGTCGCGATGCACGACGCCGCGCTCGTGAGCGGCTTCGATGGCCGCGGCGATTTGAACGCCGATGCGCAGCGCGTCGCGCATGTCGAGCCTCCCGCGCGCGAGGCGGGCGGCGAGCGACTCCCCCTCCACGAGCTCGAGCACGAGGTGCGGCGCGCCGTCGCCGTCCTCGAGCCCGTAGATCGCCGCGATGTTCGGGTGATTCAGCGAGGCCAGCGTCTGCGCCTCGCGGCGGAACCGGTCGAGCCGGTCCGCATCCTGGGAGACGGCGGCCGGGAGCGCCTTGATCGCCACGTCGCGACCGAGCCGCGGATCCCGTGCGCGGTAGACCTCTCCCATCCCGCCGACCCCGAGGGGCGCGACGATCTCGTAAGGGCCCAGACGAGTGCCGGGTGCTAACGGCATCGTGAGAAGGTACCTCAGCCGCAGGCTTCTACCTACTCGGAGCCTGCACGATCATTCGGTCGACGGTCGACCTTAGCGGCGTGTCTAGACCCCCGCGGTCACGACGCTCGAGGCGATGCCGGCGTCATCCCGCGCGGCGAGCCTGGCTCGAAACCGGAGATGGCGCCGGCGCGTCATCTCGACGATCGGCCGCCAGACCCTGTGCACCTGGTGATGCCGGATCAAGAGGCGCCACAACCGATTCGACCGCTTGTACAAGTAGGACATGGCAAGGTACGCGCCGAGCGCGCGCCAGTCTTCCGGACGGCGCCGCCAGATCGAGGCGTGCGAGAACAGGCGCTCGTAGATCCAGGCATACCCCTCCTCGAGCTCCTCCGGCGTCATGTGCTTCGGCCGGAAGACGCAGTGCGCCGTGTCGTAGCGGCTCCAGTCGCGGTGCAGCAGGCGGCCCTCGGCTTCCATCCTGCGGAACAGCGGCGTGCCCGGGTACGGCGTGAGGATGTGGAACGTGGCGCACTCCAGGCGATTCGATTCGACCCAGTCCGCCGTGCGCGCAAAGACGTCCTTCCCGTCGTGGTCGAAGCCGAGCACGAACGACCCGTTCACCTGAATCCCGTTGTCATGAAGGATGCGCACGCGCCGAGCGTAGTCGGCCGACTTCGGAGTCTTCTTGTGCGCGTCGGCCAGATTCTGGTCGCTCAACGATTCGAGGCCGATGAAGACTCCCGTGCACCCGGCGAGCGCCATCTCCCGGATGAGCCCCGGATCGTCGGTGACGTCCAGGGTCACCGCCGCGCTCCAGATCTTGTCCAGAGGGCGAAGCTCCCGGCACAGCGCCCGGAGATAGTCGGGACGTGAGCCGAGGTTGTTATCGACGAAGACGGCGTAGGGCTGTCCGTCGGCCTCGAATTCTGCCGCGATCTGCCTCGGATCGCGCATGCGGTACGGCATCCGGAGACCGTCGGTCGCGAGATAGCAGAAGCCGCAGCGGTTGTGGCATCCGCGGGTGGCGATGAGGCTCGTCGTCGTGAGGAAGCCGTGGCGCGGCAGGAGGTCGCGGCGGGGCGCCGGATCGTCGCGATAGTCGTTGTCGTAGTCGGCGGCGTATCGCGCGCGAAGCGTGCCCGCTTCGACGTCCTTCAAGATGCGAGGCCAGAGCTGGACGCCGTCGCCGAGCGCCAGGGCATCGGCGTGGGGAGCGCATTCGTCCGGACACGAGAGCACGTGAAGGCCGCCGAGGACGACCTTGCTGCCGCGACGACGATACCAACGGGCCAGCTCGTACGCGCGCGCGGCGAACGTCAGGTGGACGGAGATGCCGATGACCTCGGGAAGCGGGTCGAACGGCGGCCTCCCGTCGAGCAGGTTCTCGTCCCAGTAGGCGAGGCGCCAGTGGGCCGGTGTCGTCGCCGCAAAGCTCGTGAGCGCGAGCGTCGGCGTCAGCACGTGCTTGCCGAACGAAGCGTTCGGGTCCTTGCGGTAGAACGGATTGACGAGGAGCGCGTAGCGCCGCTCGAGCCCATGCGAGACCCGCGCGGGGTCGAGCGCAGGCGCCTGCACCATGTCCACGGGGAGCCGCTTGGTCCGCTTCGGCCGGGGGGAAACGTGCGGTGGTGAAGTCATGCAATGTACTTTGCATCACAAAGCTTATCTTGTCAAGGGACGCTTCGGGACGCGCCGATCAGCGTCGGGCCGGCGGGAAGACCTTCGCGATGCTCAGGGTGACCGCGATGTCGGCGGTGTTCTCGAACGTGAACAGGTTCTCCGTCAGGGCGAACCGATAGACCCAGTTGTGGGATTCGGCCTGGATCCCGAGCGACGTCAGGTACTTGTTCGCCTTCAGCTCTTCGAGGTCCGTGTCGCGAATGACGCTCGGGCTCGCGTAGAACTGCAGGATGCCGTTGACGTGGCGGCTCATCTTGAATTCCCACGCGAAGATCCCCGTCGGGACGCGCATACGCTGGTCTGAGATGCCTTGAAGATCCGTTCCGCCGTACGAGACCAGGCTCGTGGTGAGATAGAGAGCCTGCCTCTCGAAAAAGCCCTGCAGCGAGACCTGGAGGCCGTAGTCGGTCTCGCCGCTCGCGACATAGGCCCGCGCATCGCGGAATGCCGGCTTCACCGCGGTCTCCACGATCACGTTCCACCGTCTCGGCACCGGGACGACCGAGTAACGGACGCCGATCGCCGGATCGCCGAGGCCGTCGTCGGGGGGCGACGTGAAGGTGACGGTCCCGCCTTTGGTCTTTCGCAAGACGAAGAATTGATTGCGGTCCGTCAGCTCCCGGTCGCCGGTGCCGACCCCCACGAGGTTGTGGAATCCCTCGATCGTCGAGTCGAGGAATCCCTTCCGGAAGATGAATGCGGGAACGGTGAAGTATCCGCCCCAGTGGGGACTGAATCGATAGTGCCCGGTCAGGTCGAACACGCCGAGCTCCCCGTCGACGATGTAGGCCTCGTCTCCGATCGCGAGGATTGCGGGCACGTCTTCCGGACCGAGGTGGACGCGGTTGCCGCCCCCCCTCGCCCTCAGGTAGTCCGCGACGTTTCTGCTGAGCACGTAGGTATTCTGGTAGGACAGGTTCAGCTCGAGCGCCCACGTGCGCGGAGGGGCCGTGACCGCATGGGCCGGCAGGAAGTCCATCCTGAGAAGCCCGAACGGCGTGAGGTCGCGGATGCGGAGCGGGCCGAGGTGAACCCACGGCGCGGGAGGCACGCCGCCGGTCTCCTCGGAATGTCGCGCGCGCTCGTTCTCCACCGCGTTCGCGGAGAGGAAACCCTGGGCCAAGGAGCCCAGGACAATGATGGTATGCGTGGCGATGCGACCCAGCTTTGCTCCGAACGACACGCCCCCTCCTGCGATCCGAGGATCAGGTTCGAGTGAATCGTGTATACCAGAACTCTTGCGTCTTACCGGCGGGGGTCACGTGCGGCTCCGGAGTCGCTTCGTCGAGGTGAAAGCGCGGGCCGAGCTCCCGCGCCAATGTTTCGGGAGAGTAGCGCGCCACCGGCAGGTCGCTGCACACCGGCGGTCCCTCGAGAGCGAACGTCGCGATGATCAGCGAGCCGCCGGGACGAAGAGCTTCGTTCAAGCGCGCTCGATAGCGGTCACGTTCCGTCGCGTCGGTCAAGAAATGAAACACGGCGCGATCGTGCCAGACATCGACGGCGGGTACGGGCCACTCCGCCGTGACGTCCGCCTCGATCCAGCTCACGAGGGAGGCCCGGGCACCAAGCCGCTCCTTGGCCCGTGCCAGGGCGATCGGCGAGATGTCGAGCACGCTGACGCACGTCAGCCCACGTTCGATGAGGTGATCGACGAGACGAGAATCCCCGCCCCCGACGTCGATCACTCACGTCGCCGGTGACAACCCGGCGTTGGCGAGCAACCGGGCCGAGACCGTCGGCGCAGCCTGGTACCAGCTCACCGCGTCCGCGGCCTTCGACTTGTAGACCGCCTCCCAGTGCGACTTGTCGCTCATCCGTGCACTCTAGCGCGTCTGTTCCCGTCTCCGGCGGCCCTGCGCGCCCGGATCGCGTACCGCCGAGGGGCGTCGCCGACGTAGTAGAACGGGTAGCAGGTCACCAGGGTGATCGCCGAGACGGCGGTGGGGCGGAGGACATCGACGGCGGCGGGATCGACGATTCGAATCTCGTCCACCACGTAGGTCAGGCTGGCGTCGAGCGTCTCGAGCGTGACGGCATCGCCCGGCCGAACGTCTTTCAGTCCTCGGAAGAATCCGTCCCGGTGCCCCGCGATGCCGGAGTTCCCTGCTTCACCGGGGCGAGCCGTCCCCTCGATCCATCCGACGCCGCGATTCAGACGGAGCTCGTCCGTTCCATTCAAGACCGGAACCTCGAGCCCGATTCTTGGAATGCGCAGGATTGCGAGCGGCGACCCGACGTCCGCTCCGAGCTGGTCCTTGTAATGGCGGACCCGCTGCGGCGACCAGAGCCGGGTGTCGACGTCGGAGACAACGTTGAGAGTCCGACGCGTCACCGCGGGAGGAGACGCGGCGGGATCGGCGGCTTGGGCGAGATGTTCCTTCCTTGCGGACTCGAAGCGTTCGATCTCCGCCCGCCGCATCGCCTCCCCGTAGCCCCGCGCGGCCAGGTAGAACGCGATCGCCGCGAGCCCAGCGATGATGAAGACACGCTCGGCGACGCGAAGCTTGCTTAGGGGGCTCGTCACGCCGATGAGATGGAACGGGTCAGCTCTGCGCGAGGAGCCGCCGAACGAGGGTCGACGCGATCCCGAGCCCGAGCAGCGCGACGCCGACGATTCCGATCAAGGGAAGCGAGCTTCCCGTCTTCGGCAGCTTCTTGGGCGCGGCGGCCGGCGGTGGCGGTGGCGGCGGCGTGGACTCCGCGGCCGGAGCGGGCTTCGCCACCGGACGCGGTGGCGGAGGCGGGCTCGAGACGAATGCCTTGAGCTCGGTGTCGGTGACGATCATGGGCGGCAGCTTCGTCACGATGGTCGCCGAGAGCCGGTCCCCTTTCTTCAGCTTCGTCACGTCGACCCTCTCGCCGGCCCTGTAGACGACGAGATCCAGGTCCCTCAACTGGGCCGTCGTGAACTGTCTGTTCTCGTTCGTCTTGAGGTCCTTGACGATGATCGTGCCCGCGCTGACGTAGACGACCTCGGCGTCGCGGACCTCGTTGGTCGTCACTTCGATCGGCGTTTCCGTCGTCGTGACCATCGCCGTGACCTTCATGCCGGGCTTCAGCTGGTGAACGGACAGCTTCTGACCGTCCATGTCGAACCGGAAATCCTCGGGAACCACGAATTGCCTCACGCCCGCAGGCCCTCGGGCAGTGACGATGTTGCCGTCGACCGCGAGAATCTCTCCGCTGCGCAGCTCCACCGTCGTGAGCTGGGCCATCGTAGGTGCCGAGACCGCCCAGCCAACGATCACGACCATCAGCAGACCCGTCGTTACGAGCACACGTCTCATGTCGGACCTCCCTCTGTAGACAGGACGTCGATCCGCTGCATTCTTGGACGAGGGCGTTTACCGCGAGGGGCTCACTGCGTAGGTCCGCCGGGAACGCACGGCCCCGGCGCACACGCCCTGTCCGCATAACATTGGTTGCTGTATGTAATTCCGTCGGCGCAGGTCACGGGCTGCCAAACATCCAAGCAGACGATGTCCTTCGGACAGCCGGGCGGCGGCGGCGGTGGAGGCGGCGGTTTCTTCCCCGCATAGGCGATCGTCGCGACCAGAGCGGCTGCGGCGAGCGCGAGCGGCACCGCGGCCTTGAAGAAGCGAGCGTTTCTCTTCATGAGCACCTCCTCTCGAGTGCCGCAATCCATCCCGACTGCGGCATCGATGCAACGCGATGTCGGAGTCCCTTTCGTTGAGTATACGCCACCGTCAAGACGTCGAGAGCCCCGCTTTCCCTTCCGGCTCCGTTCACGGTAGATTCAAGCCATCTCCGTGAGGGTAGCGATGAACAACGGTGCCATGGTCCGACCGATTTCCTTGACGCTCGCGGTTGCGCTCACGAGCACCGCTTTCGCGGTGCACGGGCCGCAACCGGGTCGGCGATTCGACGCTCTTGCGTTCCAAGATCCGGCCGCCTTCATCGACGTCGCGGCGACACCTGTCGGCTCGCTCCCCGCCGGCGACACCGTGCGGGCCGGCTGGGATGGATTCCGAGCGACCTACGGTCGAGACTGGAGCATTTACCTCGATCGGCGGTCGGGCGCTCCGCTCCTGGCTGAAGGAAATGGAATTCCGTGGCCTGGCACGAAGGGAGCGACGGTCGCATCTCTCGCAGCATCGTTGAGGCCCTTCGCCGCAGCGCGCCGGTCGCTCCTGCTCGCCGACGATTCGGAGCTCGTCCTCGCGCCTGCGGCGTCGGGGGAGCTGAGCGACGACGTCTGGCAGATCGTGTTCGACCGGGCCGTCGCGGGGATTCCGGTCGAAGGCGAGCGGTACCTTTTCACGATCGGCCACGGCCACCTGGTCTCGTTCGGCGCGCCGCGATGGAGCCGCATCGACGCAAGCCCGGTTCCCGACCTGACGGCCGCCGAGGCGCAGGAGCGGTTGGCGGGTTATATGAATCTGACCGCAGCGGACGCAGTCAGCGTCGTCGAACCTCCGGAGCTGATGTTCGTCCCGCTTCGTGCGTCAGGTCCGCGCTACGCCGGACCGGTCGGCTCCGGTTACTCGTCGGCGCTCGTCTGGCGCATGGCAGTGCGCGTCGAGGGCGTGGACGGGACCTGGCTCGCGCGCGTCGACGCCCACAGCGGCGCAATCCGGTCGTTCGCCGACGAGAGCCGGTACGTGCGGGTCAAGGGAGGCGTCTTCCCGGTCAGCGACGATTCGATCTGTCCTTCCGGCTGCGAGCAGGCGAATGACTCCATGCCGTTCGCGGACGTCCTGATCGTGAACACCGGCATCCCGCAGACCGCGAGCACGATGGGGAACTTCAATTGCACGCCATCGGGCTCGATCGCGCGGACGAATCTCGCGGGCCCTTACGTCAAGATCCTCGACTCGTGCGGGGCGATCTCGCAGTCGCTCTCGTGCAGCGGCGACCTCAATCTGGGAACGAGCACCGGCACCGATTGCACCGTCCCGACTGGCGGCAGCGCGGGGAACACGCACGCCGCGCGGACCAGCTTCCATCATGTGAATCGCATCGCGGAGCACGTACGAGCGTGGCTTCCGGGCGTCGCCTGGCTGACGCAGCAGCTCACGATTCACACGAACGCGGCCCAGGGTTGCGTCGGCGGTTGGGATGGGGTCGGCATCAACTTGGGCACGTTCGGGAACGGCTGCAACAACGCCGGCGAGAACGCGGGGGTCCTCTATCACGAATGGGGGCACGGCCTCGACAAGAACGACGGCGGCGACTACGACGTGCCGACCGAGGCCTACGCCGACGTCACGTCCATCCTCGAGCTGCACGCCTCGTGCGTCGCGCGCGGATTTCTGAGCGGAGGCTCGCTCTGCACCGGATTCGGCGTGGGCGACGCGTGCCTCGTCTGCACGGGCGCCCGCGAGGACGATTGGGACCAGCGCGCCGGCCACACTCCGTCGACGCCCGCGGGCTACGCGGCGACCCATTGCTCCGACGCCACGGACGGCGGTCCCTGCGGCAAGGAGCAGCACTGCGAAGGGATGATCGACGGCGAGACCCTTTGGGACCTGGCGGCGCGCGACCTCCCGGGGTCGGGGCTCGATCAAGCGACCGCATGGAGCGTGATCGACCGGTTGTGGTTCGCGTCCCGCTTGGGCTCGGGAGGGAACTCCTACAACTGCTCCCTCCCCGATTCCGACGGCTGCTCGGCGAGCTCGTGGTTCGAGAAGATCCGCGCGATCGACGATGACGACGGCAATCTGGCCAACGGCACGCCGCACGCGGCCGCGATCTTCGCCGCCTTCGACCGGCACAAGATCGCCTGCGGCCTCGTCTCCGACGCGTCGAACCAGAACAGCTCGAGCTGCCCGGCCTTTTCCGCACCGACCCTGACGGCGGTGCCCGGCTCGACCTCCGCGAGCGTGCAGCTGACCTGGACGACCGCGCCGGGAGCGGTCTCGTACAAGGTCTTCCGGAACGACTCCGGGTGCGAGACGGCGATGACGCGCGTGGCGGCGACCTCGGAGAACGCCTTGGTCGACTTGGGTCTCGCCAATGGTATTCCGGTCTATTACACGGTTCAGGCGAGCACGGCGAACGCCGCGTGCGACGGCCCCGTCTCCGCTTGCCAGGCGGTGACCCCTCAGCCGTTCGCCGGGGCGATCAGCCTCGATTCCGGAATCTACGGCTGCCTGTCCTCGGTCACCGTGACGGTCTCCGACGGGAACGGCGCCGCGTCCCTGTCGGCCGCGGTCAAGTCGACGACCGAGACCACGGCCGAGACGGTTGCGCTGACGAAGATCGCTCCCGGATCGACGACCTACCGGGGGATGATCCTGACGACGTCGAATCCGCCGGCCTCGGACGGACTGCTCTCCGTGACGAGCGGCGACACCATCACGGCGACGTACGTCGACGCGAACGATGGCGGAGGAGGGACGAACATCCCCCGCGTGGCGACGGCGAGCGTGTCCTGCGCTCCCACCGGCGCGCGGCCGGTCGCCGACGGATCTTTCGGGACCGCGATGAAGGCGTCGCGCGCGAACCCGTCGGGCTCGAGCGTCAACGTCACGTGGGACGTCGCAACCTGCTCGTCGACGAACCACCATCTCCTCTACGGCGATCTCGCCGGCGTGGCGTCGGTTCTCGTCACCGGGGCCGCATGCAATCTCGGAACCTCCGGCTCGGCGTCCTGGTCCGGCGTTCCCGCGGGGAACCTGTGGTTCGTCGTCGTCGGCGACGACAACGCGTCGACCGAGGGAAGCTGGGGCACCGACGGCACAGGCGCGCAGCGCGGCGGGGCGATCGTATCCGGCCAGTGCGGCATGGGCGCGAGGAACAACTCGGGGACCTGTCCGTAGCGAGCCGGCTGAGGTTAAGCTGTCGCCCATGATCCGACGGGCCCGGCTGACCGCATTCGGCGTTCTCGCCGCCGTCACGGCGCTCGGCGCGGCGGGCAGCAAGCCGGCGCCGCCGCCGGCGAGGCCGTCGTTCCGGTGGCCGGTGCCCACGGGATGGCGCAAGGAGACGATCCCGTTCCCGCTCGATTTCGCGAAGGATCTCCCCTACTCCGGGGTCGAGGAGATCCGCTTCGCGCCGGGCATGTTCACTCCCGGCGAGCGCGGATACTGGTCGTACGCGTTCGTCTGGTGGCTCAACGGCCATCCGCGCCTCGGTGCAACGGATCTCCAGAACGCCCTCGAGCGCTACTTCGCGGGGTTGAGCACCAGCGTCGCGAAGGAGAAGGGTTTCGCGATCGACCCCCAGCGTTTCGTTGTGTCCATTCAGCCGCTGCCCGGCTCGCCCGAAAAACTCGGGCACCCGGCGCATCGGTTCACCGGAACGGTCGACTCGTACGACGCGTTCACGACGGGCAAGCCGATCGTCCTCAATCTCGAGGTCTGGGTGTGGGACTGCAAAGACTCCGGCAAGCGGGCCGCGATGGTGCTTGCCTCACCCGCGGACACAGGCGATCCGGTGTGGAACTCGCTCCGCGACCGGCGCGACGAGTTCGTTTGTCATGGCGGTACTCGACAGTGATGTCGGGGCGCGCTCGTGTGCGCAATAGGCCACGTACCGCCACGGCGAGTGCAGCCAGCCACGGAAGGGCCAGCAGGTGACGATCGTCAGCCGATCGCCATCGTCCTGCAGCACTCGAGAGTCGTCGAAGCGCACGACGCCGGTCGCGACGACGCGGTAGACCGCCCGCCGGCCCGGGGCTTCGAGCACGATCTCATCGTCGGACTTCAGCTCCTCGAGGAACGAAGCCCAACTGTCCCTGTGGCCGGCGAGCACGCAATTGCCGAATGCCGTGGGGGCGGCCGTTCCGTCGACGTGGCCGATCCCGAATGCGAGAGCGGAGCCGGACGCGTTCGACAGCACGGGCCGCTCGATCCCGAGGCGCGGCACGGTGAGCCGCGCGATGGGGTGCATGTCGGCCCAGGCCCAGGGGCGGTGCCCGCGGCCGTCCTCGAGCGTCGCGGCGAGGGCGCGGCGGATGAGCACCTCACCCACCGCCCCTTTCGCCTCGACCCATCCGGCTCGCGCCACGAGCAACGCCCCAGGGAGCAGCAGCGCGATTCCGACGACGGCCGCGAGCGTCGTGCGTCTCACGCCGACGCCGACACAGCGCGGCTGGCGCGCAAGAGAACGAAGCCCCCGATCGCGCACAGGACGACACCGAGCACGAACAGCAGGGGTTCGTCGCTCCCGCCCTGGGGGAGAACGTCCCCATCGTCTCGCCGGGATTCGCTCGGCGCGGCGTAGGAGTCGTCCGCCACGACGACGAAGCTCGTGTAGGTGGTGACCAACGAGAAGCGCTTCGCGAGGTCGACGACGTCGGCGCGCACGGCGGCCGGATCGGCCCCGTGCACCCGCGATTGCTCGAGGCTCGCGATCCGCGCGCGCGCCCATCGGGTGCCGATTCCGGCATCCCGGCTCGCCTGCGCGAAATCGACGTCCATCGTCACCGGCCCGCCCGGCGCGCGCCCCCAAACGCGAAGCTTGGGGAGAGGGCGTGCGGGATCGAAGCGGGCGGTCACCACGAGCGGTCGGCCTGCGTAGAGATCGGGAACGGGAGCCGGGCCGACTTCGAGTGGCGCCGCGCCGTCCCACTCGAGCGTCACGTCGGTGATCGCCGCCCGCTCGGTCCGCTCGAGCAGCGCGACGGTCTTCGCCTGGACGTCGCCGATGTTGCCGATCGCCTCGAAGCTGCCGCGTCCGGCCCGGGCCAGCTCTTTCATGAGCCAGCGGTTAGGAGCGAACCCGATGCCGACGACATGGAGCCTCGTGCCGCCGAGGCGCCGCCCCACCTCGGCGACGACCTCGTCTTCGTTCTCGACCGCGCCGTCGGTGATGAGGATCACGCGCTGCAAGACGGACGGGTCGCCGCGACTCGAGATGTCGAGCGCACGGACGAGAGCCGGCAGGATCTCCGTGCCGCTCCCTGCCGTGAGCCCGGACACCCAGCGCTTCGCGGCGGCTGTCGCATCGGGATCCGCGGCGATGAACCTGTCCGAGTAGGCCTCGTTGTTGCTGTCGAACTTGATCAGCGTGAAGGTGTCTCCCGGGCGCAGGCGGTCGAGGGCCACTTCGAGCGCCGCCTTGGCTTGCGCGAGCGAGGGCCCGGCCATCGAGCCCGACACGTCGATCACGAACACGGTCTGCGTCGGAAAACCATCGGCTCCGGGCCGCTCGATCTGCGGGGGAACGAGCATCGCGAGACCATAGCGTCCGTCCGCTCGCTCTTCGATCAAACCGCCGGCGAGCGGCGCATTCGCGTTGGCCGGCCGCCACCGAAGCACGAAGTCGCGATCCGCGAAAACCGAGGCGTCGCCCGTCCGGATGTCGAAGGACGAACCGCGCTTGGTGCTTCGGATGGTGTGAGACGGCGAGTCGATTCCGGCGAGGGGAATTCCCGCGTCCACCGTGGCACGCATCGACACCTTTGTGCCTCGAGCGACGACTCCGATCGAACTGTCCTCGCACCACGCCGAGCCTGCGGGCGCGTAGCGCGGCGTGATCGTCGTCGGAAAGACGGTCGAGAACTCCCCCGAGCTCCATTCGGCCTCGTCCAGCATCTCGAGGCGGACGACGACCGTCGCGTGCGGCGGGATGTTCGCGACCCGCGTGCGGAAGAGGTTCGGTCGGCTCTGCTCGAGCAGAGCGGCGCCCTTGCCTTCCGCCTTGGCGATCTGATAGGTCCGCTGGGCCTCCTCTTTCTCTTGGATCTTGCCGACGAAGCGCCGGTCGCCGACCTCGAGCGTGAGGCTGTCGACCGCGGCCCCTTCCGGCAGTGGGAACACGTAGTCGGCGTCGAGGGCGTCCTCGGTCGGGTTGTCGAACGATTGAACGAGCCGGCCGCGGACGACCGGCCCGGAGATCGAGAGCGTGACGTCCATGGAGTCGACCGGCAGCGGGACGAGCGTGCCGTTGATCTTCGCGAGGAGAGCTCCCGTGCCGGGGCTGTCGGCCTCGGGCGGCTGCTGTGCGCCCGCCGGGGCGTGGACGATCGAGAGGAGGGCGGCGATCAAGAGCATGTGCTTTTTCATGCGGGCCTTCTTTCGACCCGGGGAAGCCTCGCGCCGAGGGCCGGGTTCACACTCGAGCGGGCGAAAGGCGTGCCACGGCTGCTGCGCGTCACGTGTTCGGATTTCACCGCGCGGGCCGGCGCGAACGTGGGGTCCAAGACACGGGCGTGTCCGCCGGAACCCGTCGCTCGAGCGGTTCGGCCGGCCAGGAGTGCGAGAATGATTCGCGTGAGCAGGCCCAGCGTTTCCTTGACGGCTCGACTCGGCCTTGGCATCTGCCTGACCGCCGTGGCTTCGGCCCAGGGCAACCCCGTCGGCGCGAAGGAGCCCGGCAAATGGTCGACGGTGCGCGGCAAGGCGAGCCTGGTCGACGCGATCTCGATTCCTCCCGGGTCGATCCTGCGATTGATGCTTCAGGACCTCGCCCAGGGAACTCGCCGAGCGGTGATCGTGGAATCCAAGGGGATCGAGCTCAAGGGGAACTTCCCGATCTCCTTCGAGCTGCCGTACAACGAGAGCCTCATCGACCCGACCCGGCTTTATGGCCTGGCCGCGGTCGTCACCGACGTTCTCGGCCAGACGCTGGCGGAGACGCGCGTCCCGGTTCGCGTCGTGACGAAGGGCAACGGGAAGAGGGCCGATCTCGCGCTACGCCGACCGGGGAAGCCCTCCGCACCTGCCGCGGAGCCGACCGCGTTCACGGTCGGATGCGAAGGCCTCCGCTTTCAGGTTCGCATCACGGGCGACACGGCGCACGTCCGCCTACCGGAGCGCGAGCTCGTTCTTCACCGCGTCGAGGCGTCGTACGGGAAGAAGTACTCCGACGGAGCCACGATTCTGACGGTGTTCGGCGAGGCGGTGTACATCCAGCAGCACGAGAGAGCCTATCGAGATTGCAAGATCACGTCGGCCGACGGGAAGTGATGTCGGCGGACGAGCGGTGTCTGGCTCCGACTCAGGGGCAAGTTCCGGGGGAGAGCGCGATCCCCGGATCGGGCGAGCCGACCTGCCAAGCGTCTCCGTCCGCGTAGACGTCGGTCATCGCGCGCTCCAAGAACCAGAAACCGTCGTTCGGGGCGGGTGCGCCCGCGAACGGAGCCGAGCCGGTCGCGTTCGCATCCGTGGCGCAGCCCCACGTGGCGACGTCGAACGCACCCGTGGTCTCCCGAAGCGTGCGGAGGCTGCCGTAAACGACGTCGGATCTCTTGTCGACGTTCATCGGATCGACGTCCCAGCGAAGGTCGAGAGGATCCGTGTACAGGCGCCGAGCGGGCCGGGCGTGGAGCGTCATCACGGTGTCGTGGCAGTATCCGCCGTTGATCGAGATCGCGATGTCGATCTTCGGAAAGGCCGCCCCGCCCGGAACGTCGCCGCTCTTGTAGAGCGTCGGCGGGTCGGTTCCCACGACGAGCGTCAGCTCCATTCGCTGGTCATCGGAGATCGTGCTCACAGCGTACGTGCCGGAGCCCGTGACGTCGACGATCTCGCCGGTCGACCGTTGATACTTGAAGCGCACGCCGGTGACGTCGTAGAAGTCGAACACGTTCCCCACCGAGGCGAGGGTGAGGCGGAACGTGCCCCCGAGCGCGGCCGACTCCAGCATCGGGCACATGCAGGGAGCGAAGCATCCGCGCTGGAACGTGCTGGTCTTGTCGAGCCGGTAGAGGGTGGGCTTGTCGAGGACTTGGGAGAATGCCGGAAGGCTCGCGGCGGCGAGCACCCATCCGGCGGCCAACAACCGGTGACGGAGTTTCATGGCGGGGCCTCCGTGCTCGGCACCAGTCTACTCCCCGCGAGTCAACCGGCTTTCCCAAACTCGGGAGAGGAGCTCTTTCAGCTTCGCGAAATCCTTGGGCCCCAGCTCCTCGCGCCATTCACGCTCGATCTGCCGCAGGATGTCGTGAACCCTCGCGTAGGCGGCGCGCCCGCGCTTGGTGAAGCGGACCATGCGGGCGCGGCCCTCGTCGGGGGCGGCCGACCTGACCAGGAAGCCGAGATCCTCCAGGCTCCGGAGGAGCTGGTTCATCGCCTGCTTGCTCATCCCCGCCCGCTCGGCGAGGACCCCCGGGCGGACCCCGTCCGGTCCCGGAAACTGCAGCACGGCCATGTGCGGGAGGCGCAGCTCGTCGAACCCGGCCCCGTTGAGCTCGTTGATGATGCGGCGGTGAATGGCCTGGGCCGGGACTCGCAGGAGCGCCCCGATCAGCATGTCGGCACTCTTGAGCGGCAAGGTCGCCATGATTTTCCCCTTGACGAGTTAGTAAATTACGTTTACATTCATATTAGTAAATGTAATTTACCACAAGGAGGCTTGAATGTCGCAGAAAACCATGGACCTTCGCGTCAACCCTTCGGACGAGGCCATCCGCCTCGGACCCCTCGTCGTTCGCTTCTTGCTGACCGGGGAAAACTCGACGGGCAGCGTCGCCGTCTTCGAGCTGACGGTCCCCTGTGAGCAGAGCCTGGCGGCTCCGGCTCACAGCCACGACGCGTTCGAGGAGACGATCTACGGGCTCGCCGGCGTGCTGACGTGGACCGTCGACGGCAAGCCCGTCGACGTCGGGCCGGGTCAGGCGCTGTGCATCCCGCGCGGCGCCGTTCATCGGTTCGGCAACAATTCCGGCCAAGATGCCAAGGCGCTCTGTGTGCTCTCACCCGCCGCCATCGGCCCGCAGTATTTCCGCGAGTCGGCCGAGGTGATCAACGCTGCCACGGGCGGTCCGCCGGACCGGATGAAGATGGCGGAGATCATGCGCCGCCATGGCTTGACCCCGGAAATTCCTCGGTGAGCGAGACCGCTAGCTGGTTTCGACGACGAGCTTGTCTCCCTTGACCTTGATGCGGAGCGTCGTCTCACCCGCGCGGGGAAGCTCGATGGCGGAGACACCGGAGACGTACGTCGAGCCGTCTTCCGCGGTCAGCTTGGCGCTGATCCTGTGGCTTCCGGCGGTCACCTGGACGGGATCCCATGTCGTCGTCTGTGCGATCGCGAGGCGCGCCTTGGAGAAACGCTCGTTGAAGATCGCGCGCCCGTCGAGGGTGACGGCGAGCGTCCCGTTGCGAACTCGATGGGTCAGGCTGATCGTGAGCTTGGCCGTGGGCACCGGAGCCTTCACCGCGCTCACGGGAGGCTTCGGCTTGATTGCCGGAACCGGAGCGTGGACGGCGGCGGAGACGGGAGGCGTCTTCGACGAGATCAGCTCGCGGCCCGAATACGCCGCGAGCGCAGCGACCATCACCAGCACAGCCCCAGCGAATGTCCACGGCGTCCGGTTCGAACGGCGCCTGGACACGGCGCGCGCGGGACGACGGGTCGGTCCCGCTTCGTTCAGGCATCGAACGACGGCCTCATGGAACACGCTTCCGCTCCGGAAGCGGTCGTCGGGATCCTTCGCCATCATCAGCGCGAAGACGCGGTCGAGCGACGGGGGCAGCTGGGTGTTGGCGACGCTGATCCGCACCGGATCCTCATGAGAGATCGCGTAGGCGATCGCCATCAGGTCCGTTCCTCCAAACGGCTTCTTGCCGGTGAGAACTTCGTAGCTCAGCACGCCCAGAGAGAACAAGTCGGCTCTGGCGTCGAGCGGCCGCCCGTTGACCTGTTCGGGAGACATGTAGGCCGGGGTCCCGAGCTTCGACAGATCCTGGGTCAAAGACGATGAGGCGATCTGCGTGATGCCGAAGTCGACGATCTTCGCCGTGCCGCGTTCCGTGAACAGGATGTTCGAGGGCTTGACGTCCCGATGGACGATCTGCCGCTCGTGCGCGGCGTCCAAGCCGGAAGCGATCTGGCCGATGATCTCGACGGACCTGTCGATCGTGAGGGTCGCCTCTTCGATCATGCGCTCGAGGCTGGGACCGGAGAGATACTCCATGACGATGTAGAGCTCTCCGCTCTCCTTGTCGTCCCCGACGTCGAAGATGCGAACGATGTGCGGGTGGTCGATGCCGCCCGCGGCCTGCGCTTCGCGCCGGAACCTCTCGCGCGCGACGAAGAGCCGCTCGGGCTCGAGCCCCATGCCGGCATGGAGGACCTTGACGGCGACGACGCGGTGGATGAGCGGATCCTCGGCGCGATAGACGACGCCCATCGCTCCCCGGCCGATCGGCTCCAGGAGCAGATACCGCCCGATTTTCCGATCGGTCGTCGGCACGTCACCCGCGTCTCCCAACGGTCCCAGGATGAATATGGGCGCGCGAGGGCAAACGCCCAGTCCACGCGCTGGAGGCGTTCTAACTCGTTGCAATCCCGTGCTAACGCCCGAGTCGCTCGAGCCGATACGCCAGCTCCGGGCCGCCCTTCCCCTCGTACGCCAATCGGGCGACGAGCAGCGCGAACGGCTCCGTATAGCGTGCGACCCGCAACGGCCCGGCGTCGACGGGCTCGAACCCGACGTCGGCGATCAGCTCGGCGACCGTCTTCTTGCTCCGCGCGTCGTCTCCGCAGTAGACCAAGCTGGGCCTCCGGGCCTTGCGCCGGGACGCGAACACGTCGAAGAGCACTTCGCTGGGCACCGTGTTGAACGCGCAGACGACGCGAGCTTTGGGAACTCTCCTTGCGAGCGCCTCGGCGCCCGAGGACGAGTGCGCGACGACCAGCTCGGTATCGTCGTCGTTCATCGGTAGCGAGCACGTGACGATGACCTTGCCCGACGGGTCGCCGGCCTGGCTGAAGACGTCTTCCAGTCGCGACCAGTGAACGGCCAGGAGAACCGCATCAGCGCCCTGCACCGCTTCCGCGGGCGTTCCGGCCCTCGCGTTCTTGCCGGCCTCTCGCGCGAGCCGCTTCAAGGTCTCCCGGCTGCGCGAGTAGCTGAAGACCACCTCATGCCCCGCGCGCGCAAAGAGCGTCCCGAGCTTGCCGCCCATCAGCCCCGAACCGAGAATGCCGACGCGCATCCTGATCCTCCCGCGACTCAGCGACCGGCGATGTTTTCCAGGTGCTCGGGATAGCGAGGGCCTTGGATCGTGATGCTCGAGAGGGCGTTGTCGATCTCGCGGAGATCGTCACGCGAGAGCTCGACGGCGGCGGCCCCGATGTTCTCGTCCAAGCGCTCGAGCCTCCGCGTGCCGGGGATGGGAACGATCCATGGCTTCTGGGCGAGCAGCCAGGCGAGCGCGATCTGCGCGGGCGCGGCCTTCTTCCGTTTTCCGATCTCCGCCAGCAGGTTGACGAGCGCTTGGTTCGCCTTCCGGGCCTCGGGGGTGAACCGCGGGAGCCCGACCCGGAAATCGGCGCTGTCGAACGACGTGTTCTCGTCGATCTTTCCCGTGAGGAACCCTCGACCCAGGGGGCTGAACGGAACGAAACCGATCCCCAGCTCCTCGAGAGTGGGGAGCACCTCCGCTTCGGGGCCTCGAGTCCACAGCGAGTACTCGCTCTGCACCGCCGTCACCGGCTGAACGGCGTGCGCGCGACGAATGGTTCGCGCTCCCGCCTCCGAGAGCCCGAAGTGCTTGACCTTGCCCGCCTGGATCAGCTCCTTCACGGCTCCGGCCACGTCTTCGATCGGTACCTCCGCATCGACACGGTGTTGGTACAAGAGATCGATGGCATCGACGTTGAGCCGTTTGAGCGACGCCTCGGCCACTGCTTTGATGTGCGCCGGGCGGCTGTCGAGACCGATCTGCTCCCCCGCGGGCCCGAACTTGAAGCCGAACTTGGTGGCGATCGCGACGCGACCACGGAATGGGGAGAGCGCCTCGCCGACGAGCTCTTCGTTCCTGTACGGGCCGTAGGCCTCCGCCGTGTCGAAGAACGTGACGCCCCGCTCGACCGCCGTTCGAAGCAACGAGGTCATCTCTCGCCGATCTCCAGCCGGGCCGTACCCGAAGCTCATGGCCATGCACCCGAGCCCGATCGAGGAGACCTCCAGGTCGCTCGCCCCGAGCTTGCGCGGCTTCATATCCACCTCTCAGTCGTCGCCGAGGGAGATGACGATGTGGGTCACCGAGTCCCAAGCATTGTGGATCCCGACGAGCAGCAACGCGAGCGCCGCAGCGCCGATCATCAAAACCGCAAGCCCCGTGGCGACGCTCAAAAGGAGTCCGGCCAACGCAAGTCCCGCGTAAGCACCGCACGGCAACGTCGTGTACCAAAGCCAGTCTTCCCAGACCGGTCTGTAGTCCCCCTGGCGCCGGGTGCGGCGGATCACGACGACGCCGTAGCCAAGCCCCGCGAAGCCCGACACCGCAATCGACGTCGCGAGGGGACCCAGCGACGGCCAAGGAACCGTCATCAGAGCGGAGACGAGCAGTGCGGCGCCCAATTGGACGACGTTCGGCGTCGAGAAGGCGTGGATGGCGTCGGCCGTAGGGCGCTTCCGGCGGGTGGCGACGAGCGTGATCACGACGAATTGAATGCCGATGAGCGCCGCCGCAGACGAGCCCAGGATGACGTAGAAGTTGGCCCAGACAGAGAGGTTCGAGATCGCGAACTCCGTCATGAGGGGTCCCGAGCTGTATTCAACTCCGAACGGGGAGCCAACCGCAAGGCCGTACAATGGCGCTCCGCCGATGATCGCTCCCGTCCTCGCCGCCGTCGCCGTCCTCGCCGCCGAGCCTCGCGTGCTCCGCTACGTACCGAAGCACGAAGAGTTGAAGTACACCTTCGGAGGGGTGGCGCCCACCCACCACATCCCGCCCGGTACCCGGATCGTCTCATGGACCGAGGACTGCTTCGACGGCGCCCTCAACAAGCCGGGACAGAAGCCGGGGGAGGTGCTCAAGCCCGGCCACGACAACCCGCAAACCGGGCCGTTCTACGTGGACGGTGCCGAGCCCGGCGACACGCTGGCGGTGCGGATCGAAAAGCTCGAGCCCGCCCGCGAGTACGGCGTCTCCGTCGCCTTCCCGGGCTTCGGCGCGCTGAAGGGGACCGACCGAACCGCGATGCTCGGGCCCGACCTCCCGGAAACCGTCTGGTTCTACACGGTCGATCGCGCGAAGGGGGTCGCGCGCACCCGCTCGCAGGACGGCACGCTCGCCTGGGAGGTTCCCTTGGCGCCGTTCCTCGGCTGCCTCGGCGTCTCTCCCGCGTACGGCGAGGCGCGCTCGACGATCGTTCCCGATTCGTTCGGCGGCAACATGGACTGCCCCGAGGTGCGCGCCGGCAACACCATCTACCTCGGGGTACGCGTTCCCGGCGGCCTCCTCTCCTTCGGCGACGGCCACTACGCCATGGGAGACGGCGAGATCATGGGGACAGCGATCGAAGGCGCCATGAACGTCGAGCTGACGGTGGATCTGATCAAACACAAGGACACGGCCTGGCCCCGCATCGAGAATGCCGAGTGGATCATGACGGTCGGCGCCGCGCGCCCGCTCGAGGACGCAGCGCGAATCGCCTTCAAGGAGATGGTGCGCTGGGTCCAGGAGAAGACGGGCTTGAGCGAGATGGACGCCTACGAGTTCGTCTCGCAGAACGCGAAGGCGCCGATCACCGAGATCGTCGATCCGGAATACACGGTGACCGTGAAGATCCCGAAGAGCCGCCTCCCGTCGACGAAGCCCTGAGGATCCGTCAGCGGCCCCGCGGCTCGTCGCTCGCCCTGCGTTCGCCGAGAAACAGCGTCAGCGCCCATGCGACGAGTGAGACGACGATCGCACCGAGGAACGCCGCGCCGAATCCTTCGACCTGGAAGCCGAGACCGAGCCGGGTCGACAGCCAACCGGTGAACCAGAGCATCAGCGCGTTGATGACGAGCAGAAAGATCCCGAGGGTCAGCAGCACCGCCGGGAGGCTGAGCAGCGTCACGATCGGTTTGACGATCGTGTTGACGACGCCGAACACCAGCGCCACGGCGAGCAGGAGAACCGGGTTCCCCTGGAACGAGATGCCGGGGATGAATCGCACCGCCACCCAGAGCGCGGCGGCGTTGACGAGCAGTCGGACGAGCAGGCGCATGGTCGACCTCCTGGATGCGCGCACTTTAGCGTAACGTTCCTGTAAGCTCCGTGCCGTCTTCGCACAAGGGGGGCTCATGAACGCAACCGTGAGGGGGATTCTGGCCGTCCTCGCCGGCTTCGTCGTCGCCAGCGCCATCATGCTGATCGTCGAGTCCATCAATGGCTCGGTGCTCTATCCGGACCTGGCCAAGCAGGCTCAGGGTGTGACCGACCGCGAGGAGATTCGGAGGATTTTCGCCACCGCGCCGACGGGGTCGCTGCTCGTGGTGCTGTTCGGGTGGGCCTTGGGAAGCTTCGCCGGCGGCCTTCTCGCGACGTGGATCGGAAAGCGGCCGCCCTACCGGCACGCTCTCACCGTGGGCATCCTCGTCACACTCGGAGTGATCGCGAACAACCTCATGTTGCCGCCGCCGGCGTGGTTCTGGCTCGTCGGCGTGATCCTACCGATTCCTGCGGCGTGCGCCGGGGCGCGAGTCGCTCCTGCGGTTTCGTCCTAGAATCGCTGGCCGCGTCCGACTCGACGAGGAACCTGCTTGTTGGCGCTGACTCCGGGTGATTGCCTCGGCCCCTACGAGATCGTCGCCCCGCTGGGGGCGGGCGGCATGGGCGAAGTGTACAAGGCGAAAGACACGCGCCTCGACCGGTTCGTCGCGGTGAAGGTGCTCCCGGGGCAGCTCGCCAGGGATCCGGATCTGCTCGCCCGCTTCGATCGCGAGGCGAAAGCCGTCGCGGCTTTGAACCACCCGAGCATCCTGGCGCTGCACGATTTCGCGAGAGAGGGGGACGTCGCTTATGCGGTCATGGAGCTGCTCGAAGGCGAGAGCCTGCGAGAGCGACTTTCGCAGGGGCCCCTCCCGCCGCGCAAGGCGGTGGAGCTCGCGATCCAGCTCGCACGCGGCCTGGCCGCCGCCCACGAGAAAGGGATCGTCCACCGCGACTTGAAGCCGGACAACCTCTGGATCATGAGCGATGGCCGATTGAAGATCCTCGACTTCGGACTCGCGAAGCAGGTCTTCCAGAAGGAAGGCCCGATGCTCTCCCAGCTCGCGACCGAGGGGTTCGGCGCGGGTGCGGCCGGCTCGACCGAGCAGGGAATGATCCTCGGCACCGTCGGCTACATGAGCCCCGAGCAGGTGCGCGGGGAGGTGGTCGACGCGCGCACGGACATCTTCTCCTTCGGCGCGGTCCTTTACGAGATGCTGACGGGCGCCAAGGCTTTCGCGAGGAACAGCTCGAGCGAGACGCTCGCGGCAATCCTGCGCGACGATCCTCCGGCGCTCGAGGCTACCGGCCGCACGATCCCGCTGGGCCTGGAGCGCATCATCCATCATTGTCTCGAGAAGAACCCGAGCCAGAGGTTCCGCTCGGCACACGACGTCGCGTTCGCTCTCGAGAACGTCTCGAATACGTCAGGGGTCTCGGCGGTAGCCGCCCCGAACGTAGGGAAACGAACAGCGTACGGGACGGCGGCGCTCGTCGCACTCGTCGCGGCGGCTGCCGGAGCCGGCGGCTTCATGCTGCGCGGCGGCCCGCTGGCCGAGCCGGTGTTCCACCGGCTCACGTTCGAGCAGGGAACGGTCGAGAACGCCCGCTTCGGACCGGACGGCAAGACGGTCGTCTACAGCGCGCGCTGGAAAGGCGGACCGCCGACCCTCTACTCGATTCCCGCCGGAAGCCTCCAGGCGCAGCGGCTCAACGTGCCGAGCGCAACGCTGCTCGCCGTGTCCAAGGACAACGAGCTCGCCGTCGTGCTGTCGCCCCTTCTCACTTACGGCCTCTATCCGGGGAGCCTCGCTCGCGTCCCCGGAAGCGGCGGAGGCGCGAGAGAGATCGAAGCCAACGCCCTGGCCGCGGACTGGAACCCGCTTTCGGGGGAGCTCGCGGTCGTGACGGTTCGCCGCGCGGACTGGACCCTCGAATCGCCGCCGGGGAAGCCGCTGCGCACGTCGGCCGGTATCGACTACGTTCGAATCTCGCGACGGGACGGCTCCCTCGCCTTTTTCGAGAACCGGTTCGGACTCGGCTGGCCTCTCCTGCCCCAGCCGGGGTCGATCGTCGTCATCGATCCCTCAGGAAAGGCGCGCGTGCTCGTGACCGAACGGCAGTGCACGGGTCTTGCGTGGTCGGCCCGCGGGGACGAGGTCTGGTTCACGGAGTGGGAAGACGGCCGGCGCACGATCCTCAACGCCGTCTCGCTGTCCGGAAACGTTCGGAAGATCTGGAGTGGACCGGGAAACGTCGCGCTCCAGGACGTCGCCGCGGACGGACGCGCTCTCTTCCAGACCAGGCAGATTCAAGACGGCGTCGTCGTCGTGGAGGACGGGGCCGCACGCGAGCGAGACGTTTCCATTTTCGACGGGACCGTCGCCGTTGACTTCACCCCCGATCGCCGAGCCCTGCTCGTCACCGAGCGCGGCGCCGGCGGCGGCCCCAAGGGCTCGGTCTTCTTGACGCCCCTCGACGGCTCGCCTCCCGTCAAGCTCGCGGAGGGGCGCGCCGAATCGCTGACCCCCGATGGGAAGATGGTGCTGGTCGGCTCGTCGGACCGACCGGATCGCTACACGCTCGTTCCGACGGGGAGCGGCCAGGCCTCCGTCGTCGAGCTCGCGGGCATCGCTTCGAACCAAATCGGACGGTTCCTTCCCGACGGCAGGCGATTCGTCTTCCAGGGCGCGCCGGAGGGCAAGCAAATCCGTTTGTTCCTTGTTGATCCCGGAAAGCGCGAGCCCCCGAAGCCGGTGACCGTCGAAGGCACGCTCGTCTGGAAGGGCGCCAACCCTGTCTCCCCCGACGGGAAGTCGATCTTCGTCCTCAAGGACTTGGGCGGGGAGGACGTCAACGAGGTCGTCTCGCTCGCCGACGGCAAGGAGATGCCCTTCGCCGGCCACGAGGCGCGCGACGTCCCGATTCGATGGACCGCGGACGGCCGCGGAATCTACGTGTTCAGGCGCGAGGGGCTCCCGGTCCGCATCTATCGCTACGATCCCGCGACCGGGAAGAAGGACCTCGTCAAGGAGTTCATGCCCGCCGACCCGGGCGGCATCACCGGCATGAGCTCGGTGACGATGTCGCCGGACGCCAAGAGCTTCGCCTTCAACTACCGGCGGCGAATCTCGGAGCTGTTCCTGGTCGAAGGCCTGAGGTAACCAGCCACGCAATCGCCCGTATAGACTCGCCGAGCCATGCCGGACAACTTCCCCGTGACGCGCTGGTCGGCGATCGAGGCCGCGCGCAGCGCAGACCCCGCGGAGCGGCGGCGCGCGCTCGATCGAATCGTTTCGGTCTACTGGAAACCGGTCTACAAGTACGTCCGCGCACGGCACCGCTGCTCCCCCGAGGACGCCCAGGATCTGACGCAAGACTTCTTCGCCTCCCTTCTCGACCGGCGCACGCTCGATGCGTACGATCCGCGCCGCGCGCGGCTGCGAACGTTTCTCCGGAGCTGCATGGACGCTCTCGTCGCCACCGCCGAGCGGGATGCGCGACGGCTGAAGCGCGGCGGCGGGGCGTCCCCTGTCTCGCTCGAGTTCGAGATCGCCGAGGGTGAGCTGGCGCGCTCCGGGCTCCCCTCCCCCGAGCGGCTCGACGAGTTCTTCGAGCGGGAGTGGGTGCGAAGCCTGTTCGCGGCGGCGGTCGATCGGCTCCGGACGAGTTATCGCGAGCGCGGCCGGGAGGTCGCCTTTGCGCTCTTCGAGCGGTACGACCTCGACGACGCCGAGCCCGGCCGCCCCACGTACGCGGACCTCGCGCGCGAGTTCGCGCTCCCGATCACCGACGTGACGAACTACCTCGCGGCCGCGCGGCGCGACTTCCGGAGGATCAGCCTGGAGCTGCTGCGCGAGACGACGGCGACCGAGGACGAATTTCGGCGCGAGGCCCGATCGCTTCTGGGGCACACGCCGCAATGACTTGGCTGTCCGACGACGCGCTGTCCCGTCTGCGGTCCGCCGCGAGCGCTCCAGATCTCGCCGGCACGCGGTACCGTCTGCTCGGCGAGGCGGGCCGCGGCGGGATGTGCACCGTGTTCATCGCGGAGGACGTCGCTCTCTCGCGGCGGGTCGCGCTCAAGGTGCTCGACGTCCCCGACGACGCGGGCGAGCTTGCCGGGCGATTGACGCGCGAAGCGAGAATCCTGGCCCATCTCGAGCACCCCGGCGTGGCCCCCGTTCACGACGTGGGGACGCTGCCGGACGGCCGGGTGTTCTACGCGATGAAGCTCGTCGAGGGGCCTCGTCTCGACGCCTTCGCCGCCGCGAGCGCGACGCTCCCGGAGCGTCTCCGCGTTTTCCAGCGCATCGTCGAAGCGGTCGCGTTCGCGCACGACCGCGGCATCCTGCACCGCGACCTCAAGCCCGAGAACGTGATGGTCGGACCGTTCGGCGAGGTCCTGGTGATGGACTGGGGCTTGGCCAAGGCGATCTCGGAAGGGGGCGACGATGAGACGGGCTCCAACCGCGGCGCCGCGGGCCCGCACACCGGCCACGGAGCGGTGCTCGGAACGCCGGGGTTCATGGCTCCGGAGCAGGCGCGAGGAGAGGTGAGCGAGCTCGACGCGAGGACGGATGTCTACGCTCTCGGGGCCATCCTGCGGTCGCTGATCGCGAAGACCTCCCCCATGCCCAAGCCGCTTGTGGCGATTGCAGCCAAGGCGATGGCGCAGGACAAGCGGGACCGGTATCCGAGCGCGCTCGCGCTCGGGGGCGATGTCGCGCGGTACCTCGACGGCCGCCCCGTGACCGCGTACCCGGAGAACGTTTTCCAGAGAGCGGCACGCCTCTACGACAGGCACAAGGCCGCTTTCTGGCTGATCGCGACTTACCTGGTCGTGAGGGGCTCGATACTTTTTGTCTCGCGCCGCTAAAGGAATCGCGGCGGACGGTTGATGTGTCGATGGGGGCGAGGTCCCCTGGAGAGCAACGTCATGAAGAAGATCGGTTTCGCGATGGTTCTGGGAGCGATTCTCGGTGCCCTCGACGGGTTGACGGCATGGTTCGAGCCCGCCGTCCGGGACAAGGTCGGCACCATCGTCATGCTGTCCTCGTTGAAGAGCGTGATCGCGGGGCTTCTGATCGGCGTGTTCGCCCGCTTCGTGGACAAGCGCCTCGCCATCGCGATTTTCGGCCTGGGGGTCGGGTTGGCCTTGGGCTACCTCGCGGCGATGTCCCCCGACCCGACCACCGGCCAGCACTACTACGCGCAGATCATGATTCCCGGGGCGATCGTCGGCCTCCTGGTCGGCTATGCGACCGCACGTTACAGTGGCAGGGTGGCGTCAACCGCCTAGAGCAAAGGAGGCAAGAATCCATGAGCGCTGTGAAATTCCAACCCGACGGCTACCACACCGTGACCCCCCACCTGGTCGTCCGCGACGCGGCGAAAGCGATCGACTTCTACGCCAAGGCGTTCGGCGCGGAGCAGCGCATGCGCATGCCCGGCCCGAAGGGCGAGGTCATGCACGCCGAGCTGACCGTCGGCGACTCCGTCTTCATGCTCGGTGAGGAAAACCCGCAGATGAGCTCGCTGTCCCCTCAGGCAGTCGGCGGCTCCTCGACCACGTTGATGATCTACGTGAAGGACGTCGACGCCTCGTGCGCGCGTGCCGAGAAAGCGGGCTGCACGGTCCAGATGCCGCCCGCCGACATGTTCTGGGGCGATCGCTACGCGTCGCTCCAGGATCCGTTCGGCCATCGCTGGTCGCTCTCGACGCACAAGGAAGACGTCTCGCCTGAAGAAATGAAAAAGCGGATGGCCAAGATGGGGTAGGAGAGGGGCGGGCGGCTTCGCCCGCCTCACTTCCACCCGGTCACCCGGAACAGATCCCCCAGCACGGCAACGTACGTGCAGAAGTAGGCCGACCCGTCCGGCGTGATCGTGAACCACGCTCTCGGCGCGGCGCCGTGGATGGGTGCGATGTCGTGGACAAGCGTGCGTCTTCCTGAGGTGACGTCGATCCGGAAGACGCGCTGCCCGCCCGATACGAGGATCTGACGAACGAATAGGCTCTTCGAATCGGAGCCCCAGCCCTCGATCTTGTCGGCCGGCTCGGCGCCGAGGATCGGGCGCGTCGTGCTCCCGCCGGCCTCGTAGAGCTTCCCCTCGAACGCCACGAGCCTGCCGTCGGGAGACAACGGGCCTGTGACGCCCTCCGGGGTGATCGGCTGCGGCGCACCGCCCGACAATTCTTGGAGATAGAGCCGCTTGGGGTGACCTGCGGCGAACGCTTCGAAGACGACGCGCGTACCGCCGCCTGCGAACCGACAGAGCTCGTGCGACAGGTCGTCGTGGGTCAGCAATTTCGGTTCCCCGGCGCCGGTTGGAAGCAACACGATCTGGGAGGGCTCGGGATTGAGCCGCAACGACAAGACCCACTTGCCGTCCGGTGAGATGTCGGAGCCGGCGCCGTCTCCAAGCCTTACGGCGGGTCCCCCATCGGTCGGGCGTATGTAAACGGAGTAGTCCACACCGCCTCCGTCCCCTTCCTCGGTGAACACGAGCAGCTTGCCGTCGTCCGAGAGCCTGGGAACGGTGGAGTAGTCGAGCCAGGAGAGGTCGCGATCGGCGGTGTCGCCTCGCGCGCGGCCCACGATCGAGCTCCGCGTGCTCTCCTGCCAGAGCAGAACGCTGCCGTCCAGGCCGACGTCCCCCAGATGCAGGATCCCAGGCACACGCGCGACGAGACGCGGAGCTCCGCCCACGGTCGCCGCGAACAACGCGCGCGCGTTCCCTCGATCGGCTCCCGTGAACCAGATTTCGCGGCCCCCGCCGGCCCACGCAACGCCTTGAACGCTGGAGTAGTCGCCGGGGATGGAGCGCTTCTTCCCTGCGCGGTCGACCACGGCGATCGAGCCGCGATCGTCGCCTTGGATCGGGTGATCGACGAACGCGACCAGGGATGCGTCCGGAGACACCCGCACGTCGCTGACGTATCCGGCGGTTTCGTATACGGTCTTGCCCGCGGGGAACTCGAGGCGATAGCGCCCCTCGACGTAACGAGCGGCGACGAAGCCCGATCCGTCCGGCAGCCAGTCGGCGTCCTGGACGTCCTCGAGAACGGCGCGTGCCGCACCCCCGGTCGCGGAGGCCCGAGCCAACGTCCCGACCGCCGCGTTCCCGCGAATCAAGCGACGATTCAAGATGAGGGCCAGCTCTCCCGTGGACGACACGGAGGCGATGTCGGCGTCGGGGTAGCTCAGGGCGAGCGAGTCGGGGGTTCCTTCGCTCGTGGAATACAAACGCTTCGGCTCGTCCCCCCAAGTCGCGGAGTAGACGACGGTTCTTGCGCCGCTGGCAAAGCGCGCTGTGTGAATCACGCCCTGACGAAACGTCATCCGGCGGAACGTGGGTGACGCGGCGGCGGCCGGGCGCGCGAGCTGCCGGCCAGCAAGATAGGCCGCGCCGGCGATGACGACCGCGACCACGCCGAGCATCCACGGCGCTAGGCGGACGCGTGCCGCGGGGAGTGGGCCCGAGGCGATCGATGCGGCGCTCTCTCCCGAGGCTCCCGACGCCGACAGCGTCTCGATCGCGAGCCCGAGATCGTGCGCCGAGTGAAACCGCTCGGCCGCGTTCTTCTCGATGCACCGGCGCACGATCCGATCGAGCGCCGGCGGGACGCTGCGCCCCGAAGCGCCGATCTCCGGCGGATCTTCCTTGAGGATCGCGTTCATCGTCTCGACGTTCGAATCTCCGCGAAACGCCCGTGCGCCGGAGAGCATCTCGTAGAGCACGACTCCGAAGGAGAAGATGTCGGTCCGATGGTCGACCGCCAGCCCGCGCACCTGCTCCGGCGACATGTAGCCGACGGTCCCCATCACGGTTCCAGGCGATGTGCCCATGTTGCTATGCGTCTGGAGCAGGCTTCCCCCGCTCGCCGGGCCGGCGGTCTTCGCCAAGCCGAAATCGAGGATCTTCGCTCGTCCGTCGTCGGTGATGAAGAGGTTCTCCGGCTTCAGATCGCGATGGATGATCCCCTTTTGATGTGCGGCGGCGATGCCGCGGACGATCTGGGACGCATACTCGAGGGCCTTACGCTGGGGAAGCGCGCCGTGGGCCAGCTTCGAGCGCAGGCTCTCACCCTCGAGCAGCTCGGTGACGGCGTAGGCGCGCTTCGTGGTCTGCGCGTCGAGCGGGACGTCCGCGATTCCGAAATCGTGGATCGCGAGGATGTTCGGGTGCGAGAGCGCGCCGACGGCTTGGGCCTCGCGCTCGAATCGCGCGAGCGCATCGGGATCGACGCCGAGGTGCTCCGGGAGCACCTTGATCGCGACGTCACGGTTCAGCTTCTGGTCGCGGGCGCGGTAGACCTCACCCATCCCGCCGGCGCCGAGATGCCCGACGATCTCGTACGACCCGAGCCGAGTTCCCGGAGCTAGCGACACGGTCTCTCGCTTTCGGGTGCGGACTCGAACATCTAGCGCTTCCCCGCCCTTCGCAGCGCCTCGATCCTCGGGATCCGGCTCTTCGGGCTGTCGAGGCTGAACGAGCGGGCATCTCCGACCTCGTCGCGCACGAACCCCTCGGTCATCTTGACCGCCTTCTCGAGCGCGGCGTCGACCGGGACGAAGCTCTGCCAGACGATCGACGCACGGTCCATGTCGTATTCCCAGAGCCCGACGAGCCTCCCGCGGTCGACGATCGCATGGCTCGGCAGATCCATGAGCGCGCCGCCGGCTCGTCCCTCCGTCCCGATCAAGGTCTTTCGCTTCGCGTCGGCCGCTTCGAGGTGCGAGGCCAGCTCGCGCCGGTGATGAAACAGCCCATCGAGGCTGCTCACGAGCGCGTAGCTCGGCTTCTTCGGAGGCGAGAAGTCGCGAAACGCCTTCGCGTCTTCCGGGAGCGCAATCCGGTCGCCGGAGTCGGCGACCGCCACGAGGCCGAGCGGCTCGAGCGCCTTCTTCGCCGCGGCCGCCCCAAGGCCCGAGAACCAGCGGAACTCATCGACGCTCGCCGGGCCGATCCATCGGAAATACTTTCGGGCCAGCTCGGTCATCGCCTCCTCCGGCGAAAGCTCGAGCTTCTTCAAGGGGTTCGGCGTCCAGCGCGCGTACCGATAGCGCTGCTGATCGAGCCGTCCGTCGACGGGAATGCGCCGGATCTCCCCTTCCGCCTGAAGCGCGCCGAGCGCGAGCGGCAGCGTCGTCGTCAATCCCTTTTTCTTGCCCTCCGCGCCCAGGCTGCGAGCGGTGCTGCCGACGGTCTCGCGGATCTCGTCGGGCAGGAGCGGCGCCTGTCCCACCGCACTCACGACCTTGTCCTTCAGCTTGTCGATCTCCGCGTCCTTCACGCCGAGCTTGCGGGCCACCTTCATCTCCGCTTCGACGCCGAACCCCTGGCCCACGCGCAGCGCCAGCGCGAACTCCGATACGGGCACGACGTAGGTGCAGCCGCGCGCGGCCGGCAGCTCGTGGATCTCGAGCTTGGCGACCGCGCGGTCCGCCGCCTCGCGGCCGATCCCCGCGCGCGAGAAGAGGGTGAGATAGGGCCCGATGCCAGCCACCGAGCGCGCCCACCCGGCTTTCTCCAGCACCTCCGCGGGACGTTTTCCGCTGAGTGACCCGTCCAGCCCCTGCTTGCGCCACCACCAGGCGCGAAGCTTCTCGACGCTCATCGTCCCTCCTCGCAAAGCGATGAGGATACCTTACCCATTGCGGGGGAAACCGGTCTGCCGCGACTCTCGACCGCGGCGTCGATCTATGATGTCGTGGTGCGGCCGGAGACCCACTTCACAAAGTGCGACGGGATAGCGATCGCCTACCAATCGTTCGGCGAAGGTGCGGACCTCGTCATCTGTCCGGGCTGGGTCACCAACGTCGAGTATGGCTGGGAGGTCCCCGAGAGAGCGCGGTTCCACGACGCGATCGCACGCTTCGCGCGCGTGACGATCTTCGACAAGCGCGGCACGGGGCTCTCGGA
>JACXTT010000779.1_pt1 | contig 54468 bp, 48 predicted proteins | sample 9270951 | NCBI WGS metagenome assembly JACXTT01 (sample SAMN15532306, study PRJNA645909) | rock metagenome | isolation source: weathered quartz diorite | place: Puerto Rico | collected 2017-06-21
GACGCCGCTCGCGTCCTCGGGTTCCCCGCGGCGATGGGGGACCGGCTCTGCAAGATGTACCCGCCGGCCGTGCTCGGCCGCGAGTTCTCCATCGAGGACGCCCTCAAGATGTCGCCGGAGCTGAAGGACGCGTTCGAGCGGGAGCCCGAGGCCCGCGAGATCGTGGAGACCGCCCAGGCCCTCGAGGGGCTCCGGCGGGAGGACTCGGTCCACGCGGCGGGCGTCGTGATCGGGGACGCCCCCCTGGTCCGCTACCTGCCGCTCAAGCTCGCGAAGGACTCGCGCGACGACTCACGAAGGATCGTCACCCAGTTCGACATGCACGGCGTCGAGAAGCTAGGCCTGTTGAAGATGGACTTCCTCGGCCTTCGGAACCTCTCCGTCATCGAGGACACGGCGGTGCTCCTTCGCCGGGCCGGTCGGCCGATCGACATCGACGCCGTGCCGCTCGACGACGCCGGGGTGTACGAGATGCTTCGGGCGGGCGACACCACGGGCGTGTTCCAGCTCGAGGGCGCGGGCATGCGCCAGCTCATCCGGCAGCTGGCGCCCGACCGGTTCGAGGACCTGATGGCCCTGAATGCGCTCTACCGGCCCGGGCCTCTCGGCCAGAACATGCACATCGAGTACGCCGAGCGCAAGCACGGCCGCAGGCCGGTCAGCTATCCGCACCCCGACCTCGAGGACATCCTCGCCTCGACCTACGGGATCATCGTGTACCAGGAACAGGTCATGCAGATCGCGGTGCGGATGGCGGGCTACTCGCTCGGCCGCGCCGACCTGCTCCGCAAGGCGATGGGCAAGAAGATCCGCGCCGAGCTGATCCCGCATCGCGAGCAGTTCGTGCAGGGGGCAGTCGACCGCGGGTACGCCGAGCGGCTGGCGAAGGAGATCTTCGAGCTGATCGTCCCGTTCGCCGACTACGGCTTCAACGCGTCGCATGCCTGCGCCTACGCGCAGGTCGGGTATCAGACCGCCTACCTGAAACGCCACCACCCGGTCGAGTACATGGCGGCGCTCCTCACGAGCGTGAAGGACGACAAGGACAACAAGCCCTTCTACCTGAATGCGGCGCGCCTCATGTCGATCCCGGTGCTGCCGCCCGACGTGAACGAGTCGCACGTGGACTTCGCGCCCGCCGAGGGCGGCATCCGGTACGGGCTGTCGGCGGTGCGAAACGTCGGGGTCGGCGCCGTCCAGGAGATCATCCGCGCGCGGACCGAGAAGGGCCGGTTCGAGTCGCTCACGGACTTCTGCCGGAAGGTCGACGCGAGCGTCCTGCACAAGAAGGTGCTCGAGAGCCTGATCCTCTCGGGTGCGTTCGACTCGCTCGGGTACCGGCGCCGGGCGCTGCTCGAGGGCTACGAGAAGGTCACGACGCCCGTGCTCGCCGACCGCCGTGCCGAGGCCGTCGGCCAGGAGTCCTTCTTCGGCGGCGAGCGCGCCGAGCTCCTCGCGATCGACGAGTCGGTGCTCGCGGGCGAGGAGTTCGAACGCGCCGACTTCCTGCGCCAGGAGAAGGAGATGCTCGGGCAGTTCGTCACCGACCACCCGCTCCTCGCGATCAGGGAGCAGCTCGCGGCGATCACCGACCGGGACCTGGCCGACGCCCAGTCGCTCGGGGACGGCGACGTCGTGACCGTCGCCGGCATCGTCGGTGTGATCGGGCGCAAGTACACCAGGCGCGGCGAGCCCTACGCCGTCTTCCGGCTCGAGGACCTGACCGGTGGGGTCGGAGTCGTCGCCTTCCCGTCGGTGTTCGACAAGGCATCGGGGATCGTCGGGCCGGACGAGGTGGTGGTGGTGAAGGGCCGCGCCGACCTTCGCGGGAGGGAGCTGCAGCTCGTGGCGCTCGAGATCGCCCGCCCCGAACTGCGGACGGCCGCGCCTCCGGCCCCGGCGTCGGACCCGCTCATCGTCGACGTCGAGGCCTCGTCCTGCACCTTGGGGCTGATCGCAAGGCTCCGCGACCTCCTGCGGTCACACCCCGGGCCCACCCCGGTCGTGGTGCGTCTCGTGGACGGCCATGCCGTCACCCGCTTGCGACTCGACGCCGAGCGCTCGGTCGACGCCACGCCCGCGCTCCTGGAGGAGCTCCGGTCCCTCCTCGGTCACGAGGCGGTGCGCGTCACGATCGAATCCGCCCCGGCCGGTAGCACGCTCGTGCATGCCCGGTAGCCGGCACCAGGCTTGAACCGGGACCTCCCCGAGTTCACAATCGGGCCGCCAAGGTCCGGAACACATCCGAGAGGGGGGAGCGCATGCAGCAGCCGAAGGCTCGGGTGACCTCGAGCGGGGCCGTCCTGATGGGCGCGGGCGGACTCATCGCGCTGATCGGATCGGTCCTGCCGTGGGCCAAGTTCTCCGTTCGGGCACAGCTCCTCGCCGGAGCCCTCAGCCAGTCGGTCGCCGGTACCTCGACCGGCGAGGGCAAGACGGTGCTCGTGTTGGGCGTCATCGGTATCGCGGCGGCGGTGCTCGTCGTGGCGATGCCCCGGCGTCAGCTCGTGATGGCGATGGGCATCATCGTCATCGTGGCCGCGCTCGTGGTCTCGTTCCTCACGATCCGCGACATCGGCCAGAAGGACCAGCAGATCCACGACGCGCTGGAGAAAGCCGCCGGTCGGACGCTCACGGACGCCCAGGTCCAGGAGTTCCTGAACCGGTTCGGCATCACGATCTCCCTCTCCGCAGGGATCTACCTGGCGATGCTTGGTGGTCTGGTCATGTTGGGCGGCGGGATCGCGACGATCACGACGGCGCCGAAGGAAGAGGGCACCACCCCGGGGTTCGACGCCGGTATGGTGTCCGCGGCGCCGACGTACCCGGCTCCGCCCCCACCGCCGGCAGCGGTCCCTCCGTTGACGCCGCCGGACCCGGGGCCCGAACCCGGGGCCGCTCCGGCCTGAGGTGCCGGGAGGGGGAGTCGAACCCCCATGCCCTCGCGGGCGCCGGATTTTGAGACTCGCCGAGTGAGTTTGCTGCTCTGCGCGCCGTGTGCCGCAGAGCGATGACCAGCGCGTTTGCGCGAGGGGTTCTCCGCTCCGAGCGCTCCCGGCATCGTGTGTCTCGGATTCCGTTAGCAAACGTGTTAGCAAACGGAGCCCCCCGGGCCGGGTCGTGCACCGGGGGCTCCTGGCGGGACTAGAGGGCGAGGAGAGCGCCGATCTGCTCCGCTGCTTGCTCGCTCATGCTCGGGAGGACGTGAGAATAGGTCGAGAGCAAAACCGACACGTCGTGGCCGAGCCGCTGAGCGACGATCGACGGGTGCACGTTGACGCGCAGGGCCAAGGTCGCGCAGGTGTGCCGAAGGTCGTGGAGCCGGATCGGACGGAGGCCAGACCGCGCGACGGCCTGCTCAAACGACCGGGTGAGGCGTTCGGGGTGACTAGGGGACCCATCCTCGCGACAGATCACTAGGCCGCTGTCCTGGTAGCCCGAGCCCCAAGACAATCTCTCCTGGGCCTGCCTCGCCTTCCACGTCCGCAAGGCGGCAACCGTGGCCGAGTCGAGGGCGACCTGGCGCCGGCCTCGCGAGGTCTTCGGCTCGCTCGGGGTCGCAACGTGGTTGACGTTGACGACGGCACGGGTAATCGAGAGGCGGGCTCCGTCGAGGTCCACGTCCGGCCAACGGAGCCCAAGCAACTCGCCCCTCCGCATTCCGGTCGCGAGGAGGAGCCGCCAAGCGATCCCGAATCGATCGTCCTTCGTGGTGTCAAGGAACGTGCGCGCTTCTTCCGCCGTCCAGGCCTTCATTTCACGCTTCGTGCGCTGCCGTGGTGCGGTCGCGAAGTCCGCGACGTTGCGCGCGAGGTGGCCGAGCTTGAGCGCATCGGCGAGGCTCTTTCGAACGAGGGTGTGAACGTAGCGCACGCTTCGAACCGACAGTCCCGAGCCGTCTCGCTTCCCGTGGTCGAGCAAGTTCCCGTAGAGCTGGTTCAAGTCCGCCGCCGTCAGGCGCTGCAGCACGACGCCGCCGAGGGCGGGCCGGATGTAGGCAGCTACGTTCATCGAGTAGGAGGCGAAGGTCGAGGGGCGAAGCGTCGGGCGGATGGCGACGAGCCACTCGCCAAGATAAGAGCCGTAGGTTCGACGGCTCGCCTCGACGTAGGCCCCCCTGTCGACGTTCACGAGCGCCCCTCGAAGAGCTTGCTCCGCTTCCCGCTTTGTCGCGAACCCCGAGGTCCAGGCCTGCCGGCGCCTTCCGTTCTCGCTCCGGGGCAGGTCCACGACGAACGACCAGCGACCCTCGCCACGCTGAACAACTGAGCCTCTCATCGCTTCCCCTTTCCTCTCCGTCGCTTCGCCTCCGACTCGTCCTGCGATTGCCTCCAAAACGCGAGGAGTTGCGGCAGCATGTTGGGTCCGGGCAGGGCGCCCGCTCGGCCTGGCTTCGCCTCAGTGAGGATTCCTCTTGCTCTGGCCGCCCTCACGTCGTCTCGGATCTGCCCCTCGGTCACTCCCGACTTCGCCCACAGTCGCGCCAGGAACGCCCTGGGACTCCGTGGGGCTTCTTGCAAGGCCATCAGGTACGCGAAGGCGACCACTTGGTAATGCCCGTCGGACTTAGCCCACCGCCCCTTCCGCTTCGGGATAGATGGGATGGGCCGCGGCTGGCCGGTCGCCCGCTCGCCGGCTTTGCGGTAGTAGGCAGCAGCCTCTTGCAGAATCGCCCCGAGCTTGATCGAGTGCAGGAGTCGGCTGCTGATTCCGTCTGTTGGAGTGACTCCCTGCTGCGGCTCGATCGTGAGCTGGCGGCAGACCAAGCCCGACTCTGTGATCGATAGATCAAGGGCCAATCGCCACTCGCCCATAGCAACCCAGTAGGTGTCCCTGGTGACGTGGGCTCGCTCCCAAGCCACGAGTTTGCGCACGGCCTCATCGGGCAGCGGCCTCCGCGAAAGATCGACGCCGGTGGCCTTGGCCGCGTCCTCCAGCCAGTCATCGCTCACGACGCGGAGCGTACCAACGGTGGACCATTGCGTCAACAGTAGTTCACGCCCGTGGAAACTGTTGAATCTGCGTGCACGGTTTGTCCACGGTCCGACACCGCGCCAGTCTCGATCCATGAACGGTCAGAGCTATTCGCGAGTGGTAGGGCGGGCTCGGGTGCGCCGGTCGCTCCCGTCGCCGGCGGCGCGGGCCGAGATACGACGGCGCCTTGGCCTCACGCAAGAGGAGGTTGGGGCGTTGCTCGGGACAACCCGAGCGGCCGTATCTCGCTACGAACGAAACGAGAGGCGCCCTCGTCCGGCGATTGCTGAACGCTACGCCGTGTTGCTCGAACGTCTGGCGCAGGAGCCCGCGTGAACCTCGACGACCTGAGGAACCTCACGACGGTCGCCGCGCCCATCGTCGCCGAGGCATTGAACATCAGTTTGTCGAGCTGCTACGAGCTCGCGAGGCGAGGAGAGCTGCCGGTCCGGAGCCTCAGTCTCGGTCGTGCGCGCAGATTCATCGTCCAGGGGCCGGGCGGGCTGCTCGCGGCCCTGGGACTTGACCCAGAAACGGCGGAGGCCGCCCGCTACGACGGCCCCGCTCGAACAGAAAGGCACTTCGACGATGGAGACGATACCCCCCTCCCCCGATACGCCGCAAGAGGACGAGCAGCTTCGTCACTGGGAGTCGCGTCCGGTGCGGAATCCGCTGATCCGCGACATGATGGCTCGATTTCGGGCCGGCGCACAGGTCGATGAGCTGAGGCGTGAACGTCGGCCCCGAGTGGTCTTGGTGGAGTGGCACGGCTCCGCGCGCCTCCTCAATCGCGAGGCGTTCAACGACTGGCTCTATTCCGACGATGCCTGAGCCTCCGTTCGTGGTGGACGAGGACCGCCCGGGGTGGGCCCGGACGCCCGATGGCCGCTGGTGGTCACTGGCGGACGTCGACACGATGAACGTCATCGCCGACGAAGCCGGGAACATCCTGGGCCTCGAACCCGAGCCCATCGCCTCGGATGAGGACGAAGCAGTCCCAGGGGTCCGCGATGGCATCCGGGTCCGACGGTTGCAGGACATCGAGGGGACTGAATGCCGCTTCGCTTGGGAGGGTCGCCTGCCCCTGGGCGCGATCTCCCTCCTGGTCGGCCTTCCGGGATTGGGCAAGTCGACCCTAGCTCTCGAGTTGGCGGCGCGACTCTCTCGGGGTCAGCTCCCCGGGGCATTCCACGGTGAGCCCGTCGACGTTGTCGTTTCCTCGACTGAGGACAGCGTCGGCGGCACGATCCGGCATCGACTCATGGCTGCTGGCGCTGACCTCGCGCGCGTTCATGTCGTTGACGTTTTCCGCGATGGGTTCTCCTCCAACCCCTTCCTCCCCGACGATGCGCCCGATCTCGATCGCGCCCTTGCCGACGCGGGGGCCCGCCTCCTGATCGTCGATCCGCTCGTCGCGCACCTGCCGATGAGCGTCAACTCGTGGCGAGACCAGAGCGTGAGGGTCGCCCTCGCGCCGCTCGCTCGCCTTGCCGACGAGCTCGATCTTGCGGTGCTCTGCGTGATGCACCTAAACAAGGGCCAGAGTACCGACGTTCAGCTCCGTATCTCCGGGTCCCTTGGCATCGTCGCCGCGGCCCGGTCGAGCTTCCTGGTGGCACCGGATCCCGACGATCCGGAGGGGCCGCGTCGGGTCCTTGCGCATCACAAGTGCAACGTGGGGCCACTCGCTGAGGCAGAGCGATTCGCGATCGAGGGTCGGGAGGTCGAAGACGCCGGCAAGGTGCGCGCTACCTCCGGGATCGCATGGCTCGGGCCAGCGACCGTGCGCCTGGACGATCTGCTCTGCCATTCGACCGAGGAAGAGCGGAGCGAGAGGACGGAGGCGCGGAACTGGTTGGGGGCTTTCCTAGCGACCGGGCCCAGGTCCGCGGCCGACGTGTACACCGCGGCGAAGGCCGCGGGTATCTCCCAGGCGACTCTCCGGCGGGCCAAGAGCGACGTGCGGGTGCGGTCCTTCCGCGAGGGGTTCGGCGCCGCTCCCTGGTACTGGACGCTACCCGAAGGTGCTCAAGCCCCCGCCTTAGGTGCTCAATCTCCGAATCTTGAGCACCTTCGGCCACCAACAGGGGAAACGGCGCTGCTCAGCGCCTTAGATGCTCACCTTTCGACATATGAGCGCCTTAGCGGGCCGGATGAGCACCTTCGCGAGGACCCTCTCCCGGATGACGTCCTCGCTCTCGCCCGCGCTGCGGGGTGGCCGAGGGTGCGGCTTGGACGGCTGACCGTTGGGCCCGGGGAGGGCTCCTGGCGCGGATGCCTCACTCGCCACCGATCAGGTCAAGAGTTGGGCGAGCTGTATGAGGCGCTCGGCGCGGTAGCGGCGTCTGTTGCCACCGCGCGCTCAGACGGAAGCCGGAGCCTGGCCCTTGCCCGAGCCGAGGCCGTGACCCTGGCCGCGTTTCCGGAGGCCGTTAACGAGCAAGAGGGCGGGCAACCGGCCTTCTCGGAGGAGTAAGACTAGGCTCCATAGCAGGGACCGATGCTCGTGCCCCGCAAGATCGAGTCTGCCTGGACGGCCAAACCGCCGGCTTCAGCGAGGGCATTCACCGCTTCGGAATAGGCCGTTTGATTGCCGGTCTGCCACGACGTGGCTTCCTTCTCGACCGCTTCCAACGCCTTGCCGATCGACCGCGTGACCTCCCTGTACGCCTCGGCCATAGCAGGCACCGGCCGAATCGCCTGGGCTTGGGCCTGCAAGCCAGAGAGCGTGAATGCCGCGTTGAGGTAGGGGCTGACGTCTGCATGCCCAGCCGTCGGCTTCGATTTGTTGAATCGGTAGTTCGCCACTCGAACGCTCCGCTCGGCCTGCCCAAGGATGGACAGGAGCTGCGTCGCCTGGCTCACGCATTCCGAGACATCGCTTGTAGGTGACGGGCTTGGGAGCGACGGGGGGGCGGATGGCACCGATTGGCGACGGGACTGCGCGACGAGATAGCCGCCGGCCGCGCTGGCGACGGTCAGCAGCAGGGCGAAAGCGGCGACGATCACGCGACTAACTCGCCGGCCGTCGTGCGGCGGCGGAGCCTGGGCGGGCGGATCCCCCGTCGGCGCTGGAGACGGCTCGGCATCGGGAGGCTGATCCACGGCGCCATCCTGATGCGCGCGCGGTGACGTGGTCAAGAAACGATGCGGAGTCAGACTGGCCGGGGATCTAGCTTCGAAAGATAGTTGCGAGGACACCGGCCATTTCACCTGCTTGCCAACGCCCCTTGACCACCTCATGGAAGCAGTCGTTCGTGCGCAGAATGTGTCGGACCCGGGCCTCGCTATGGGCAACGGTCAGGACCGGGAGGCGCATCGCGAGCTCAGCGGCGGACCGGTTGCTCATGGGGCTGCGAGCAAGCGCGTACAGGCACGCCCGTGACAGCACTGCTTGTGAAGAGTTGGTCGAGGCCAGCGCTCCCCAACTGGGAATCATCGGGGCGGCCCGCTCGAAACGGCGCAAGACCTGCTGATACGCGGCGTACATCTCCAGGTATGCCATTCCGATCGACGAAGCCGCCGACTTCAGGCGTTGTCTCGTGCCCTCCGACGAGGCTCTTGCCAGCAGGACTGCCCCGCCGACTGGGAGAAGGGTCCATAGCCCGAGCGCCGAGAAAAGCCGCCTTGCGCCGGCGAATAGCCCGCTGCCGACAAGAAATGCCATTGCAACGCTGGCGTTAAACATCCTGCCTAGTTCGCCCGCATCACCTCCAGCCCTCAGAACCTCAAGCCAGTTCGTGTGCTCGGTCAGGTTCACATCTCGCCCGTAGACAGCCTGAAGCGCCCGACGGTCGTTCGACAAGTAGAAGGCGCCAAGAGCAAGGGCCAGCGTCGCTGACGGCACATCGTCGGAATCCAACTCCTCGAGCTTCGCCAAGCGGGCTGCTTCGTCCGGGCTCAGCAAGGAAGAGAGCCCGGTCGTCGGGACCACCCGGATGACGGGCAGATATCCGAGGGTCCATCGGCGAAGGAACTCTGCCCGGGAGACATTCGTGCCGACGCTCCATTCGCCGCCGTGAGCAAATACTTCGTCGACAACGTGCTGCGCGCAAAACAGCCGGATAAGCCCTTCGCTCGCCGCGGTGATGAGAGTCGTCCGCTGGTTCTTTCGACAGACATAGCGAATGTCATCCCTCAGGCGGTTGGAGTCTGGCACCACGGGCGGTGGTGGAAGGAAGAGGGAGTCCGGGAAAGCGCCGGTGGCAGACGGGAAGGCGAGGACCTCGTTCGAGCTCCGTATGTGGGCATCTCGAAGAGCATCACCGAGTCGCTGCGTGAACTCTTCCCAACTCATCCCGGACGGACCCGGGATCCGTGTCGGTGTCACGGCACCTGGACTCCGCAGTTGAAGCAATGAATCGGCCGTCGGCCGGGGGCCTGAGAGATGTAGAAGGGCAGACCGGGAGGCCAGGGATATCGGCCAAGCTCGACGCCTCGGCACCAGCGTTGCACGTTTCGCACGCTCGTACCCAGCCGGTAGGCGATCCTCTCGTTCGTCCACCCGTGTTGATGCTTCAGGCGATAAGCCTCCGCCGCGACCCAGTTGACGTATGCGACCGGGGATCGAGCCATCGGCCTCAGGATAGCGAGGGGGGGTGACGAATCCGCACCGTCGATCTGTGCTCAGGAAAGCAGTCAGTTGCACCTGTCTCGCACCACTACAAACAGTCGCTGACCAGCGGAAAGCCTGGCCGAGTTGCCGTATTCGTCGCATGGTGCAGTCAGATGCCCGTGGCCTAACCCCCCGGCTTGCGTCAACGCGCGTTTATGCACCCGGGTTCCGCGCTGATCGGCGTGAGGGCCGGAGTCGGGCGCAAGCCGTAGCAGGAGTGCAGCCAGGAACCCCCTTGCCCGGTTAGCAACCTGTTAGCAGGGACGCGGAACATACCCCCTGAACTGCGGTGATGGAGTGGGCATCGGATACGTGATCCGGCGCCTCGCAGGGCTCCGGAGCTGCCGTCGCAGGGAATCGGGGAGGGTCGAGCGGCCAGGATGCCCGTTATTGCCCCTCATTCGCCCCAGGACGCATCGAGAGGGGTCAGTCTGGACCTGGTCCGCTGTGTGATGGCGTCATATGGTAGGTGGAAAGGCGGCAAGGGCGCGCTTGCCGGGTGAACGCTTCGGCGTGGTGCCAACTTAGCGTGGTGAGGGTCCGCTACCCCTTGGGGCCAGTTCCACGGTGAGCATTGACTTCCCTTGAGACGAGGTTCCAGACTCCGCCAACTAGCCGTTCGGCGCCCGCGCGGGGAGGTGGGGGGTTGTGAGACGCCTTGCTCTGGTAGTGGTCTTCGTAGCCCTTTTGTGGATGGTCGGGTCGGCCCTGGCGACTCCACGTGCGCCCATCGTCGTCCAGGCCAAGGCGATCTCTTCGGTGACCGTCGTAAGTGATACTGCCCTACAGGTCACGACTTCAACAGACTGGTCCGACCTCAGCGGTGCAACGGCGAGCGTGAGGATTCCGGGGAACTGGACCACGGGGCTGATCCTCGCGCGGTTCAGCGCCATGGGCGGTGTCACCAACGGAGGATATGGCGAGGTTCAAATCCTGATTGGGGGAGTCGAGGGGAACCCCGCTGGGGGAACCGGGTTTCGCTTCGCGCAGGCGAGCGACGGGGCTGAGATGGAGGCCCACTCCATGGACCGGTCTCTTGCGCTCGGTCCGGGCACCTATGCGGTTCAGGTCCAGTTCGCTCTCGGTCCGTTTACGAACACCGAGCTTGACCTGTCGGACTGGAGCCTGACGGTCGAACTCGCCCGCGCGGCATGAGGGGAGCTTGTTAGCAATCTGTTAGCAAACAGGCTCCCGGAGCGATTATCGAGGGACGGGCCGGTATCGATCGTCGCAGGTGAACCTCGGTGCCGGGAGGGGGAGTCGAACCCCCATGCCCTTGCGGGCGCCGGATTTTGAGTCCGGTGCGTCTGCCGATTCCGCCATCCCGGCTGGCGCCGGCATTGAACCGCCGGCCGCAATCGCAGTATAGGGACGAGGGTGACCACTCCAGTCAAACCCCAATGCCCATTCCGGCGTACAACGGGTAAAGGAGACAGTTGCCAGTTGCGCCCGACGGCCCTCTGCTGGTTTTCCGGACTGATGTGTGGTAAACCTCGCGCGATCCAGGTCGGGGGAGGACCGCTTCGCACGGCGGCCGGGCCGAGGGGCTTGCCCCAAGGGGCGCTGGCAGGGGGTCCCGAGGAAGGAGGGGCAATGACGAAACGCACGTGGTTGGCCGGGGTGGCCCTCGTGGCCGCGGTCGCCCTGGTCGGAGCGGCGTGCTCGAAGAGCTCGAGCGGTGGTGGCAACTCGGCCGCTGCCAAGTGCGCCGCGGACAAGTTCGGCTGCGAGATCTACAAGCCCGGTGAGCCGATCGACATCGGCACGCTGCTGTCGATCACCGGCGGCACGGCCTTCCTCGGCACCGACAGCAACAACGGCGCGCAGCTCGCGATCGACTACCTCGACGGCAAGTTCGACGCGAAGCCGGGGACGCTCCTCGGACACCAGGTCGTGCTGACCAAGGCCGACGACGGCTGCTCGAAGGACGGCGGCCAGTCGGGCGGGACGTTGCTCGCTGCGAACCCGAAGATCCTGGCGGTCATCGGCACGAGCTGTTCGAGCGCGGCCCTGGGCGTGGCGGACAAGATCTTCAGCGACAAGGGGATCCTGCTGATCTCCCCGTCCAACACGAACCCGAACCTGACCTCGCAGGGCACGCACCAGCCGTTCTACCTGCGCACCGCGTACAACGACAAGATCCAGGGCGCCATCGTCGCGGACTTCGCGCTCAACTTCCTGCATGTGACGACCGCGGCGACGATCCATGACGAGAGCCCGTACGCGGACGCCCTGGCGGCCGTGTTCCGTGCCGACTTCCAGAAGGGCGGCGGCACGATCACGCCGAACGGCAACCAGGCGATCCAGTCGAGCGACACGAACTTCAACTCGCTGCTCACGACGATCGCCGGCGACAAGCCGCAGATGCTCTACTACCCGGACTTCGACCCGGCCTGCGCGCTGATCGCCAAGCAGGCGAAGGGCATCAGCGGGCTGTCCAGCACCATCCTGGTCGGCTCCGACGGATGCCTGGAGAAGGCCTACATCGACACCGGCGGCTCCTCGGTGGACGGCACCTACGCGTCAGGCCCGGACCTGTCGGCGTTCCAGCAGCAGGCGTTCTACACGTCGCAGTTCCTGCCGGCGTACGAGTCGCAGTTCGGCGGCAAGCCGGCGGCTGCGTACCACGCGCAGGCCTACGACGCCATGAACGTGCTGTTCGCGGCCATCAAGAAGGTGGCGATCGTCGGCTCCGACGGGACGATCAGCATCCCGCGCACCGCTCTGAAGGACGCCATCTTCGCGACCTCCGGGTTCCAGGGGCTGACGGGGATGATCACCTGCAACCCGCTCGGTGACTGCGCGGGCTCGACCACGGTCGGTGTGTACAAGGCGCCGGCCTTCCCGTGCTGCGCGGACAACGCGACGCCGGTGTTCAGCGAGACGAAGACCCTGCAGGAGGTGGGCGGCTAGCCGCCTGGTCCCGCAGACGTAGACCGACACAGGGGTGAGCGGGCCGAGGCCCGCTCACCCCTGGCGTTTCCAGGGGCGATTCCGTACCCTGGCGGGCACTTACCCGGGGGGAGGGGAGCATGGCCACGACCCACGTCGACGCGAGCCCGCCTTCGCGGCCGGGTGCGCGGCCTGCGTCCAACTTCCCGGTTCGTCGCGCCGTCCAATGGGGACTGGGCGTCGCGATCGTCCTGTTCGTGGCCATCGGTTCCTACCGGACGCTGACGCTCACCGCGGCCCATGGGCGCCTCTCCCCGCAGCAGTGGCGGGACCTCGCGGTCGCGGGGATCGCCCAGGGCGGCGTGATCGCGATGATCGCCCTGGGGTACAGCCTGGTGTACGGGATCCTCCTCATGATCAACTTCGCCCACGGCGAGGTGTTCATGGCGGGGGCCTTCGGCTCCTACTTCGTCGCGCACACGCTCGATCAGAACGGGATGCTGAACCGGGACCCCGTCGTGTCGATCGTGATCCTCCTCGCGGTCGGGGTCGTCGTCTCGAGCTTCGTCGCGGTGCTCCTCGAGCGGGTCGCCTACCGGCCTCTCCGCGGGGCACCGCGGCTCGTGCCGCTCATTACCGCCATCGGCGCGTCGCTCTTCCTGCAGAACACCTTCCGGGGGTTCTTCGGCGAGGCGGCGAAGGGCTATCCGGCGATCAACACGCTGAACGGACACTGGACGATCCTCGGGATCCCGATCCTTCGGACCTTCGCCCTCACGATCATCGTGACCCTCGTGGCCCTCGCGGGGCTGGTGCTCTTCGTCTCGAAGACGAAGACGGGCAAGTCGATGCGCGCGGTCGCGACGGACAAGGAGACGGCGAGCCTGATGGGGATCAACGTCGACCGGGTCATCGTGACCACGTTCGCGATCGGCGGGATGATGGCGGGCCTCGCCGGGGTCCTGTACGCGATGGTCTTCGGGTTCGTGAAGTTCGACATGGGGTTCCTCCCGGGGATCGCGGCCTTCACGGCGGCGGTGCTGGGTGGCATCGGGAGCATCGCCGGGGCCGCGCTCGGCGGCTTCGCGCTCGGCCTGCTCCAATCGGTCGCCCCGTTCCTGCTGCTGGCCGGGTTCCACGTGCCCTCGCCGAACCAGCTGAAGGACGTCGTCTCGTTCAGCATCCTGGTGCTCGTGCTGATCTTCCGCCCGGGCGGCATCCTCGGGACCGGCGAGGCGGAGAAGGTCTGAGTGTCCGTTCGGGACGTCGCGCGCCGGGCCATCCGTGCAGGTCTGATCGCCGGGCTCGTGGTCGTGTACCTGGCGGCCGTCGGCATGATCGAGGAGTTCGACGCGCCGGGAGGCATCCCGAGGATCCTGGTCAATCCGAATGTGACGCTCGGCAAGACGCTGCTCGCCATCCCCGCGTTCCTCGGCGCGATCCTGGCCGTCCGCGCGCGCCTCGTCGGAGGCGAGCGCGTTGCGCCGCCGCGTCGGGCGGCGCTCCTGATCGGCGCCGGGGTGGGGTTCCTCACCGGCGGGCTCGCAATCACCGCTGTGGCGATCACGCTGCCCTTCGATCCGGGGACGGTGCGCGCCATCTTCATCCGCGTCTCGCCGACCCTGATCAACATCCTCACCTTCGGCCAGAGCGTGCCCGTCGCTGCGGTGATCCTCTGCCTCGGGGGCGCGACGCTCGGCCTGGTCGGCGCGGCGTTCTCCCAGCTGCCGAGGAAGATCCGCAGGCCGCTGACGGCCGGGCTCCTCGCGACGTTCTCCATGGCGCTCTTCCAGACGGTGCTGCCCCAGATGCTGGACACGCTGCACATCCCCAGGAGCTGGCTCTACAGCCCGACGACTGGCGGACTCACGATCCCGGGCGCGTTCCTCATCTTCGGCATCGCGGTCGCGGTGACCGTGGCCTGGGACCGGCGGGGCGCCGAGGTGCGATCGCGTGTTCGCGCGATGCCGAAGGAGAGCCGCCGGAGCCTGACCACGATGAGCGTGCTCGTGCTCCTGGCCTTCCTCGGCGCGCTCCCGTACCTCATCGGCTCGAACCTGAGCCAGGTCATGGGCCAGGTCGGCCTGTTCGTGCTGCTCGGTCTCGGGCTGAACATCGTCGTGGGCTACGCGGGGCTCCTCGACCTGGGCTACGTCGCGTTCTTCGCCGTGGGCGCGTACGCCACGGCGCTGTTCACGGGCGCGCACGTCGTGACGTCGCTCGGGGCCTCGGCGAACCCCGCCTTCTCGGTCCACCTCAACTTCTACCTGGCGATCTTCGTCGTGGTCGCCATCGCGGCGGGCGTGGGGCTCCTCATCGGCGCGCCGGTCCTTCGCCTGCGCGGCGACTACCTCGCGATCGTCACGCTGGGCTTCGGCGAGATCGCGCGCGTCCTGGTGCAGTCGGACTGGCTGAAGCCGCTCCTCGGCGGCGCGCAGGGCTTGCGCGACGTCACGAACGCCTCGGTCGCGGGCATTTCGTTCCGGAACCCGCAGCCCTTCTACTACCTGGTGCTCGTGTTCGCGGCGATCGCGTGGTTCGTGTCGTCGCGGCTGGCGGACTCGCGAATCGGCCGCGCGTGGAACGCCATGCGCGAGGACGAGCAGGTCGCCGAAGCGATGGGCGTGAGCACCGTGAAGTACAAGCTGCTCGCGTTCGCCGCGGGCGCCGGCATCGGAAGCCTCTCCGGGGCGCTCTTCGCCGTGAAGATCGGCTCGCTCGCGCCGACGAGCTTCACGATCCTCGTGTCGATCACGGTGCTCGCCCTCATCATCCTGGGCGGCATGGGGAGCGTCCCGGGCGTGGTCGTGGGCTCGCTCGTGCTCCTGGGCGTGCCCGGGTTCCTTACCGAGTTCGCCGACTACCAGCTGCTCCTGTACGGCGCGGTCCTCGTGGCCGTCATGATCCTTCGGCCGCAGGGCCTGATCCCCAATGTCCGTCGCCAGCGCGAGCTGCAGGATGAGGAGCGATCGCAGGACGCGTGGGCGACGGGGGAGCTCCGCGAGTCGGTCCTCGAGGACGAGTTCGGCCCGACGCGGGCGCAGGAGGTCACGTGAGCCACCTGCTCGAGGTCGAGGGCCTCTCCAAGCAGTTCGGCGGGCTCGCAGCGGTGTCGAAGCTCGACCTGCACGTGGACGAGGGCGAGGTGGTGAGCATCATCGGGCCCAACGGCGCCGGCAAGACGACCTGCTTCAACATCGTCACCGGGCTCTACGAGGCGGACTCGGGCGCCGTCACGTTCGACGGCCGGAGCCTGATCGGACTCAAGCCGAATCAGATCACGAAGGCCGGCATCGCCCGCACGTTCCAGACCGTGCATCTCTTCCCGGCGATGAGCGTCCTCGAGAACGTCATGGTGGGTCAGCACTGCCGCACCCGCGCCGGGCTCTTCGGCGCGGTGGTGCGCCCACCCGGCACGCGCAAGGAGGAGGAGCGGATCGAGGAGAAGGCGAAGGAGGTCCTGGCGTTCTTCGGCACGCGCCTCGCCGGCTACCGGCAGGACCAGCCCGCGATGGTGCTCTCCTACGCGAACCGGCGGCGTCTGGAGATCGCTCGCGCCCTCGCGACGGAGCCGAAGCTCCTGCTGCTGGACGAGCCGACGGCCGGCATGAACCCCCGGGAGACCCAGGAGATGACGGGACTGATCGGGGAGCTTCGGCGCGAGTGGCGGCTCACGATCGTGGTGATCGAGCACGACATGCGGGTCGTCAAGGGCGTGTCCGACCGCGTGATCGCGCTCGACTACGGGGCGAAGATCGCGGACGGCACGTATCAGGAGGTCGCGAACAACCCGCACGTGATCGAGGCCTACCTCGGACGCAAGGCGGCGGAGCCGGCATGACCGACGGGGACGGGGCCGAGCGCCGGCCGATCCTCGAGCTGCGGGGCGTGAGCACGCACTACGGCCCGGTCAGCGTCCTTCGCGATGTGAACGTGGAGATCTTCCCCGGGGAGATCGTCTGCCTCCTCGGCGGCAACGCGAGCGGCAAGACCACCACGCTCAAGACGATCCTCGGCTACGTGGTCCCGAGCACCGGCGAGGTCCGGCTGGGCGGGGAGACGGTGAGCGGCCTGCCGACGACCAAGATCGTGGCGCGAGGCCTCTCGATGGTGCCGGAGAACCGGCGCCTGTTCGGAAACATGACGGTTCGGGAGAACCTGGAGCTGGGCGCGTTCCAGCGCAAGGACAAAGCGGGCATCGCCGGCGATATGGAGCGGATCTTCGGGCTCTTCCCCCGGGTCCGGGAGCGCCTTCGGCAGAAAGCCGGCACGCTCTCCGGCGGCGAGCAGCAGATGGTGGCCATGGGGCGAGCGCTCATGGCGAGGCCGAAGGTCCTGCTCATGGACGAACCCTCGATGGGGCTCGCCCCGATCCTGGTCGAGCAGGTCTTCTCGATCATCAGGGACATCAACCAGCAGGGCACGGCGATCTTCGTGGTCGAGCAGAACGCGAACATGGCCCTGTCGATCGCCCATCGGGGCTACGTGCTGCAGACCGGCCAGATCGTGCTCGCGGACTCGGCGCAGGCGCTGCTCGCCAATCCCCAGATGCGAGAGGCGTACCTGGGGGAGCTGTAGCCCGCGTGCACGAGACCGCGGACGTCGTGATCGTCGGCGGTGGGGCCGTGGGCGCGAGCGCCGCTTACCACCTGGCCGATGCGGGAGCTGGCTCGGTGCTGCTGCTCGAACGCGAGGCGTCGCTCGGTACCGGCTCCACCGGACGCTGTGCCGGGGGCTTTCGTCACCAGTTCTCGAGCCGGATCAACATCGAGCTGTCGCTCGCGAGCGTCCCGCTCATCACCGGCTTCACCGAGCAGCACGGCCTGCCGCTGGACGTCGACCAGGACGGCTACCTGTTCCTGGTTCGCACCGAGCCGACATGGCGGAGCTTCCTGGGCGCGCTCGACCTCCAGCGATCGATGGGGGTGTCGGCGGAGGTCCTCACGCCGGAGGAGGCGGCCGGGATCATCCCGGGGATCGCCACCGACGGCATGATCGGGGCGCTCTTCGGCCCGCGCGACGGCATCGCCGACCCCTCCGGCCTGACGAACGGGTATGCGACGCTCGCGCGGCGCGCCGGGGCCGACATCCGCACCGGGATCGAGGTGACCGCGGTACGGACGGGCCACGGCCGCGTCGAGGGGGTCGCGACGAGCGCCGGGGAGATCGACGCCCCGGTCGTGGTGAACGCGGCCGGCCCGTGGGCGGGGGTGATCGCCGCAAGCGCCGGCGTATCGCTTCCGCTCGAACCGATCCCTCGGCACGTGGCCGTCACGGGACCCTTCCCCGGCGCCCCGACGAGGCGAACGCTCGTCATCGACGCCGACACCACCTTCTACTTCCACAAGGAGGGCCCGGGCGTGCTCATGGGCATGGGGGGCGTGGACGAGCGCCCCTCGTTCGACACGCGCGTGGACGACGCCTTCATCGAGGAGCACGTGCTGCCGACCGCGCTTCGCGTCTTCCCCCCGATCGAGCAGGCGGGCATCGCGACCACGTGGGCGGGCCTCTACGAGATGACGCCCGACCGGCACCCCGTGATCGGGCCGGTGCCCGGGGTGGAGGGGTTCCTGCTGGCGAACGGCTTCAGCGGGCACGGCTTCCAGCACGCCCCGATCGTCGGCAAGCTCCTGGCGGAGATCGTGGCCGACGGCAGGGCCCACACGTTGGACATCTCGCCGCTGTCGCTCGAGCGCTTCGCCGCCGGGCAGCCGGTGCCCGAGCGACACGTGATCTAGCTAGCGCTCGACCTCGGCGCCCGCTTCAACCTCGCGTGCCCACACCCGCACGGCGTCGCCGGTTCGGATCGCGGCGTGGGCCGCACGCGGAAGGACCAGGACCGGTGGCGCGGCGCCGTACAGCTCCCCCGCGACGATCGACCCGAGCGCCAGGATGGGGTCGGCTTCCCGAAGGACGATCGCGGCCGGCGCGACGCCAGCCCGCACGCACTCGGCGAGCACGCTGCTGCTCGAGCTGGAACCCCGGCCCGAGGGCAGGACGAGGACGCGGCCAGCGACGTTCGCACCGAGCTGCGGGTGCCGCGCGTCGATGATCCGGCCCGTCAGGGGGTCGACGCCGCCCCAGAACGAGAGCGCCTCGCTCAGCACGAGGGCCTCGCCCCGCCCCTCGCCGGGCGCGAGCGCCCGCCCCTCAACCACCGTCGCCCCACAGGTCGGGGTCGCGCCAGACGCGGCCGATCGCCGCGGACCGAACGCACTCCTCGAGGCTCCCGAAGACGACCGCGACCCCGATGTTCCCCGGCGCGTAGTACGCCCATTTCGCGGAGTTCGTCATGACGACCCGGTCGCGCGCCTCGAGGATCGGCGTCACGTAGGTGCACGTGTCGACGACGAACGTCGCGCCGGCCCGCTCGAGCGACTCGACCCAGCCGCGCGCGGCGGCTTCGGCGAGCGTCGCGCGGTCGGTCGAGACGAAGAGGTCGACCTCCCGGTGCACGGCGACGCCCCGCAGGAGACCGGCGAGCCGTTCCAGCTCGGTGAGCGAGGCGTGCGGCGTCCCCACGCTCACCGCGTCGATCGCGGTCCCCACGGCCGTGGAGAGCTCATCCCGCGCCGCGATCAGCCGGTCGAGCGTGACCTCGACGGTGCGGAGCGGCGGGGCGCCGCCGAACGCCGCCTCGAGGGTCGGCGCCTCGGGCGTGACGCCGACCGCGTGGAACAGCCCGACGGCTCCCGACGAGGCGGCGCCCGCGCCGAGGGCCTTGAGCTGGTCCTCGGTGGCGGACGAGGGCAGGCCCTCGATCACCGGAACGTGCGTCCCGGCCTCTGACCCGACGAGGTGCCCGAGGACCGGGTAGAGCGCGTCCGAGGATCCGAGCCGGTCGGGGATCGGGGCCAGACGGAACAGCACCTGTCCACGCCGGTGCTCGTCCCGGTGCAGGCCTGCGTCGGGCACGCGGCCGGTGATCGCCGCGCAGATGTCGACGAAGTCTCCGTACCTGGCCGTGCGGGCGCCCAGGACCGAGTTCGCGAAGACGATCGCGTTCGACTCCGCCCAGGCGACGTGCTGGCCGAGGCTCGGCCGGCCGGGGAGCTGGTAGGGGGCGCACGTGAACGTCGGGCGGCAGCCCATCCCGACGTAGCGCTCCATGAGCCGGCGCCCGGCTGCCCCGATCGCCGGGTCGCCGCGAAAATGTCTCGGGTGCAGGAGGTCGACCGCGCCCACGTTCAGCGTCGTGGGAACCGCGACCCGGGCCCCGGCCGACGCCAGCCGGTCGGCGAAGTCCAGGCTCACCTGGCCGTGGTACAGGCAGGCGTCGACGTGGGCCGCCTGCACGTCGATGAAGCGCTCGGCCTCGGTCGCCTTGGCCATGGCGACCAGGACGCGCATGGCGAACCGAGGCGCCTCGCCCTCGCCCCCGGCCAGGCGCCGCTCGTCGATCGGATCGAGCACCAGGTCGGCCATGGCGGCGAGCCTACTGGCATTCAGGGCCGCCGCTGGTGGAGAATGAAGCCGTTGATCCCGAGGGGAGGAAGGATGCGTAGACGTTACCTGGGGTTGGCGGCCCTCCTGGCCTTGGCCCTGATCGGCGCCTCGTGCTCGAAGAGCACCACCACGACCACGGGAGGAGGGAGCCCGAGCGGGAGCCCATCGCCGAAGCCGCTCACGGTGATCACCGCGGGCACGCTCACGGTCGGGTCGTGCCTGGACTACAGCCCATTCGAGTACTTCACCGCGGGGAGCACGACGCCCACGGGCTTCGACGTGGAGATCATGGACGCGCTCGCCGCGAAGCTCGGGCTGACGGTGACGTGGAAGAAGGCCAACTTCGACACGATCTTCACGGCGCTCGCGGCCGGACAGTTCGACGCCGTGGCGGCAGCCGCCACGATCAAGCCGGAGCGTCTGCAGGTGGTCGACTTCTCCGATCCCTACTACAACGCCCGCCAGTCGCTGACGGTCAACACCGCGAAGACGCCCAACATCCACACGACCGACGACCTGAAGTCGGGGGACATCGTCGGGGTCCAGAAGGGCACGACGGGCAAGGACTGGGCCGAGGCCAACCTGGCGCCGAAGGGGATCCAGATCAAGACCTACACGAACGCGCCGGATGCCTTCACCGACCTCGAGGCCGGGCAGATCACGGGCGTGATCAACGACGAGCCGTCCTCTGAGTCCGAGGTCAAGAACCGGCCGGGCCTCGCGGTCGTCGAGCCGATCGACACGAACGAGCACTACGGCATCGCCGTGGGGAAGGGTCATCCCGACATCACCGCCGCGCTCAACGCGGCCCTGAAGGCCATCATCGCCGACGGGGAGTACAAGACCATCTTCAACAAGTACTTCCCGGGCGTCCCCGTGCCGCCTGAGTTCGGAGGGTAGCGGCCACCGGCGAGCCATGATGGACACAGCGGCTGGCGCGAGCCCCTCGGTGGAGCATCCACCCGACACGAGGGGCTCGGCGTCGCCACGGTCGAGAGCGATCCTCGCGGCTGGTGCGGCCGCCATCCTGCTCGTGCTCGCGGGGACCGGCGTCGTGCAGCTCGCGCGGGCCGTCCAGAGCCCGGCCCTCACGCCGACGTGCATCGCGCAGGGCCTGACCCACTACCTACCCGCGACCGCGTCGACCGTGGCCAAGGGGATCAAGGGCGCCGAGGGCGTGTGCAATATCGTCGAGGGGCTCCGCTCCGGTGCCGAATCCGCGCTCCTGTACCTGGCGATCGCGCTCGGCCTCCTCGCGATCGCCTCGGGGTTCGCCGTCTACCGGAGGATGGACACGCGCCGGCGACGCGAACAGTGCATCGCCGGCGCGGTCCTCGGCATCCAGGCGGTCGCGGTCTCGGTGTTCGTGCTCTTCTTCCGCTCGAGCGGCACGGTGTTCTCGTTCGTGCGCAATTTCCTGAACTTCGTGGTGCTCAAGGGGTACGGGCACGCGTTCCTCATCGGTGCGAAGAACACCCTGGTCCTCGCGATCGGCGGAGAGATCGGCGGGCTGGTCGTCGGCCTGACGCTCAGCCTGCTGGTCCTGTCTTCCCGCCGGACCGTCCGCGCCCCCGCGCGCGTGTACATCAACTTCTTCCGTGGGACGCCCCTCATCTTCCAGCTGTCCTTCTTCTACTTCCTGTTCGTCCTCGGGTTCGGCCTGCACCAGTCCGCCTACACGGTGGCGCTGATCGTCTTCAGCCTCAACACGGGCGCGTACGCGTCGGAGGTGTTCCGTGCCGGCATTCAGTCGATCGAGCGTGGCCAGATCGAGGCAGCGCGGAGCCTCGGCTTCTCCTACCTCGAGGCCATGCGCTACGCGATCGTCCCGCAGGCGGTCCGCCGGGTGATCCCGCCGCTGTTGAACGAGTTCGTGATCCTGATCAAGGACACCGCGCTCGTGGTCGTGCTGGGGCTGCTCGCGAGCCAGTACGAGCTGTACGTCACGGCGCAGAACGGATACTCGGCCACGTTCAACGCCACCTTCTTCATCGCCACGGCGATCGGGTATCTCGTGATCACCCTTCCCCTGATCGGGGCGGTGAACGCGGTGGAGCGGCGGCTGCGGAGCGGCCTCGTCGGGATCGCGGGGGCGACGTGATGAACGAGGACCGGCCGCTCATCCGGCTCGAGGGGCTGCACAAGTGGTTCGGGAACCTGCACGTCCTGAAGGGGATCGACCTCTCGCTCCGCCAGGGCGAGGTCCAGGTGGTGATCGGGCCGTCGGGCTCCGGCAAGTCGACGCTCCTTCGCTGCGTGAACCTGCTCGAGGTCCCGACGGAGGGCCGCGTGTGGCTGGACGGCCAGGACATCACCGACATCCGGACGAACCTGAACGAGGTCCGCACGCACATCGGCATCGTCTTTCAGGCCTTCAACCTGTTCCCCCACAAGACGGTCTGCCAGAACATCACGCTCGCGCTCGAGAAGGTGCAGGGCGTGCCCTCGGGCGAGGCCCGGGCTCGGGCCCTGGAGCAGCTCGGGCACGTGGGCCTGGCGCACAAGGCGGACAACTACCCGGGCCAGCTCTCCGGCGGACAGCAGCAGAGGGTCGCGATCGCGCGCGCCCTCGCGATGCGCCCGCGGCTGATGCTCTTCGACGAGGTGACCTCGGCGCTCGACCCGGAGCTGGTCGGCGAGGTGCTCGAGGTCATGCGGGGCCTCGCCAAGGAGGGCATGACGATGATGGTGGTGACCCACGAGATGGGGTTCGCGCGTGAGGTGGGGACCCGGCTCATCTTCATGGACGACGGCGTGATCGTCGAGCAGGGCGAGCCCAAGGCGGTGTTCGCGGCCCCGCGGCACGAACGGACCCAGCAGTTCCTGTCGAAGGTGCTCTAGGGCGTCACGATGAAGTCGCCCGTCATGCCCAGGTAGACGTGGTACTTGCAGAACACCATGTAGCTCCCCGGCTTGAGGTAATCGCCCAGGCGCGCCCACGTGAGCTGGGTCCCCGGCTCGATGTCGACGCTGATCGACGTGCCGACGACCGTGAAGTTGTGCAGGTTGTTCCCCTCGTTCTTCACGATGAAGGGCCGGGACTCGGAGATCCGGGTCTCATCCACGGGGTGGATGTCGTGGAAGTGGTTGTCGACGGCCACGACGACGAAGGGCCCGACGCTCGGCTCGGGGGCGAAGATCACCTTGTCGTGGCCGAGGGGGGGCGAGCTGCGGTGGCTGCAGGCCGATGCGAGGACGGCGAGCGCGACGGCAAGGGCGGCGACGAACGGGGGGGGGCGCACGCCAGAGCGGCCTACAGGTATCGGGAGTCGGGCGTGTCCGGCTCCTCGCGGGGCCTGGGCGGACCGCCTCGGCCCTCGCCGAGCGCCCGGGCGGCCTGCAGCTGGATCGCGAGCTGGGTGCCCTGGAACAGGCCCTCCAGCCACCCGAGGATCTCCGCGTGGGCGAGCGCCAGCTCCTCGAGCGTGCCCGATCGGATGTCGGGCGTGAGCTCGTCCAGCTCCTGATAGAGCTCGTCCGGGAGGGCTTCGCGAAGCTCCGCCTGGATGGCGTCGAGCACCCTGCGCAGGTGATCCACCGACCCCGCCTCCGGGCGGATGCGCCGGGCTTCCTCGAGCACCTCGCGCGTCACCCCGGCGACTCGGAGCAGGCGTTGCGGGTCGACCATCCCCGCCGTATGAAGGCTCTGGCCCTCGGGCGGGTCGACGGGCGACGGTGGAGGCCCGGGCCGGGGCATCGTCGGGTCGCTCATCGCGGTGACGAGCTTACCCCGGAACGCATGAGCGGGCCCGAAGGGCCTTTGGAGCCGCTCGCGCCTTCCCCATACGCGAGCGTTATCTACTCGGCCTTTCGGACCCGCTCAAAGGGCGGTCCCAAGCGACCCTCCGAACCGAGAGGGCCGAACCTCTGGCGATCCTCGCGGCGACCGGTGTGGCTTGCGCCCTCCGATTGCCAGCTCGGTCCTCCAGGAGGCCCCGGCGCTCCCTTCGGTCCTGTAGCCCGCTTGGGACCGGTGCGCAAGGTAGCAATCCGGTTGGCCCCTGTCAAACGTCGGAGAGTAATTGCGCCGCAGGAGTTTTCGCCGGTCCTCGCAGGTCGCGGCCGCCTGGGATCGATCGAAAATTCCGCGAGAGTGACAAACAACGCGCGACACGGGTCAGTCGGTCGACGCGGGCCGGATCGCGAGGGTGAGCCGGCTCGCCGCGACCAGACGGTCCTCGTCGTCTCGAACCTCCATCGACCACACGGCGGTGGAGCGCCCGACGTGCAGTGGCACCCCCGTGCCGGTCACGTGGCCCTCACGAACGCCGCGCAGATGGTTGATGTTCAGCTCGATCCCGACGACCTGCTGCTTGGGACCGATGACGAGGGCCGTGCCGAACGACGCGATCGTCTCGCAGAGCGCCGCCGTCGCGCCCCCGTGCAGGAGCCCGTCGGGCTGGACGTTGCCCGCGACCGGCATCCGCGCGACGATTCGATCCGGCTCAGCCTCGACGAACTCGATCCCCAGGCGCTCGATCAGCGTGCCCCGTGAGATCGCCCTGGCCAGGGCCAGGCCGTCGCCTTCGATCGTCATGGGTGTCCGCGATCCCTCACTCGGGCGAGTCGGAGGCCGAGTCTACAATCCGGGATGGTGGCCACCGATCGCGGCACGACGACGGACGCCGAGGCGCCGAAGCGGATCTTCCTGCTGGACGGGCACAGCCTCTCGTACCGGGCCTTCTTCGCGCTCCCGCCGACCCTCGCGACCACGAGCGGCCAGGTCACGAACGCCGTCTACGGGTTCACCTCGATGCTCATCAAGCTCCTCGGCGAGGAGCGCCCGGACTACCTGGCCGTCCACTTCGACAAGGGGCGCCCGACGGTCCGCCTGGAGCAGTACCCCGACTACAAGGCCGGACGGGCGGAGGCGCCGGACGAGTTCAAGCAGCAGCTCGGGCTGATCCACGAGGTCCTGGAGACGCTTGCCGTCCCGATCGTGGAGATCGAGGGCCACGAGGCCGACGACGCCATCGCCACCCTCGCGCTGCGGGCGCTCGAGCAGGGCATCCACGCGGTGATCGTGACCGCCGACCGCGACTTCATCCAACTGGTGCGGCCGGGGATCTCGGTCATGTTCAACCGACGAGGGATCTCCGACATCGCGACCTACGACGTCGCGGCCGTGACCGAACGCTTCGGGCTCCCGCCGGAGCGCTACCTCGACTACGTGGCGCTCAAGGGCGACACGTCCGACAACATCCCGGGCGTGCCGGGGGTGGGGGAGAAGACCGCAGCGCGGCTCGTCCAGGACTTCGGGAGCATCGAGGAGCTGCTCGCGCACACCGACCAGATCAAGGGTCGCCTCCGCCAGGCGATCGAGGGCGCGAACGGGGATCTCGTTCGCAACAAGGACCTCGCGCGGCTGGTGACGGACCTGGACCTCCCCGTCGACGTCGCGGACTGCGTGATCGGCGAATGGGATCCCGAGGCGGTCCGGCGACTGTTCAACGCGCTCGAGTTCCGCTCGCTCTTGGAGCGGCTGGAGGACGTGGAGCGGACCGCGAAGGTCCGGGTCGAACGAGCCTCGCTCGAGGTCCGGACGGGCGACGCCGGCGAGGTGGCATCCCTCATCACCGGCTCCGACCCGCTCGCCGTGGCGCCGCTCCTGGACGGCGGGCTCCGCGGGCTCGCGGTTTCGCCCGGCGGTGGTCAGGCCCTGTTCGCGCCACTCGACCCGGTCCCCGACGCGATCGCCGCGTGGCTCGCGGATGGCTCCAGGCCGAAGTGGGTCCACGACGGCAAGGAGCTCCAGACGGCGCTGCTCTCCGGGGGCAGGGCCCTCGACGGGGTGGCCTTCGACACGACGCTCGCCGGGTATCTCCTGGATCCCGCCGAAGCGGTCTATCCGCTCGCCGCGCTCGCGGAGCGCTACCTCGGTCTGGATCTCGCGCAGGACGAGCCCGAGGACGCCGGCCAGCTCTTCGCCGACCCCGCGCCTCGCGTCGCGACCGAGGCCGCGGCGATCGGGCTCCTCGCGCCGGCGATGGCCGAGCGCGTCGAACGCGCCGGCCTCCACGCCCTGCTGGCCGATGTGGAGCTCCCGCTCTCCGGCGTCCTCGCGCGGATGCAGGCGGCGGGCATCGCCCTCGACGTCCCCTATCTGCAGGAGATGTCCGAGTCGCTCGGAGACCGGATGGCCACCCTCGAGCGAACGATCTACGAGCACGCGGGCGAGCCGTTCAACCTGAACTCGCCGCCGCAGCTTCGGATCGTGCTGTACGAGAAGCTCCGCCTCTCGCCCGGCCGCAAGACCTCGAAGGGCGCGCTCTCGACCGACGCCGACGTGCTGGAGAAGCTCCGCGACCACCACCCGATCGTGGGCGCGATCCTCGACTACCGGGAGCTGGCCAAGCTCAAGTCCACATATCTCGACGCGCTGCCCCCGCTCGTCTCCCCGCGCGACCACCGCATCCACACGACCTACAACCAGGTCGGCGCGGCCACCGGGCGTCTCTCGAGCGTCAACCCGAACCTGCAGAACATCCCCGTCCGCGGCGAGACCGGCCGGCAGATCCGCCGCGCCTTCGTCCCCGGCGACGCCGACCGGTCCCTCCTCGTCGCCGACTACTCGCAGATCGAGCTTCGGGTCCTCGCCCACCTCTCCCAGGACGAGTCGATGGCCGAGGCGTTCGCGGCCGGCAAGGACTTCCACGCGGCGACTGCGGCGAAGGTCTTCGGCGTGCCGCTCGAGCAGGTCGACGGCGCCATGCGCGGGCGTGTGAAGCAGATCAACTACGGCCTGCCGTACGGGATGAACGCGTTCGGCCTGGCGAGCCGCATCGGGATCGCGCCCGACGAGGCCGAGGAGTTCATCGAGTCGTATTTCGCCCAGTTCCCAAGGGTCCGGGAGTTCCTGAACCGCCAGGTCGGGCGTGCCGCCGCCGAGGGCTTCACGGCCACGATCCTCGGCCGCCGCCGCTACCTGCCCGAGCTGCAATCGTCGAACCCGAGGGTCAGGGACATGGGCCGCCGGATGGCGCTGAACGCCCCCATCCAGGGGACCGCCGCCGACATCCTGAAGCTCGCCATGATCAAGGTCGACCGGACCCTCCAAACCTCCGGCCTTGATTGCACCATGGTGCTGACCGTCCACGACGAGCTGGTCTTCGACGTCGCGGACGCCGACCTCGAACGATCCGAGCCGGTCGTCAGGGACGCGATGGAGTCGGCCTACGAGCTGTCGGTCCCACTCCGCGTTGACCTGGGCTCCGGCAAGAACTGGTCCGACGCCGCTCCCGCAGGGCATTGATTGTTTGACGCGCTCCATAAGGTGCCTCTACACTGACCAGCGCCCCGGCGGGGTGCTGTTCGTCCTGCGCAATCCCCATTCGACCAATCCTTCGGTCGGCGGGCGGTGGGATGGACGACCCGACCGGGCGGAAGGAGTTGTCGAGACATCGAGAGCGCACCCGAACAACCGGTGGCCCAGGACGACCTGACGCCCGACGAGCTCATCGCGGCCATCGAGCAAAGCCTCAAGGACTTCAAGGACGGCGACCTGGTCGAGGGCACCGTCGTCAAGGTCGACCGGGACGAGGTGCTCCTCGACATCGGCTACAAGTCCGAGGGCGTCATCCCCTCCAAGGAACTGTCGATCCGCCAGGACGTCGACCCGTCCGAGGTGGTGACCGTCGGCGACCACATCGAGGCCCTGGTCCTGCAGAAGGAGGACAAGGAGGGCCGGCTGATCCTCTCGAAGAAGCGCGCGCAGTACGAGCGCGCGTGGAGCCGCATCGAGAAGATCATGCGCGACGGCGGCACGATCAAAGGTCCCGTCATCGAGGTCGTGAAGGGCGGGCTGATCCTGGACATCGGGCTTCGCGGGTTCCTGCCGGCGTCCTTGGTCGAATTGCGCCGCGTGCGCGACCTGCATCCGTTCGTCGGGCAGGAGCTCGAGTGCAAGATCATCGAGCTCGACCGCAACCGGAACAACGTGGTGCTGTCCCGCCGCGCGTTCCTCGAGGAGTCGCAGAGCGAGGGGCGCAAGAAGTTCCTCGAGAGCCTCCGCAAGAGCGAGCGGCGCCGCGGCGTCGTGTCCTCGATCGTGAACTTCGGCGCGTTCGTCGACATCGGCGGCGGTGTCGACGGGCTGGTGCATGTGTCCGAGCTCTCCTGGAGGCACGTCGACCACCCGAGCGAGGTCGTCGCGGTCGGGCAGGAGGTGGACGTCGAGGTCCTGGACGTCGATCTCGAGCGCGAGCGGGTGTCCCTGTCGTTGAAGGCCACGCAGGAGGACCCGTGGCGCGAGTTCGAGCGCAAGCACGGCACCGGCGAGGTGATCACCGGGACGGTGACGAAGCTCGTCCCGTTCGGCGCGTTCGTCCGAGTCGGCGAGGGGATCGAGGGCCTGGTGCACATCTCGGAGCTCTCCGAGCAGCACGTCGAGTCGCCGGAGCAAGTCGTGTCCGTCGATGAGCAGGTCCGCGTGAAGGTGGTCGACGTGGACACCCAGCGCCGGCGGATCAGCCTGTCGATGCGCCGAGCCGGCGAGCCCGTCGAGACGCCCGAGCCCGAGATCCAGGCCGAGGCGGAGCCCGGGCCCGAGATCGCGCGGGACGACGCGGCTGAGGCGGAGCTCGAGGACGAGGTGTTCTCGGGGAGCCTGGCCGGCGTCGAGGCCGACACCGACGGGAAGCCCGTGCCGGAGCGGTCGGCCGGACTGCCGGCGGAAGGCGAGCCCGCCGCCGAGCCGGAGGGGGACGTGTCGCTCGAGTCGATCGTCGAAGAGCTCAAGCGACGCGAAGGTCGTTCCTGAGCCTCGAACCACCTCGATGCTGCTCGTCGGGCTCACGGGCGGGATCGGATCCGGCAAGTCCACCGTCGCGTCGATGCTCGCCCGCCGCGGCGCCGTGGTGATCGACGCCGACGACCTGGCGCGCCGCGCCACGCTCCCGGGGACCGCGGCCCACGCGCGCGTCGCGGAGCGATTCGGCTCGGAGGTGCTCACGGCGAGTGGAGCCATCGACCGCGGCCGGCTCGCGCAGCGCGTCTTCGCGGACGAACGCGAGAGACGGGACCTGGAGGCGATCGTGCACCCGGAGGTGGCCCGGCTCCTCGCGGAGGCGCTGGAGGAGCACCGGGGGACCGACCACATCGTGGTGTACGACGTGCCGCTCCTCTTCGAAGCGGGCCTGCAGTCGATGTTCGACGTGATCGTCGTGGTCTCGGCCCCGGAGGAGGCGAGGATCGAACGGCTGGGCGCCCAGCGCGGGATGGACGCCGGGGAGGTCCGTGCCCGGATCGCCGCGCAGAGCCCCGACGCGAAGCGCGAGCGCGCCGCCGACGTCGTGATCCGCAACAGCGGATCGATGCAGGAGCTGCAGTCCGAGGCCGACGCTGCCTGGGAGCTGCTCACCCGGCGCGCGAGGCTATGATCGGCGCGTGAGCTACCGCGCGGTGTTCTTCGACGCGGGGGAGACGCTCGTGCACCCACACCCTTCGTTCCTGGAGCTGTTCCAGTCGATCCTCGAGCGCGAGGGACATCCGGTGGAGCTGGACACGCTCATCGGAGGGATCTCGGTCGTGTCGGACCGGTTCGCCATGATGGCGAGGAGCGGGCAGATCTGGTCGAACTCGGCGGAGAAGTCGCGCGCGTTCTGGCTGGGCGTGTACGGCGACCTGCTCGAGCGGGTGGGGGTGCGGGACACGGACGGGCTGGCGGACGTCCTGTACCGGGCCTTCACCGACCTCGACAACTACCGGCTGTTCCCGGACGTGCAGCCGGCGCTTGATCGCCTGCGCTCGGCCGGCCTTCGGCTGGGCCTCGTGTCGAACTTCGAGGAGTGGCTCGAGCTGCTGCTGGAGCGCCTGGGGGTGACGGCGTACTTCGAGACCCGCGTGATCTCGGGCGTCGAGGGGATCGAGAAGCCGGACGAGCGGATCTTTCGGCTGGCGGTCGAGCGAACCGGCCTGGGGGCGGACGAGTCGGTGTACGTCGGCGACAACCCGGTCTTCGACACGCAGCCCGCCGAGGCGATCGGCATGCGGGGGGTCCTGCTCGACCGGCGGGGCCGCTACCCCGACCATGCCGGCGTGAGGATCACCACGCTCGACGAGCTGCCGGCGGCGATCGGGTTGGAGAGCTGAGCCGTGGCGATGGAGGAGCGGCGGTTCACCCCGGCGGAGGCCGAGGCGCTGCTCCCCGAGGTGACGCGCGCGCTCCTCGCCATCCGGGAGGCGCGGCAGGTGGTCCTCGCCGGAGGCGAGCGCCTGCGGCGTCGCGCCGAGCTGAACGGCGGTGGAGCCGAACAGACGCGGTACGGTGAGGCCCTCCAGGTCCTTCGCCGGGAGGTGGAGGGCCTCACGGAGATGGGCATCATCCTTCGCGACCCCGAGAAGGGGCTCGTGGACTTCCCGACGCTGATCGACGGCGCCGACGCGTTCCTCTGCTGGCAGCTGGGCGAGGAACGTGTGGCGTTCTGGCACGGGCCGGAGTCGGGGTTCGCCGGGCGCCGGGCGCTCCAGGCGTGAGTGCGTACACTCGGGCCCCATGAGCGCGCCGGCCATCGAGATCTCGGGATTGCGCAAGTCCTACGGCGACGTCGAAGCCGTGCGCGGCATCGATCTCTCGGTGGCGGAGGGCGAGATCTTCGCGCTCCTCGGGCCGAACGGCGCAGGGAAGACGACCACGGTCGAGATCCTCGAGGGGTTCCGCGCGCGGACGGCTGGCGAGGTCCGCGTCCTGGGGATCGATCCGGCGCGGCGCGATCGTCGGATGAAGTCGCGGATCGGCATCGTCCTACAGTCGACGGGCATCGACCCCTACCTCACCGTCGCCGAGACCATCGATCTCTACCGCGCGTACTACCCGAGCCCGCGGCCGGTCGACGAGATCATCGAGCTGGTCGGCCTGGTCGAGAAGCGCGACACACGCGTGTCGAAGCTCTCCGGCGGCCAGCAGCGCCGGCTGGACGTCGCGATCGCGCTCGCCGGTGACCCGGCCCTCCTCTTCCTGGACGAGCCGACCACCGGGTTCGATCCCTCCGCGCGGCGCAACGCGTGGGAGGTGGTCAGGAACCTGGAGTCGCTCGGCAAGACCATCTTCCTCACCACGCACTACATGGACGAGGCGCAGTACCTGGCGAAGCAGGTGGCGGTCATCGCCTCCGGCGAGATCGTCGCCCGCGGCACGCCGGATTCGCTCGGCGGGCGCGACACCGCGGCCACGCTCATCCGGTTCGTCCTCCCGCCCGCGACGAAGGAGCTGCCGGCGGCCCTCATCGGCATGGCCACCGTGACGGATGGGATCGCGCAGGTTCGCACCGAGGACCCGACGCGAGCGCTCCATGAGCTGACCGGGTGGGCACTCGACCACGGCGTCTCGCTGGAAGGCTTGGTCGTCACTCGGCCGAGCCTGGAGGACGTCTACCTCGAACTCACGAAGGGCGAGCAGAGCGTGGAGGTGGGCTGATGGGCGAGTTCGCGCTCGCCGTTCGGCAGGTTCGCTACACGAACAAGTCGTTCTGGCGGAACCCCGCCTCCGCCTTCTTCACGTTCGCCTTTCCGCTCATGTTCCTGGTGATCTTCACGGCGCTCTTCGGCAACAGCACCATCGACGTCTTCGGGCAGAAGATCAACACGTCGACGTTCTACGTGTCGGCGATCGCGGCTTTTTCCATCATCACCGCGACCTACACGAACCTCGCGATCGGCGTGTCCTTCACGCGCGACCAGGGCGTGCTCAAGCGTGTGCGCGGGACGCCGCTTCCCGCGTGGGCGTACCTCTTCGGGCGGATCGTGCACGCGATCATGGTGGCGTTCCTCCTGGTGATCATCGTGGCGGCGTTCGGCGCCGCCTTCTATCACGCGAGGATCCCGACGCGGACCCTCCCCGCCTACCTCATCACGATCGTCATCGGCTCGGCGAGCTTCGCGGCGCTCGGGCTCGCCGTGACGGCCGTGATCCCGAACGCCGACGCGGCGCCTCCCGTCGTCAACGCCTCGATCCTGCCGCTCCTGTTCCTCTCCGACATCTTCATCCCGATCCAGAACCCGCACGCGTGGTACGTGACGCTCGCGAAGATCTTCCCCGTGTATCACTTCTCCCAGGCGATGAAGGCGGCCTACTTCTCGCCGGTCGGGAACGGCCTGCGGGGGAACGATCTGCTGGTCATCGGGATCTGGGGCGTCGCGGGCGCCGTGCTGGCCGCCCGGTTCTTCTCCTGGGAGCCCCGCCGCTAGGCCCGTGATAGGCTCGCCTCCTCGGCATCGGGGGGGGAGGTTCGCGTGCGCAGGGTCTTCGGTCTCGTGACGGCGATCGTCTTCGCGCTGTCGGCGTGCTCCAAGAGCACGACCACGAGTTCCGGTGCCGGTTCGCCGTCGGCATCGCCCTCCGCTTCGTGCGCCGTCGCGAGCCTGCACCTGCTCACGCCTGGCACGCTCACGATCGGGACCGACAACCCCGTCTTCAACCCGTGGTTCGCGGGCGACACGAGCCCGCCAGGGTCTCAGTGGAAGGCGGATCCCAACAACGGGACCGGCGACCCGAACACGAACCAGGGGTACGAGGACCAGGTCGCCTACGACATCGCCCAGCAGCTGGGGTTCGCCAACTCGCAGGTGAAGTGGGTCGCCGTGCCCTTCAACAACTCCTACAAGCCGGGACCGAAGCCGTTCGACTTCTACATCGGCCAGGTCTCGTACTCGGCGGCACGCGCCCAGGCGGTCGACTTCAGCGACGGGTACTACAACGTGCAGCAGGCGCTGGTCGCCAACAAGGGCAACGCGATCTCGCACGCCACCACCTTCGCCGACCTGAAGGGGGCCAAGCTCGGCGTGCAGATCGGGACGACGAGCTACACCTACATCACCAACAACATCCAGCCGACGCAGCAGCCGGCGGTGTTCGACAACTCCAACGATGTCATCCAGGCGCTCAACAACAAGCAGATCGAGGGGTACCTGGTCGACGCCCCCGACGCGTACGTGAACGTCCTGATCGGCGAGGCGAAGAACGGGGTCGTCGTGGGCCAGTTCCCGACGATCGGCGACCAGGAGCACTTCGGCTTGGTCTTCGAGAAGGGCAACCCGCTGGTGAGCTGCGTGAACCAGGCGGTGGGGACCCTGCGGTCGAGCGGAACCCTGGACTCGCTGCAGACCCAGTGGCTGAAGGACATCACCTTCCCGGTCATCTCTCCGTAGGCACCGCCCGGGCGGCGGCGTGAGCGTCGAGGGGGATCGCCGGTCGCGCATCCTGGGCGGGGGCGCTCGCCGCGAGGGCGGGCGAAGCGTCGCGATCGCCCTGGTCAGCACCCTGGTCTTCTTCACGGTCCTGGTGGTCGCGGTGGTGAAGTCCCCCGGGTGGCCCGCGGTTCGCCAGTCGTTCTTCAACGGCCAGCGGTTCAAGGAAGCCTTCCCCGGGATCCTGCGCGCGTTCAAGCTGAACGTGGAGCTCTTCCTGGTCGCCGAGGTGTTCATCCTGGTGCTCGCGCTCTTCATCGCGGTGCTCCGGAGCCTGTCCGGTCCCGTGTTCTTCCCCATCCGGGCGCTCGCGATCGCCTACACCGACCTCTTCCGTGGGATCCCGACGATCCTCGTGATCTACATCTTCGGGTTCGGCGCACCGCCGCTCGGGAGCGGGGTGCCGAAGTCGCCGTTCTTCTGGGCGGTCGTGTCGCTCGTGCTCGTGTACAGCGCCTACGTCGCCGAGGTCTACCGGGCCGGGATCGAATCGGTCCATGAAAGCCAGGTCGCCGCGGCGCGATCGCTCGGGCTCTCGCGGTGGCAGTCGATGCGGTTCGTCGTGCTGCCGCAGGCGATCCGCCGGGTGATCCCGCCGCTCCTGAACGATTTCGTCGGACTGCAGAAGGACACGGCCCTCGTCGCGTCGATCGGCGTCGTCGAGGCGTTCCGGCAGGCCCAGATCGACAGCGCGTCGACGTTCAACTTCACGCCGTACCTCGCGACCGCGCTCCTGTTCGTGGTCATCACGATCCCGCTCGCGCGCTTCACCGATTGGCTCGTCGCGCGGGGACGGCGCCGGCGACAGGCGGGTGCGCGGTGAGGGAAGAGCACGCGCTCCTCCTCGAGGGCGTGCACAAGTCCTTCGGCCGGCTGGAGGTGCTCCGTGGGATCGATCTCGCGGTCGCGCCCCACGAGGTGATCTGCCTGATCGGCGCGTCGGGGTCGGGGAAGTCGACGCTCCTCAGGTGCGTGAACCTGCTCGAGCCGATCGACGCCGGGCGCATCGTGGTGGACGGCGAGGACATCACCGCGCGCGGCGTCGACCGCAATCGCGTGCGCCGTCACATCGGGATCGTCTTTCAGGCGTTCAACCTCTTCCCACACATGACGGTGCTCGAGAACGTGACGCTCGCGCCGCGCGAGGTCCTGCGCCTGCCACGGCCGCGGGCCGATGCCGGGGCGAAGGACCTGCTCGCCCGGTTCGGCCTGCTCGAGAAGCGTGCCGAATACCCCGACCGGCTCTCCGGTGGGCAGCAGCAGCGGGTCGCGATCGTGCGGGCGCTCGCCATGAGCCCCGACATCATGCTGCTGGACGAGGTGACGAGCGCGCTCGATCCGGAGCTCGTGGCCGAGGTGCTGCAGGTCATCCGCGGACTCGCCCAGGTCGGGATGACCATGGTGATCGCGACGCACGAGATGGGCTTCGCTCGCGACATCGCCGACCGGATATGCTTCCTCGACGCCGGCGTGATCCTGGAGCAGGGGCCGCCCGGGCAGATGTTCTCCGACCCGCAGCACTCCCGGACGAGGGCCTTCCTGCAGAGCATCATCGAGGCCGGTCGGATGTAGAGGAGGGGGGCCCCCGCATGGGCACGATCGCCGAAGCACTCACCTCAGCCCGCGCTCGTTCGAACGCCCGCCTCGCGTGGGCCGGAACGCTCGCCCTGGCCGGGAGCCTGCTCGTCGCCGGGCTGGCCCAGATCTCGATCCATCTGGCGTTCACCCCGGTGCCGATCACCGGCCAGACGCTCGGGGTGCTGCTGGTCGGCGCGTCCCTCGGGCCGATGCTGGGCGGCATCTCGATGCTCCTGTACCTCGCCGAAGGAGCGATCGGCCTGCCGTTCTTCGCGGGCGGCCACCACGGGGCGTCGTTCCTCCGCTTGGGCGCGGCGACCGGCGGATACCTGTGGGGGTTCGTGCTCGCGGCCGCGCTCGTCGGGTGGCTCGCGCGCCGGGGCTGGGATCGTTCGATCCGAAGCGCGATCGGGGCGATGTTCCTCGGCGAGGTCGTGATCTACGCGGCCGGCGTGCCATGGCTCGTCTCGGCGATCCACGTGCCGCTCGAGAAGGGCCTCGAGTTCGGGCTGTACCCCTTCGTGATCGGAGACACGCTGAAGCTGCTCGCCGCGGCGGGGTTGCTGCCCGTGGCGTGGCGGCTCGTCGGCCGGGACCGGGGTGTCGGCGACCGGGCCTAGAATCGGGTGCACGTGGCCGACTACCCCCCGTTCGAGGTCGTCTCGGAGTTCCAGCCGGCCGGCGATCAGCCGCAGGCGATCGACCGGCTGACCGAGGGCGTCCTGGAAGGGGACCGCTACCAGACGCTGCTCGGCGTCACCGGCACCGGCAAGACGTTCACGATCGCCGGGGTGATCGAGCGGGTGCAGAAGCCGACGCTCGTGATCGCGCCCAACAAGTCGCTCGCCGCGCAGCTCGCGAACGAGTTCCGCGAGTTCTTCCCGAAGAACGCCGTCGAGTACTTCGTCTCCTACTACGACTACTACCAGCCCGAGGCCTACGTTCCGCAGACCGACACGTACATCGAGAAGGACAGCTCCATCAACGACGAGATCGAGCGCCTTCGCCACTCGGCCACGTCGGCGCTGCTCGCACGCCGCGACGTGATCATCGTGGCGTCGGTGTCCTGCATCTACGGCCTGGGCTCGCCCGAGGAGTACGCGGGGCAGATTCTGCGAGTGCACGTGGGCGTCCCGACCGACCGCGACTGGGCCGTGCAGCGCCTGGTCGACATCCAGTACCAGCGGAACCGGACGAACCTCGCCCGCGGCAACTTCCGCGCGCAGGGCGACACGATCGAGGTCCACCCCGCCTACGAGGAGAAGATCGTCCGGATCGAGTTCTGGGGCGACTCGGTCGAGCGCATCATGGTGCTGGACGACGTCACCGGTGAGATCGTCGCCGAGCTCCCCGAGATCACGATCTACCCGGCCAGCCACTACGTCACCCCGCAGGAGCAGCTCAAGCGCGCCGTCGTCTCGATCGAGGCCGAGCTCACCGATCAGCTCGCGAAGCTCGAGTCGGAGCACAAGCTCCTCGAAGCGCAGCGCCTGCGGATGCGCACGAACTACGACCTGGAGATGCTCCGCGAGGTCGGGTTCTGCTCGGGCATCGAGAACTACTCGCGCCATCTGGACGGGCGCGCGCCGGGGACGGCGCCGTACACGCTCCTCGATTACTTCCCGAGCGACTGGCTCTGCGTGATCGACGAATCCCACGTGACGGTGCCGCAGCTGCACGGGATGTACGAGGGCGACACCTCCCGCAAGCGCACGCTCGTCGACTTCGGGTTCCGGCTCCCCTCGGCGCTCGACAACCGCCCGCTCCGCTTCGACGAGTTCACCGATCGCGTGCAGCAGGTGGTCCTCATGTCGGCCACGCCCGGGCCGTACGAGCTCCGTACGAGCAGCCGTGTCGTCGAGCAGATCGTTCGGCCGACCGGCCTGATCGACCCCGAGGTCGAGGTGCGCCCCACGCGTGGGCAGGTCGACGACCTCATCGAGGAGATCCGCAGGCGCGCCGAGCGGAGCGAGCGGGTGCTCGTCACGACCCTTACCAAGAAGATGGCGGAGGACCTCACCGACTACCTCATCGAGATGGGCCTGCGGGTTCGCTACCTGCACTCGGAGGTCGATACGATCCAGCGCATCGAGATCATCCGTGACCTTCGGCTGGGCGAGTTCGACGTCCTGGTCGGCATCAACCTCCTCCGCGAGGGCCTGGACCTGCCCGAGGTCTCGCTCGTCGCGATCCTGGACGCCGACAAGGAGGGGTTCCTACGGAGCGAGACCTCGCTCATCCAGACGATCGGCCGCGCCGCGCGCAACGTCGAGGGCACCGTGCTCATGTACGCCGACACCGTCACCGACTCCATGAAGACCGCCATCTCGGAGACCACGCGGCGGCGCAAGATCCAGATGGAGTACAACGAGGCAAACGGGATCGACCCGCAGTCGATCCGCAAGAAGGTCTCCGACATCCTCCTGCAGCTCCAGGGCGACCCTCGCCGGACCGCGCCGACCCCCGGCCGCGGTCGGCGCCGCCGCGAGCCGCGGATGGGTCCGGAGCTGCCGCGTGAGGAGCTCGAGCGGCTGATCCGCACGCTGGAGGAGGAGATGCACGAGGCGGCGAAGGACCTGCGGTTCGAATACGCGGCCCGCCTGCGCGACGAGGTGCAGGACCTCCGTCGCGAGCTGACGGCGCTCCGAGAGGCGGGGGTCGGATAGCCACCACGGTCGTCCGCGCGCCCGCCGGCTGGCTCGGCCCGGGCCGGCTGGTCGAGGACGTCGTGGTGGCGGTCGAGGGCGGGCGCGTCGCGTTCGCCAGCACCTGGCGCGAATGGGCGAACGATCCCCGGGCCGGCAACGAGACCTACGTCGACGGCTTCCTCATGCCGGGGGTCGTCGACCGCCACGTGCACATCGGCCTTGCCGATCCCGTTTCGGTCGTGACCGGGGGAACCACCGCCGTTCGCGACCTCGCCTGGCCGCCGGAGGTCATCCTGCCGCTCGTCACGGCGTCGGAGAGCCCGACCTTCAACGGGCCGCTCGTGCGCGCGGCCGGCGCCATGATCACCGCCCCCGGAGGCTATCCGACGAGGTCCTCATGGGCACCTCCCGGCACCGGCGTCGAGGTGCGCGGCCCCGACGAGGCGGCCGCCGTCGCGCGCAAGCAGCTCGACCAGGGGGCGGCGGTCCTCAAGGTGTCGCTGAACGCCGACGCCGGCCCCACGCTCACCGACGAGGAGCTGGTCGCCGTCTGCGACATCGCGCACGAACAAGGAACGATCGTCACGTCGCACGCGCAGGGAGCCGGGCAAGCGGCGCGAGCGCTCGGCGCCGGCGTGGACGAGTTCGCGCACTGCCCGTGGTCGGAACGCCTCCCCGACGACCTCATCCGGTCGATCGCCCGGCGCATGCGCATCGTCTCGACGCTCGACATCCACTCCTATGGGCGCGACACGAAAGAGCTCCGGACCGCGACCGACAACCTGGCGCGGTTCCTGGCGGCCGGGGGGACGGTCGCCTACGGGACCGACATGGGGAACGGCCCGATCACGGAGGGCATCCACGCGCCCGAGGCGTGGCACCTGCTGGGCGCGGGCCTCACCCACGAGCGCATCCTGGAGGCGATGACCTATCGACCGCTCGCCGTCGACGAACCGGCCGACCTGATCGCCCTCGGTAGCAATCCCCTCGAAGGCCTGAACGCGTTCAACGACGTGCGGCTGGTCATCCACGGCGGCCGCCGGTTCCGCTAGGTTTCCTTATCCCGTGCCGCAGTACCGAGCGACTACCGGCTGCGGGAATTGTTGGCCAGAGTCATACGCCCAGACGAACCATGCGATCCCTCCAGGGATCGCGGCAACATCGGATCCGGCTCCAGGCTGGAATGCGCGCGGGAGCGGTGGAACGGTCTCCCACACGCGGCCGTCGTAGTGGAGAAGCGTTTCCGGAGGAGTGACCTCCTCGGAGTAGTCGGGGCCCCAATGAATCCAGATGTCGTTCGACCCACTGATAGCGATATCGCCAAGGAAGCCGCCCCGACGTGACCCCGGAATGGGAACGACGCTCCAACGTAGTCCGTCCCAATGCTCCAGCAGCGCAAATGTCGGTCCATAGCCATTGACATCCTTGTACGTGCCTCCCACAGCCCAAACATCGTTGGGTGCGGCGGCCGCGACTCCAAAGAGACGGGGGGCCCGAACCTGCGGACTCGGGACGACTGTCCACGACACGCCGTCCCAGTGGATGATCAGAGAGTGATCCCACTCCCGCCCGACTGCCCAGACGTCGTTTGGGGAGATCGCCACGACATCGTCCAGGGTGCTGTAGCGGGGGTCCACGTGCGGGGAGGGCACGATGCTCCAGCTCGACCCGTCCCAGTGTTCGATCACGGGTTCGATGATCCCGCCGGGGCCTCCGGACCCGACGGCCCAAGCATCATTGGCGCGGTCGGCTGAAACCGCGGACAAGGTTCCGTCGAGCAGGTTGACTGCGGGACTGGGCACAACACTGATTGCGTGACCGTCCCAGTGCTCGATGACTGGTCCGGAGCCGATCATCCACACATCGTCAGGCGACGTTGCGCTCACGTCGAGCAGGGCGGTCCCGCCTCGCGGCGGATTGCTCAGTCGGACGCTGTCATTAATCGCCGGCACCTGCGACCACGCATGGCCGTTCCAGTGGAGTACCCAGGGCGTGACGAACACCGGCGGTGCAGGTCCGATGGCACCGGGTGGTCGCGGGCTCAGCCACGGTGCCGGAACCTGACCGTAGGACCCCACCGCCCAGATGTCGGACGCGGACAGCGTGTCGATGCCGGTGATCCGGTTGAAGTAGTTTCCGGGGGCTTTGATGGTGAACGTTTGCCATCCGCCTTGGCAGGACCCCGCGGTGGACACCGTCCGGCGCGTTGCCATAAGGATGGTCCACGTGCCTGCGGAGATTCCGAGAGCCCCGACTGCCATGGCAACGACGAGCGCGGTGATCCGTATCCGGCGTTGCCGCCGACGAGCCAGTCGAATCGTCCTGTCGAGGGCGTCCTCGTCCTCGGACACATCGCCAACGGCTTCGCGGAGCAGTGAGCGAACGTCACTCATCGATTCCTCCGATCCTGGTGCGAAGCGCTTCCCGCGCTCTGCGGGATCGCGCCCGGACTGACTCCGCCGAGATGCCGAGTACCTTGCCCGCCTCCTCGGAGTCGAGGTCGAGCCATTCCGTTAGGACGAGCGCCTCCCGCTGCTCTCTCGTGAGTGACATGACTGCTTGACGGATCACGATCCGGCGATCCGACTTATCGGTCGGGTCATCAGGAGGCGCAGCATGCTTGGCCGAAGAGCGTTCCCGCCTGATCCGATGGAACCGCCGGCGGGAGAGGTTCAGCGCGATTCGGTAGACGTAGCCGGCGGGTGACTCCATGGCGCGAACCCTGCTCCAATGCTCGAAAGCACGGGCCAGAGCCTCTTGCGCGAGGTCTTCGGCCTCGACCCGGTCACCCACAAGCAGATAGAGGGCAGCGACCAGCCGCCGGTGCTCCGACCGGAAGAGTTCCTCGAACTCCAGCCCGACCTCCACGGCGACGGCGACCGGGGTCGCCACGGGCGTTGTCATACCAGTGATAAAGCCACCAGATCAGGCGATCGTGACGGAACGACCGGTTAGAGGATGTCCCGCAGAGCCGTGAACAGCCGGTCGATGTCGTCCTCGTTGTTGAAGAAGTGCGGGCTCACGCGGATGCCGTCCCCGCGGTAGTCCGTACAGACGTCGCGCTCGAGGAGCGCATGGCAGACCTTCTCGGCCTCTTCGCCGACCCCGATGTTCACGACGCCGCCACGCGCGTGCCGGTCGCGCGGGGTTCGAACCGGCAGCTTGGCCTCATCGGCGCGCGCGACCACATCGTCGATGAGGTCCTGCTGGTGCTCGCGGGTGTTCGCCGGCCCGACCTCAGCGATGATGTCGAGCCCGCCCTGGGCGATGAACGCGACCGGCGCTGCCGGCGTCCCGTGCTCCAGCCGTCGCGCGGTCGGGTGGTACTCGAGGTGCTGCAGGTCGAACGAGAACGGCTCCTTCATCGCGAACCAGCCGGTGGTGAGCGGCTCCAGCGAGGGAAGCAGGTCCTTCCGCGCGTAGAGGAACGTCAACCCGGGACCGCCGCAGAGCCACTTCAGCACGCCGGTCGTGTAGAAGTCGCAGCCGAGGTCGTGGACGTCGACCGGGATGATGCCGGCGCCGTGGAAGTCGTCGACAAGCGACCACGCGCCGGCCTCGCGCGCCATCCGGCAGATTTCCTTCGCGTCGAGCAGCGCGCTCGATCGATACAGCACACGGTTGACGAACACGAGCGCCGTGTCCTCGTCGATCGCGTCGCGGTACGCCTCGAGGGGCACCGAGATGCCGTCGGGCGCTTTGAGGAACACGACCTCGGCGCCGCGCGCGCGGTTCGCGAGCGACACGTGGCCGTCGGTGGGGAAGTCGAGCTCGGACAGGATGATCTTGTGGCGCTTCGTGAAGTCGATGCAGGACATCACCGCGGCGAGGGCCAGCGACACGTTCACCGTGATCGCGAGCTCCTCGTGGTCCGCCCCGACCAAGGTCCCGAACGTGTCCTTGAGCTGATGCATGCGCGGGAAGATGTCCTCGAACCACACGTTATCGGGCGCGCCCTTCGCCCCCCAGGCGTCGAGGTACTCGTCCAGATACCGGCGCGACCGGCGAGACACCGGGCCGAGGCTCGCGCTGATCAGGTACGACTTCGGACCGACGACCGGGAACTCGTCGCGGTAGGCCTCGAAGTCGGTCACGACCCGTGCTTCAGAAGGTAGTCGATATAGACCGGGCGGAGCGCGTCGGCGAGCTGGCCGTCGTCGGTGTGGAAGAGGTCGTCGATCAGCATGACGGGCGCGTAGCCCGCCCAGGACGAGGGGTTCACGTCCTCCTCCGCGCGAGCGAGGTTCCCACTCGCCGCCCGCGCCGCGGGGATCTCCTCCAGGAGCCGCCAGAGGAACTTGACGTCCAGGTGGTGCCGCGCGACCTTCATGGCCCGGTCGTGCAGCTCCTTCGACGAGAGCTGTTCGAGCTCCTCCTGGGTCGCCACGGCGCCCAGCCTACCGGAAGACCCCTTGAGCTACGCGGGCGGCGGCGGAGGCGGGACCGGTGGCGCGGGCGCGGCCATCCCCCCGGGCATGGTCTGCGAAGCGCGGATGGCGGCGACGACGGCGTCGCGCTCCCGCTGCCAGATGCGGTGGACGTTGAGTCGAAGCACCGACCCGTCCGGTCGCCGATACTGGAGCACGCTCCAGAGCGCGCTCGGCCGGTACTCGACGATCGCGTGGGGCCGGAGCGTGTCGACGAACTCCAGGCCCTTCGGGCGGATGCCCCAGGCCATGGTCGTTCGGATGAACAGCACGCGGCGGTCCGTCACCACCACGTAGTAGTAGCGGAGCCAGAACCAGACGATCACGCCGATCATCGACTGCCACCATGGGCTCGGGCCCTTGAGGGTCAGCACGGCCGCCCGGGCATGCTCACCGGGCTCGAGGTGCGACACCGCCACCCCGTCCATGACCTGCTTGATCTTGTCGCGCCGAACCGGCATCCCGTCCCCCCTTCCCGCTCGGGGCCGAGCGTAGCCTCGACGGTTCCCACCTGCAAGGATGCTCGGGCAGGGTCGACTTGCCGGGCCTCGCTAGAATGCCCCCATGGGCACTGACAGGCTTGTAATTCACGGTGCCCGAGAGCACAACCTGAAGAACGTCACGCTCGACCTTCCCCGGGGAGCGCTCATCGTCTTCACGGGTCTCTCGGGGTCCGGGAAGAGCTCATTGGCGTTCGACACGATCTACGCCGAGGGACAGCGGCGCTACGTGGAGTCCCTGTCGTCCTATGCGCGGCAGTTCCTCGGCCAGATGGAGAAACCGGATGTCGACTTCATCGAGGGCCTCTCGCCGGCCATCTCGATCGACCAGAAGTCCACCTCGAAGAACCCCCGGTCGACCGTCGGAACCATCACGGAGATCTACGACTACCTGCGGGTCCTGTACGCGCGGATCGGGCAGCCGCACTGCCCGAAGTGCGGGCGGCCGGTCGGACGGCAGACGCCCGACCAGATCGTCGATCAGGTGCTCCAGCTCCCCGAGGGGACGAAGTTCCAGGTGCTGGCGCCGATCGTCCGGGGACGCAAGGGGGAGTACGAGAAGCTGCTCGCGGACCTCGGGCGGCGTGGGTTCGCCCGGGCGCGGATCGACGGGAAGGTGCACGAGCTGTCGGAGAAGATCCGGCTCGACCGCTACTACAAGCACACGATCGAGGTCGTCGTCGACCGGTTGGTCGCGAAGCCAGACATCCGCCGGCGTGTCGCTGATTCGATCGAGACGGCGCTGGAGCTTGCCGAGGGCGTCGCCGCGATCGCGATGGAGGTGGACGGCAAGGAGGAGGTCGTCACCTTCAGCCAGAAGCTCGCGTGCACGTTCGACGGGATCTCGTTCGACGAGCTGGCGCCGCGGAACTTCTCGTTCAACTCGCCGTACGGCGCGTGCCCCACGTGCGATGGCCTGGGCACACGGCTGGAGATCGACCCGGAGCTGGTGATCCCGGACCCGGACCTCTCCATCGACGAGGGGGCGATCGCGCCGTGGTCCTCGACGCGGCTGGAGTACTGGTTCCGATTGCTCGAGGCGCTCGGGCAAGCGTTCGGGTTCGCCACCGCCGCGCCCTGGCGCCGGCTGTCGAAGGAGGCGCGCCAGGCGATCCTGTACGGCTCGCCGCAGGAGATCCAGATCACGTACCGGAACCGGTACGGCCGGACGCGTTCCTACAAGACGACGTACGAGGGCGTGATCCCCGTCGTCGAGCGCCGGTACAAGGAATCGGACTCGGACGCGCAGCGGGAGCGGCTGGAGCAGTACATGCGCGAGGTGCCGTGCCGGGTGTGCAAGGGCGCGCGGCTGAAGCCCGAGTCGCTGGCGGTCACCCTCGGCGGCAGCAACATCTGGGAGCTGACCCGCCGTCCGATCCGCGACGAGATCGCGTTCCTCGACGGCATGCAGCTCACCGAGCGCGAGCACCTGATCGCCGAGCGCATGTTGAAGGAGATCCGCGCGCGGCTGCAGTTCCTGGTGGACGTCGGCCTCGATTACCTGACGCTCGACCGGACCTCGGGCACGCTCGCGGGCGGCGAGGCGCAGCGCATCCGGCTGGCCACCCAGATCGGCTCGGGCCTGGTCGGCGTCCTCTACATCCTGGACGAGCCGAGCATCGGGCTGCATCAGCGCGACAACCGCCGGCTGATCGACACGCTGCTCCGGCTCCGGGACCTGGGCAACACGCTGATCGTCGTCGAGCACGATGAGGCGACGATGGAGGCGGCCGACCACGTCGTGGACATCGGTCCCGGAGCCGGGGAGCTCGGCGGTCACATCGTCTACTCGGGCGACTTCAAGGGCATGCTCGACGACCCGGGGTCGCTCACGGGCGCCTACCTCTCCGGCCGCCGGTCGATCCCGACGCCCCAGGTGCGGCGACAGGCGGCGGGGTCGTGGCTTCGGATCGAAGGGGCGCGCGAGCACAACCTGAAGGACATCGACGTCCGGATCCCGCTCGGCACGTTCGTCTGTGTGACCGGCGTGAGCGGCTCGGGGAAGTCGACGCTCGTCGAGGACGTCCTGCACCGGGCCCTGATGGCGAAGGTCAACCGCTCCCGCGTCGTGCCGGGGAAGCACCGCAAGCTCATCGGCTGGGATCGGATCGACAAGGTGATCAACATCGACCAGTCACCGATCGGTCGCACGCCGCGGTCGAACCCGGCGACCTACATCGGCGCGTTCGACCACATCCGTTCGTTGTACGCGCAGGTGCCGGAGGCGCGCGTGCGCGGCTACCAGCCCGGCCGGTTCTCGTTCAACGTGCGGGGCGGCCGATGCGAGGCGTGCGCCGGCGACGGCCAGATCAAGATCGAGATGCACTTCCTGCCGGACGTGTACGTCACGTGCGAGGTGTGCAAGGGCCGCCGGTACAACCGCGAGACGCTCGAGGTGAAGTACAAGAACCGGTCGATCGCCGACGTGCTCGCGATGAGCGTCGACGAGGCGCTCGAGATCTTCAAGAACATCCCGCCGATCGCGCGGCACCTGCAGACGATCTCCGACGTGGGGCTCGGGTACATCCGGCTGGGGCAGCCCGCGCCGACGCTCTCGGGCGGCGAGGCGCAGCGCGTGAAGCTCGCGTCGGAGCTTTCGAAGCGGGCGACCGGACGGACGTTCTACATCCTGGACGAGCCGACGACCGGCCTGCACTTCGACGACATCCGCAAGCTCCTGTCGGTGCTGGAGCGGCTGGTCGCCGCCGGCAACACGGTGCTGGTGATCGAGCACAACCTGGACGTCATCAAGACCGCCGACTGGATCATCGACCTCGGGCCCGAGGGCGGCGACGCCGGCGGCGAAGTGGTCGTGGCGGGATCCCCGGAGGAGGTCGCCCGCGACGCCCGCTCGCACACCGGCGCGTTCCTCGCCGAGGTGCTCGGGATCCGTCGCGGCGAACGGCAGCCGGTCGGCGCCCGGGCGTGATTCGCGGAGCGCGAAGGGGCCGTGGTTAGAATACGGGCCGCTGTGCTCCCGACGCTCAGGATCAGAACGCGAACGAAGGTCGCCCTCGGGCTGCTGGGCGCAGGCGTCATCGGCGCGGCCTGTGCGCCCGCCAGCAAACCGCCCACGTTTCCCATCGCCCAGGGCGCCCGCTACGTGGTGCAGGTCGCGCAGGCGACCCAGGACTCCGGGAGGGCAGCCTCGATCGCGCTCGACGCGAAGGGCAACCCCGCCGTGTCGTTCCTCCTCGCCCTCCCCGTGCCGGTGCCAGGGGTCCTGCCCGAGGTGGTCGTGCCGGGCACGCCGCAGCCGCCGTCGGTCATGCTCGCCACGCTCGCGTCCAACGGCTGGACGCGCACGGCGGTCACGGGCATGAACGCGGTCGGCAAGGCCGTCGGTTTGGCGCCGGAGATCGCGGACCAAAACAACTACGCGCTGCCGGGCGTCCAGACCTCACTCGCCGTGGACGGCGCGGGCAAGCACCATGTCGTGTGGAGCACGCCCGGGGGCGGCGTCTTCTATGCGGATGACGCGGGTGGCTCGTTCGGACAGAAGGAGACGATCACGACCGACCAGGCGTTCGGGGTGTCGATCGCCCTGGCCCAGGACGGCACGCCCTGGGTGTCGTACCTCCGAGGGGTGACCCTCACCGTCGCGACGAAGGGCGCGAACGGCTGGACAACCGAGGACGTGGCGACTACCGGCGGCGCGCCGGGGCTGCCGGCGGTCCGCACCGCGATCGCCGTCGCGTCCGATGGAACCGTCGTCGTCGCCTACGGGGACGCGGGGACGACGAAGGTCGCGACCCGTAACGGCGGGAGCTGGACGACCGACACGGTACCGGGCGGCGGCGGCTACGACGTCTCGATGGCGCTCGACAAGGACGGAAACCCGGACGTGGCGTACTACGACGCGAGTGGGGGGATCCACCGCGCCAGGCGGGCCGGGGGTTCATGGGACGTCCAGACGATCGGCGGGACCTCGCCTGGTGCGGGCGGGCACGGCGACGCGCGGTGGGGGACCGGGATCGCGGTGGACGATGGCGGCGACGAGTTCGTCACCTGGGCCGACACGAAGAACGACGTCATTCAGCTCACCACGGCGAAGGCGGGCGGGGCGTTCTCGTCCCTGGCCATGCCGTCGTCGCAGGGAGGCTGGACGCCGGCCCTCGCCGTCTCCCCCGATGGCAAGAAGATCGCGGTCGCCTGGTTCGACTCCGTGAACCTCGATCTCGACGTGGCCCTGCCGGCGGGCGGCACGCTGCAGCTCGCCGAGCCGACGCCGACGAACCACCAGCCCTCCGTCCCACCGCCGGCGGCGTCGTGCTCGCCCAGCGGGACCTCGCTCACCGTGAGCGCGCAGAACATCGCCTTCGACACGAACTGCCTCGCGGCGCCGGCGAACACGGCCTTCACGCTCCAGTTCACGAACAACGACAGCGGGACCCCGCACAACGTCGAGATCTTCACCAACGCGAGCGCGACCACGCGGCTGGGCGCGGCGACCGGGCCGACCGACATCCTCGTCGGGCCCGGATCGGTCACCTACAAGGTGGACGCGCTTCCGGCCGGGAGCTACTTCTTCCGGTGCGACGTCCACCCGCAGCAGATGACCGGCACGTTCGTCGTCGCCAAGTAGCGCTTCCCGAGGTGCGGGACACCCGCTCCTAGAATGGCCCTGATGGCGAGCGTTCCGCGTCCCGACTCCTCGACGATCCCCGACGCGCCCGGCGCCTACCTGTTCCGGGACGCCGACGCGCGCGTCGTCTACGTGGGCAAGGCCATCTCGCTCCGCAAGCGCCTGGCGTCCTACTGGAGCCGGCCCCTGCATCCCCGCACCGAGGCGATGCTCGCGGCGGCTCGCTCGGTCGAGTGGATCGTGGCACGGACCGAGGTCGACGCGCTCATGCTCGAGTACAACCTGATCAAGTCGCATCGGCCGCGCTTCAACGTGCGGTACCGCGACGACAAGTCCTACCCGTACCTCGCGCTCACGGTGGGGGAGACCTGGCCGCGGGCGCGCGTGCTGCGCGGGCCCAAACGCAAGGGCGTGCGCTACTTCGGGCCCTTCGGGCACGCGTACGCGATCCGCGAGACGCTCGACGCGCTCACGCGGGTGTTCCCGGTGCGCACGTGCTCGAACTCCTTCTTCGACCAGCGCGCCCGAGCGCGACGGCCGTGCCTGTACTACGACATCGGGCGCTGCTCCGGCCCCTGCGTGCCCTCGCTCACCGGCGTCACCGAGGAGAGCTATCGCGCGCAGGTCGAGTCGCTCTCGAGCTTCCTCGGCGGGGAGTACCGGCCGGTGCTCCAGCGACTCGAGTCCGAGATGGGGGAGGCATCGGAGCACCTGGAGTACGAGCGCGCCGCGCGCCTGCGAGACAAGCTCGCCGCCGCGCGCAAGGCGATGGAGAGCCAGGAGATGGTGCTCTCGCGCCACGACGACTTGGACGTGGTCGGCATGCAGGAGGACGACCTGGAGGCAGCGTTCCAGGTCTTCTTCGTCCGGCGCGGGCGCGTCATGGGCCGGCGCGGTTGGGTCGTGGACAAGGTCGAGGACATCGACGCGCCGGGGCTCGTCGCGAGCTTCCTCCGCGAGCTGTACATGGATCGCGAGGAGGTCCCGCCACGGATCCTGGCCCCGGCATGGCCGGCCGACCAGGCGGTGCTGGAGGCCTGGCTCACGCAGATGCGCGGGTCGCGGGTCCGCGTGTCGGTGCCGGCCCGCGGGGACGGGCGCCGCCTGCTGCAGACGGCGAACCAGAACGCGACCGAGGCGTTCGTCCGGCACAAGCTTCGGCGCGCGTCGGACTTCGCCGCGCGATCCCGGGCGCTGGCCGACCTCGGCAATGTGCTCGGCCTGCCGATGGCGCCCCTCCGGATCGAGTGCTACGACATCTCGAACCTCGGTCCCACGGACAAGGTCGGCTCGATGGTGGTCTTCGAGGACGGGTTGCCGAAGCGGAGCGACTACCGCCGGTTCGAGATCAAGGGCGTGCCCGGACAGGACGATTTCGCCAGCATGGAAGAGGTGCTCCGCCGGCGTCTCGCGCGGCTCGACGCCTCGCCCGAGCCACGCACCCGGCCCGGGCGGTTCGCGTACCCGCCCTCGCTGATCGTCGTGGACGGCGGGCGCGGCCAGCTCTCGGTCGCCGAGCACGTCCTCGCCGAACGCGGCCTCGCGATCCCGGCGATCGGACTCGCGAAGCGGCTCGAGGAGGTCTACCTCCCGGGCCACCCGGAGCCGCTCGACGTCCCTCGCGGCTCGGAGGCACTGTTCCTCCTGCAGCACCTCCGGGACGAGGCGCACCGATTCGCGATCACCTACCACCGTGAGAAGCGGGCGAAGCGCGCGCTGCACTCGGTGCTGGACGACATCCCCGGGGTCGGCGACGGCCGGAAGAAGGCGCTCCTGAAGCGCTTCGGGTCGGTCGCGCGCCTGCGGACGGCCTCGCCCGAGGAGATCGACGCGACGCCGGGGGTCGGGCCGGGCCTCGCGGCGACGATCTACGAGCACATCCACCGGCCGGAGCCCGCTGCCGCTCGGAGGACGGGCACGTGACCGCCGCGCCGCGCCCGGTGCGGGCCCCGCGGGCCAGGCGCGCCACCACCCCGCAGCCGTCGGGCGCGATCGACTTCACGATCATCACCGGCCTCTCCGGGGCCGGAAGATCGGAGGCGGCCAAGTGCCTGGAGGACCTCGGGTACTTCGTCGTGGACAACCTGCCCCCGGCGCTGATCGGCAAGATGGCCGAACTGGCCGGCACCGGCGGGAGCCCCGGCCGCGTCGCGATCGTCGCCGACGTCCGCGGCGGCGTCTTCTTCGGCGAGCTGTCGAAGGGCCTGCAGGACCTGAAGGAGCTGTCGGTCCCGTACCGCATCCTGTTCCTCGAGGCATCCGACGAGGACCTCGTCCGCCGCTACGAGGCCACGAGGCGCCGACACCCGCTCGCGCCCGCCGATCGCGTCGTCGAGGGGATCCGCAAGGAGCGCCTCATGATGCAGTCGCTCAAAGAGGAAGCGGACCTGATCCTGGACACGTCCGGCCTCTCGCCGCACCAGCTCCGCGACAAGGTCCGGGAGGCGTTCGCCAGGACCCGCGAGGAGGCCGGCCTCCAGGTCTCACTCGTGACGTTCGGCTACAAGTACGGGCTCCCCAGAGATGCCGACCTCGTCCTGGACGTCCGGTTCCTCCCGAACCCGCACTGGATCGACCGCCTGCGCCCGCTCCCGGGCACGGACCCCGAGGTGCGGTCCTACGTGACCGGGCACCGGCCCTACGCCGAGTTCATGCGCCGGCTCCGCGCGCTCCTGGACGCGATCGTCCCGGGCTACGTGGCCGAAGGGAAGGCCTACCTCACGATCGCCGTCGGATGCACGGGAGGGCGGCACCGGTCGGTCGTCGTGGCCGAGGAGCTCGCGGAGTACTTCCGCCGGCGGAACCATCCCGTGGCCGTCGAGCATCGGGATCTCGAGCGCGAGTAGCGGGCCTCCCCGGGTCGGATACTAGGATGCGTGCCGCGGGCACGCTCACGCCACGTTCGAGGAGGTTCGGGATGACGGTCAAGCTCGGCATCAACGGGTTCGGAAGGATCGGCAGGAACTTCCTGCGCGCGGCCCGGTCCGCGGGCGCGGACGTTGAGGTGGTGGCGGTGAACGACATCACCGACCCCAAGACGCTCGCCCACCTGCTGAAGTACGACTCCGTGCTCGGCCGGTTCGACGGCGAGGTCGGTGTCGACGGCGACGGGCTCACGGTCGACGGCGAGCCCCTGCGCGTGCTCTCGGAGCGCGACCCTGCGAACCTGCCATGGAAGGAGCTCGGCGCGGAGATCGTGATCGAGTCAACCGGCCTGTTCACCGACCGCGAGAAGGCCCAGAAGCACCTGGAGGCGGGCGCGCAGAAGGTGATCATCAGCGCGCCGGCGAAGGGCGAGGACATCACGATCGTCATGGGCGTGAACGACCAGGACTACGACCCGGCGACCCACCACCTGATCTCGAACGCGTCGTGCACGACGAACTGCGTGGTGCCGATGGCGAAGGTGCTGGGCGACGCGTTCGGCATCGAGCGCGGGTTCATGACGACGGTGCACGCGTACACGAACGACCAGAACCTGCTGGACCTGCCGCACAAGGACCTGCGTCGCGCGCGAGCCGCAGCGATCAACATCGTCCCGGCCTCGACCGGCGCAGCCAAGGCGTCGTCGCTCGCCCTCCCGTCGCTGAAGGGGAAGATGGAGGGCCTCGCGATGCGGGTGCCGGTGCCGGACGGGTCGGTCACCGACCTGGTCTGCGTGCTGGCGAGGCCCGCGACGGTCGAGGAGGTCAACGGCGCGTTCCGCGCCGCGTCGGAGGCGGGCTCGCTCAGGGGCCGGCTCGTCTATTGCGAGGATCCGATCGTGTCCTCCGACATCGTCGGCTCGCCGGCGTCGTGCACGTTCGACTCGCTCGAGACGATGGCGATCGACAACCTGGTGAAGGTCATCGGCTGGTACGACAACGAGTGGGGGTACTCGAACCGGCTCGTGGAACTCGTCGGCCTGGTCGCCTCCACGTTGTGAGCGGGCGGCACCTGCGCACGCTCGAGGACCTGGGGGACCTGTCCGGGAAGCGCGTCCTCGTTCGCTGCGACTTCAACGTGCCGCTCGAGGGCGGCAAGATCACCGACGACCTGCGCATCCGGGCGGCGCTCCCGACGATCGAGGAGCTCCGGAAGGCCGGCGCGTCGCTCCTCCTCTGTTCGCACCTCGGCAGGCCGAAGGGGAAGCCGGACCCGAGGTTCAGCGTCCGTCCTGTGGGGTCGCGCGTGGGCGAGCTCCTCGGCACCGAGGTCGTCACCTGCGGAGCGGTCACCGGCGGAGAGGTGCGGCAGTGCCGCGACCGGCTCCAGCCCGGTGACGTGATGTTGCTCGAGAACCTGCGGTTCGACCCGCGTGAGGAGGCGAACGACCCGGGCTTCGCGGAGGAGCTGGCGTCGCTCGCCGACGCGTTCGTGGACGACGCCTTCGGCGCCGCGCACCGCGCGCACGCGTCGGTGGTCGCCGTGGCGAAGCTGCTGCCAGCGGCCGCCGGCCGGCTCATGCAGCAGGAGGTCGAGGTCCTCACGCGCCTCCGGGACTCGGCGGCGAAGCCGTTCGTGGCGATCCTCGGCGGCGCGAAGGTCTCGGACAAGCTCGCGGCGATCGACGCGCTGATCGAGCGCGTCGACGCGCTCCTCATCGGCGGCGCGATGGCGTTCTCGTTCCTGGCCGCGGCCGGCGGCGAGGTCGGCCGGTCGCTCGTCGAGCGGGAACGCTTCGACGATGTGCGCGCCGCCGTGCGGAAGGCCGACGAGCGCGGCGTGGTCATCCAGCTTCCCGAGGACGTGGTCGCCGCGCCTGAGCCTTCGGCTGATGCCTCGCGAAGGACGGTGCCCGCCCGGGAGATCCCGCGCGACCTCACGGGCCTGGACATCGGCCCACGCTCGGTGGAGGAGTTCGCGCGGACGATCGCGGACGCGGCCACCATCTTCTGGAACGGACCGATGGGCGTGTTCGAGCTGGAGCCGTTCTCCGCCGGCACCCGTGGAGTCGCAACGGCCGTCTCGGCCGCCCCCGGGTACTCGGTGGTGGGCGGCGGGGACAGCCTGGCCGCGCTCCGGAAGTTCGACCTGGTGGGCGGCGTCGATCACTTGTCGACCGGCGGGGGCGCGTCGCTCGAGTTCCTGGAGGGCAAGGAGCTCCCCGGCGTCGCCGTGTTGATGGAGGACGTGCGGTGAGCCGGCGCCCGATCATGGCGGCGAACTGGAAGATGCACAAGACGCACCTCGAGGCCATCCAAGCGGTGCAGAAGCTCTCGTACCTCCTGGACCGAGATGACGAGCGCGTGGAGGTGGTGGTCTGTCCGCCCTTCACGGCGCTTCGCAGCGTCCAGGTGTTGATCGAGAGCGATCGTCTGCCCTACGGGCTCGGCGCGCAGGATGTGCACGGTGAGCCCCACGGCGCCTTCACGGGCGAGGTCGCGGCCAGCATGCTCGCGGCGCTCAAGTGCGCCTACGTGATCGTCGGGCACTCGGAGCGGCGGCAGCTCTTCGGGGAGACCGACGCGGTCGTCTCGAAGAAGCTCCGGGCCGTGATGGGCGCAGGGATGGCGCCGGTCCTCTGCGTCGGCGAGACCCTCGAGGAGCGCGACGCCGGCCGGACGAACGACAAGGTGGTGGGGCAGGTCCGCGCCGCCCTCGCGGGCGTCGACGCCGGACAGGCGGCGTCGCTCGTCGTCGCCTACGAGCCGATCTGGGCGATCGGAACCGGCCGAACGGCCACCCCGGAGGACGCCGGCCTCGTGATCGGTGAGATCCGCCGGACGCTCGCGTCGCTGTACTCGAACGAGCTCGCGCAGGCGACACGGATCCAGTACGGGGGCAGCGTGAAGGCGGGGAACATCCGCGAGCTGATGGCGCACCCAGAGATCGACGGCGCGCTCGTGGGGGGCGCGAGCCTCGACCCCGAGGAGTTCGCGCTCATCGTGAAGTACCGATGAGGCAGCTCCTGTACGTCTGCTTGGACGGTCTGGGCGACGACCCCATCCCGGAGTTCGGGGGGCGCACGCCGCTCGAGGCCGCAGCGACGCCGAACCTTGACCGACTCGCTGGCGAGGGGAAACAGGGCCTGGTGCACACGGTCGGCGTCGACATCGCGCCCGAGTCCGACATCGCCGTCTTCGCGATCCTCGGCTACGACCCACGGCAGGATCACCCGGGACGCGGCGTGCTCGAGGCGCTCGGATCGGGGATGGCGTTCGCGGACGGCGACCTGGCGCACCGCATCAACTTCGCGACGCAGGAAGACGGCGAGATCCTCGACCGCCGCGTCGGTCGCGACCTCCCGAGTGAGGACGCCCACGCGCTCGCCGAGGAAGTGAACCGCGACCTCCGGCTGGCCCATGCGACGTTCGAGCTCCGCGCGACGGTCGAGCATCGCGGCGCGCTCGTGATCCGCTCGACGCATGGCCCGCTCTCCGCCGCCGTGTCGAACACCGACCCCGCGTACGCGAAGGAGGGGAACCTCGGGGTCGCGCTCGAGCACTTCGCGAACCGGGTGGCAGAGGCCGTGCCGCTCGAGGACTCCGAGGAGGCGAGTCGATCGGCCGACCTCACGAACGCGTTCGTCGAGGGGGCCGCGGCGGTGCTGCAGCGCGCCGAGGTGAACCGCCGCCGGCAGGCCGAAGGGCGCCTCCCGGCGAACCTGATCCTCACCCGCGACGCGGGCGACCACATCCCCTGGCTCGAGCCCATCCGCGAGCGGTTCGGGCCATCGTGGGGGTCCTTCGTCGAGATGCCGGTCGAGCAGGGGATCGCGATGGTGCTCGGCATGTCGCCGGTGGACGCCCCGAGCGGCATGACCAGGCGGGACCAGTACGCGGCCTGGGCGTCCCTGGCGGCCGAGGCGCTCGGCGGCTACGACGCCATCTACGTGCACATCAAGGGGCCCGACGTCCCGGCCCACGACGGCCGGGCCGAGGACAAGCGACTCGTCATCGAGGACATCGACGCGGCGTTCTTCGCCGAGGTCCTGCCCGGGATCGACCGCCGCAAGACGCTCCTTGCGGTCACGGCGGATCACGCCACATCCTGCGTGCGCAAGGCCCACACGGCCGGGCCGGTGCCGCTCCTCGTGGCGGGGCCGGGGGTCGGCTCGGACTCGACCACGGCCTTCGGGGAGACGGAGGCATCTCGGGGCGCCCTAGGGACCATGATGGGCGTCGAGATCGTCCCGAACCTCGTGGAGCTGATGCGCGGCTAGCCAGTAATGGACTAGTCCCAATCGAACCTCCAATCCCCATTGGCGCGAGCTGACGTATACCGGTTGGAAGGAGCAGAGAGGCCCATTGCGCGGGGCACATCCTCTCTGTAGGCTTTCGCGGGTTGCCCACAGGGGGCCCCGCGAGAAGGGAGGGAAAGGTATGCGGTTACGTTGGCTCATTCGGACCGTGGCCGCGGTCTCGGTGGCCGGTCTGGTGGCGGCTGCGTGTAGTAGCAGCAGCACACCTGGCACGACGACCAGCCCAACAAGCGGCCCGATCCAGGGCGGGAAGATCGTCCTCGGAGCCGAGCAGTATCCGGAATGCATCAACGTGATCACGCAGTGCGCGTCGGCCTCCTGGCTGTACTGGTCGGCGACGCAGTACGTGATGCCACGTGCGATGCAGCTCACGCTCCAGGGCACGTTCGACAAGTCCCCACTGATCACCGAGGCCCCCACGCTCGCCAATGGTGACCT
>JACXTT010000780.1_pt1 | contig 54435 bp, 56 predicted proteins | sample 9270951 | NCBI WGS metagenome assembly JACXTT01 (sample SAMN15532306, study PRJNA645909) | rock metagenome | isolation source: weathered quartz diorite | place: Puerto Rico | collected 2017-06-21
GTCTGCCACTCCTGCAACACCGTCAGCTTCTGCTCGCTACTCCATCGCCGTCTGCGACCGCGCCCATTCTGGGTAGGTTTCATCACGGGGTCCATGTCGTCCTCCCTCGCTTAGGCGACCTGTCCAAATCTGAAGTGGAGCACGACACTTCAGCACTTCAACATGCCCTTGGGCTGACATGATTCACGATCCTTTCTTGATGAAAGCAGTTCTTCATTAAATATTAATATGGACGTAACAGCCCATAGAGCCGTCTAGACTAGGTCAGACGACTCTATGGGCTATTCCTAGATTTCCCCTTTTACTCAGCGTCTGTCTCTGTGGCGGTCTATGAAAAGTGTTTATGCTCTCTCATCGTGAAATTGACGTTTGAGGCGTATCGGTCAAGACAAGAGGAAAGGAGGGGAATGCATCATGGTAGTGCTCATTGAAGTAGTGTTGGTAGCCGCCATATTCGGAGTGTTGTATGCGATGCTGCAACTAGCGGGTCGGTGAGTTGTGCGAATACCTGTTATTTGATGGGGATTGCGTCTCTCTAGACGTTCTTCATGCCTTCTTCACCCTGTCTTCATCTCCCGGAGGGAGGCTGTACTTATTGGGTTCATGAAAGGGGAATGTATGGACGCCAGCTGGTTGATATTCGGGGCGACGATTCTTGGGTTAGTAGTCGCGGCAGCAGTCGTCTATAAAAAGGGTCAGCAGCCGCAGAAATGACTAGCCCCAAAACCCTCCTGATAAGCCTATGGGCCGTTTCAGATGTGCAGCCTGAGACGGTTCCATAGGCATTATTTTGTGAGGGTTGGGTTGGCTGGAAGGCGATCCATGAAGAAGTGTTCATGATCTCCTCATGGGGGCTTCATCTTCGCAATGTATATTTGAATTAAAGGTGAAAGGGGGTGAATACATTATGACGATGCTCATTGAGGTGTTCATATTGGCCGCTATATTCGGAGTCGCGTATGAGGTTCTGCGTTTCGCAAATCGCTAAACCGTTAAGTTATTGTCTGGAAATGGAAATACGGTCAAAAAGCGTGAGACCTATATTCCCTAATTCCTTTCTAGAAACTAAGACTTGAGTTATTACGATGATCCGACCGTCAAGCACCCATTCTGCTCCTAGGAGTGCTCGCCGGAATGCAACGGTAAAACTGCTCGTGGCTACCATATTGGTTTCAAGGTGAAGTTTTTGCTTAATTCGTCGAATACTCCTCAGCGTCGTCTCTGGGGGAAGCTCCCGGAGATACCCATTGATCAGGCTTGCCGCCTCTGCGATGATTCCACCTCTGCGCCCTGTTGTCCTGACATCCCCTCTACCCCAGACGTTCCACTTGGCTTCCGGCATAACCTTCTCTACCTCTCCACGATAGCTTCATCTCGATGAATGAAATGTCGATCGAGCTGCAGCACTTCCAGCGTCGCGGTTCGCTCTCGCGGGAGATCTACGCGTGCGGCGATTCGTAGACGAGAAGGTCATCAAGAAGGTCTATGCGAATCCCGGCAAGCGAATTCAGATTTCGAAGTATGGGGATATAACCGTCGAAGAGAAAAATCCTTCGTAGCTTTTCTGCAGTGGGACGATACGCGCACGGCACGAGCGATGAATGACTACCTTGTCGTGTCCGACTCTCCGTCTCTCAGGAAGGTTGCCAACGTCCGATCAGGTCCATACGGTCATTGGAAATTACAAAGAGTAATCACTGTCCCAACGGATCACACAAGTCATGTCAGCAGAAGACAATAAAGACCGCATTCGGCAGTGGATCGCCTTCGCCAACTTCGATATCTTCAAAATAAAGGATGGCAAAGTCGTTGAGCACTGGGATGTCTTGCAAGAGGAAGTTCCTGTCTCCGCGACCGCTAGCAGCAATCTGATGTTCTCGCCTGAGTGACAATAGAGGTAAGGCACCGCCAAGGACGCCATCGAAACCGTCTCCTGAACGGGCAAATCGATCGCCCGGAACCAGCGTGTGAGATACTGAGATACATGCGAGCGGGAAGATTCACATTTCTCGACCTCTCTCAACTCGTGCACCACTATCTTCTGTGGTTTCTGCTCGGTGTCTATGCGCTGGCTGCGGTTGTTCCCGGGGCAGGACTCGCAATTCGACAGATCTCTCTTGGTACCCTCTCATTCGTAGGGGTCAAAACCCAGCTATCGGTTCTCTTGATCCTCCTCGCAATCCTGATGTTCAATGCCGGACTCGGGCTGAAAACATCACACCTGAAAGCACTCTTTAATCATAAAGGGCTCTTGATAAGCGGACTGGCCGCCAACGTCCTTCTTCCCATCGCCTATATCTTTGGCGTGAGCTTGCTCTTGCTGTTGTGGCACAACCCTGAGGAAGCTCAACACATCCTCGTTGGCCTGGCGCTTGTAGCGGCGATGCCCATCGCCGGTGCCTCTACCACCTGGACACAGAATTCTAATGGGAATCTCGCACTCAGCCTCGGGTTGGTTCTATGCTCAACGCTGCTCAGCCCCATCATCACCCCATGGGCGTTCTATGTCTTTGGCGAGATGGCTTCGGAAGAGTACGAAATCATCTTACACAATGTTTCTGCCTACGGCTCAGGTGGGTTCTTGGGTCTTTGGGTGGTGCTGCCCTCCCTGTTAGGTCTCAGCTTACGCATGAGTGTGTCAGACGCCAAACTGACCGCAGCCCTGCCTTACGTCAAATTAGTCAATTCAGTGGTATTACTCCTGTTGAACTATTCGAACGCATCGGTGTCGCTCCCGAATGCCGTGGCCGAACACGACTGGGATTTTCTAGCAATCACCTTCGTCATTGTGACAGGGCTTTGCGCGACCGCATTCGCGGTGGGGTATTGGCTGAGTTGTCGATTCAGGCTCGAGCAGCCCGAGCTGGTCGCGCTTATGTTTGGCCTGGGAATGAACAACAACGGAACCGGACTTGTCCTAGCGTCTCTTGCGCTTGCGGCATATCCGCGGGTCATGGTGCCCATCATTTTCTATAATCTCGTGCAGCATGTGGTGGCCGGCAGTGTTCACATGCTCCTTGATCGCAGTCGGACGGTGTAGAGCACCAGATTGACACAACGGTCCCCCTCGTTCGAAGAACGGCTTTAGCCTGACCAATAATCTTCGAACAGTGGCTCAGATCGGTATAAGAGCCTCCAATAGTCTAAGAAAGAAGGCCAGAGGGAAATTCCCCCTGGCCTTCTCATTCGCTTCTTGCCTTCTGCCCTTACTGGCAGTTGAGATAACACACGTTTTGCCAGCTAAAGACACTCGGTGTATTCGGATCAATGGTCAGTTTGAGCCATTCGCTCGGTGAATTCGTAGAACCTTGAACCGTGATGCGGGTCAGATTCTGGACGGCCTGTGTTTGATGGATCATGCCGGTGGCACTTGTTGCATCGGCAAGAGGTTTATCAAAGAAATAGACATGTGAATCGCCGTTGAGCAGCAGAACGGGACGACCGAAGGCGATCACATGATTGGCCAATGCTTGAACAAATGGTGTGTAGCCATTGAGTCCATCGCCGCCGGGTGCGATAGCCTCAGGGTCCCACATGTTGGCTTGAAGAGCGATCACCATACCCGCGGCTTTTTTCGCGCTTTTAAAGGCTTGGTTCAACCAATGCAGATTGGCGGCATTGCGTTCTGCCACTTCCTGCTGACGAGCCGCTTCGTTCAAGAATGGCGATCCCGCACCTCCGTTCCAGGGTAAGCCGTCGTTGTTCGAACCGGGGACATTCAAAGTGACGAAGACCACGTTCGACTGCTTCCACAGGACGTTCTCGATAAATTTGGCGTCGGTGGGGAATTCTGCCTCATACTCTAGAGCCTGAGAGTCCACCTCTTTGTTGCCTCCTCCAAGGGTGGCTCCCGGGAATGGGAAAAACAACTGACGGACGGCCGTCAGTTCATTTAAGGGGGCCCCGCTTGCGCCCTCTTTAGTTTTGTGGCAATCGGTCCATTCATTGTCACCAGGCGTATAGATGAACGGGTCTTTGAACTGCTGGAAGAGATTATAAATCCCCAGATTCCAGCCGGGGACCGCAGCGGGGGGAATCGGATTCAGTCCGGCACCCGTACAGGGCATACTTCCAGAGTGAATATCACCGACATGGATCACGAGGTTCACGTCCGGATCATTGTTCACGGAATTGATGAGCAGTGGGGCGTTATTGAGTAAGGTGGTGCTGTACGGCCAATCGCCAAACACGGCGACCGTTACCGGCTTCAGCGGAGGAGCCGCGAGAATCTCACTCGTCAGAAAAGGCAAACTGGCAAACGCGCACAAAGCCGCAATATACGTAATTCCTCGCCTCATTGGAAAGTCCTCCCGTTGTTGGAATCGAAATGAACCTATGAATAAGCGGCAAGATGGTAGACACCCGGAATCAATATGCTGTTTATGCAGGATTAAGGTTTGATTACACGCTATGACGTTGAGTTGCGGATCGCACAGAGCGAATCCGCACTACTAAGGGGCAATGCTTGTCGTGGGTCTTGGTGGCCCAGTGGCTTACAAGGACGGTGAGGGCCTTGCAAACGTTAGAGAGAAGGTTGGTAGACTTTCTCCCTGACCGGAGGCCCTCGAGGTTAATGCACCCTTGTGATTCGATCTTCTATTGTAGCCGTGAATAGTGGTGGTAGGGTTTGGATGTACGCGATCAGCGCATCCAGATTACTTGGGCGGCCACGAGCAGTTCTTCTATAACGCGGTCAAACGAAGGAGGCCGCTGGCGATGCAGCGCTTAAGGGAAGGCACTTCTTGTTAGGTAATGTCTTGGGATGTCTGGTATGCTGGAAATTGTCAGAGTTGAGGAAAAGGAAGATTTGTCATGCGTCGACTGATCAGCACGGTGCTGTGCGGCTAGGTTGTGCTCTCCCGGAGCGCGATGCTGCCAAACCATTAACCTCCCCCCACATCATCAATGAAGCCGCTATTCTCAGATATCCTGAACGCCTCGAAGTATCAGCATACGTTTCCACCACGCGGAACGAGTTGACCAAATCAAGTCCGACCTGGCTGCCAGGGGCGCGTTAGATAGTGGAGCAGCGATAAAGTTAATCACGCTGACCTACTCTTTGAACGCCGAATTGGTCTTGGATGAATTTACGGCTCATGTACTGAGAAATCTTCCTGATCTCGGCTAACTTTCCAGGACAGCGTCCTAGAAGTAATCGGCGAAGCGTTCACCAACGTCTTTGTTGAAGCTAGAGGATGCGTCCTTAGCGAGTTTCCGACCGAGGAGTTCAGGGAGTGGGCATTGAACCACTTTAATGAAAGAAGCGGTCCTCTCCTAGAGCATTTGCAGAGGAAGGTTCGACGGACGGTCAGTGACCAGTTGCAGCGAAAATACTGCGTCTCTGACGATCCAGAGCCTCCCCCATCTCTCACGTTATCGCCCTAGGGCTTCCCCTAGTACCACGCCCAATCCAGAGCTACTAGGCTCGAGTCCTCTCACAAGAGGAATCCAGTCCTACGGGCCAGCGCGAGGAGAGGCAATCATGACGACAACGCTGGAATACTGTCCTAAATGTAGTGATAGATTGTCATGGATAGCACCCAGGACTGAAGACGAAACAAAATTCTACTGGGCCAGCCTCCGCAGGCTTGGTTCGATCACTCGACAGGGAACATGCGCTCATTGTGGACGAGAGGATGCGGTGACCAGTTATACGATGCGGGACTGGTCCACGTAAGCTTTCCTTTGTGAGGAGAGATATCCTATAGAAACAGTGCGACCGCACCCTGGTTGCAGGGTGAACGAGTACAACCCTCCGGCTTATTCTGCAGCGTGTCATATTCGCGACACCCGCTCTCAATGCTAGATACGCGTTTGTCGTGATGAAGTCCGTCAGGGCTTCGTAGAACGTCACGTTGTCACCAACGTCTGACGCTGTGACGTTGAATCTCTTCCGCTCTTTGACTCTGCTCATGAATTGTCTTTCCCGTTCGATGTTGGCCGCAACCCTTGTCTGACGCGGACCGCAGAAATCGTACCAAGTGTCTGACAGCCATCGACTGGCAACTCAAGTCATGGAAAGCAAACGCGTTGTTGGTGAAAAGCCACGATGATTTAAAAGGCAAGAGAAGGATTGGTAACGACGGGAGCTCTGTCGTCTCGCTCATGGGACAAGGCTCTGTAACCTTTTAACGCTCCGCTTCGTCTTGAGAGATGGAGAGAAGAAGCTGGCATCCTTCCCAGGAGGGTGTCCTGCGTATGGGCGTTACTACCCCTACGGAAGGCATGTCTGTATCAACGCCTATGGCGACGATCCTGAAACGGTCGTTGATCGGGTTGTCCGGAGCCTGTTTGCTTGCGCTCGCTGTCTATTCATTACTGGCTAGATCGAGTGAAGATGCGTCGCGAGCCGGTCAGGTCCCTCATGCGACCGGCCGCACGCTTCCCGTCGCTGTGGCTACTGCAATCACCGGCGACATCGGCATTACCTTGAACGGTCTTGGATCTGTGGTGCCGCTCAACACAGTCCACGTCAAGAGTCGTGTCGATGGCCAACTGATGAAGGTACGATTTCAAGAAGGCCAGACTGTGCAAAAGGATGAGCTGCTCGCCGAGATCGATCCCCGTCCGTTCGAGGTGCAGCTCGCACAGGCGGAGGGCCAGATGGCCCGCGACCAAGCCAGTTTGAATAACACTCGACTAGACTTGCAGCGCTACAGAGACCTGTACGAGCAGGGTTATGTACCGAAGCAGCAAGTCGATACGCAGGAATCTCTCGTCCATCAATTGGAAGGCGTCGTGAAGGCAGACCAAAGCCAGATCGACAATGCCAAGTTGCAGCTGACCTATTGCCGCATCACCGCCCCCATCAGCGGTCGAATCGGGCTCCGGCTTGTCGACGTGGGCAATATCGTGCGGGCCAATGATGCCAACGGGCTCTTGGTCATCACGCAGCTCATGCCGATCACTGTCATTTTTACAATTCCCGAAGACAACCTACCGAAGGTTCTCGAACGACTGACGTCCAGTCAGTCCATGGTTGTCGAAGCCTATGACCGCGAGCAAAAGAAAAACCTGGCAACCGGCACGTTGCTGACCGTGGACAACCAGATCGATCCGAATACCGGCACTGTGCGACTCAAGGCCGTATTCCCCAATGAGGATGGACATCTCTTCCCTAACCAATTCGTCAATGCCCGGCTGCTACTGGATGTGGAGCACGGTGCCACCCTCGTGCCCGCTGCGGCCGTGCAGCGTGGAGCCAAAGGCGCGTTTGTGTATGTCGTGAAGGGCGATCAGACCGTCACGGTTCGGCCCATCACCCTCGGCACAACCCAAGGGGAAGATGTCTCGGTGGACCAGGGGGTGCTGCCAAACGAACTCGTTGTCCTCGACGGTACCGAAAAACTGCGCGAGGGCAGCAAGGTCGAAATCAAAGGTCAGAAAGGTCCGTCGGCCAAGGCCTTCGAAACCCCACCGCCGGATAACGATGACGGACGGCGTCGAGGATCGCCACCATGAACCCTTCCCGCCTCTTTATTTTAAGGCCGGTGGCGACGGCATTATCAATGGTGGCCATGCTCCTTGCCGGTGGATTGGCCTATCGCTTATTACCGGTCTCGGCCTTGCCCCAAGTCGACTATCCAACCATCCAGATAATTACCTTTTACCCTGGGGCGAGCCCCGACGTGATGGCATCATCTGTGACCGCACCGTTGGAGCGACAGTTCGGCCAGATGCCGGGTCTGAACCAGATGACGTCGACCAGTTCCGGCGGCAGTTCCATCATCACCCTGCAATTTAGTCTCGATCTTGATCTGGACGTCGCTGAACAGCAAGTCCAGGCCGCGATTAATGCGGCGGCCACATTTTTACCGCGCGACCTGCCCAATCCGCCGACCTATAACAAGGTCAATCCGGCCGATGCGCCCATTCTTACGCTCGCCTTGACATCCGACACGTTGCCTCTGCCGCAGGTCGAAGATCTCGCGGAGACGCGCCTCGCGAGAAAAATTTCGCAGCTGAGCGGTGTCGGATTGGTCAGCATCAGCGGTGGCCAGCGTCCGGCAGTGCGTATTCAAGCCAATCCCCGCGCGTTGTCGGCGTATGGACTTACGCTTGAGGACGTGCGCGTTGCCGTGGCGGCTGCGAACGTCAATCAAGCCAAAGGTTCGTTCGACGGACCGCGTCGTGCGTCGATCATTAATTCAACCGACCAATTGCTGTCGAGCCGGGAATATCGGCCGTTGATTATTGCGTACCGTAACGGAGCGCCGGTGCATTTGTCGGATGTTGCGGAGGTTCTCGACGATGTGGAAAACGTTCGACAAGCCGCCTGGGCGAACGAGACTCCCAGCATTCTCATCAGCATCCAGCGACAGCCAGGCGCCAACGTCATCGAAGTGGTCGATCGCATCACAAAGCTGTTGCCTCAACTCCAGAGTGCGCTGCCGCCCTCGATGCACGTGACGGCGTTATCGGATCGCACGACCTCCATTCGAGCCTCTATGCGTGATGTCCAGTTCGAACTGGTGTTGGCGGTGGCACTCGTCATTCTGGTCATATTTCTATTCCTTCGCACGCTATCCGCAACCGTAATTCCGGCAGCCGCGGTGCCCTTGTCGCTCATCGGAACATTCGGGGCCATGTACCTCATAGGATTCAGTCTCAACAATCTGACGCTCATGGCCTTGACCATTTCGACCGGGTTTGTCGTGGATGACGCGATCGTGATGATCGAAAATATCTCGCGCTACATTGAGCAGGGTGATCCTCCCCTCCAGGCTGCTCTAAAAGGCTCAAAGCAGATCGCCTTTACGATTCTCTCCCTCACCGCTTCTCTGATGGCGGTCCTCATTCCGCTGCTCTTCATGGGCGACGTGGTGGGCCGATTGTTCCGTGAGTTCGCCATCACTCTGTGCACGACGATTCTGGTGTCGGCGGTCGTCTCGTTGACGTTGACGCCCATGATGTGTGCCCGTCTGTTGCGGCAGAGAAAGATCTCAGAACATGGAAGGTTGTATCGGGCATCCCAGCTCCTGTTCGAGCGGACCATCGCAGCCTACGGCCAAACGCTGCGCTGGGTGTTAGCCCATCAGGGTTTTACCTTGACGGTTGCGCTCGGAACACTGGTTCTCACTGTCGCGCTGTATGTCGTCATTCCGAAAGGATTCTTTCCTGTACAGGATACGGGGGCAATCCTTGGCATTTCTGAAGCCGCCCAGTCCATCTCGTTTCCGGCCATGTTGGAGCGGCACCGAGCGCTCACCCGAACCCTCCTGAACGATCCGGCCGTGGCTAGCCTGTCGTCCTTTATCGGAATCGATGGCATGAACACCACGCTGAACAACGGACGTATTCAGATCAATCTGATGCCTGTCGCCGAGCGAAAGGTGACTGTGCAGGAGGTGATTCACCGGCTACGTGTACAGGCCGCCACAATTGAAGGTATCTCGCTTTTCCTTCAGCCGATGCAGGATTTGACCATCGAAGATCGTGTCAGTCGGACCCAGTACCAGTACACGCTCGAGGATGCCGATCCCGAGGAGCTGAACCAATGGGCTCCCATATTTGTCACGGCGCTGCAATCGTTGCCATCTTTACGTGACGTGGGCAGCGATCAGCAAAACCGCGGCCTGGCTTCGCTGCTGGTCATTGATCGCGCGACGGCATCGCGGCTCGGCATCACTCCACAACTGATCGTCGATACGCTCTACGATGCATTCGGTCAGCGCCAAGTCTCGACGATGTTCACGCAGTTGAATCAGTATCGTGTCGTGCTGGAAGTCATGCCTGAATTTCAGAATGGACCACAGGCACTGCAGTTTTTGGACATTCGTGCACTTACCGGCGGCCAGGTGCCGCTCAACGTGTTCACGCAACTATCCGAAACCACCACGCCGCTGACTATCAACCGGCAGGGACAGTTCCCCGTGGTGACCATTTCGTTCAATCTTGCACCGGGACATTCACTCGGTGATGCGGTGGCCGCTATCGATACGGTCTCGCGGGAGATCAATTTACCCCTCAGCATTCGAGGGAGTTTCCAGGGTACGGCGCAGGCCTTCCAAGCGTCGCTGTCGAATGAACCGTGGCTGATCCTTGCTGCCCTCGTTACGGTCTATATCGTGCTGGGCATTTTGTACGAGAGTTATATACACCCATTGACCATCCTTTCGACTCTGCCGTCGGCGGGTGTGGGCGCCTTGTTGACATTGATGCTGTTCGATACGGAATTCAGTGTCATTGCGCTGATCGGCATCATTCTGTTGATCGGCATCGTAAAGAAGAATGCCATCATGATGATTGACTTCGCTCTCGATGCTCAACGGAAGGAAGGGAAGTCGGCGATCGACGCCATTTATGAAGCATGTCTGCTGCGCTTCAGACCGATCATGATGACGACGATGGCGGCGCTGCTCGGCGCGCTACCGTTGGCGATCGGCTCCGGTGTCGGGTCCGAGCTGAGGCATCCGCTCGGTATTTCCATTATCGGCGGGCTCGTCCTGAGTCAGGCACTGACGTTGTACACGACCCCTGTGGTGTATCTCGCGTTCGACCGGCTGGCGCGGCGTCTAGGGTTCGGTCACGAATCGGCACTCGAAGCGGGACGCTTGAATCCAGAGGCGGTATGAATGTCTCCGAAACCTTCATTCGGCGACCGGTCGCTACCACCTTACTCACGATTGGCGTGACGCTGATCGGTCTGATCGCGTTTCGATTCCTTCCCATCGCTGCCTTACCGCAGGTGGAATTCCCGACCATCAACGTGTCTGCGACACTGCCGGGCGGGAGCCCAGAAACGATGGCGACGTCGGTGGCGGCTCCGCTCGAACACCAGTTTACCCGCATTGCGGGCGTGACTGAGATGACCTCCACCAGCATGCTCGGTTTGACGAATATCACGCTGCAGTTCGACCTGAGCCGCCAGATCGACGGCGCCGCGCGTGACGTGCAAGGCGCAATCATGGCGGCGCGGAGCGATCTCCCGGTGAACTTGCCGACCAGCCCCACGTATCGGAAGATCAATCCAGCCGATGCCCCGATTTTGATTTTATCGCTGACGTCGGAACTCGTCAGCCGGGGCCGCATGTATGATGTTGCCTCCAGCATCCTCCAGCAAAAGCTCTCTCAGGTTACTGGGGTCGGACAGGTGACGGTAGGGGGCGGCTCTCTACCGGCCATCCGAGTGGATCTCAATCCCACGGCGCTGAACAAATACGGCATTGGCCTCGGGGAAGTGCGTCGGATGTTGAGCAGCACGAATGTCAACAGGCCGAAAGGGCAACTCTCCAGCGGCGCACAGATCTGGGACATTCGGACCAACGATCAGATTCAGACCATCCAAGACTATTTGCCATTGATCGTCAGTTATCGAGAAGGGCGGGCCGTGCGCTTGGCGGACATGGCGACCGTCGAGCAATCGGTCGAGGATCTGCGGACTATTGGAGTGTCGAATGGCATCCCAGCGGTGCTCATCATCATCAACCGGCAGCCTGGCGCGAACATCATCGAGACGGTTGATCACGTGCGGGCGGTGCTTCCCCAACTGCGGGCCTCCATTCCCGGCAACATGACGCTCTCGGTGGTGGTCGATCGCACACCGGTCATTCGTGCGTCATTGCATGATGTCGAGCGCACGTTGGCTATGTCGGTTCTGCTCGTCATTCTGGTGGTGTTTCTGTTCCTACGAGATGTCCGTGCCACTCTCATTCCGTGTGTGGCGGTGCCTGTGTCACTGATCAGCACGTTCGGAGTGATGTATCTCTTTGGATATAGCCTGGACAATCTGTCACTCATGGCGCTCACCATCGCCACGGGGTTTGTCGTGGATGATGCGATCGTCGTTCTGGAAAATATCAGTCGCTACCGCGAGCAGGGAATGGCGCCGTTTCAGGCTGCACTCCGTGGGGCACGTGAAATCACATTCACCGTCATCTCGATGACGATCTCCCTGGTCGCGGTGTTTGTTCCGATCCTGTTTATGGGAGGAATGATGGGCCGCTTGTTCAGAGAGTTTGCCGTCACGTTGTCGGTGGCAATTCTGATCTCGCTCGTGGTCTCGCTCACCACGACACCGATGATGTGTGCATGGCTGCTCAGGCCGGAAGCGGGCCTACGTCATGGAAGGTGGTACCAGCTGAGCGAGCGAATCTACGATCGCATACGAGATGGGTACGCACACACATTGGCTTGGGTGTTGCGCCATCCGCGAACCATGCTCCTACTCACTCTGGGCACTATGGTCTTCAGCATCTATTTATATAGCATCGTCCCGAAGGGATTTTTCCCCCAGCAGGATACCGGACGCATGTTCGGCAATATCCAGGCAGCCCAAGACATCTCGTTTCAGGCGATGCGGCAGAAACTGAGGGAAGTGGTGGACATCATCAAAAGTGATCCGGCTGTCGACACAGTCACCGGCTTCAGCGGAGGCGGTGTGAGCGGTAACACGAACGTCGGTCGCATGTTCATCTCGCTGACGCCATTGGAGGAGCGCAAGGTGAGCGTGGATCAGGTGATGGCACGGTTGCGTCCGAAGTTAGCCCAAGTGCCTGGTGCTCCGACGGTCCTCCAGGCCATTCAAGATCTCCGCATCGGTGGCCGGGCCAGCAGTGGCCAGTATCAATATACGCTCCAAAGTGTGGATTTCGCCGAACTCAATGCCTGGGCGCCTCAGGTTGAGCGTCAGTTGCGGACCCTACCGGAGATCGCCGACGTCAACAGTGATCAACAGGACAGAGGGCAACAGTCACTGGTTGTCTTCGACCGGTTGACGGCTTCGCGGCTAGGCCTCAGCACGCAACTCATAGACGATACACTGTATGACGCATTCGGCCAGCGCCAGGTGTCCATTATGTATACCCCGCTCAATCAATATCACGTCGTCATGGAAGTCGCGCCGCAATACTGGCAAAATCCAACGACGCTGCAGGATATCCATGTCCGTTCGGCGAACGGAGTCCTGGTGCCGCTCAGTGCGGTAACGCGCTATGAAACGACCAACGCGCTGCTCCTGGTCAATCATCAAGGTCAATTCCCGAGCGTGACGCTCTCGTTCAATGTAGCACCGGGATATGTCCTGGGCGATGCGGTGTCGTCGATCGAAAAGACAGTTCGGGAAATCGGTTTACCGATGGACGTCCGGGGTAACTTTCAGGGGGCAGCCAAGGCCTTTCAATCCTCCATAGAAAATCAGCCACTGCTGATACTCACGGCGCTGATAATGGTTTATATCGTCTTGGGCATGCTGTATGAAAGTTATATTCACCCCGTGACGATTCTTTCGACCCTGCCCTCGGCAGGCGTCGGAGCGCTGCTGGCCCTGCTGTGCTTTAAGACGGAACTCAGCATGATTGCGTTAATCGGTATCATCCTGCTCATAGGAATCGTGAAAAAGAACGCGATCATGATGATCGATGTTGCCTTGGTAGCAGAACGCACAGCGGGGCAGTCACCGGAAGAGGCCATTTATAGGGCCTGTTTGACGCGTTTTCGACCGATCATGATGACGACCCTGGCGGCCTTCTTTGGGGCTTTGCCCTTGGCACTGGGGACCGGGGTAGGCTCGGAGGTGCGTCGACCGATGGGTATTGCCATCGTTGGTGGGTTGCTCGTCAGCCAGTTGCTCACGCTGTATACGACGCCGATCATCTACCTTTATCTTGACCGCATCCGTCTGAGAATGTATCTCAGAACGGTGGAGAGGCCGGGATTTTCACAGACGACTTAGTAGCGAGACGCTACGTGTTCTTAGGTCGTCGACTTGCACACATCCAGGCACTCGCGCTGCAAGCCACTCCCGCAAACAGCGAAATTCCACTCGTCATCGCGATGTACGTGTCGATGTCCACCACTTTCGGGAGTGTGGATATGGGTTTGATCTCTAGATGCATTTTTTACGGAGGGGCTGTGCCGTTGGTGGTGGCATGGCGGCCTTACGGCACATACACGCTCAGAGTTATGTCTGAGGCCCGATCGCAGGCTTTGCTCGATGAGAATACAGCCCATTTATTGTTCCGCATGCTTGGCATATACTGAGTAATACCCATTTGGCCGGAGGGGATGCATTCGGGTTTTCTACGATCAAACATTTCTGGCACAGGAACTTCACACGGTGAGGCGATCTGACTTTTCCCATACGTTGATCTCCATGACTTCACGGTATGCGAAAGTAACTTGAACGTAAAGGAGGGTGTCCAGTGAGGCTTACGAAGATCTCGTAAGATCGCTCTCTACTAAAAAGAGACGGGCCTGTCTAAGGCCGCATTGTTGGCATCGATCAATGACGAACGAGACTTTCGGGAGTGCGGTAATGGGTTTGATTTCCAAAAAACACGTTTGGCAGAGGAGCTTCGGTTTTGGTGTCGGCATGGCCGACTCCCTATATCTCCGAGAGGCTCGGATTTTCGCCTTCGGCCTGAATATACGATCTCCCCGATAAGAATACAGCCAAACCACAGTTCCACATTCATGGCATGGCCCGATCAAGGCCCATTCGGGAGGAGTCGGTGTATCCGGGTTTGCGAGGATCCAACATTTCTGGCACAGGAACTTCATATGCCGAGGCAATGTGGATGAGTAGCTCTTCATGCGGGTTTCACTTGTCCTTCATGTCTCTGCGGTACGCTGACTTTATCGAACAAGGAAAGGAAATACTGTAGACGCCAACTGGCTGACATTCGATGCGGGAATTTGTGGGTTGGTGCTTACGGCCCTGTCCGTTCCCCTTCCGAGACGCCTCGACAACCCTTCAATCCGGTCGACCTTCTGCAAGAGGCAGACCGAGGGGGCAGGACCCTTAACAACAATGCTGAGAGAAGAAACACTCTCAGCTTCGTCGCATACTTCGAACATCGGTGGCGGTCTGGTCGTTCCACCTGTGATACTGACTTTCCGCACAGTGTGCTCGTGCGATTTATCCTTCCTAGGATAGGAAACCTCATATTAGTCGGACTACGCGCTCATTTCTTCCAGGGGTTCGGACGGTGTCTCAATGTCATGCGTGCTTACGAGAAGACGGATCCATTCCGCACGCTCATACGAATGACACTCTCGAATTCCTCAACAACGTACGGCTTCCAGGTTCCTGACTGGACACTCGGTTGCCGAAAGGCTTACGCTGGTCGGAGAGAACCTGCACACCTAAATGAGGAGTAAGCCCATGCCTGGAATGTTTGGCGCTCATCCTCCGCTCTTGCTGATTGCGATTGCCATTGTCATGATCGCGATTGTGGTGTTCGCCTTGATGACGGCAGGTTACTAGGATGGATCGGCGTGATGATGACGGTGACGACGACCCTCGTCGCAGTGATGATGGTTACCATGACGATGATGATCATCGTCGGTGTGGCTCTAGCGCTCGCGGTCAAACGCGGATCATCCCGTTAGGATAGTTGCGAGCCATCCTCTGGTATCCATTGAGATACGACGCGTATCTGCCCAGATACCATACAGGAGGGCCCGTGGAAAACCACTGGGACTTCATCTATTCACGTCGCCAACCGATCGTCCGCTACGTGGAAGAACGACTGCCTTGTTGATCAACTAACAGTAGCACCGCATCTTCTGCTGAATAATCAACCGCGAACGCTTGGCCTGTTCAACACGGGCACTTCTGGGCACGTGCCGCTGCGGTCATTTCATTTCGCGATTGGCATAGCTTCTGCAGTTCTGGAGTCCAGGTGAACACGTTCCAGATATCGACGAGCAGGAGGGATCATGACGAATACTGGAGGTAGTGAGCCAGGGAACATTCGAATCATCCAGCAGTGCCTTGAACGGTGGTTCCGTGATGTCACGCCGGGGACGTACACCGAGCGCTTCGTTTATCACGATGGCATGCAGAGTTCAGAGCTCGCGCACGACCGTGAATTCTTCAACGATCTCCGCCCGGAGAATCTCAAGGATTATATGGAACATACGGTGCTCCCCACGCTCCGTGCGAGTCCAGGAAAGATCATTCGAGTAGGAGCCGATGGCCTCAGTGTTCGTACAAGGCAGGCGCACTGACCCAGTGCTTGCCGACAAGGAAGGAGGTTCATGTTCAAGGAGTGGTGGAAGACCGGAGGTCACGGCAATGCCGGACTATAAGCATCGCAGAATCGAATTGGCGCCCAGACGGCACGCTGACGGGACTTGGCATTGCCAGTATTGCATTATTGAATTCAGACCAACCTGCTGGGGGTACCACACTGGGTGTCCTGACGGCGGCTTCGCGTCCCGTGAAGCCGCCGCAGCGGAAGCCTTGCAAGAGGCGAAGCATTTCGTCGATTCACTTGAACCCCCTGCACCGGTTTTGCTCTCCGAATCCAGCTCAATTGTGAGAGCGTACGCGGACAGAATGCGAAAGCTGACTGTCTCTTTTGTTCAGTCTTTAGTCGGTATCGATACTCTTGTCCCGCGCAGAGTGTCCTCCCTACTGAATTGGCGAAAATATTAAACATCGTCACTGTTCTCTCCGTCGCCGTTGTGTCCTTCACGGCTCAGAAGGCTTCCATGCGTCCTCGGATCTAGTCGTTCAGTTGCTTGTGTAACTCGTCGTTCATCACGAGTGTTGCTATCCAGTACAAGTCCTTTCTGATGGCCTCTCGCTCCTCAGTGTTTGATACGTCTCGTAATGGCTCATTGGCACCTTCCGGCGGCGAGCCTTGCCTTCGTCAGCCGCTGGCAATCTCCCTCCAGCAACGGCGCGTCTAGCTTCCGATGACACGATCGATTCCTCTCAGTGACGGTTTTTATAAGTTCACAGCCATTGGTGGACTCATTATCGTTATTTTGTCTGTGTATCTTCCCGAGCAAATGGTTTCACAGCTGATGATTGCAACATTCGACGTGAGATTCGAACTCAACAAATTGGACATCGGAACGAATCATTGAGATTTCGGCAGTTACTCCGATCAGGTTTTGTCCCTCCGATTATCGAAACATGTGATGGCGGCCCGCTGACCCCCCTATGCGCTTTCCTAGTACGACGGCCATTCGAGGTCCGTTACGCTAGGCGAAAATCTTTCACAAGGAGAAAACCATGCGATGGAACCATCTTCCCTACGCGCTCATGCTCGTGATAAGCGTGGCGGGGTTCAGTCAACTCGCGGAAGCGTCGCTTGGACCACATGAGGCGAAGGGCGCCAAACTCAATCACAAACAGATGTCTCAGCCGGCGGACGGGGATTCGTCCCGGTTGGACAATCAACAGCAGGGTGGGGGAGAGGTATTTGAAAAGGGGAATTCTAAGGCCCTGCGCAAAAGCCCGGTCGTGTCGCCGTCGAGGGCACTGCGAAATCCTGAAGGAAAGATACGGTTCAGGGCACGGGGCCAGGCATCGGTCCCACAGGGCATGCCAGAGTGAGTGGTGATCCCCCCTCTCTATGAGTTACTTGGATTGTTACTAGGCTCACACCAGGAGATCATTTGATTAGAATGACGGTCATCGTGTCTTGCTCCTCAGCAAATGGAGGTTGTGATGGCCATTGCCCCGGTCAAACATGTATTTCCTCACCGACTGCACCAAGACCCTCGGCATTCCACGGGAGCTGGAGCGTTCTATCCAGACAGTCCCAAAGAGAGAATCAGGATGGCTCATCTGTTCATGGGCATGCTCAAGTGTTTTGTTCCTCGTATCAAAATATGATTGAAGATGTGGCCGGATGAAAGGAGGGCGCAATGGAGATCTGTCAAGATGTGATCATCTTGTTGATCTGTTTGGAACGCGTCCACGAGGCCTGAATCGTCACCGGGGCATGTCCTGCTGATTGGTTATTCCCCAATATAGAGGCTCATCGCGTCTTCCCCAAGTGCCAGAACTCCGTCCCTCCAGCGCCCTACGTTTCCGCGTCGACGGACATCCAACCCCCCGTCTGCCGGTGTTGGCCGCGGTGGTCTTCCATCCGCCATTGACCTGATCTCACTTCGCACAAGAGGTGCCTCGGCTACCGGGCTTCTAGCCGTGAGGATCCCGCTATGTCCGGTGCGCTCGTTGCGAGATTGAGGGCTTTGTGAATGGCGACTAGACGTCGCCATAGCCGACTCATTTTCAGGGATGGACATTGTCTCACGCTCGGCTCGTATTTGGGAGCCGATACGGTGCTGCAGAAACCCTTCAGTCGGTCGAAATTATTGGAGGTCGTGCAGGCGCTGGTGCCGCCGCTGGGCTTGGATGTAACATGTAAAGATTGGATCCGTGCTGAAGGAAGGGAGGAAGGCCATGTATCGATTGATGAGCGTTGTGATAGGTGGTTGGCTGTTGCTCGCAGGCCTGGTGGTTGCCGCGGAAGAACAACTCATCCAGGAACTTACTGCAAACGGATCGCGGACGACGCGGCCGTTCACTGTGAACGACGGCTGGGAGGTGCGGTGGACAGCCACGAATGATTTCTCGTTCTTTCTTCTCGATGCTCAAGGACAACAGCTGGAGGCACTGGGTAATTCGACCGGCGATGCCGCTGGCGCGACATATCACGCGAAAGGCGGGACCTACTCTCTCAAGATCGTGAGCAATGCGCACTGGACGGTCACGGTGGTGCAGCTTCCCTAGCTCACACGGTTGCTTCAGGTTCTCATCACATAGAAGTGGATGCTCAGTCTGTGCTCCTGCAGAGGAGCCGCTCCGCCAGATGTACGATATCTAGTGAGTTCTTCATGACCCGTCCACGCTTTCTTCATCTCCATGAACTACGCGGTCAGAAATCGGCTGAATGTTCTATCAGAGGTACGGAGTGCTTTCTTCATGGTGATGTTGGCGAAGCTGTCGTCTCTTGTGAAGATTTGTCATAGGGAAACGAGTGGATCAATTGGGACGGAGCGTTCGATGTGCAGTAACGAAGTGGAGTCTCACAGGTTTGCAAAAGAACCGGCTGGGGAGCGAGGATAGGCTGAGCGCTGAGCAAGGCAGATCGCCACACGCGAATCCTTCATCGTATCAGACCGGCCGGTCCGATGAGGTGTCCAAGGGTTCCGTGTATTCACCAACCGCTGACCGGAGGGAGAGATGTATGAAATGTCCAGAATGTTTGACGGAAAACGATGTTTCCGCCACAAAGTGCTCGGCATGCGAGCATCCATTTGCCTCACAGCGGGTTCGGCCGGTGGTGTACACCAGTTTCTATGCCGGGTATTTTGCCTTTCGCGAATTGGTCACTCCACATCTCATTAAGGTTGTGTATATCGTGGGAGCCTGCTTCATCACCGCAGCAGGGGTCATATCGATCCTCTCACCTGAGACATTGAGTGGTGGGTATGAGGCAGACCCAATCCTTACCCGCTTTGGAGGGATCATGGTCTTATTGGTGGGAAATCTCGTATGGCGCATGATGTGCGAAGGCGCCATTCTGCTCTTTAGTCTCCACGAGATCCTTGTCAGTCTCGACACTCGGGCCAGGGTCATGATGGCTCGGCCTCAGCAGACCTCGAGCGTGTGATGCATGATCTAACGGACATCCTCTTTACCCTCTTCATTGTGTTTGTGGCTGCGCAGGTCGGTGCGGAAGTAGCCGGACGGCTTACGCTCCCTGCCGTCGTCGGCGAGATTGCGGCCGGTTGCCTCATCGGCCTTCGGCAATGGGCTGGGTCCAGATCAATGAGCCGTTGACGGTGTTGGCAGAAATGGGGGTGGTGCTCCTGCTGTTTTCAGTAGGACTCGAAACTCGCGTCGAGGACCTTCGCAAAGTAGGGAAAGTCGCGGGGCTGGTGGGAGTTTCCGGCGTCATTCTCCCATTTGTCATGGGGGCCGCGTGGGCGCTCAGCGAAGGCTTTACGACACAAAAATCCCTCTTTATTGCGGCGGCGTTCGTGGCAACCTCGACCGGAATTACCGCCAAGATCTTGCGGGACATGAAGATTTTGGACCGCCTGGAAAGCCGGATCATTCTCGGGGCAGCGGTGATTGACGATATTTTCGCCATGCTCATCCTCGGAGTGGTCACATCGCTGCAGGATGGCGGTGTCAACCTGGCCAACCTTGGTCTCGTCCTTGTTCAAGCGGTCGGCTTTGTGGCCGTTATTGCGTTGGTCGGAACTAAACTCATGCGAAAACAATCCGCGCTCCTCGATGTCCCGATCAATCCACTGTCACCGCTGACACTTTCTCTTGCCCTCTGTCTGGGATTTAGCTGCGATTGCGGCCAAGATCGGCCTGGCCGCGATCATTGGAGCGTTTCTGGCAGGGATGGTGGTCGCAGAAAGCCAACAGCGTCATACGCTGGAGCATCAACTGTCACCTATTATGGCGTTCCTGGTTCCATTCTTCTTTGTGGTGACGGGCGCTCAGGTCGATGTGGGAGCGCTGGCAAGCTGGTCCATCCTCGGCTCACTCCTCCTCGTCACGTTGCTGGCGGTGGTGAGCAAACTTGTGGGATGCGAAGGGGGAGCGCTATCCCTCGGCAAGAGATCTGCCTTGATTGTCGGAATGGGGATGGTGCCTCGTGGAGAGGTCGGTATCATTGTGGCCAGTCTCGGTCAACAGGCCGGAGTCATTTCCGGAACGATCTACGCGATCATCATTGCCATGTCGCTGCTGACCTCGGTGATCGGTCCCACTTTGCTGCAAGCCCTCCTGTCTGGTTCAGTACCCACCCGGAACGAAGGTCAACAGCCTTTTAATCGGCGGACCATCTCGCAGTAGAAGGTGTCAGCCAGCCGCTCCAAGTTCACGCAATCTGCTTCATTGTAGCCGAGCAACCGTTGCCGAGCTCTCTCATCATGACTGTGCCGCCATCGATTCCACAACAGGACCGCATCATGACCATCCAAACCCTGCAGATCCGCCGAGCGGGGAATGTCCAGTTGCGCTTCAATCGCCTTCAGCCCGCCTCGATAGCCCAGCTGCCGGCCGACAAAACACAGGTCAATATGTGGTTGGTTCAGGGGAAGGCCGGGATAGTGCGCAAGCAACATCGGCACATCAAACGTCGTCCCGCAGAACGTCACCAGGAGATCGTATTGCGACAATTCTTCGCCGAGTTGCCGCTGATCCAGTGACTCACCTCGAACGAATGAGATGAAGCGGCCATGGCCGTACAACCCCACGACGGTGATTTGTCCGAACGAGTCCGTTTCGATATCCAGGTACACCGCGCGTTCACGAAGCCATTCATAGAGCCGCCACTGCTCTCGCCGAGGCAGGACCACGCCGAAGTAGCGCGCATCGTCTTGGGAATAATGAGCATGAGCTTCAGCCACACCTTTGTCATACAGCGCCTTCCGGCCCGTGCTGAGGCCTCGAATGGAAGAGGCCGCGAGAAAATGCGACCAGGTGTCGATCCCGTCCAGCCACAGCCGCCGTTCGCTCGTACGTCCTATTCCCGGAAGCAAACAGAAGGTCGATGTAATCATGTGAATCTGTACACAGCTGGTCCGCACGGTTCCGGATCGTTAACGGCAAAATCTGCTCGGACCAATTGTCCACCGGCACATGCGCCGGTTTCAACGTCCATTATGCAAAAATTGGATGATGACCCGGACTCCTTAACTGTGAATGTTCCTGGTTTAGTCTGTTGCGGCTATATGGTGTTATAGTGATTCGAAAAGAGTCGAGCACCGGATGTCCTCATGCCCCCGTGCGCCAGAGTGACAGACCTCCTGGTACAATTCTCGGACAGAGGTCAACACCGGAAGCACGGATGCTGGTCACGAGGGACTGGCTGTCACCACGTGAGAGGAAGGTCGCCATGTCCCGGCTTATAGGGAGCACGCTAAGCGGTCTCATATTTCTGGCCATGATAAAGGTCAGTCTACCCAATTCCGTCCTCGCAGCTCCTCCGGTGCAGGGAGAAGTTGTATCGATTTCAGCTGGGATTCCTGGGACGATGGTCGTTCGAGACGATAAGGGGCAGCTCCATATTCTGAACCTCACGCAACAAACGCAACTCGGTGCCCAGTTTAAGCCGGGAGACAAAGTGCTTGCCTTCTTGAGCCCGTATGGCGTGAGCGCGGTTCAGCTCCAAATTGGAGCTCGTTAGGCCGTTCTTCCGATCCGACCAGAACAGGTGCGACCGCACAGAAGGGCCTCGAGAGTTCCATATTCCCATCGATGGCGTTCCAGGGCGGCGCGGGTCATCTTCTAAGGCGAACTGGGGACGTAACGTTCAATCCTGTCGGAGCGAAGCCAGGAATCCTGCTGCACCCAGGAGCCCGCCCAGAATGATAAGAAAGGTTGACGTGTCCGGCAGATTCGCCTCCAGCGGAGGCGGCCAGTCGACAAAAAGGCCAAGTGCGATGAGAACGGCGCCGAGAGCCTGCAAGATCTTCCATCGGATCGACATCCGCCGAAACGTCCGCTGTGATTCTTCTTCAGGATTCCTATCCATAGCCATTCGTCCCAGCGGTCTAGCATAGCATGGGGTTTCAATCGGTGTTTGAGGGGATGCGATCCAGGGTGTTTCGCAGGGGGATTGGCCAATGGGAGTGTTACGATAACCCTACGGAGAGACATGAGGAACAGCATGAGCATTTCCGCGTTCACCGAACTGGCTGTTGCCCTACAGAACCTGAAGGCCAAAGGATTCACGGCGAACTTTGGCTGCTCGATCACTCATTCATGGAGGTGGGGAGCGGGCGCGTCTATCCTCCTGATGTTCTTGCGATCGTGGGGCACCGAAGTTTTGAAGGAATGAGTGATCCAGACGATATGTCGGTGCTTTATGCAATTGAGAGCGCTGACGGCACCAAAGGCAGCATCGTGGACGCGTTCGGAACCTAGACTGCAGCCTCGGAAGCATGGGTCGACACGCTCGTTCGAATAATGGACCCACGCTTCCGTGTGCATCAACGCGAGATTAAGGCGATACGCCTTTCTCCGGGACTTGTGCCTGAGACGACTGACGTTCTTGTGGCTGCGGTGGTTTTTGGATCTGTTGCTCGATGGGCAATTGCCCTGTGGCACTGGCGGTGCCTTCAAGAATCACATCGGCCACGAGCGTGTTCTCCGTGGACATCACGTGAACCGACTCCTGCCGCACGATAAAAAGATCGATTCCCAGCCACCCGCTCTTATGCTGTCCGCTGAGCGCAGTCTTCACATTGTCAACTTGCTGCGACAGATCGATGGAGGCGGCCTTCTGCAGGCGCGCCTTCAATTCTTGATCCACCATCCTCCAATAACCCGGTTTTATGTCCTCTAATGCCGTCTTCGTTTCAGCGGCCATGTGCAGATCCGAGATGGAGATCAGGTTGCCGTCTCTCTCAAGAAGTGGCGTCCCCCAATAATATAGCGTGCCGTTCAGGCTTCCACTTGTGTCGACTGCCAACAGTGTTTGACCTTTTGTGTCGGAAGCGGAAACCTGTTCGATCAGGAGGGTGCTGCCGAACGTGGTAGGAAGCTGTACCTGCTGATGGAAGAGCCGCTCTTGTAATTGCCGAGAAAGGACTTCATAGGGCACCGGCATCGAAAGTAAGATCTTGTACGGCTGCCCCTCCTGCGCGGCGACGATAGATCGATCCATATGCACCTTCATCGGAGACGAGTCGTTCGACGTTCGGCACGGGACCTGGTAGATCGCGACGGGAGTTTGTCTGGCAACGCCCGCGATGGTGGTGTGCTGTGCCGGTCCCTTCATGGAACCGACGACAAATTCATGCACGCGACCGTAGAGACACGACCTCCTATCGGCTTGGCCGATGGAGACCGGCTGTTGTAGGCGCTCCCACACGAGATGGAGTGGGATGACGTAGGGGGCTTGATCCACCGACCGAGTGATGTGTTGGGCCAGTGCCTCGCGATTGAATAGCTCAGCTAGTTGCTCTTTCACGGGAATATTGAACATGTTGCAACTGGTATCGCTCTCTGGCTTCAAATCGATTGTTGTCCGCGGATCGGTCAGGATGACGTGTAACCCCTGATCCTGTTCCCTCAACGAGAGCTGTCCCGTTCCTTCGATCACGGAATAAAGGGGGTCGAGCCGGCAGGCGCGCGCAGCGAGCGATTCGATTTGGCCTCTGTACGTCGCACGATATTTCACCATCCCGTCCTGAATCTGAACCTGGGGAACGCCCTCTCTTGTGAAGCGCCACTTGTAATCACCGCCGAGGGGATGATTCTTTTCCGTGAAGTGTTCGGGAAGCGAAGATTGGATGACGCGAGATAACGGCGACAAATCGGCGGTCACAGTCACGGGGAGCGAAGAGTCTGGAGCCTGAGTCTGTTTCTGGTCGGCTGAAAGCGGGGGATTCGCCGGAACGGCGCTGCTGAGTTGAGGAGGCGGCTGAGGCTTCGTTGCGGGTGGCGGAATAGTATGGCTGCAGCTGGCCAGCGCAAGAACAGAGACATAAAAGACATATGCCGTAAGTCGTGAGACACGTTTCATGCGACACCTCCATGGTCATTTCGTGACTGAGGAAAAGTGCAAACCATGTACCGATGCAGAACTCCTGGGAATGACTCCAATTCACGCGTAGTTCCCCAGAGTGGGTGCGGTTGATCGAGATCAAGCCATTCCAGGCGGGACAATTTGTCCTGTTGAGGGAGATGCAGCGGTGATGGTCAGATGGTCACGAATAGTAGTCTTTCCGAGACCGCTGATAAGATCCTTATATTTTTAGAATGCGCCAGGTGTTAAAACACGTGACGAGGTGTCCATGGAATGGCTGAAGAAGAGCTGGAACTGGTTCTGGCGGCAAAGTGTGCTCAACAAGATCGTCATTCTCGGCCTCTTCGCCGCATTTGTGCCGTTTGTGCTCCCCACGGTTGTGGCCTGGTTCAGACCGACGATGATTCACGTCGGCGTGTCTTTCTACACGTACGAACGGGCGTCCCAACCGCAGGGGATGAATACGCTCTATTTCTTCGAGAGACGCAATCTCGTGTCCGACTGCAGCATCCGCCGTGACGAGCAACCTGTTCCGAACGGTCGCGCCAAGGCACCCCATCCGCAAGCCTGGGTCTTGATCAAGCTGTTGCTCGAAAATGTGGCCGATCGTGACATCACGAACCTTCGGGTGGGTCTGCGATCTCCGGCCATCAATCAGACGACGCAGGTGTTGACTGCCCCAAGTTTGGTGGCTACGGGAAACCGGGAGGCGCCGCCCGACGTGAAACCCGTGTATGTCCTCTCGATCTCGGCTATTCCGGCGGCGAGCTCCGTGGTCGTCAGCCTGAAGACCCCCCTCGATGATCACTTGCGTGAGTTTATCTATGTCAAACGCCGTCCGGTGACCATCCAGGCTCCCTATGTGTCGGCGGATCAATTCAGACAGTACCCTCCAATCGTCTCACGCACGAATGCGGTCAAAATGTTGAATCGTGAAGGAGTGTTGCGGACCAGCGACGATGCCTTCACCGATGAAAAGCTCCAAGTGACGATGGTGTCCTCGGATGAACCGACCATGAAGGAAGGAGATCTGTCGTATCGAGTCCTTCCACGGGCAAAGGCCTGTTCGGAAGCAGAAGCGGGTGTGTGGTGAGCCTCGAATCAGAAGAGCCAGGGTCAAAGATGTACGCAAACCGACCTGCCGATCATAGATTGTGCGATGAGCTTTTTACAGAGAGGAGACTCTTTACTGCCGACCGTCCCGCCAGCCATCCTGTCGCCCATGCCCATTGAAAATTGAACCCGCCGATGCGGCCGTCGCAATCGAGGATCTCTCCCGCAAGGTAGAGTCCCGAAGCCAGCTTCGATTCCATGCTCCGATAGTCGATTTCATCCAACGGCACGCCGCCGGCCGTGACTTCAGCAAAGTTCCACCCCCGGTCCCGTTGAATCGGAAATCGGAATCTGGTCAAGGTGTTCAGCAACCGATTCCGATCGGCGCGTGAGACCTGCGCTACAGCGTTCTGTGGGGTGCACGAACAATGGTGGCACAGTGATTGGGCCAATCGCTCCGGAACCAGCAATGCGACGGTTCTTCCCAGGGAACGCTTTGGGTGTTCAGTCACTTGCGTGGTTAGCCAAGTCCTCAACTCCTCAGCGGTACGACTCGGGGCGAAATTGGCGTAAAGCTCCACGCGCATGCCTTCATACATTGCTTGAGTCCAAAAGCGGCTGGCGTCCATGACCACGGGCCCGCTGATCCCGAAATGAGTCCAAAGTAGGCTCCCTGTGCGTCGATCCAGTTCTCGACCGTCCACCAGAGTGATCAGCTCCACGTCATGCGTCAAGCCCGAGAGCGTCGTGTGAAACATCGATTGATCCAAGACCAGAGGGACTAGGGCCGCTACGGTCGGTGTCACGCGATGGCCGAGGGAACGAGCCAGCCGATACCCGAATCCGTCGCTTCCCGTTCTGGGCAAGGACTGACCGCCTGTGGCGAGAATGACTCGATCGGCACGTATCTCGCCATGGCTATGCTGCACCAGAAATCCTGAACGTGACCGCGATACGTCGCTCACACGATGGTCCGGACATATCGTGACACCCGTGTGCTGGGAGCGATGGAGCAACGCATGGAGGACGGTGCGTGCGTTGTCGGTCGTGGGAAACAATTTGCCCGTCGGTTCTCGCTTCAATACAACACCCAGCGAAGCAAACCAAGCAATAGTCTGTTCCACCGAAAAGGTCGCAAGAATATTTCGAATCATGTGACGATTGCCGAAAAAATCCCTCGGCGTCACGACATCATGTGTGACGTTGCAACGTCCACCGCCTGATATCAGAATCTTGGCGCCAATTCGTTTGGCGCCATCGAGCAGGTGAACCTGTCCCGGAAAATCGGTCTTAGCCAGAGTTTCCGACGCGGCGATGGCAGCGGTCAGCCCTGCTGCGCCGGCTCCCACCACTGCTACGCGCACGACGTCGTCGGTCATTCCGGTGCGTCCTGCTGAGAGGATTCCCGCCGTAGATGTTCTGTTACTTCTCCCGTCACCTTGGGCTCCTGTCTCCGGGTACTATCTATCAGGGTTATTCCAGCCGAACTAGTGGGTTGCCTAGTAGGCGATTGAGGGATGCATTCCTACAGTGAACTGTTGTGTATGGCAAAGCACGCCGTGACCCAAACACCTATACATGACGTGCTGAGTACTGCGGAAACACTGACCACGAAGCGAGGTACGTTGGTGTCGATCTTTATCGGCTTTCCAACCGTCACACGTTACCTTCTTCTGATCCTCGCATTCGGCTTGGGGGGATTTGATGGACTCTCTGAGCAATCCGTTCACGCCGTTGAGCCCAATCCCACGATGTCCACTTCCCACGGAAGTGGACATCAGGACAGCGGGACCATGCTCAGCGGAATCAATCTTACGCTGCTTGGCGATCGACGCAAAGAGGCACAAACGGAACTGAATGCCATACGGGCTTCTCTTTCATCCAAGAGCGCTGTCGGCGTTCTTCAGGAGGAGCAGCTGGAACGGCAGGCGCTACTGGAGCAAATCGTGCGCGGGTATGACGAGCAATTGAGTGATTTTCAGCGGCTTACTGAAGCGCGCCAGCGCCGTGCCGATACCCTCCGCAGCGTCGAGGAGTGGAAAGGCCTTCCAGAACCACCGCCTTATTCGGTTTTTCTTGCGGATCAATCGTGGGACGCCGTGCATTCCCTCGTACTAGCCGTAGAGGGCTTGCAGTCTCAACGCGAGTTGCTCACATTGCGATTTGAGCAGGCGCGTGAAGCGCTGGTGACGGCTGAGGAGCGGCTGCGGCAGGCGTCGGAACGGTTGGAAGCAGCGAAAGATCCTGCACAGGTCGATCGAGAACGCCGCCTTCACGGCTTGGCCGTGCTACACGCTCAGGCCGCGTCCGTTCTCTTTGAAGTGGCGCAGCTCTCAAGGAAGCGGGTTGAAGAAGAGCTGGATGGCACGAACGCGCGCCTCGCGCTCGAACAGCAGCGGCTTGACGCAATCTCCACTCATGTCGTGTTCAACGAAGCTGATCTCGCTCAAATCAGAAGCCGTTCGGATAAAGAACGTCTGCGATTGGAAGAAAAGCTGGAAGAGACATTCATTGAGCGTCAGCGGCGGTCTCAGGCCGTACAGGATGCCGAGCGTCGACTGGACCTTCTTCGTCATAAGCAAGCGGGAAAGGCTTCAGCGGAGGAGACGCCGGCTGTGTCTCGTGCGAAGGCGGAAGTCGAGCTTGCTCAGGCTCGAATGGACAATCTCCTGATAGCGGGTGATCTCTTGCAGCAATCGATGAACGTCGTGGCCGGGGAACGCCAGCTATGGGAGAGCCGTTTTGTCATCGCCCACACGTCCGAGCCAGGGAAAGCACGGGAAGCCTATACACGGTTCACGCCGCTCTTCGACAATTTTCACGCTTCCCGGAATTATGTACGTCAACAGGGTGGGATTGTATCCGGACAGATCAGCGAACTGGAGAATCGGATGCGCCATTCGCCGGCGCCGCAACGGGCGACACTGCAAGACCTGTTACGGGCATTCCAGGAGCGGCACGAAGCCTATACGCGCGCCTTGCACCGAATGGATGAAGCGGCGAGGTTCATGGAACGGTGGCAAACTGAATTCAAGCAACAACAGAAGGAATTACCGCTGTTCGATCGCCTCGAAGAATGGCTCGCCCGCAGCAGAAGCTCGATGAAGGATGCATGGAGGTATGAGCTCTTCTCGGCGGAGGATACGATTGAAGTCGACGGCAAGACGATGACGGGCTCTCGCAGTGTGACGGTTGGGAAAACGCTGACGGCGTTGGCAATCTTTCTAATCGGCTATGTTGTCTGTGTGTATGTGGCGCAGACCATCGGTCGATTGGCCTCGACGAAATTCGGCATGGCGCAGGACGTTGCCAATCTGGTGCGCCAGTGGAGCCAAGCATTTCTCATTACTTTTTTGATCGTGTTGAGCTTCACGTGGGCCAAGATTCCATTGACGATCTTCGCGTTTCTAGGGGGTGCATTTGCGATCGGAGTGGGATTCGGGGCACAAACGCTCCTAAAAAACGTCATCAGCGGCATTCTGGTTTTAATCGAACGGCCGTTGCGAGTGGGCGATCTCATTGAGGTCGATAACATCCGAGGTCGAGTGACGTCGATCGGCCTTCGTTCATCGACCGTCAGAGACGTCAAAGGAACGGAGACGTTGATTCCGAATAGCAGTTTCCTTGAGAAGTATCTCACCAATTGGAATTATTCCAGTCGAGTGGGTCGATTTTCCCTTCGCCTCGGTGTCCCGTACGGCATTGCCGCTCAGCAGGTGGCGGATCTGCTTTCCACCCTTGCTTTGCAGCATCCCCAAGTCATGAAACAGCCTGCTCCGCAAGTGCTTCTGGATGAGTTCGGGTCGCAAGCCCGTGTCTTTACAATGAATTACTGGCTCGAAATCGCACCCGAGGTAGATCCGAATGGGATTGCCAGCGAGTTACGCTTTGCGATTGAGCACAAATTTGCGGAAGACGGGCTGAAAGTTTTGCCGGCAGCGTAATCGAATATCAATAGGAGGGACAGCAATGATGTGTCGAAAATGCAAAGGATTCATGGTGCAAGAGCGACCGGCGGGGTCGTTCAATACAATCATCCTACGTTGTCTCAACTGCGGATTGCTCATCGACCCATTGATTGAGCAAAATCGAAGCCACCATACCCGAGCAAAAACAACCTAGAGGAATAGTCGCCGATATTAGCGCATTCTAACTAGCTGTTAACACAACGTTAATCTTTGGATGCTACAACACCCTCGGAATTCATATCGGCTAGGAGGGATGCTTATGACTTGTCAAAAATGCAAAGGTCTGATGATCCAAGAGCGGCAACCGGCGGTGTCGTCGAGCACGATCATTCTACGTTGTCTCAATTGCGGTCTGATCATTGACCCATTGATTGAACAGAATCGTAGCAACCACATGCGAGCGAAGGCGGCCTAGAAAAACGCCCGCCTTCGCCACGATGCAGAGCTGCATTAGTCCGCTCGGTTGGAGTGGGCGTCGCGTACGCAGTCAGACCGAAAACTCTGCCCACAAAAAGGTATGGTCTGAAGATTCTTTCGCTCGCCGCGGCTCGACGTCCACATCCGCCTTGACGCACTTTTCCGCAAGTGGTGTGGTCGCCATGATATGGTCGATGCGCCATCCTTTGTTGGCTACCAGTGAGCTCGGCGCACGGTAGTCCCAGAACGTATACTGTTGACGAGTCGGGTAGAGTCTCACAAACACGTCTTGGAAGCCCCAAGCTACCGTCTGTTCATAGGCTTTACGCGCGGCTTCATGATAGCAGACATGGTTCAAGTGCTTCTCCGGGCTATGAACGTCCAGAGGCCGCGGAGCTACATTCATATCCCCACACCAAATAGCCGGCACCCGCGGTGATAGATGTTTGTCGAAGTGGTTCCGTAGTCGCTCGTACCAGGCCAATTTGTAGGCATACTTCGGCGAATCGATTTCGAACCCTTGCGGCACGTAGGTGTTGACGATGGGAATTCCGTCGATAGTGACGCTCAGCAAGCGTGCGTCATCTAGGTCTCCTCCATCGTCGAATCCATAAGAGATAGCTTCCGGTTTTTTTCGGCTAAGGACCGCCACACCGTTGTACGCCTTCATTCCCCGAAACGTGATCTCATATCCGCTGGGTGCGAGGGCGAGCAAAGGAAACTCGCTGTCCTGGACTTTGGTTTCCTGAAGGCACAGGACATCTGGTTTATACCGATCGAGCCATTCGAGCACGGTCGATAAGCGTCTACGCAATGAATTGACGTTGAACGTCGCGATCTTCATCCCGCGATTGCTCCACTGAGTCGGTGCATCCTAGCAAAAGCCATCGGAGGCAACAAGCGTGGCGCGTCGAGGTTTCATGATAGGCGGCTTTGTCAGCCTGCAATCATGCGTAGCCCCGGCACCTGAAGTTCATGAACGGCGTCCCGAATGACCTGAATGACTTGGGGCCTCGTGAAGCCGCGTCGCCAAGCGAGTCCGATTCGACGACCGGGTACTGGGTCCGCCAGCTTGATCGCCAGTAAACGTTTGTTGTCGTATTTGGGCGTCAAGGCGCTGCAGGGCAACACGGTGATACCGAGTCCTGAGGCCACCATTTGTCGGATGGTCTCCAGGGAGTTCCCCTGCCACCCTTCGGTATCGGACCGACTGAGTTCGGGACAAGCGTCCAGGACTTGTTGCCGGAAACAATGTCCTGCATGGGGTAGGAGAACCTTCTCGGTACTCAGTTGGCGGGAATCGAGTAGTTTCTTTTTCTGCCAAGGGTGTCCAACCGGGACCAAAAGCTTGAACGGTTCGTCATACAAAGCGGTCGTGAGAATCCCTGGCTCCTCAAAGGGGAGAGCGATCATGATGACATCCAGTTTTCCACTCTTCAGCATCCCGGCCAAGTTCTGTGTCAGGTTTTCTTCCAGTTCGAGCGGCATCTTCGGGGCGCGAGCATTCAGCAATGGAACCAAATCCGGAAGAATATAGGGTCCGACGGTCGCGATCACACCGAACCGCAACAGTCCGTTCAATTGATCTTTGCCTTGCGCCGCCAGAATCTTGATTCGCTCCACTTCTTCCAGGACTCGCTGGGCCTGGTGGACGATTTGCTCTCCAAGCGATGTCAGTTGAATGCGGTCCCGGCGCCGCTCGAAAATCGTCGCACCTAATTCTTCCTCCAGCTTCTTGATCGCGAGGCTCAGAGCCGGTTGAGTCACAAAAACACGCTCGGCGGCACGTCCGAAATGACGCTCCTGCGCCACGGCAACGATGTACTGCAATTCAGTCAGGGTCATTTTCAGCCCGTTCCATGCATAAGATACTTTAATCTTCGATTTATAGAATATCAATTGGACTTATGGTTACGGGTCGGATATTTTGCACTTACACAAGCGGGAATGAGCTCGCGGCCAATTCAAACCAGAGAGGGTGTCGTGAAACGGAAGAGTTGTATTGAACGTCGGAGTGATGGCCGTCACGGCCTGAGTCGAACGCATCCGACGGCGTTGCCACCGACAGGTGATCGGCTGCGGATTGAGTCGATGGCTTAAGTCGTGATATGACAACCACCCATAGCCGTGCCGGCATCCGCGAAGTCGGCCCTGCCGGGGGAAGGAAATCATGAAAAAATCCGCAAACATCGCTAAGAGAAGTGCCGGGAATGGCTACCAGATCGATCTCGGGATCGACCCGACTCAGCGGAAAGTAATCGCTCAAGGGCTGGCGAAAGTGCTGGCGGATACCTATACGCTCTATCTCAAAACGCATAACTTCCATTGGAATGTAACCGGGCCAATGTTCCAGACGCTGCATCTCATGTTCGAGCAACAGTACAACGAACTGGCACTGGCGGTGGATCTGGTTGCGGAGCGCATTAGGGCGCTTGGACACCCGGCTCCGGGAAGTTACGCTCAATTCTCGAAGCTTTCCTCTATCCCCGAAGCCACCGATGTCCCCAAGGCTGAAGACATGATCCACCAACTGGTCGAAGGGCAGGAGGCGTTGGTACGAACGTTGCGGAACGTCTTTATCACGGCTGAAAAAGCCTCAGATCAGGTGACGATTGATCTGCTGACTCAGCGCATGCAGGTGCATGAGAAGACGGCATGGATGCTTCGAAGTCTGCTGGAGTAACTAAGGGCAAGGGCAGTCCTCACATACGGTCGATCCGCTTGGGAAAGGATAGAGAAGCAGCGAGTTCGCGGAGGGAGTCAAGAGTCAAAGATATAGCCTGTAGAGGGGAGGAGACGAAGATGAAGAGGCGGACACTGACGAATTCGATACCTGTGCGCGCGTGTATGGTGTTGGGATTGCTGCTGGGATTCCCTTTCTGTGCAGCACAAGCGGAGGAGTATAAGCTCAAGATTCCCTTCGGTCTCGAAGAGACTGCTGTGGTCATTCCGGCCGATAATCCGTTGACGAAGGAGAAGGTCGAGCTAGGCCGGTTGCTGTTTTTTGACAAGCGGTTATCGCAGGACAACACCATTGCCTGCGCGAATTGTCATATCGCAAAATTGGCGTTCACGGATGGCAAGCAGGTCTCCACCGGCATCCGAGGCCAGAAGGGTGGTCGTAGCGCACCAGCATCCTTCAACCGAGTATTCAGCAGCGGGCAATTTTGGGATGGCCGGGCTGCGACTTTGGAAGCTCAATCGGTCGGTCCCTTTACAAATCCGATCGAGCACGGTTTTGCCAACTACGATGTGATGAACGCGAAGATGATGAAAATTCCAGGCTATCGGAAGCTCTTCAAGCAAGTCTTCGGCGATGACACCATCACGACGGAGAGAGTGGGCATGGCCATTGCCAGTTTCCAGCGTACCGTGCTGTCCGGGAACAGCCCGGCGGACCGGTTCGATCAGGGAGGGGAAACAGGGGCCATCCCAGAAGCCGCTCAGAGAGGCCTCATCCTGTTCCGTGAAAAGGCCCGTTGTACAAAGTGCCACTCCGGGTTCAATTTCACCGACGAAAAATTTCACAACCTCGGCATCGGATGGGACAACAATACAGTCGATCTTGGCCGTTACATGGTCACTCAGAATCCTGAGGAACTTGGCGCATTTAAGACCCCGACCTTACGAGAGATCGCTCGAAGCGCTCCGTACATGCACGACGGACGCTTCAAGACGCTTAAAGAAGTTGTCGATTTCTACAACAAGGGTGGTGTCAAGAATCCCCATCAGGACAACCTCATTATTCCGCTAGAGCTGACAGATCAAGAAAAGCATGATCTGCTGGAGTTTCTCCAGACGCTCAATGGCGAGGGGTGGCAGCATGTCTCCGCGCCGAAGGCATTTCCGCAGTAATTCGAAACGTTCACGATGAGGGTAATCGGAGGGCCATCTCGCGATGGCCCTCTTTTTTTAGGTGTGGTGTAACGGTTCCTGAACGTTTATCTGGAGGAGATAACGATGCAGAATCGCTTGTTCGATACGCGATCGCCCTCGATCCGGAGCCGGGAATCGGAGCACAAGATGAATCTTGCCGAATTCCGGTAATTGGATCGTGATGCGTGGTTCGGGCGAAGGTGCTTCCAACAGGTTGGTCTGTTCCAACAATTTCATCTGCCGCACGGCTTCATCCATAAATGGCGCGCATTCGTGTTTGGCCGCTTCCAGCAGGGTCCGTTCCGCTCGTTGCCAATCGCCGTCGCTCTTGATCGGCACCGTCAGCGTATAAAGGCCGTACTCCTGTTGCGGGTTCTCTTTGATCAATGGATTGGTGAACAACAGGCTGTTGGGGAAGACGGTCACGCGGCCCGTATACAAATGGGCCGATTGCCCGGGGCCGATCTCCAAGAGCTTCGTCGCAAACACGTCGTGGTCGAGGACCACTCCGCGGTGGCCGGCGATTTGGATCCGATCACCGACACCATAGACCTTTCCGCCGACTCGAAGCGCCGCCCCGCTCCAACAGAGGAGTAACTCCTTGGTCGCCAAGACTAATGCGGCCGCCAAGGCAATGATTGAGACGGCAAAGGCCTGCAGTTCGTGAGCCCAGATAATCACCAGGCCGATGAGGAACGTGAACACGACCGAGTTCCTGGTCGTCACCACCCAGCGCCGTTTGGATTCCATCGAAAGCGTCGGGTTGTGGGCGATCCACCGCACGATCAGCGTTCTGACGATGACGAGGAACAGCAAGAGGATCAGCGACTTCAACCCATCCAATGCAAAGGAGCTGTCGATCGAAATCCACTCGCTTTTGGGCACGGTCATCCTCTACTTCGTCGTCAGCGTTTCGCGGGTACCCGGAACACATTCTTCGCGCTTCCATTGCTTGAGAACCTTCTCTTCGGAGAACGTCAGCGTGTATCGGTAGCAATACAATGTCGGTTTGACAGCATCTGTTCCTCCTTTGCCCATCAGGCTCGTGACCGACTGGGAAGCATCCGCGATGAACGTGGGATTCCACGTGGTGAGATCCTGCTCGCTAAGCGCGAACCGATAGGTCCAGAGGCTATCTCCGCCGAGGGCTGGAGTCTTGGCCGTGTGTGGGGGACCTAGTCGGTCACGTATTTCCTCTTGTGTTAGCCTTCCGACCCCTTTTTTGAGATAGGTATCTCGCCAGGGGCCTCCACATCCGGGAAGGCCGATCACCAGAGCGACAAGCAGGACACGCGCTATAGTAGGGAGCCCGTTATTGATCGCGGACGAAATCGAAGCCGACATGCTGATGCCTACGCTACACCGGACAACCTGTAAGTGCAACTCCACGAGCCCTTATGCGCAATCCGCCTTACGGTCGACGTGTTCTCGCCATTAGGGCAGGGAGGGAGCCGCTTGAGGTGGACTGGATTTAACAATCGGTTTTCTGTACCTTACTTACCGAGGGAACGGTATGGGTATCCGACGAATTCTTGCCGTGTTCTTAGCTAGTTTTCTTACTCTTTCTCTGCCGGATGGGTTCACAGCCGCGACCGAGAGCCGAACAGCCAAACCCGAATCACCTTCGACGACGGCATCAAAGCCCTATGCGCTATCCGTTTTTCCTAAGCCGCCTGGCATCAACGGAGATGTCAAGGCCGGAGACAAGATCAAGCCCCTGACGAACGGTGGTACTGGGCACCAAATTGCCATGCTGATTTCGCCCTCTCAGGAGCTGATCGGAAAAGATGGTGCACCAATGGTGCTGATACCGGCCGGTGAGTTTGTTATGGGAAGCGAGAAAGGTGATGAAGATGAAGCCCCGACGCATCGCGTTCACCTCAGCGCATTTTACATCGATAAGTTCGAGGTGACGAACGGGCGATTTGCCAAGTATGTCGATGCCATCCAGAGTGAACCCCCATGGGGATTTTCGGACAAAGAGACCCCTGTCATCCATGCAGATCGTCCGGTTCGGTGGGTGAACTGGATGGATGCCATGGGGTACTGCCTCTGGATTGGCAAGCGCCTTCCGACGGAGGCGGAATGGGAAAAGGCCGCCCGTGGGACTGATGAACGGGTGTACCCGTGGGGCAATGACCCACCCACCTCGGTGCATGCGGCCTATGGATTGAAGGAAGGCGGTGCGGAGACCGTTTCGATCATTGGCGATCACCAAAAGGGGCAAAGCCCGTACGGCGTGCAGGATCTGGCGGGTAATCTCTATGAATGGGTGATGGATTGGTATGCCGACGACTTCTATGCCCATTTTATCAATAGCCCTGCGATCAATCCGAGGGGACCCAGCGAGGGGACGGCGAAGGTGCAGAGAGGTGGATCGTACATCAACGCTCCGTATCGGCTGCGATCGTCGTTTCGCACCAAGGGCGATCCAATCGAACAAGATCCGAACGTTGGCTTTCGCTGCGCGCAGGACGCTCCGAAACAGCCATAGCAGGGGGGTGAAACAATCCCCCGCTTCGTTCTCGCGTCGTCCTGAGGCTAGATCGACCCTGTTTCGTCTGATTCCGCAATCATACGTGAAAACTCTCAGAAGGCATTTCGAGCATCAAGCAAGGGAGTCATTTCTGCGCCACGCAGGAGGCAACCAGTGAAACGATACCGCGTGAAACCCGGAACCCGTTTATGGCTGAAGCAGTACGATCCGGACGGCACCGGCGAGTACAAGAAGAGCGAACAAGGTAAGGAAAAGGCAAAAGTTGAGTTGGGGAAGCTCATTGCCAGGCTCGATGGGCTTCAGGAACGTCTGTATGCCAATGCGACTCGATCGCTTCTCATCGTGCTGCAGGGGATGGATACGAGCGGAAAAGATGGAACGATCAAAAGCGTGATGTCCGGTGTGAACCCGCAAGGCTGCAGAGTGGTGGCCTTTAAGGCCCCGTCTACCGATGAATTGGCCCACGACTTTCTGTGGAGGGTTCACCGTGAAGTTCCTCGCCACGGACAGATCGGCATCTTCAATCGCTCGCACTATGAAGATGTGCTGATTACGCGCGTCCATGGATGGGTGTCCGATAAAGTTGTCAAGCGCCGTTTCGAACAAATCAAGGAATTTGAGGAGATCCTGACCGAAAACGGGACGGTCGTTCTCAAGTTCTTTCTTCATATCTCAAAGGAAGAACAGAAGGAACGATTGGAAGCCCGTATCGCCGATCCGGAAAAGCGCTGGAAGTGGAGTGCCGGCGACCTTGAGGAACGTAAGTTGTGGGATGACTATCTGGAGGCATTTGAAGATGTCATCGCGGCGACGAGCACCAAGTGTGCTCCTTGGTATATCGTCCCGTCGAACAGGAAATGGTACCGCAATCTCGTCGTTGCGGACCGTGTTGTGGATGCATTGGAAAACATGAAACTCAAGACGCCGCACGCTCCAGAAGGTGTCGATTTCAGCAAGCTGAGGATTGAGTAGAAGGTGGCCTGTGTGCACGAAGGCGCAAGAGGACAAGGAGCCGTAGTAACTGCTTGCTATGCCCCTTGACAAGATTTCTTAATGAGCGTAGGGAAGAACCTGCGGCCCATCTATCAATCGAAGTTCGAGAGATCGGGTAGACCGCGCGGCTGCCATCCAGGTCTCTCGGTGACTTCATCGCGAGAGGAGGGTGGATATGGACGACACGACGCCACCTGGCCCATTAGGCCCGCCGATGCGAAGGTGGGTTTCTCGTCGGTCATGCTAACCGATTCTCCGCTGGCTGTGCCATAGAGGCACTTTCAGCCCTCGACAGGGCGGTAGCCATCTTGAGCGGGGATATACGGAGAGCAAGAGGAACACAAGAGCCTGGGATTGACGAGGTCTCCCCCGACTAGATACCTTGCATTTCGAGTATCGTGCGGGTCTTTCGGGCCGCGACATTCACAATCAGAATCCAGGCGTCCCAAGCGCCAAATCGCGGGCGACCTCCCACCATAGTGCAGGGTCGCCCGCGCTGTTTCTGATTCCTCTTCCATTTGTGATTCATTAGCGGGACCAGGGGAACTCTACAGACAGGCCCCAGCAAGCGAAGAGGCGGAGCGTACGCTTCGGTACGTTGAACCTCTGAGCACGGCGAGAAGGCTGCGGGCAGACTTTTTCAGCACCCTGTTAGATGCGATCCGGAAAGTCCGAGATAAGGCCGTTCACACCGAGTGCCTTCATCTTCTTGATCTCGGCGGGTTTATTGGCCGTGTAGACGAACACGATCAGACGCGCGTGGTGTAGGGCCGTCACGAGGGATTTAGTCACCATATCAACACGCAAGCCCACGTGAGTCGCTTGAAGCCTAAGGGCGGCCGCACCGGGATCGTTCGGCAGCCGCTTAAAGAGCACCAATGTCTTGGCCTCAGGATCGATCCTTCGTATGTGTTGAAGTTCCTCGTGCACAAACGATGCGTAGATCACCGGTCTCACGAAGCCGCTGGCACGGACGATCGCGCAGATATCATAAGCCAGGCCTTTTGTCTTCAGTTCCAAAATCAGACCGATGCGTCCATTACTAGTTCCGAGGACCTCCTCCAGGGTCGGGACCATCTGACCACCGCCGACATCCAGCTTTCGTATTTCTTCCAGCGTCATCTCAGAGACGAGCCCACGACCGTGCGGTGTGGAATGTATCCGCTCATCATGCACCAGGATCAGTTCGTCATCGGCGGTTCGTCTGATATCCACCTCGGTGAGTGAGCAGCGCAGCGTAATCGCCCGTTTGATGGAGGCCAGGGTATTTTCAGGCGCATGACCGCAGGCACCGCGATGGCCAATACGAAGGATCTTTCCATTGGGGCTTCCTTTTGGCATGCCACTGTCCTACCATATCGGCGTGGTAGAAAAGAAATCCAAAAAAACAGCGTTGGCCAAGGGCACGAAACGTCGTCGAAAGCCGCTCGGAGTCTCTACCGGACTGGCCGCTCAGGAATTACAAGCGGCTGCACCGCCTCTGGCAGTGGGGGAGCTGCATCAAGAAATTGAGAAAGATAAAGGACGAATCCTCTCCATCTACCGCGAGCCGTACGGAGGGCGCTGGGTGGTTCTGGCAGCCTTACCGATCGAACTCGTTGCCCCGACACCGTATCAACGGAATCTCTCCGACAGCCATGTCAGAAAATTGGAAGCGGCGATCGGCAAGATCGGGCAATTTCTTGATCCCATCATTGCCGTACGAATATCGAAGCCCGACCAGGCGGCAAAATACTGGACACCGAATGGAAACCATCGTCTTTCGGCCATGCGGACGCTCGGAGCCAAGAGTATCGTTGCCATTGTCGTCCCGGAACCCTCGGCGGCATACCAGATTCTCGCCTTGAATACAGAAAAAGCGCATAACCTCCGTGAAAAGGCGTTGGAAGTCGTCCGTATGTACGAGGAACTGGCTCCCCTCGATCAGGCGACCGAGGACAGTTATGCGTTGGAGTTTGAGGAGCCGGCGCTGATCACCATGGGGCTCTGTTATGAAGAACGACCTCGGTTCAGCGGTGGGGCGTACCATCCGGTCCTGAAACGGGTCGACGCATTTCTGCAGAAACCGCTGCGGGCAGCGTTGGAAGTTCGGAAACAGCGCGCAGGATCTCTTCTCGCCTTGGATGAGGTCATTGTCAAACAAGTCGAAGCCCTGAAGGCCAAAGGACTGACCAGTCCCTACCTTAAGAGCTTCGTAGTCGCGCGCGTGAATCCGATCCGGTTCAGGCCCAAAGATGCCCCGGCCTTGTCGTTTGAAGACGCGCTTGATCGGATGAGGCAGACTGCGCAGAAGTTCAATCCGGACAAGATCAAGATGGATGATCTGGCGAAATCTGGAGGAAGTCCGGACGAGACAGAGTAATCACTCAGTCTTGTTTCCGTGCCGATCGCCCCTTTAGAATACTTTCCTGGTTATGTCCCCGAGGAGGTGGTTATGGGTCTTGCCGACAACAAGTGTGTTCCCTGTCGTGGCGGTGTGCCACCGTTGCCGAACGATCGGATTCAGGCGTTATTGAAGGAACTGGGGCGCGGGTGGTCTCTCAATGGCCAGGGACATCTTGAACGGTTGTACACGTTCAAGGACTTTGCTCAGGCGTTGGCCTTTGTCAACAAGGTGAGCGCGATCGCAGAAGCTGAAGGTCACCATCCCGATCTGTATCTGGCCTGGGGAAAAACCAAGGTTGAGATCTGGACACATAAGATCAACGGCCTGACCGAGAGCGACTTCTATCTTGCCGCCAAGGCCGACCGGGAATTCGAACCCTTTAGGGCTGCCGCCGGTTAGTCCTACTCCCGTGTTTGGCCTGAACCACGCGAGGCATTAATTGAATGAGCGACCAGACTCACATCGCGCTCGTCAACATGCCGTTCAGCTACGCCAAGTATCCATCGATTCAACTCGGCACGCTCTCCGCACTGCTCAAGTCCAACGGAATTCCCGTCCATTGCCATCATTTGAACGTGCGCTTCGCCCACCTGATCGGGGTGGATTTACACGAGGCGATTTGTGAAAAGCGGGCACTCTTCGGCGAATGGCTGTTCTCCTACCTTCTGTTTCGAGCCAACCCCAAACGTGCGGAGTATCCGCGAATCTTCAAGCCGGTGTTTGAACAGGTGGCTCAAGAAAGTGGGAAGCCGATTGGATATTTCGAGGAGATGGCAACACGCATCGCCCCACAGTTTCTGACCTGGGCGCTTCGCTCCATTAATTGGGGGCAGTACAAGGTGGTCGGATTTACGTCGACGTTCGACCAGAACGTGGCGAGTCTGACGATGGCCAAGTTGATCAAGGATCTCTATCCGCATGTTGTGATCGTCTTCGGTGGAGCGAACTTCGACGGCGAAATGGGCTCTGAATACTTCAGAGCGTTTCCTTTTATCGATCATGTCGTCGTCGGCGAGGGTGAAGAAAGCTTCCTTCCGTTGGTGCGTCTGATTCTGGCCGGCAAGACAGAGGGCTATCCGAATGGTGTGGCCTATCGGCAAGGGGAGAAGATTGGGTTCACGCAGAATGCGGAACTCTTCTCCGATTTTGCGAAGACCGGACCCCCCGATTATGACGATTATTATCAGTTGCTCGCGGAACTGGGTTATACAGCGCAAGGGCTGGATCGCATTCTTCTGTATGAAGGTTCTCGCGGTTGCTGGTGGGGGGAGAAACATCACTGCACATTCTGTGGGCTCAATGCACAGAGCATGAAGTTTCGGGCGAAGGCGCCACAACAAGTCATGCAGGAAATCGCCTATCTCTCGCATCGGTACGATGCGGTCCGATTTCGTTTGGTCGATAACATCATCGACATGTCGTATATCGAAGATCTTTTCGGGAGACTCGCGGCAGACCATTGCGACCTGGATGTCTTTATCGAGACCAAGAGCAATTTACAGAAGCGTCAGATCGGGACCTTGGCAGCGGGTGGTGTGAAATGTATGCAGCCGGGGTTGGAAAGTCTGAGTCTCACTCAGCTGCGTGCTATGGACAAGGGCGCCACGCCGATGCAGAACATCATCTGTCTCAAGTGGAGTCTCTACTATCGCTTGACAGTGCTCTGGAATATCCTGCTCGGTTTCCCAGGGGAGACCAACGAGGACTATCAGCGCCAGCTCAGCCTGATCCCTTCGCTGCTTCATCTTCAGCCGCCGGAGGCGACAGGAAAGTTCTGGTTACAGCGCTTCAGCCCTTACTTCACCAGACCACACGAGTACGGGGTCCGCATTACCGGGCCGGGGTTGGCATACGAGTACGTCTATGATGGAGGGCGGATTGACCTGAAGAAGATCGCCTATGATTTCGAGTACGAACTCGACAACTGGCCGGTGGATCCACACGTGTATCAAGAGCTCGTTGCAGCGATCGAAGGCTGGCAACGAGTGCATCGGTCGGCAGATCGCCCGTTTCTGTACTACTCGAAGGCGCCAAACTACGTAACGGTCTATGACGGCAGGGATCCAAAGGCGCCGACTCGCCGGCGGTATGAGGGATTGGCGTCGTTGGTGATCGAGGTCTGCAACGAATCGGCAAAAAGTGTGGAGCAAATTCGAGCTGCAGTGGCTGGACGAATCGAGTGCAACGACGCGGTCCTGTTACCAATCCTCAACGATCTCACGACCCAACGAGTGCTCTACGAAGAGCGCGGCAAGTATTTCACGCTGGCGATTCCAGAAAATCAGTATCTCTAATTCCTGTACAACGGTTACATCGACAACTTCTCTGCCGCATTTCTCACCTGCACGCCATGAACCCACGAGGTTTTTGCCGAAGATCGCCTAGGTGTGGAGAAGGAAGGAAGAACGCGGTGGAACGATCAGGCGTGACCGGGAGGCATGGGATCGACGTTCGAAAGGGTTTGGGAAAACCGATTTCCTACGATGTCGGTTACCTGGGCCATAAGATCCGTCACCTCTTGCCATTCTTTGGGTAGCAAGTCATGCTTCAATTGAGGGTGGATGGCCCATTGGGCTTCAACCTGCATCCCTTTCCTGCTGACGAGAACGCGGAGCAACTCCACATCCCAGGCTGAGTCGGTAACCTTGTCGCTGGAAGGGGTCATGTTCGGTTGTCCGGAAGGTGGAACCGCGCGTGCCATGAGATTCTCCTCACCTAGCTCACCCGTGTAGCATACCGTATTTAGAGTCGGGTTGTATATCAAGCGATCCACCTTACGAAGGATGTCTCGTGTGTGACGAGCCATCTTATCGCGACTCCTCTAGGGCGAGGACTTCGAGCATGGCTGAGTGGATATGTCCATTACTGGCCACGAGTTCCTGTCCATAGATGGTAAGGTCTCTTCCGCGGAAATCAGTCAGTTGCCCTCCAGCTTCTCGTGCAATGACCGACCCGGCTGCCATATCCCATGGATGGAGCCGAACCTCCCAAAAACCATCAAAACGTCCCGCTGCCACGTAACAGAGATCAAGAGCAGCAGAACCCGTCCTTCTGATTCCCTGCGCCTTGAGGGCAAACTTGGAAAAATGATCAAGGTTGTTTCGCGGCGATTCCCTGATGTCATACGCGAAGCCTGTTACCAAGAGGCTGCGGTCGAGCGTGATCGTGTTGGAAACGTGAATGGAGCGGCTGTTTAACTGAGCGCCGCCATTCTCGATGGCTGTGAACAGTTCATTCCGTGATGGGTCGTAGATGACTCCGAGGATGCATCGGCTCTTGTACTCTAGGCCAATAGACACGCAGTAGGCGGGATAGCCATGAGCGAAGTTGGTCGTCCCGTCCAACGGATCAATAATCCACAGATAGGGGGATGGAGTCTCTTCGACGGGCCCACGTTCCTCGGCCAGGAACCGATGGGTCGGAAAGCGAGTCTGGATATAATCGATGACGCACTGCTCTGCGGCACGGTCTGCATCGGTCACCAAGTTGATCGGGTTCTTATAGTCGATATGGAAGCCGGCCTCGGCATATTTGAGGAGAATGGCGCCGGCTTTTTGACTGGCGGCAACCGCTGCGTCTAGAAGAGACTGCGCAGGAACTGATTCGTGAGGGATCGGCACACCCTGATTCTAGCATGACACGCGCTGTTCATATGAAAAATTCATGATCTTTTCAACAGAACAAGGCTTATCAACAATAGAGAGAAAAGGATTACTTGCGTGCAAAAGCATATATGCAATAGACCATGTATTATTCAAATAATATGTCTTGACGCAGATTACAAGCAATGCTATAAAGCAAGCATGCTTTATGTGGAGAGATCGTGGAAGAACTAACAGACATTCTGGTTGGGCTTGAACAACGAATCAACGCGTATAAGAGTCGGTTCCAGGACTTGGAGAAAAAGCGTCGTCGACTGGACGACGAAATCGCGACCATTAAGAAATACCTCGAGCTTGCTGAAACCCTCTACCGCGTCGAGGCCGACAAGGCCAAGCTAGCCAGCCTCTCGAACCAGATTATTACAACAGATGATTCAAAGGGTGCCCGGCCTACGCCCGTCATGGACGTGACTGATCAATCTCGAGAAATTCTTCTTGGGCGGAGCAAATACGTCGGAAAGAGTGTTCCTCAAGCCGCCTATGAAATACTGCGCGAGTCCAATCGGGCGATGCATGCGAAGGAACTTGTGCAACGTCTGATTGAAGGCGGATTGCAGATCAAAGGGAAAACGCCGCTGACTTCTATCGCGACCTCGCTTAAGCGGGACAAACGCTTTAGAAAGGTTGGTCCCAATACGTTCGAGGCCGTGGACGACATGCTGATTCAGGCCGTATAGCACCGGTCACTAGTCCTAACTTGAAACTGCGAAGGGGGGTGAGACTCTTGGCAACAAAGAAGGCAGCAAAGAAGAAGAAGAAGTAATCCCTGCCATGATGTGATACGCCGGGGGTGAGGCTACTTACTCCCGGCGTACCATGTGTCTCATTACTGGAGACGGAAGAGCATCCTGCCCCTAGGACAAGCCACTCCCCACAATATCGACGAATATTGTTATTTAAGAAGCCTGAAGAGCAACGGCTGGTTGGAGGCGGCGCACATGTGTGACTGGGTGCGCTTTTTCAGCCGACGGCTCTGCGTTCAGAAGTACCCACTTCTCCGGTTGCTGCAGGATCTGCTGAACTAATCGAGTGTGGAGGGCGTGCCCTGACCGATCGGCGACGATGTGGCCGATGAAGGATACTCCCAGGAGAGAGAAGTCACCTATAAGATCGAGGATCTTGTGACGGACGAACTCGTCGTCAAATCGGAGACCGGATTCATTGACGATCCCATCTCCCGATAGCACAACGGTGTTGTCCAATGTTCCGCCCTTGCCAAGACCACGAGCCCACAATGCTTGGACTTCGTGCAAAAACCCAAACGTTCTGGCCTCGGCAATTTCGTTCTCAAACGCGCTCATAGAGCAGTCATATGTATAGGTCTGTGTCTTGATCAGAGGATGGTCATAATGGATCGAATAGGTGATCCGAGAGGTAGAGGACGGTTCAATTCGTACGCGCTTCGATCCCTCGGCCACCTCAATTGGTGCCATGATCTTAAGGAAAGGCTGCTTTCGATCTTGCGAGACTACACCGGCCGATTGTATCAATCGGACAAACGGCGCAGCGCTTCCATCCATGACCGGAATTTCGGTTGCCGTCACATCGACAAAGACATTGTCAATTTGCAGTCCTGATAACGCCGCCAGTAAATGTTCTATAGTTTGAACCTGGAACCCATTCCCGCTGATAGCCGTGCATAATTCGGTTGGGACTCGATGCTCAACGGAGGCAGAAAGATAAACATCAGCGTCAGCTTGTCGATTGACAAAAACCATTCCGGTGTCAGGGGGGGCAGGTCGCAGCGTAATAGACGCGGATCGGCCAGAGTGAAGTCCTATGCCGGAACATGTGACCGTCGATGCCAAGGTTTGTTGATTCCGCACAATTCCTCCATGTATAAGATTCGAGTCATCGCTTGTAGAGCAATTACCGTGCCTTTTTAAATAAATCGTAAAGTATTGTTATATAAATTAAATATTGTCATTTATCAGAATTAATGTTGTATCTTAAAAGACACAACTGTGTATTTCCAAAACCTGACACGGGGGGAAAGGTGCCTTCGGCATTGAAGAAAAAGTGGCTATCGAAGGATTATTGGTAACATGTGAGGCATACCCCGACAATCCGGAATGTCCACCCCACTGTGCTGTCCACGTTGGTCTGAATCGGTATACTGTCGCAGCTGCAAGACTTGCCGCTTGAATGCGGCTGGCCTCTGCTGGTTCGGCGGGGCGACTACACCTCGCGCTTACCTATTCTGATCTTCTATCACGCCACATTTGCAGTTTGACTTCGTCGGGCACGGTGCCGAACGTGACTCATCCATGGTCCGACTGCTTAGCTCCATCGGATTGTGCAGTATCGGGGGCATCAACCAGATTCGGATATCGCCGCTTCTCGCTTAGGGCAGATTCACGACATACAACATGCGTAGTGTGTGAAACCGCATTGGTATCAACTAGTGGAACGTACCAAAAACTAAAAAATGATGACAAACGATGAAAGTTGGGTACTCTCTAAAAAGATACGTAAGCCTCCTAAGTTGGTTGATAGACATGATAGTGCGGTGTGCACAATTCGGAGTGGAGTAATCCCGTCGAACGAACAATGAGCGATTTGGCCGATAGGCGTGATTTTTCACTTGAACGAATGCGCGAGATCACTCGTCTTTCTTCGCTCATATTATTGCTGGTCATTGCCATGATCGGTACTGGCTGTGCCATTACTCCGATCCCACTGACCGTTGATGAGGTCCAGTCACGGGTAAAAGGGGATCGGGCCGTCTTGACGAAGGATCAAGAACCCCTCGCTGGGCCGGTGGATCTTTATGAGGCAATGGCCCGGGCGCTGAAGTACAACCTCGATGCGCGAACTGAGCTCATGCACAAGATGCTGGCTCAGACGCAGCTGGATCTTTCTCACTATGCCATGCTGCCCCGTCTCGCAGCGAACGCAGGGTTTGACGGCCGGAATAATTTCCCCGGCGGCGTCGCACAATCCTTGCTCACCGGGCGGCAGGTCCTCCAACCCTTTACCTCCTCCGAACGAAACATTTTCTCAGCTGATCTGTCGCTGAGCTGGAATGTCTTGGATTTTGGTTTGTCCTATATCCGAGCAAAGCAGGCAGCCGATGATGTCTTGATTGCCGAGGAAGAGCGGCGGCGTGTGGCCAATCGAATCATGCAGGATGTACGCATCGCCTATTGGCGGGCAGTCAGCGCGGAACGGATTCTCCCCTCTCTCAAACTGCTGGATGAATGGGTGAGGAACGCCCTTGAAAAAGCGCAAGCCGTTCAAGATGAACGGCTGCATACGCCCCTGGTTCCCTTGCAATACAGGCTCGATCTCCTCAATACGCAACGATACATTCAGCAGTTATTCAGGGAACTCAACACCGCCAAGCTTCAGCTGGCTGCACTGATGAATCTTCCTCCCGAGCAAGAGAAAGAGCTGGCCCTCATCGTTCCTGAGCGAGAGGCCCTCACCGTGAAGCTCCCGCCCGAGATGTCGGGGTTGGAAGACCGGGCACTACAGGCACGCCCGGAGCTACGCATGATCGACTACCGTCGTCGAATCAACGCGCATGAGGCCAAAGCCGCAATCCTTGAGATGTTACCTAGCCTGAATCTCCAAGCCGGTGGAAACTACAATAGCAACGCCTTTCTCTTTAACAATCATTGGGCTGCCTATGCCGCCCGAACAAGTTGGAATTTGCTGAGCCTCTTGCGGTATCCGGCTCGCGCCAAAACCATTGCGGCTCAGGATAAGGTTCTCCACACGCAGGATCTTGCGTTGACGATGGCCATCATGTCGCAGGTGCATGTCAGCGTGGCACAGGTCGCCTATGCGAAGAAGGAGGTCTCGACGGCGGTGCTGTATTACGACACGCAGTCTCAAATTGCCGAACAGACACGTCTGGCTTGGCGTCTGGCCAAACTGAGCGAACAGGCGGTGTTGCGTGAACGTGTGGCACAGGTGGCGGCACAGCTGCGCTATGACGTCGTGGAAGCTGAGTTCCAAACAGCGTGGGCTTCACTGTTGGCATCAGTTGGAGAAGATGTTCTGCCCAACAACCTGACGACCGAGCAAAATCTGTCCGATCTTGCCCTCCAACTGCGGGCTCGTTGGACGAAAAGCAAGGAGTTGTTCGAATGATTCATAGTGGCTGGTGTGTCGTCGGTGGTTCTTTGGTCGGGGTGGCTCTGGTGTGCTCCGGTGCACTGTCGGGGGATGCCACCACGCTCGACGCGAAGCCGACAAGCAGTTCGGTGGAACTCAGCACCATACGCGGCGTTGTCAAGGCGACCGCGCAGGCCACTTTGGCCAGCCAGGTGCAAGGTCGAATCAGCAGGCTCCCCTTTAAAGAAGGTCAACGGTTCAAGAAAGGAGCACTGTTGGTGGGGCTTGACTGTTCCAAATACGAAGCGGAACTGGCCAGCGTTCGGGCCGAGTATCGTGGGAAGCAGAAGACCTATGAGAATAACCTGCGCTTGTCCACACATCAGGCCATAGGACATCTTGAGCTCGACGTTTCCCAGGCTGAGGCAGAGAAAGCACTCGCTGCTGTGAAGGTCGCGCAGGTCAATGTCAGCGGATGTACAGTGCTGGCGCCCTTTCCCGGACGTGTGGTCAAGACCATCGTCAATGAGCATGAAAACGTATTCCCCAACGATCAACTCATCAGTCTCTTGGATGATAGTCGGCTCGAGATTGAGCTGATTCTGCCCTCGCGGTCACTGACATGGCTGAAAGTCGGCCTGCCCTTTGACTATGCGGTGGACGAGACGGGATTTTGCTACCCGGCCGTTGTGGAAGACATTGGAGCCAACGTTGATCCCGCCAGCCAGACGGTGAAAGTCAAAGGGCTCTTTCGCACGAAACCGGACCGTGTCCTCTCCGGAATGAGCGGCATCGCGTCATTCGCGGACGCTCTACATTGATCACGCCGACATGGTGTCAGTAGAAGCCATACCCCGCAGCTCGCTTCCGAACAATACCTCGTGGCCTGCGCTCCTTCAACTGGAAGGGATGGTGCGGGCCGCCAAAACGCAGCAGGAGCTGCAATTTCTCTTCGTCAACGAAACCCGTTGGTTGGTCTCCTACCACCAGGCCATCTTGCTGATTCCGCCTACGACCGTCTCGCCAAAGTATGAGGTACGGGTCGCATCGAGCGTTCCGGTCGTCGACCGTGCGATGCCCCTTATCCAGTGGACCGAATGCTTGGTGAGCGACCTGCGCAAGGCATCGACAAGCCACGATATCCGTCAAGTTAATGCGATCGATTGTCCTGCCGAACTCAAGTCAGATTGGAACGAATTCACCGCCGGTCAAGGCCTCTGGTGTCCCCTCACGCATCCAGATGGACAGATCGTCGGCGGCTTGTGGCTCACGCGGGAGCAGTCGTGGCCAGATCACGAACTCATCGTCTTGCGTCGTCTCAGTGAGGCCTATGCCTATGCCTGGCGTGCCGTTGGTCTATCCCAGAGGTCTCGATGGCGATGGAGGCTCAGCCGGACAGCGACATGGCTGTTCACTGGGATGATGGTAGGCGCGCTGTTTATCCCCGTTCCTATGTCGACGCTGGCTCCCGCCAAGATCGTGGCAAAGGACCCGCTGATCGTGAGCGCTCCGATTGACGGAGTCATCGCGGACATTGTCGTGTTACCCAATACACAGGTCACACAAGGTGACGTCTTGCTCAGGTATGAGGACACGACTTTCCGCAGCGCATATCAGATCGCGGAGCGCCATCTTGATGTCGCGATGGCGCAGTATCGTCGCGCGGCTCAGGGAGCATTCGTGGAAGCCGATCAGAAGGCCGACGTGCCCTTGTTGAAGGCCGAAGTCGAGTTACGGGAAACCGAGCGCAACTATGCCTACGAACAATTAGGGAAAGTCAATGTCAAGGCTGAAAAGTCCGGACTTGTCCTCTACACCGACAAATCTGATTGGATTGGAAAGCCGGTCGTCGTCGGTCAGCGGATTATGGAACTGGCGAATCCTCGACAGGTGGAAGTCAGGATCGATCTCCCCGTTGACGATGCGATCGTGCTACGGGAAGGGGCATCGGTGTCGGTGTATCTCCACGCTCATCCGTTGTCCAGTGTGCCGGCCACGGTGAGTCATGCCAGCTATCACGCCGAAGTCCTTCCGAATAACACATTGGCCTATCATGTGACGGCACAGCTTGCGCAGAGTGAAACGGAATTACGGATTGGCTGGCAGGGGAGCGCCAAGATCTATGGAGAACGGGTGTCGCTCTTCACGTATGTGTTCCGTCGCCCAATCTCCACACTGAGGTCATGGATTGGACGATGACCCCGACGGTACTGCGACAACGCGAGATGATCCTTCCGCCGATGCGCGAGGATTTGCAGTTTCTCGCCGGGGTTCCAGCGGCCGATGGATCGCCGACCTGGGTCCTCGCAGACCCCCTCCGCGGAAAATATTTCCAGATCGGGTGGCAAGCCTATCAGATACTCTCACGGTGGAAGGGCAGATCAGCCGAGGCCGTGATAGTGGCGATTCATGCCGAGACCACCTGCCATATCACTCCGAAGGATATCGATGACCTGCAGAAGTTCTTGTATGGACACCATCTCATGCGCGACCCGCCGCAGGGAGACTACCGAACCTATGTCTCTCAAGCAGCGGCGGCAAAGCCGCAGTGGCTGATGTGGCTGGTGCACCACTATCTGTTTTTTCAAATTCCTTTGGTTCGGCCGAATCGATTTCTTCGGGCCACTCTCCCATGTGTTGAGTGGCTCTTCACACCATCGACCGCCTGGGTCGTTGGGCTTGTCGGGCTCATCGGCCTCTATCTCGCATCACGCCAGTGGGACACCTTTACGGCCACCATGATGCATTGTTTTACCCCAGAGGGTTTTGCCCTGTATGTCCTGTGCCTGGTCATCATCAAGGTCTTTCATGAGTTCGGGCATGCCTATACCGCGACGCGCTACGGTTGTCGCGTATCCACGATGGGCATCGCTCTGGTCCTCATGGTCCCGATGCTGTACTCGGACACCTCGGATGCGTGGAAGCTCACCGCTCGTCGCCAGCGTGCAGCTATCGGTGCCGCCGGGATCATCGTTGAGTGTTCTTTGGCCGCCGTCGCGATGTTCGTCTGGAACTTTCTGGATGACGGGGTAGGAAGAAGCCTGGCATTTCTCACGGCGACGACGAGTTTGGCGCTGGGGGTGGCAATTAACCTCAATCCCTTCATGCGCTTCGACGGGTACTACGTGCTCTCCGATTGGCTGGGGATCCCCAATTTACAAGATCGCGCGTGTACGTTCGGACAATGGCAGCTGAGGCGGCTTGTGTTTGGACTCGAAGCCCCGATGCCCGAATCGGTCTCTGCCGCGCGCTGCCGCTTTTTGGTTGGGTTTGCATGGGCCACGTGGCTGTACCGCTTTGTGTTGTTTCTCGGAATTGCCTTCGTCGTCTATCACTTCTTTTTCAAATTGCTGGGGCTTCTGTTATTCGCATTTGAAATCGGCTGGTTCATTCTGCTGCCGATCATGCGCGAGCTGAACGCCTGGTGGACGCTACGCGGGGCGGTGCGTGAGCCGGGGCGAGTGTGGATCTCGGCCGGAGCTGCGGCCTTGCTGGCCGCGGTGCTCATCATTCCCTGGTCGGATCGGATTAGCCTGCCGGCGGTGTTGGAATCGACACTACATGCCACAATCTATGCGCCGGCGCCGGGACGAATTGTCGAATTGACCGTAGAGGAAGGGAGACAGGTGCAGAAAGGCGACGGAATCATAACATTGGAATCACCGGTCTTGGAAAAGGATATTGCCTTGACCAAAAAGCAGATCGAGGTCGAGCAACTGAGAGGTCGACGAGAGTTCCTTGATCATGAAGAACTGGCAAGGCATCACGTGACGTTGGAAGAACTGAAATCGCGGCTCGCTCAGCTCGAGGGGCTGGTGCAACAGCAGCACAATCTGTCCCTCACCGCGCCGATCTCTGGAGTGGTGGCCGACCGAGCTGAGGCACTGCATGTGGGACGATGGATCAATACGGAGCTGCCCCTGGCCTATGTTATTGATCCGGTAGGAGAAGAACTGCATGCGTTGGCCCCCGAAACCGACGTGGGGTATCTCCGCGTGGGCCAGTCAGCCCGATTTATTCCGGAAGGTGCGGAGCGGCCAAGTTTGAAGGCGCACGTCATCGAAATCCGGGACATCGATGAAAGCAGCGACACCGTTCGGTACCTTGCCTCACTCTACGGCGGCGCCGTGCCGGTTCGAGAAGATGCCAATCACACATTGAGGCCAGAGATCTCCATCTATCGCATCACGTTGCGCCTTGTTGAGCCGCCTCCACGATGGAACCAGGCTGTTCGAGGAACGGTGCTGGTAGAGGGCCCCCGTATCAGCTTAGTCCAACACGTCTGGGAAAAGGGGGTTCGGATTCTGATTCGAGAAAGCGGCGTGTAAATGAGGCGTGGCAGGTTAGTGCCATAGCCATCACACTTAGGTAGTTTGCATTTGTAAGAAATAGGAATTTGCTTCGAGGAGTGACATTCGCCTTGTAACATTCTTGGAGACATCGCGAACTCAGGTCTTATTCAACGGAATGCGCATGCTAGGTAGGCGAAAGAAAACCGGAGTGAAATCAGCCTGCGGGAAGCGGCCCACTTCCGTGCCCGTGAGTCCGCCGCGCCCCACGTATGGTCTCTCCTATCTCGCGCTCGAACCACGGATCATGTTCGACGGGGCCGCAGTGGCCACAGCCGGCACGGTGAGTATCGACCAGGTGGTCCAACAACACCCAGATGCGGCGATCTCGCCCGATAGCGCGACAACGACTGACCACGTGCCCGATGCGGCGCCGACAGGGGAGCCGAAATTCAATGCCGGTGACCAAGCGTTATTCGACGCCTTGGCAGCCTACGATGCGCCGATGGCTCGGCAGGAAATGGTATTCCTCTCCCCCAGTGTTCGTGACTACCAACATCTTCTCGACGGCATCAGTTCCAACGTCGAAGTGGTCGTGCTTGACCCAACGCGTAACGGGGTGACGCAAATCGCCGAGACGCTCGCCACACGCACCGGTGTCGAAGCGATTCATCTGATTGCCGAAGGAACGGAAGCGGAACTTCAACTCGGCACCAGCACGCTCACTCAGGAGTCGATCAGCACGACCTACGCGCGGCAGTTCCGTCAGATCGGTCAGAGTCTGTCGGCAGATGCCGACGTCCTTATCTATGGCTGCAAATTTGGGCGGGGCGAAGCGGGTCAGCTTGCGATTTCAACCTTGGCATCACTCACGGGTGCCGATGTCGCGGCCAGTACAGATCTGACCGGTGCCGCAAGCTTAGGCGGTGACTGGGATCTGGAAAAGCAAACGGGCTCCATTGAAACTCATCTGGCGATCAACGAACGCACGCAATCGATTTGGACCGGCGTCCTGGATCTCACCTCCAGCGGCGGTGAAACACGGGTCAATACCACGACAAGTGGAACACAAAGCACGAATGATTCCAACGATTGGAATGCGATTCAGAACATCGCGCGGAACAGCTCCGGTGCCACCGTGGTGGTGTGGGAAAACGCCTCGAACGGGCACGTGTACGCTCAGCGGTATAACAGCGCGGGTGTGGTCCAAGGCGGGGAGATTCAGATCACGACGGATTCAAAAGCTGATTCCAATGTCACCGTCGCGATTGATGCTGCTGGCAAGTTCACCGTCGTCTGGGAGCGGGATCACGGCAGCAACGATCATGACATCTACGCGCGGCAGTATGATGCTGCAGGTGTTGCGCAGGGAAGCGAGTTTCGCGTCAATGAAACCAATAACAATATGCAGGAGCGTGCGCACATTGGGATGGATGCCAACGGCAACTTCGTCGTGGTGTGGGAAAGCGATCACTCCGGTGGGACTGACAATATCTATGCCCAGCGGTACGATTCAACTGGGACCAAGCTGGGGAATAACTTTCTTGTCAATAGCATCACATCCGGCATTCAGGACCGTGCCGACGTGGCGATGAGCGCCACCGGAGAGTTTGTCGTGGTCTGGGAAGGTGAAACCTCGGCCGGGAGCAATTCATTCAATGTGTACGGTCAGCGGTATAACGCCTCGGGCGTCGCCCAGGGCGGTGAATTTCAGATCAACACCACCACCAGCGGCAATGATCAACATCCTAATATCGATATGGCAGCCGCTGGAAGCTTCGTAGTGGCGTGGGACCGCAATACCAGCGGTGCGAAAGATATCTATGCTCAACGCTACAATAGTTCCGGTGTCGCCCAAGGTGGCGAAATCCAGGTGACGAGTTCGTCCTTCGATCAAGATGTTGCCAATGTGGCCATGTCGGACAACGGAGATTTTGTCGTGACCTGGTCAAGCGACGGCCAGGATGCCTCCGGCACGTTCGGGGTCTATGCCAGACAGTACAACGCGGTAGGAACCGCTCTCACATCAGAGATGCGCGTGAATACCACCACCTCAGGTGTACAGGACTGGGCGTCCGCCGTGTACGATGGAAACAACGTCATGGTCGTGTGGTCTGGGAATGGCACCGGTGACGCCAGTGGCATTTTCTACCAGCGATATACCGCAACTGGATCCAACACTCCACCCGTCATCACCAGCAACGGCGGGGGGAGCACCGGCAGCATCAACGTGGCGGAGAACAGCACGGCGGTGACCACGGTGACGGCGACCGATGTGGATGCCGGGCAGACCCTGACCTATAGCCTCAGTGGCGGGGCGGATCAGGGGCTCTTTACGATCGATAGCGACACCGGCGCGTTGAGTTTCAACACGGCGCCTAACTTCGAGGCGCCGACGGACAGTGGGGGCAACAACGTCTACGACGTCATCGTGCAAGTGAGCGATGGCAATGGCGGTATCGCTACCCAGGCGTTGGCGATTACCGTGACCAATCTGAACGAAGCGCCGGTGGTCACCAGCAACGGCGGGGGAGCGGCGGCGTCCATCAGCGTGGCCGAGAACAGCACGGCCGTGACCACGGTGACGGCGACCGATGTGGATGCCGGGCAGACCCTGACCTACAGCCTGAGTGGCGGGGCGGATCAGGGGTTCTTTACCGTTGATGCCAATACCGGCGTGCTCACCTTTCTCACCGCGCCGGATTATGAAACCCCGGCCGATAGCGGGGGCAACAACGTCTACGACGTGACCGTGCAAGTGAGCGATGGCAATGGCGGTATCGCTACCCAGGCGTTGGCGATTACCGTGGCCAATCTGAACGAAGCGCCGGTGGTCACCAGCAATGGCGGGGGAGCGGCGGCGTCCATCAGCGTGGCCGAGAACAGCACGGCGGTGACCACGGTGACGGCGACCGATGTGGATGCCGGGCAGACGTTGACCTACAGCCTTAACGGCGGAGCCGATGCGGCTAAGTTCACCATCGACAGTA
>JACXTT010000781.1_pt1 | contig 54303 bp, 45 predicted proteins | sample 9270951 | NCBI WGS metagenome assembly JACXTT01 (sample SAMN15532306, study PRJNA645909) | rock metagenome | isolation source: weathered quartz diorite | place: Puerto Rico | collected 2017-06-21
GATCCCTGCTCCGGCTGGGACGACAGCATGGTCAGGCCAATGGCTCGCGCGAGGAATTCTGGGCGCTCAAGGATGTTTCCTTCGAGATCCAACAAGGCGAGGCGGTCGGCATTATTGGCCGGAACGGGGCCGGTAAATCCACCCTGCTCAAGCTGCTCAGCCGCATCACCGAGCCGACCACTGGCCGTTTCGAGGTGGAAGGTCGGGTAGCCAGTCTGCTCGAAGTCGGCACCGGCTTTCACCCGGAACTGACCGGACGCGAGAACATTTATCTCAATGGAGCCATCCTCGGCATGTCCGGCGCTGAAATCCGCAAGAAATTCGATGAAATCGTCGCCTTTGCCGAGGTCGAGAAATTTCTCGACACCCCCGTCAAACGCTTTTCCAGCGGCATGTATATGCGCCTGGCTTTTGCGGTGGCCGCTCACCTGGAACCGGAAATCCTGATAGTGGATGAGGTGCTCTCAGTAGGAGACGCCGAATTTCAAAAGAAGTGCCTGGGCCGAATGCAGAACGTGGCCCAGGACGAGGGGCGGACGGTGCTGTTTGTGAGCCATAATCTGCAGGCCATCCGGCAATTGTGTGAGCGGGTGGTGCTCCTCCGGCAAGGCCAGGTTGCCTTCGTAGGCGACCCTCATGTCGCTATCAATGGCTACTTGAGCCACAATGCCGAGGACCATTCCGCGATGCTCGATTTGACCTCCTTTCCGCGTGCGCGCCCGGCTGAAGGGGCGCGGCTGCTGAGTTTGCGCTTCCTGGATCAGCAAGGCCGTCTGTCCGCACGAATTGCCTGGCCCGGGACCCTGCTGGTGGAAGTCCGGTTCCGACTGGACCAACCGGCGAAGCACCTCGATATTCCGATGGCGGTGACCCACGCGGAAGGCTTGCGGGTTTTCTCGGAAGCTTATACGGACCAACATGGCAAATTGGACCTGGAGCCAGGCGAATATCTGCTCCGCTTCTCGGTGCCGCTGCGGTTCTTCAAGCTCGAGTCTTACTTCCTCACCATCGGCTTGTTCGATGATGGGCGGCATGCCGATTTCCTCGAGGGCCTACCGTTGCCGGAGATCATCAATGAATACGCCGATTCCCATACCGAGTCCCAGCGCTGGGGGGTGCTTCGTATTCCCGTGGAATGGACGCCTGTCCAACCGGTTACGCCCTCGCTGGCAACTGTCCTCGTCCCATGAGTCTTTTCCTGCGGCTCTATAAGTCGCTTCCCGTCATCAAACAACTGGCAGCGATCCAGGAGCAGCTTGCCGACTTGCAGCAGCAGTTCCGCATTATAGAAGCCGCCGCGGCAATCCAGGCAATGGCCACCATTAAGGACGCCGACCCGCGCTACCGTGACCCCAAACGGCTGCTGGTTCATGGCGCCCAATTCTGGTCGCAAAATTACGAGGACGGGATGATTGCCGAAATCTTCCGCAGGATTGGGCCGACTTCCAGGATTTTCCTGGAAATCGGGGTAGGAGACGGCTCCGAAAACATCACCACGGCCCTGTTGTCCGCCGGCTGGAGCGGTTACTGGATTGAGGGCAGCAAGGTGTGCTGTGATTCGATTGTCGCACGGTTGAAAAGCATGCCAGAGATCGCTTCGCGGCTGAAGGTACGGCAGGCGTTCGTTTCGGCGGAGAACATTCCGGGTCTGCTACGTGAATTGGGCGTGCCTGTGGAAATCGACCTGTTCTCTCTGGACATTGATTTGAACACTTACCATATCTGGGCCGCGCTCGAAGCGTTTCGACCGCGGGTCGTCGTGGTCGAATACAACGCTGCCTTCCCACCCGACCAGGCATGGATTCATCCTTACGAGCCGGATCTTGTCTGGGATGGAACTCAGGCCTTTGGCGCCAGTTTGAAAGCTTACGAGCTGCTCGGGCGCAAGTTCGGCTACAACCTCGTCGGTTGCGATGTGATGGGCGTAAACGCCTTCTTCGTGCGAAACGAACTGGTCGGCGATAAATTTGTCGATGTTTCCACTGCGGAAAACCATTATGAGCCGCCTCGGTATCGCCTCTCGCACCGACTAGCACACGCTCCAAAGTTTTATGGGGAGTCCTGTAAGACTGGCAAGGCTGACAATTAGCACATGAAGGAATTCCTAAAGCCATTCAAGCATGGCTTGCTGAGCTTGCTTGGTAGTGTTGGCTATTCCGTTCAAAGGCTTCCGCGCAAACCCAGAAAGACCTCGAAGGTGACCACTCTGATACTCGGCGGCAAGTCGATCAAGATCCACAGCGGAAACCCGTTGTGTTACGAGTACCAACAGCATCCGCAACTGAATGGACACATAGGCTGGATGGCGGCTCTGGTGGAAAAGCAGTTTCCTGATGCATGGGCGGTCGATGTTGGCGCCAATGTAGGCGACACGCTGGCCATCATCAAGAGCAAGGCGTCGATGCCTGTAATCTGCGTCGAAGGCGATCCCGTCTGCTATGAGTTGCTGCAGGAAAACGCCCGCCAGTTTGAGAGGGTCAAGCTGATCAAGGCATTCCTCTCTGACATGCCAGGCGAGTCGAAGGTTGAGCTCCAGAAGACCGGCTGGAACACGACGTTGACGGAGGCCAAAGGGGATGCCTCCGGACAAAAACTGCTCTTCCAAACTTTGGACCAGGTCGTGGAAGGGTTGAACAGTCACGCCACGATTAAGCTTCTGAAGGTAGATGCCGAGGGCTACGATATGCGTATCCTCCGGGGGGCGGCTAAGATCCTGGAGCGGGATAAACCGGTGATTAACTTTGAACTGAATCGGGAGAACATCGAACCCTTAGGTGACTCGGTAGGAGACTTTTTCGACTATCTCGTCAATTTGGGCTACATTGATTTTATTCTCAACGACCCCTATGGAGAGCTGGTGTGCAAACTCAATCAGAGCAATAAGGCAGTTTTGCTTGACCTATACCAGTTCTCCAATATTGGCCGGCCGATCTATTATTTTGACGGTTGGGCCTTCCCCAAATCAAACAAAGACCTCCTCGACAAACTGCTGGTTCATGAGCGGACTGACGCAAGGAAGTTCTAATTGGCAATGGTGACCGCTTTCCTGAGACGAGTCCATCGCCGACTGAAGAAAGCGCCCGGATTTCGATCGATTGACGGGGTAATAATTGCGGTTTGCTTTAGGGTGGTGGTGCCGTTCTGGCTGAAAATCTGCAAGTTCTTCCTTTGGCTTCGGCTCCTGGGAGTTGCCACAGTCGAGCAAAAGAAACTTGTGGTGGTGGCCCGGTATGGCGGCATCGGTGACATTGTCTGTACCTTCCCAGCCGTGGCCGAGTTGGTCCGGGAAAATCCCGCGAATCCGGTGGTTTATGTCGTCCGCAAGAGCCTGAAGGAGCTCGTGGAGAGGAGCGGGCTGCAGGTGAAGGTAGTGGCTGTAAGAAACCACTTGGAGCTGCCCTCCAAACCAAGCTGGGTATTCAAGCGGTCAACCTATCTGTCTTACCCCGGTGAGGATTGGGCTGCCGGGCACCTCCCGGGCCGGCTTACTGACGGCTTTGCGCGGTGCCTCGGGTTCTCCGGCGCGACGGGCAAGCCGAGCCTTCGCGTGGACCGGACCAGGGCCGACGAGCTCCGGGCCGAGCTTCTGGGACGGTTTGGCCAAGCGGAGCGCAAAGCTCGAGATGTGCGCGCTCCGGCTGACACCGGACCCGGCCTGAGTCCGGCTTTTCCCGAGCCGCTGGTGCTGCTGCACTCGGGGCCGACCTGGGCAGTCAAAGAGTGGCCGATTGAATCCTGGGCTGGGCTGGCCGCGAAGCTCAAATCCGAACTGAGTTGTGTCGTCCTTCAACTGGTCGCCGACAGGAACATAACCTTGAGGAATCCGGTCTGCCGCGTTATCCCCGGCGCCGAGGCGGTGGAGTGCAAGGACGACATCGACAAGCTGCTCCACCTGGTAGCGGCGGTGGATTTGCTGATCGGCATCGACAGCGGGCCGATTCACGTGGCCGGCGCGGTGGGCACGCTCTGTGTGGCGCTGTTCGGCCCCACCGACCCGAGCCTTATTCTCTCGAATCCAGAGCGGGCGGCGAGCGTGTTCCACCGGGTGGAATGCTCCTTTTGTCACCACCGGCACCCTCGCTTGCACTGGATGAGCGGGTGTCCGCACGACATCAAATGCATGAAAGGCCTGACAGTGGAGAGGGTTTTTTGCGCAGTCGCCGAAAGAGTGCCATTAGTGCATGAGTAAAGCGGTGATTTCGGTGCTGATACGGACGTTCAACTCCAGTAAGACGCTGGAAGCGGTGATGGCGGCGTTGCCGCTGGCCGAAGGGGACGAGTTCGTGGTGGTGGATTCGGGCTCGACCGACGAGACGGTGGCGATCGCGAGCCGGCGTGGCGCCCGGGTGCTGAGGCCTGAGAATCCATTCAATTACAGCAAGTCGTTGAACCTGGGCTTCGCCGCGGCCCGTAATCCCTGGGTGTTGGTCTTGAGTTCCCATTGCATACCCGCGTCGTCCGGCATGCTCGCTTTGTTGCGGCGGACGGCCTCGGAAGCGGCCGCTTCCGTCGCGGTGATTTATGGCCATGCCGATTTGTGCAAACCCACAGATGCGGCGGCCACGCCCGACTATATCGACCAGGCTCGTTGGGAACGGAGCCGGCCCCAAACCACCGGAAACCGCCTGGCCCTGTACCGGCGTGCCTGTTGGGAGGAGCATTCCTTCGCGGAACACCTGGTCACCGCCGAGGATCTGGACTGGTTCCTCTGGGCCTTGCGCCGCGGGTACAGCGCCATTCGGGTGCCGCAGGCTTGGGCGCTCTACCGGAACCAGGGCAGTCTGCGCCACATGTTCCGCAAGGGGTGGTTCGAAGCGGTTAATGGCGCGATGCTCGAAAGCGCTCAGCGGCCGGACGTCAGCCAAGCGGCGCACTTCAGGGATTTCCTCGTTTACGCCGGCTCATTGCTCAAGAAAGTCCTGCTCGCTCGCATTCCACCGGGGACTTTCCTACGCCAAATGGCCCATGCCCTCGGGTCCTACCTGGCCTCCGCCCTGTCGGCAAAACGCGGCTGAAGTATTAACGGGACAGCGCGAAGAGGCGATCGTCAAACAAACGAACTGATCGATACTGGTCGAGACCACCGCGCCGCCAAAGTGCCTGTAAGACACCGGCAAGTCGCTGCCACCTTCTGCAAGATTAGTCCGTAACTTTGTCAGGCTGATAATCACGCCCGTGTTTGTGCCAAAAGCAGGCCGACCGCCTCGAGCACGTTCTTGGCTTCGAAGAGCGGACGCACCGGGTGCTTGCCATCGGCCCCGGCCGACCCGGTGTGCACAAGGACGGATTTCAGTCCCGCCCTTCGGGCAGTTTCAACATCAGTCGTCGTGTCGCCGATGAGCCAGCACTCGCTCAACGCAAGGTTAAGGTCCCGAGCCGCCTCGAGCACCATTCCCACCTTGGGCTTGCGGCAATCGCAGTCGATTTTCAGCTCGAGGCGTCCGCCCGGGAACCCCTTTTCGGGAAGATGGGGGCAATAGTAAATGCGATCCAAGAAAGCGTGCTCGCGCCCCAAAAGTGTCTGCAATTTCCGGTGGCAGATCTCCACGTCGACTTCGGTACAGAGACCTTTGGCCACCACCGGCTGGTTGGTAATCAGCACGGTCCGAAACTCGTGACGATTGAGTTCCCGAATGCCTGATGCCGCGCCGGGCAGCAGCTCCAACTGCTCCGGTGAGGTCAGCCCGCCGACATCCCGGATGAGGGTGCCATCACGATCCAGAAAGACAGCGCGCTGCGGGATGCTCAACGTGCTGCGGCGCACCACTCCCGCCAAGAAATCTGCGCAAATTTTGTCATACCGTTCCGGCGTGCCGATGTCTTTGACATACTCCGGGCTGGAATACCCCAGCAGCCTGGCGCCGCGGCGGAGCATTGTGGGGAACAGGTCCTTGCCGAAATCCAGCGCTTTGGACACCCCGGCCCATGGGCCAAGGGCAGATTTGCGAACCACGTAGAGACCGGCGTTGACCAGATTCTGAAACCAGTGGTCGGCCGGATGAGGAAGGTCATGAAAGGCGCTGACCCAGCCGTTCGCATCCGTTTCAACCAGGTCCGAGTCGAACGGGTGGCCGTTCGGGTGGAGGAGCAGCGTGACGTCAGCCTGGCTCGCAAGGTGGGCCTGCCAGATGCGCTCCATGTCCACATTGACCAGGGTGTCTCCGTGGAGCACCAGGAAATTTTCTGCCAGCGATTCGAATCCCGCCAGCACCGCTGCCGCGGTGCCGAGCGGTTGCTCCAGCCGGATGTAAGAGATCTTGACGCCCCACTGACTGCCATTAACGAACTGGCTTTCGATGAGATCGGCGCGGTAACAAGCGAAGATCTTGATATCGGTGAAGCCATGCTTCCTAGCCAGCTCGATCTGGTGTTCCAGAAGCGCCCGTCCACCTATGGGCGTCAGCGGCTCAGGCAAGTCGCCCAGCCGCTCGCGCATGCGTTTGCCCATTCGGCCCGCCAAAATCAGAAGCTGCTTCACAGGTTCTTTCTAGTCGTCTGATCGGATGCGGGAGCGAAAATCGTCATGACAGAGGATCAAACGTGGGCTGAGAGGAGCAAGGGAAAAATCCTAACCTCGCAGGATTCGGTTCTCGATTAAGCCTGTCTGAGAGACTTTGGTTCCAGGATTCCTTCTTGTGTTCTCCAGGACGTTATCAGAATTTCTGCGGCGATCAACGATGCTGCTTAAGGATCCACATGAAACCCTTCCGTGTCGCAACGTACGACGCCCGGTATGGTCCAGGGCAGTTGTTTTGCTCGTCGTGCCTTGTGCCGTCTGGAGCTGTGCCGCAGTCGAAAAGCTTACCAATGAATGGTCGCTCGACATCCGCGCCTCGAGCGACACCTCTCCTGCGATCGCTCCTGACGGCACGATTTATTTCGGCACCTTTAATGGAAGACTCTGGGCCGTCGGGGCGAATGGCTCCCGCAAATGGATCTTCCGAGCCGGGCTCGAAATCAAGTCTTCGCCAGCGATCGACGCAGATGGCACGATTTATTTCGGCAGTCGCGACCGCAGGTGTTACGCGTTGCGACCGGACGGAAAGAAGAAATGGGAATTTTTGACGGGAGCCTGGGTGGACAGTTCGCCGGCGCTGGCCAATGACGGCGCGATTTGTTTTGGTTCGTGGGACAAGATGTTTTACTGCGTCGGCCCGGATGGAACCAGGCGCTGGCAATTCCCGACCTCCGGCCCGATCGTCTCCTCGCCTGCGATTGGCACAAACGGCACGATCTATTTCGGTTCGCACGACAACAAGTTTTACGCACTGGCATCAGATGGAAAGAAGAAGTGGGAATATGCGACCGGCGGCCCGATCATCTCTTCGCCGGCACTGAACCCAACTGAGGCCGTTTACTTTACGTCGGTGGATGGCTGCTGCTACGCTTTGAATTTCGATGGCAGGTTACGCTGGCGCTTGCGCACGGGCGGAGTGACCGAATCATCCCCCGTCATTGGCCCCGGGGGAATGCTGTACGTCGGAGTGAATCGACAGTTATGGGCTATCACTGCGGATGGGAACAAAAAGTGGGAGCAAACCGTTGACGGCACCATCGAAACCCCTCCGTTGGTTCTGTCAGATTCATCCATTTGTTTTATCAGTAGCTGGGGTCAACTGCTTAATATCAGCGCGGAGCGAGAACTCATTTGGGACTGCGGCGGAATAGGTCGCGGCTCTCTCGCGGTCGCGCCCTCAGGTGTTGTGTATGCGTTTGATTACATCCACCTGCTGGCGCTCCGGGGGCATGCCCCACTGGCCCATTCGCTCTGGCCCAAATTTCGTTCCAACCCGCAGAATACCGGGAATGTGAAAGACCTGCGGTCGTAGCTGCGATTGTGCCCGCGCCGGGACAGCCTCGCTTAGAACGCCTGCCTTTTCCAACTAGCGCCTACCCGCGAGACCTGCTCGGCTCGATGATGTGCGCCGGATTTCCCGCCGCCATGGAGTGGGGCGGAACATCCTTGGTCACCACCGCGCCGGCCCCGATGATGGCGCGGTCCCCAATGGTAACGCCCTTGAGCACAACGGCGCGCGCGCTGATGAAGACTCCGCGCCCAATTTTAACTGGCCGCGCCATCGTGCCACACAAACTGGAATCCATGGTCCATCCCCATTCGCCCTCGGGCAGATGAAAATCATTGTCGATGACCATGGCGCCAGAGCCGAAGATCGTTCCTTCTCCCACTTCGATGGATGCCCCGGCGCAAAGCACCGTCCCACTCAAGCCTACCTGGCGCCCCAAGACCAACTGCGAACCGGGCACCAGGGTGCGCAGCACGGACGGCTGAAAACACGCCAGCGTGTTGCACCGCACAGCGCTGGCGATCGACACGCCGTCCCCTAGAACCAGGTGAGAGTTCGGGGCTACACTGATCAAAGGACGCCCCAGGAAAGTGGACCTTCCTTCAAGTCGCACCCCTTTAAACCGCGCCTCGAGGCGCCAGAGGAATGATGGCCATTGGCGCACCCCCCCTAAAAGATAAGCAAAAGCGGTCGGGACGGTTCTTCGACTCATTTAAGGGTACTATCAAGCAGCCCCGCGACCTTCTCGCGGCCATGCAGCCCAACCAGATCTTCGAACATTAGTTCGAGATTGCCTGCAGATTCCTGCCAAATCAAATTAAAACATACCAGACGACGGCGACGCAGTTCGACAGTGCCGAGAGCGCGGAGGAATCCAACCCGACGGTTGTCTGGGCCCCTCGGCACAGTCCGCGAGAGGACGGCTCCTGGTCCGATCACCCCAAAGGCGTCGTTCTGGCTTTACTCCTTCTGATGCTTGCGCCACTTTCTTAATCCACCGGGTGGCGGTTGTGAGCGCATGGTGTCTATGTTGAAGAGGCCTTTGACCGTGGTCTGGGTTTCGGATTTTCCAGTGGAATGGCTGCCCGACATTCCAGAACCCCTGCGAGCCTTGCCACGCCAGCATCCAGCCACGTGGCAAATCGTTTTGCTTAACGAATTCGAGCAGGATCCTTCGCTCCGCGTTCATGTAATCCTTCTACGCCGCCGCATCCCACACGATCTGACTTTCGAGCGAAATCGGACTGTATTTCATGTTTTGAAGGCATCTGCGTGGCTCCGGTTAGCCTCGCTGTTCTGGACCGATGCGCTGCTGATAAGGCGAGTGTGCAAACGTATCCAGGCCGACCTCGTCCATGCTTGGGGCAGTGAGAGAGGGGCGGCTTTGACCGGCACGCGATTGCCTTATCCCAGCCTCATGACCGTTCAAGGTCTGTACGCTTGGTACAAGCAGGTGGTGCCATTCGGTGCCTACGATCTTTTGCTGGAACGGCTCGAGCGGATGAGCCTCTCTCGCGCCCGGCTCGTGACGGCTGAGTCCAATTTCGCTATTCAATTTCTCAGGCAACGGTATCCCAAATTGGCCGTTCACCAGGCCGAACATGCTCCCAATCGCGCCTTCTTCCTGGCTCGCCGCCGGCCGCAGAGGGAACCGATCCACTTCGTGACGATCGGCGGACTCTCCGTCCGGAAGGGAACTGACCTGATTTTCCGGGCGTTGGATCGGCTAAGCACTGAGATGCCATTCAAGCTCACCGTGGTCAGCGGGCCCAATCCGCCCTATGTCGCATCGCTGCGCGAGTCGGTTTCTAGCGCCTTGTGGCAGCGTGTGGAATTTAAACACCATATCCTGCCCGACGAAGTCGCCAACGTGTTGGAAACCGCTACCATCATGCTGTTGCCCACGCGTGCCGATGTCAGCCCAAACGCCGTCAAAGAGGCGGTCGTCGAAGGTCTGCCGGTAGTGGCGAGCGATGTAGGTGGAATTCCGGATTACGTTCGTCCCGACCAAAACGGGTTTTTGTTCGCGTCCGGCGATCTGGACGCTTTCACAGGCTCGATTCGCCAGGCGGTGCACCACCCATTATTCAGCCGCGGCCAGGTCGAGCCTGCCTCGCTGGCCCGCAGCCGAGATTACCTCTCGCCGGAGCGCATGACGGCCAATTTCAAGACCGCTTACGAACTCGCGCTTAGACTGCATAACACTTGAGAAAAGAATTGCTGGCTGAGGCGAGGTTGTGTTCTAATCTCACAGCAAATTGGCGAATTCGATAAACATTCCAAGGACCCATTTAATCATGGGTTTGTGCCTGCCTCTGGCCGTATTGTTGGGATATTTTCTGGCCCAGCCGCTGGAAGCAGGCAGCATCGCCGTAGTGGTCCTGGTGATATCGCTACTCAGCGTGCCGCTGTTCATGAAATGGCACCATCCTTTGCTCATTTTGAGCTGGAACGCCTCAGCCAATCCCTTGTTCCTGCCGGGCAGACCGTCTCTATGGGCGCTAGTGGGCCTGACCAGCCTCTTTTTCGCCATCCTGGCCAGGTCGGTCAATCCTCACCGCCGCTTTGTTCAAGTGCCTTCCATCACCCTGCCACTGTTCTTCCTTGGGGCAGTGGTGATGACGACGGCTTTTCTGACGGGTGGAATCGGTACCCGTTTCCTGGGTTCGGATCGCTATGGTGGGAAAAGCTATTTTTATATCCTGGCCGCGATTGGCAGCTATTTCGCTTTTACCAGCCAGCGCATTCCCCTGCACCGAGCCGGGTTGTGCGTCGGCATGTTTTTCCTTGCTGGTCTTACGTCCCTGATTGGGAACCTGGCTTTTTCCGCTGGCCCGCCATTCAATTTCCTGAGCGCCTTTTTCGTGCCTGATCCCGACGTCGAAAGGATGGCTGCGAGCCTGAATGTCTCGCCGGAAATGCTTCGTCTGGGCGCTTTAGCTGCTGCCGGGACAGCGATCTACTCCTGGCTGCTGAGCCGCCATGGCCTGCGGGGCGTCTTGAATCTCAAACGGCCTTGGCGGCTTTTTCTCGTGCTACTCGCCCTAGTGGGCTGCTTGATCTCAGGGTTCCGGACTTCAGTGATTTTCTTCGCGCTGATCTTCGCCAGCGTTTTTTATTTTGAGGGTCTTCACCGGACGCGTTTAATGCCAATAATGGCGGTGGTCGCGCTGTTAGCCGGCTTGCTTCTGCTGTCTCAGGCGGAGAAACTTCCGTTTATGGCGCAGCGCGCCTTGAGTTTTGTGCCCGCCATTCGGGTCAATCCGGCCGCCATGCAAGTCGCTCGGGAATCGACGGAATGGCGCGTGGAGATGTGGAAAGAGGTTCTGCCCCAGGTGCCAAAATATCTGCTCAAAGGCAAGGGCTACGTCATCGAACCGAATGATTTGTTCATGGCCCAAGTATCCTCCTTCCATGGTTTTGGAATTCAAGCGGCCGGGGCGCTGGTGGCCGGCGACTATCACAACGGCCCACTTTCTGTGCTCATACCCTTTGGCCTTTTCGGCTTGATCGGGTTTGTTTGGCTCGTGGTGGCCAGTTTGCGGCTGCTCTATAGTTATTATCGCTTCGGCGATCCGGCCCTGCAGCGAATCAATACTTTCTTGCTCGCCGCTTTCGTTGCGAAAACCCTTGTTTTTATGGTTATATATGGAGGGTTTTCTTCAGAACTCTGTGGCTTCCTCGGGCTCGTCGGCCTGAGCGTCAGCCTAAACGGGGCGCCTCAAGCTTGCGTTGAGCCGGAAACCAGCCCAGAAGCCTTGACTTTCTTCTCGGAAAGGGTAAGTTAATGAAAGTTGATGCTGCATTAGATTCACTTAGTCCTTCGGTTTTTGTCTTCGCATGACCACTGCGGCCTTTCCGTTAATCCGTTCGCTTCTGATTTATAGCATTTGCGTACCGCTGGCGCTGGTATTGGGTTACCTGATCTCGACGCCGTACGATTTCACCAGTTTCACTGTTGTGGGTTTGGTTTTGTTCTTTTTGCTGATTCCACTTTTATTGCGCTGGCATCATATCTGGCTGATCGCCGCCTGGAACATGAGCGTGGTGCTCTTCTTTCTTCCGGGCCGGCCGCTGATTTGGCTGCCACTGGCCTGGATCAGCTTATTGATCTCGGTATTCCATTATATCTTGAACCGGAAGCACAAATTTTTGCATGTGCCGGAACTCACTAAACCTCTAATCCTCCTGGCGTTGATCACACTGATTACCGCCAAATTAACCGGCGGCTTTGGGGTCCACTCGTTGGGCAGTGACACCTTCGGTGGAAAGCGCTATTTGATGATCCTGACCGCGATCGCCGGCTATTTCGCCATCACCAGCCTGCGGATTCCGCCGCATCGGGTGCCGCTGTATGTAGCCCTCTATTTTCTCGGGACGATCACGATTGCCGTTGGGGAGCTGGCCGTTGTCGCCGCCCCAGCCTTTTATTTCATCTTCCTCATCTTCCCGGTCGGGGATGGCGGCCTCCAGGCCATCGCTGGCGATCCCACCGGCCGGCCAGGTTTTGGCGTACGCATCGGAGGTCTGGCGGCGGCAGGCAGCGCATTATATCTGCTGATGCTCTGCCGTTTCGGTATCCGGGAGCTGTTCTCATGGAGCCGAATTGGCCGGTTGTTGTTGTTCCTGTTTTTCTTTTTCGTAGCACTGTTGGGAGGCTTCCGCTCGACGCTCATCGTCTTTCTGCTGACTTTCTGCATTCTCTTTTATCTAGAGGGATTGGCCCGCAGCCCTTTGCTGCCGGCCTTTCTGCTCATGGCCATCCTGGCCGGCGCGGCAATTGTCCCCATGGCGGATCGCCTACCCTTGGCCGTCCAACGAACCTTGAGCTTCCTTCCCTTGCCGATAGATCCACTGATCAAGGCTGACACGCAGGCTTCAAACGAATGGCGCCTGCAGATGTGGCAACACGTTCTTCCCCAAGTGCCGGAGCATCTCATTCTCGGTAAAGGTTATTCCTTTAGCGCCAAAGACCTCGACATGACCCGAATCAGGAATCCAGTTCAATCCGGTACCGAAGGCGCAGAATTGGCCAGCGATTATCACAGCGGGCCGTTGTCCGTCATTGTGCCCTTTGGAATTCCCGGAGCCATCGCCTTCCTCTGGTTCTGGTGGGCCTGCCTGAAAGTGCTCCGCCAAAATTATCTCTTTGGCGACCCTGCATTTCGCCGCGTCAATACGTTCTTGCTGGCCTACTTCATCGCAAAAATGGCGTCCTTTACGGTCATTTTTGGCGGCTTGTATAGCGATTTGGCCAGTTTCACCGGCCTCGTGGCCCTGAGCGTGAGCATAAATGGCGGCATGGCCCGGAAAGCAATCGCGCCACGGCCTCAAATCGTGCTGAACCGCTTCAAGCTACAGCCACCCAGGCCCGTTGGCGCCTGAGATTGGAGTGAACGTTCACGTCTTCCTCGCCTCTGAGTAGAGTGAGCCGGATTTGTAAGACCGACCATCCGCCTCGGTGTCGAGGAGGTCGTCCACAAATCCCGGGATCTGGGAGTCGGACGCCGGCAGGAAGACGACCTGGTCGAAACCGCAACGGCGCAATAGCCCGGACAAACTGTGCCAGTCATACATCCACTTGTGCTTTTCACCTATGCGAGTGTCATCAATCAGCGCTGAGCGCACGCCCGGAGGCAGAAAGCGTTTCACCGAACCGACATACAGATAAACCAGCTTAGTGCGGAGCTTGTTCCAGGTCAGGGAGCGGAGGCGTCTGCTCAGCGTTCTAGAGGCTGATAAAGTCCAGGGGATGGTGTCGGTGCGGGACTGGACGTAGTCAATCATTTCCCGATCATTGGCCGCCATAAGCTTTTGTCGGAATGGACCCATCAAACCGGAGGGCTGGGCGCGCGTTAGTTGGTCCAGCATCTCCAGGATAATCCACTCGTAACGCCGACGCGCCGTATCTGAGGTCTGGACTTCATCGAGAATCCGCAGGTATTCCCGGCAGACGTTCTCCAAGTCCGGGACCACCGTCCGCAGAATTCCTCCAGGTTTCAGTAAACGATGACACTCCCGGAGCAGGACTTCGGCGGTCGCGGGGGCAAAATGCTCGAGGACGTGGCTGCTGTAAATCGCGTCGAAGTCACCATCCGCAAACGGCAAGCGGCGCAGCAAATTGACGCGTTGTACCTCGGGATGCTCCGAGTGAAAATCAATATTCACCCAGCCTTTGGCGAAGCGGTGGCCACATCCGAAGTTCAGTTTCTTCACTCTGGCAGCATGACGGGAGATCCGGCGATTGTCGAGCGGCGGACATATCTGTTCTGGAAACCGCGCCTGAAGCTGAAGGCCCCCACTGCTCTGGTAATGGTCAACTTGGTTTATGCTTTACTCCCAAAATGCTCCACTGCATTGTATCAAGTCCCGCTACTTCCCGAAGATTCAGTTGCGGAACTCATCCCCAGCCTCGATCGGGTGTAAGCAACGACATCCGCGACAATTTTTTCCAGGTTGTGCTTGGGCTGGAAACCGATGACCTTTCGGATCTTTGCCAAATCTGGAATTCGCCGGTGCATGTCCTCAAACCCGACGGCATAAGCCTGGTCGTAAGGGACGAGCGTAATCGGAGCTGCCGAGCCGGTCGCTTTTCGTACGACCTCCGCCAGTCGCAGGATCGTGATCTCCTCGTCGCTGCCAAGGTTGAAAATCTCCCCTGTCGCCGCCGGTGCCTCCATGAGCCGGAGAAGGGCTTTGGTTACGTCAGCGACGTGGCAAAAACAGCGCGACTGCGTGCCGTCCCCGTGGACGGTAATGGATTCGCCCATCAACGCCTGCTGGACGAACCGGGGAATGACCATTCCATAGGTGCCCGTTTGCCTCGGCCCAACGGTGTTGAATAAACGGACAATAATGACAGGAAGCGCGCGCGTCTGGTAGTGGGCCAAAGCCAAAAACTCATCTACGGCCTTGGAATAGGCATACGACCAGCGGCTCTTGGTGGTCGGTCCGTAGAGCAGGTCCTGATCCTCCCGGTAAGGAACCCTGTCAGATTTTCCGTACACCTCGCTGGTTGAGGCCAGCAGGACCCGCTTGCCCTTCTTGCTGGCGTGCTTGAGCACAACGTTGGTGCAGTCAATGTTCGTGGTGATAGTGCGGATGGGTTCCTCGACCACGATTCGGACCCCAACAACGGCCGCCAGGTGGAAAATCCCGTCGGCCTGGTCAATAAGTTCCGCGAGCAGGGGTTCGTTCAAAACCGAGTCGATTACATACTGGAAGCCCTTCGCGCCCTTCAGGTGCAAAATATTTTGGATGCCTCCCGTGGTTAGATCGTCAATCACCATGACCGAATGCCCAAGTCCAAGCAATAAATCGGCCAGGTGAGAGCCAACGAATCCGCAGCCGCCTGTAATCAAATATTTCATGGATCCGCTTGGAAATTAGGCATCCGGTGTGGAACAATCAATATAATCCCAGGAGCCTGCTGGCTCATTCTGAAGCGAACGGTGGTAATTTCATTAGAAACCAATCCCTGGGGCCAATCGCGGCTTTCAAGTCCAGGCTGACTTTGGCTTGGAATTCCGCGTGCATTGCCTGCGCCCACTGGTCCAAGGTCTGATGAAAGAGCAGTTGAAGGTTGTAGGGCTGAACCAATACGTATTCGATCCCCCGCCGCTGCAAAGTCAGCGCCGAGTCCGATGGCGTGACGTGTTCGATCTTGAGGTGGCCAAAAGGACGCCAGAGAGAGGCCTCAGGATCATCAAAAGTGATCACGCCGAGCACTTTAATGTCTACGGGCAGTATCTTGCGCGCAGGCGCGAATCCGTCCGCCCGCATGCCGTAAACCGAATAGACGCGTTCTGCGCGATCGAGCATCCAGCCGGATCCGCCATTTTGCTGGAGCATCTTGAGTAACCCCTGTGCGGGAAAAAGGGGACGCGCGGGGTCCACCACGAGCAGCACAGCCGCTAGCGCCGAGGCGGTGGTCGCGCCGACCCGCCACCAGCGTCGGTTCACCACGTACCGATGGCCAGGATGGATCAGAAAGGGCATCAACAGCAGCGGGTAATACGGTGTCAGCAACCGAGCGGCGCTCCCCGTGAGCGAGGCTTGCATGAAGGCGGCGAGCGCCACGGAGGTCGCACCAATTACCAACATCTGGTCACGTGTCATTTTCGGCATTTGCTCCCCGTTCCTGCGTGCGGCACGGATGGCTGTCACGATCGAGACAGCGAGCAAGACCGAGGCCCCAAAGCCCAATCCGGCCCCTTCCTCGATCTGCAACTCGTCTAGTCGAAAAATTTTATCCGGCGCCGCGAAATCGGGTTCCACCCACTTAGGTGCCCTGGTTGCGACATGCTCGTTCCAGCTCTTGGCGAAGGGCATGACCGGCGGGGTAAAGTTTTGTAAACTGATCAGCAGGGCATTTCCGACCACTCGAGACCACGGTTTGCCGGACGTAAAATGGACATTTTCGATTCGTGCGCCGGTCCAGTCGCCACAGTATTTCCAATTTAAAATGCCGGTTGGGATGAAAGATGCACCCACGGCGGCGCTGACAACCAGAAGAGTGGCAACCACTCTCGTCATACGCAGCCGCCAACAAGGCACGGCCAGCACTACCCAGACCGACAGCAACGGCAGCGTGTTCGCTTTGACTCCGGTGAAGAGCGCTGCGGCCAGAATCGACAGCCAAAGATCGGTGTGCCGTTCTCCCTCTCGCGCCCGCAGCGCAAAGAGCATAGCTGCCAGCACGAAAGGCGCGGGGAAAAGGTCATTCCCTATACTCCCCGCCTGGAGCACAAAGCAATAACCCGACGAGACCAGCCACATCCAATGCCAGGCCACGCGGCCGCGAACACCCAGCCTGTGAAACACGCTGAACACCAGTCCTGGCAGCAGCAGGAGGGAAACGATGTTGATCAGGAAGAGAAACCGGTCGGTTCTGACCAGAGCGAGCCATGGGGCCGAGAGCCATTCGAAGGCCGTTGCGCGTGTATTCAGCCGAGGGAATTCCGTATGGATCCAGTGCCAGCGCCCTTCCGCCAGCCAATGCAGCACGCGCGGCATGCGATAGGCAAGCGCATCATAGTTATTCGGCGCATAGAGCGCGCCGCCCACGAACGCCAGGATCGCCAGCACCAGGAATGCCAGGGGAAATGGCCGCCGAAAGCGCCGCTTTAGTTTGGTCATTTTGCTACCCAGCCCGGCAGCGGGAAATATTTTCCTCCGAAAAACAAAAGCGACGCCGAGGCCCAGCCCCGAAACTATCGCATAACCGGTCGCGTTAAGTTGGTGGCAAGCCGAGAGGAGCCACCCCGCGCAACTATAAAACGCGCAGAACAGAATCCAAGCCGTCACCAATGCAGGCGCACTTGGGAGGGAAGGAACTCGGCCAGGGCCTGAAGCGGCCAGGGTAGACCTATTGCGCGCAGCCATCGCTTCGATTCAATGACAGCAAAGCCAGGTTCATTCGCTGATAGGTCGAGTCCGTTGTCAGTTTGCTGACGTCTGCGCCAGCAGGTCAACTCGAAAGCCGGGCCTAGTTTTTTCGCAGCAGCCGGTGCCGCAACATCAAAAGGCTCAGACCCCCAAGAATCGCAAGCGCGAGTGGAGAGGGCTCCGGTGCGGCCTGCAGGATCGCGGCGAAATCCATCGGCAACGAGTTGGTTTTCAGGCTCCAGGCGGAACCGCTGAATTCCCAATAGTCGGTGTGCTCTCCGCCGACCGTGGGCGGCGAGAAAATGTCCACTCCCGCGCTGTCGGTCGCGCCCATGCCCGCGAATTGCACGCTCCACGTGACATTGGTGAGCAGTGTCCCACCTGGTCCGGGGCCCAGGAACAGGCCGCCGATGGGGAAATCTGTACCCGCTGTGAAAATGGCGATGCTTCGGGAGGTTGGACTGATCGAGAACGGGCCGCTGCTATAAAGTAAGGTTCCAGGCGTCTTATATCCATTGAATAGCGCGCCGTTGTTCAGGTAAAAGCGGACCGTGGCGGTGACCGGACTGGAGAAGGCGTTGAGGTTGGCGGTGTTGGTGCCCCAGAATTCGAACGCGAAATTCGTCAGAAAGCGGTCGGTACCCGCCAGGATGATTTCGTCGCCAACCTCCCTGGTGCCGGGGTCGAACCGGGTCAACAAATCATTTGTTGTATTGTTGTAAATAGTGGCGGCGTTTAGTCCGGCAACCGAGCCGAACCAGAGCGCTGTGATGCCACATACCATCCTTCTGAGTTGGTAATTCATCAAGTGCCCGCGTTGTTGATGATCTATTGAACTAACTCATACTATCCGAATTCTAGAGAGGAGCGACGAGCGGTCAAGGGACTTCTTAAAGACTTTGGGCGAGTTCGTCTTCTTTCTTTCTGCGTAGTGCCCGCAGCAAGAACGCTTATGGCCTAACGCTGCGTGGGATGTTACCCCGCCCTGGTCCTGGCAAAGGAGGGCCGGGGTTCAGTTGAGCATCGCACGGAGTTTCTCGGGCTGGTTTGTTGGCAGCTGGCAGGAGGTGCCGATGCAGAGATAAACCACCGGACCGTTTTTCGCTTTCAAGGTCCTGGCGAAGGGCTCGACGGCGCCAGTGTTGCCGAGAACGACCTTATTGGGCTGGAATACGGAGTGGATGTCGCGCAGAAGTTCGCGGGTTTTCGAGCTCGCCGGCTCGCCGGCGACGACGGCGCGGCGCGGTTCGTCGAGCCAGAAGTCCAGGGCCTGGAGCATGCAAGGAACGGCCTGGGGAACCTGCTGAAGACGGCCAGCGAAGAGTCGGAGGCTTTTTTCGGCCGCGTTGGTGAATTCCTTTCGGTCAGTAATTTTGCCCAGCTTGAGCAAGGACATGATGGCCACAGAGTTGCCCGAAGGCTCGGCGCCATCGTAATCCTCCTTTACGCGAAGGATGAGGTCGGAGGCCCCGGGCGGGCTTTGCCAAAAGCCGCCGTTGTCCGGGTCTTGAAACCGGGCGAGCATAGCTTCGGCCAGGGCGATGGCGAAATCGAGGTGGCGCGGTTCCAAGGTGGCTTCATAGAGTTCGATCACGCCGGAGAGTAAAAAGGCGTAGCCTTCGAGCAATTGCACATTGTCCCTCTGCCCGTCGCGCCACCGATGATAGAGCGTGCCGCAGCGCTCGGCGGCAGTGGCGCCGGTCCGAAGTCGAGCGGGTTCCCACAGTTTGGTCTGAATAAACGCGAGGTTTTTCTCGGCGGCAGCGCGGTATTTGTCCTCGCCGAGAACCACTGACGCGCGGGCCATAGCGCCCAGCATCTGGCCGTTCCACGAGGCAAGCACTTTATCATCCAAATGCGGCCTGACGCGTTTCGAGCGGGCGTCGAACATTTTCTTCTTGAGCTCCGCCAGCAACACTTTCTCTGGCGGCGAGAGCTTCGGATCCACGATGCTCAGGACATTCTGATGGAGCAGCGGACTCGGATGGCTGTGATCGATGAAGTTGCCCTTCTCCGTCAGGCCGAAATAGCGGACCGCGAGCTTGAGCGCATCACGAGTCAAGAGCTGGGAAAGTTCGTCGGGCGTCCAGCAGTAGAACTTGCCCTCGTGCCCCTCGCTATCGGCGTCTTCGGCAGAATAAAAGCCGCCTTGCGGATGAGTCATGTCGCGCACAACGTAGTCGAGGATATCACGCACCGTGTCCGCGTAGCGCGACGAGTTTTCAGAGCTGACCAGCGAAGCGTCCAGGTACAACTGCGCCAACTGGGCGTTGTCGTAGAGCATTTTTTCGAAATGCGGCACGAGCCATTCGGCATCGACCGAGTAGCGGGCGAAACCGCCGCCGAGCTGATCGTGGATGCCGCCGGCGGCCATCCGGTCGCAGGTGTGGAGGACCATCTTGACCGCCTCGGGATCATTGAAACGTTTGGCGTAGCGCAGCAGGAATTGCGGCTGGCTGGGCTGGGGAAACTTAGGTGCATCGCCGAAGCCGCCGTGGCGTGGGTCGTAGGATTTCTTGAAAAGGGCACCCGCCTGGCGCACGATGGCCGGAGACAGGATCAGATCGGAGGAAGGCTGGTTCGAACTGGCTTGCTCCAGGCGAGCATGAATGTCGGCGGCCGAATTGGCCAGCTCAGCGTGGCGTGTCTGCCAAAGCTGCTGGATCTGCTGGAGCAATTGCAGAAAGCCGGGACGTCCGTGGCGCTGGTCGGGCGGAAAATAAGTGCCTCCGTAAAACGGCTTCAGGTCGGGCGTCAGGAACACGTTCAACGGCCAGCCGCCCTGCCCGGCAGTGGCCTGGACGAATGTCATATAAATCTTGTCCACGTCCGGCCGCTCCTCGCGATCCACTTTGATGCTGACGAAATGTTGATTGAGATAAGCGGCCAGAGCGTCGTTCTCGAACGATTCGCGCTCCATGACGTGGCACCAGTGGCAGGTGGAATAACCGATACTCAAGAAGATCGGCTTATTTTCCTTCCGCGCCCTGGCAAAGGCTTCCGCACCCCAGGCGTACCAATCGACGGGGTTGAACTGGTGCTGAAGCAGGTACGGCGATTTTTCGAGGGCCAGCCGGTTGGTGTGCGCGTGAGTGGACGGTGGTGATTCGGTCTTCACATTGTGTGTGGATTGCGCGCTAATTGATTCCTGCCGGTCCGCCGCTAACCCAACTCCGCACACCAGCGCGAGCCGGCAAAAGGCGACGGTGCTCATCGGCCGAACATAGCCCGCGGCCCGCGCAGGAGCAAAGAAAAGGTGCGGCAAGGAATACAATTAGAATTACGATTACGAATAAGAACACGAGCCAAGAGCCTCCGCTCCGGCCACGTGCTCATTTCGCTGCGGCCGCGCCGGTCTTGAACTTCACGGACACTGGCTCGAGCGGCACACCCTCGGCACTCTGGAATGAAGTGAAGGAGCCAGAGTTGAGCATGAATTCATAATTCCAGTCGGGCTTGAGCTTGACCGAGACCGTCCAAGTTGTCCGCCCGGCGTCGTATTGCGGCCGGCCCGTGGTCTCCGGACAGTGGGGACCGCCGCCAACCAGTGACCAGGAATTGTCTCGCATCGGCCGGTCGAATATCACTTCGATGCTCCTTAGTCCGGGATCAACATTCTTCGCGCCATTGACCGGTTTCATCGAAACGACCCTGGGCCATTGCGCTTTCAGCACGCTTTGCTTTTCGCCAAAGTCCTGAGCGTAACTGTTGAAGAAGGCGACCATCCGCGGCGCAAAACTTTCCAGCGTCAGATATTGTTGGCGTGCGGCCTCGTAATCACCCAACAGATCGGACAGCTCTTTGATCCATAGGAAGCCCCTGCCTTTTTCCTTTTGGATGGCAGCTTGCTCCGCAGCAGCTCCCTCAAAATGCCGCAAATAGCGCACCACACACGCGCGCACGAGTGACTCGCGCAACATCGTGCTCGCATCGCCGTAAGCTTGTAAGCGCATTTGCGCGGCGACCTGCCGAAAGAGCTTCTGGCCGGACGCTTCCATATCTTTGAAGTGACGATCAATTATTGGATTGGCGTAGGAATGATTGAACTCGTGCACGACAGCGTCAACCACGTTCTTTCGGAAAGCCGGAAGCCCTTGCGAGTCCGTCCCCCAAACGCCGAGGATGCAGAAGAGTTCATCGTTGCCAGCCGCGTCGCGTGCGTGCGGTCCGTAACAGGAGCCTCCATTCAGCAAAGCGGGCACGAGCGTAAAGCTGGCCCCGGGCCTCTCGCCAAAGTAATTGTAAAACCATTCGAGGTGCCCTTCCTTGTCCATCAGCTCGCGCAACCGCTCTTCCGTCGTTTGATACAGGGTCCGGTGCTTTTCTACAAACTTCTGGAACGCGGTGTCTTGGACAAATTGCTTCGTGGCGGCCAGAAACTCGACGACGCTCTTTGCGTTCCACCTTTTGTCCAGGGACTCAGGCCAGGGCGCCAGCGGGACTTTGAGGGCCGGCTCGCGAACACCGGTCAGAAGCACGGCCAGGCTCATGCAGGCGTCGAAGGAGACGCCGCGCGTCTCGCGCTGCCGCTGCGAAAGCTTGACGGCTGTGTGCTCGCCGAATTTGACGAACTGCCGTTCCACGTCAGCAAGGTACGACTCCACCTTGCCCTGGTTATATTCCGGATTCCCGGCGAGGCGAAACAACAAGCTTACCAATTCCACGCGAGGATCAACGGCCACAAGCAACGGCGGTGCCAGGGCGCGGATCCTTTCGTTCGCCGCTGGTGAGTTCGTCCCTTCCACGGCCGCGCCCGCGCGCTCAACGAGAGGGGCGGTCAGTCCGACTACTAGGAGGCCAATGATCATATCGCGCATTACGGGTAGCCTCATGAGATGGCCAGCACGAGACTTTCGATTATTAAGGCTTCGGCGCTTTCTTGAGGTCCAGAATAAACAAACCCCAGCCGACCCCGGCGGAATCCTTGGACCTGGCCATTTGGAAAGCGATGGATCGGCCATCGTCGCTCACGACCGGATTGGACGCTTTATAGCCCGGATAGTCGCTGAAGTAAGTAAGGCGCTCGTAGTGGCCACTGCCATCGAGCCTAAGCTTCCATAAATCAATGTGGCCGGGACCCAAATGGTTCTGCCGGTCGCACTCGACCACGGTAGATTGGCCGTCGGGGAAGATCCCTTCCGGCTCGTCATACTGGTCCGGCGCGTTCGAATAGTTGGTGACCTTTTTCGTGACAAGATCCACGCCGCAAACTTCTGTGCCCTGGTAGCCATACGCGCTGAAGGTTAGTTCCCGCTCATCCGGCGGACGGAAGTTTTGGCTTTCCATCGTGCAGCGGAACGGCAGTTCGCGGCTTTCGATAATCAGCCGCTGGTTGGCAAGTTTGGGTTTTCCTCCGTCATAAACGATATCGGCCTCCTGCATGCCCGAACTCCCGTTGGGCATCTCGCCGGGATACTGGGCGCTGACATGGGTCCAGGCGATGTGCATGCGCCGGCGCGACACGGCGGGTCCTTCGCTGCATTTGCTTCCGAGCGGCGAAGCTGGCCCGGTCAGCTTTTTGTCCAGGACATAAAGGAAGCACTGAACGCGCGCTTCGCCGGGTTTCTTCGGGTCGAACACTTCCGGTCCGGAGAGGAGGATGTCGCCATTGGCCAGGTACAGCACCCGCGTGTAACCGTGGTGGTGGTAATGCGTTGTCAGGTTGCGAATGATTTTTGTTTTCAGGTCCAACTCCATGGCGTCGCCGAAGGTTTTTGAAAGAAACAAGATTCGTTTACCGTCATGGGACCAATCGGCGCGCTCGCCGAACCAGGTCACCCGCCTGATGTGAGCGGGCAAATGATCGGCGGGGCTTTGAGCGGATTCAGGTTCGCTTGGGCCGGCCAAGGCGGGGAAGGCGATAGTCATCAAAGCGGCCGCGCAAAGAGGATGCGGTTTCATGAGAACTTAGCTTGGCACCGAGCCGTTTGAGCACGCAAAGAAAATTTCGTGTGTTTCGTCTGTTTCGTGGTTCTCACTAGATTTCTAAGGTGTTGAATTGAGTCGGACGGGCGCGGTTGACGCCGCCCACGGCCTGCCACACTATGCTCCCTCTGTGATTGTTCTACTCGCGCGACTTTTGTGCTCAACCAACTGACCATTTCGGAGCTCGTGTCGAAACTGGCCGCTCGTGAAATCTCTTCGCGCGCGGCGATCCAGGGCTGCCTGGACCAGATCGAGAAAGTGGATCCGCAGATTCGCGCTTTCCTCAGCCTGGACGCGAAGGACGCGCTGGCCCAGGCCGACGCCGCGGACAAGGCGCTCGCTAGTGGTATGACGCATGCCCAACGGCCGTTACTGGGCGTGCCACTCGCGACCAAGGACGTCATCGCGGTCAATGGCCAGCCGCTGAACTGCGGCTCGAAAATCCTCGGCAAGTTCGTCTCGCCGTACGACGCGACGGTCATCCAGAAACTCAAGGCGGCGGGCGCGATCGTTTTTGGTCGTTTGAACATGGACGAGTTCGCGATGGGCAGTTCGACGGAGAATTCAGCGTTCCAGATCACGCGCAATCCCTGGGACACTTCGCGCACACCGGGTGGCTCTTCCGGCGGTTCCGCAGCGGCGGTGGTGTCGGATCAATGCCTGGCGGCCTTGGGTTCAGACACTGGCGGCTCGATCCGGCAGCCGGCCGCGCTGAGCGGTTGCGTCGGCCTGAAACCTTCTTATGGCCGAGTCTCGCGCTATGGCCTGGTGGCGTTTGCTTCGTCGCTCGACCAAATTGGCTGTCTGACGAAACAGGTGCGCGATGCCGCGACGCTGCTCCAGGTTCTGAGCGGAGTCGATGCCTGCGACTCGACGAGCGTCCCGCAGCCGGTGCCGAATTACAACGCCGGCCTGATGGGCGATATCGCCGGCGTGAAGCTCGGTTTGGCCAAGGAGTACATGGTGGGCGGATTGGACCCCGAAGTGAAACAGGCGATCGACGGAGCAGTAAAACAATTGGAAAAGTTGGGCGCGGAAATCGTCGAAGTCTCGCTGCCGCACACCGAGTACGCGATCGCCACCTATTACATCATCGCCACAGCCGAGGCCAGCGCCAACCTTGCGCGGTTCGATGGCATCCGCTACGGCCTGCGCGTTGACGGGGCCGACCCGATTGAACTTTATAGTAGGACGCGGGGTGCAGGTTTCGGCGCCGAGGTCAAACGCCGTATCTTGCTCGGAACCTACGTGCTGAGCAGCGGTTATTACGACGCCTATTACCTACGCGCCCAGAAAGTGCGCACACTGATTCGCCAGGACTTTCTAAAAGCCTTCGAGAAAGTGGATGCGATTGTCACACCAACCTCACCCACGGCAGCCTTTAAGATCGGCGAAAAGGCCGATGATCCGTTGCAGATGTATCTGATGGACATTTTTACGATCTCGGCCAACCTCGCGGGCCTCTGCGGCATCAGCGTGCCTTGCGGTTTCGCCCGGACGCCGAAGCTGCCGATCGGGCTGCAGTTGCTCGGCAAGCCGTTCGGCGAGGAGATCATCCTGAAAGTTGCCCATGCTTACGAACAAAGCACGAGCTGGCACCGCGAAAAACCGCCGCTGCTTCGCTGATTCACGACCGCTCAATCCACAAACATTACTTCATTCGAGAGCAGCAAAATCTGGGCGTATTTTTCGAGCGGGGAAAAGCTAACTCCTCTATGGGGTTGCGCGTCCATGAATTTTTCCCCGATTTTAATTTCCGCGCGAGCGGCGGTTCTCTGGAATACTATCCTGTAAAGGGCATGGATTTGCTCGGCGCGACTTCCGGCGTTCTTGACTTCTGGTTGCTGGGCGAGCCCCCGAGCTTGCTGGATGACGAACGGGCTGTTCATGAGGAAAAGGGCCTGCTGCGGCACCGTGGTGTGGAACCGGCCCTGGTTGCTGGTATCGGGGTTGGCGAAGTCGAACGTCCGCAAAACACCCGGCAGGTTCTGGCGGTCAATCAGGCCATAAAGCGTTCGCCGAGTGGGAAACGGCTCGGTCTCCAGGTCCACCGGCAGACCGCCTACGCTCAAATCGAGCTTACCGGCCAATGCCAGCAATGTGTCGCGAAGGGCCTCAAAATCGAGCCGTTGGCGGTTCATGCGGCCGAGCAAGTTATTGTCCGGGTCAGCTTTCACAATCGCTGGAAGCGCGTCACTGCTCTGCTGGTAAGTCGCTGAGAGCAGAATGAGCCGATGCAAAAACTTTGTGCTCCAACCGCTCTCGACGAACGCCGCTGCGAGATAATCGAGCAAGGCGCGATGCACCGGCTCAGGAGTCCGCACACCGAAATCGCCCGGGGTGCTAACCAGTGCCTCGCCGAAATGATGCAGCCAGACGCGGTTGACGTAGACGCGCGGGGTCAGCGGATTGTCCGGACTGGCGATTGCGCGCGCCAGTTCCAGGCGCCCGCTGCCGTTGGTAAACGGCGGGCGGCCGCGTGCGCTCAGGATTTCCAGGAAGCGACGCGGCGCTTCCTCGCCCCTGGTTGCGGGATTGCCGCGCACCAGCACATGCGAATTGCCCGGGTTGTGCCGATCCACCAGCGCCATCGCGCGCTGGGGGGCGCCCGGATGCGTCCAGCTCAGAGCCGCTACCTTGTTGCGGAACGGCGCCGTCCCTTCGCCCAGCCGCCGCGCCAGGATCCCCTCAGCTTCGGCTTCGGGAACATTGACCGCTTCGCCCTCGGCGTAGAGCACCTGGCGCAGCGCTTCGCGATCCAGGTTTGGGAGCGCGGCAGGCGCCGCTTTGTTGTCATTCGTTGCGGTCGCCAGTGCGGCTTGCCACTCGACTTCAATCCCCTGGAACAACTCGTTATAAACATCCGCTGCGCCTCTCAAGGAGTTTGTCGCCCGCTCCGCGAACGCATTTAACACGACGGGATTCGTCGCGTAGCCGCCGACGTGAGGAGGCGGACGCTCAGCCGAGCTATTGGCGGAAGGGTGGCTGGCCCCGCTGGTGGCGGGGTTTGTATTCGCAGGGATACCCGCACCATCCACCTTAACCAGATCGAACCACGGCCCAAAAATCGGGTCAGGCTTTTGGCGGCGCGAGTCCAACTCGCTCATCCACCGTCTCAGCACCGCAGGATTGAGCTTGCGCTCGCCTGCGAAGGTGTCGAATTTTGCCTTATCCTTGAGTCGCGCTGCTTCAGCGGCCCCGAGCAGGTAGTCGCCGACATGCTGGCGCAACTCCGCGATGAACTTCGAAACTTCCTTCGCCTTGAATTCGGGTATCTCGGCTTCGATTTTGGCCTTTTGCTTCAGGTAGTCCTGATAATCCGGGGAATCTCGCAGGGCAGTCAGAAGTGGCAGCTCAGCAGGTTCTTCACTGCTGGCAAACACGCCGTGTAACGCATAGTAGTCTTTCGTAGGAATCGGATCGAACTTGTGATCGTGGCACCGGGCGCACGTGACCGTCAGTCCAAGCGTGCCGCGCGTCACCACGTCAATCCGGTCGTCAATAATGTCGTTTTGATTGTTAAGAAACCGGCGGCCCAACGTGAGAAAGCCCAGAGCCGCCAGCGCGCGTTGGTCGCCGGGCCCCTCAGCCGCCGCGGTCGCGTTCGTTCGCCGCTCCAGAGCGCCAGGGAGCAAGTCGGCGGCGAGCTGTTCAATGATGAACCGATCGTAAGGCTTATCTTCGTTGAAGGCACGGATGACGTAATCCCGGTAGGTGAAGGAAAATGCATACCGACGCTCTTCACCGCCTGGCAGATAACCTTTCGTATCCGCAAAACGCGCTACATCGAGCCAGTAACGCGCCCAGCGTTCGCCATAATGGGGAGAAGCCAGCAGGCGCTCAACCAGTCCCTCGTAGGCATCCGGCCGCTTGTCCTGGAGGAACGCCTCGACTTCCTCAGGCCTGGGCGGCAGCCCGATCAAGTCGTAAGTGACGCGGCGGATAAGAGTGCGGCGATCGGCGACGGCAGCCGGCTTAAGGTTTTTTTTCTCGAGCCTCGCGAGAACGAAATTGTCCAGGGGCGTCTGGACCCAACGCTCATTCCTGACCGCCGGAGGCGTGGGCTTCCGCATCGGTTGAAACGCCCAATGCCGCGCCCGTATCTCCGCGATGTCCGCGATCGCGCGCGCCGCGGTGGAGCGTGGCAGGGGCGCGCCCATTTTGACCCAGGCTTCGAGGCTGGCGATTTGTTCGTCCGACAGCTTCTTGTTTTTGGGCGGCATTTTCAGGTCCGGATCGGTGTAACGCACAGCCTTGATCAGCAGGCTGGCGTCGGGATCGCCCGGGACGATCGCGGGACCGGTGCTGCCGCCGTGCAGCACGCCCTCCGGTGTATCGAGCCGCAAATTGCCTTTCAGCTTCTCCGCCTTCTGGCTGTGGCAGGTGTAACAATTCTCAGCAAACAACGGCCGGATTTTTGTTTCGAAGAACTCAATCGGCTCGCTGCCCGCCTCAGCGGCTACCGAGCGAATGCTCGAGGAAGCAAACAAAACTGCGACGAGCAGGAAGATCCGAGCGAACGACGCTGTCCCTGGAGTTTTCTCCTTCTCCGCAAACCCAGGCGGGTAGGGCTCGCTGTCCTTAGGCCGTACCAGGCTCAATCGAACCGCGCGAAGCGTTTGGAGTGCGTCCGTCTTGCCGGCGCTTTCGCATGGCTCGTGGCGCATCAAAGCGGGAGCAAGCTCCACGCACTCCAAACGCTCCGCGATGCACGAAACCTTTCCCCGAATAGCGCTCCTGCGTGACCGGTTGCAGCAAGGGAAACCTAGGCAAAAAAGCGACACTGTCGTATTTAGTAATCCAGCGCAGCGAAACTTCCATCTTCTCGAACCACGCCTCCCATCTAGATTTTCCTTCGGGATACGCTTTGACCGAATCATGCAACTTACCCATACACACTTGCCGGTTCCTTATCTTGGCGCAACAGAATTGTTCCCCTATCTGGAATCCATGACCGCGGTCGAGGTCAGCGTCACACCATTGTAGGGAGTTTCTTATCAACGACCTGAGGCAGAATATCAGAAACTCCTCACACCGTTTCCTAACCGTTTGGTGGCACGGCTGCCCCGACTTTGTCGGTGACCTGGAGTCGCGGAAAGGCGCAAGGACAAAGCTTGCAACAAAGTGGGTGCGAGGATGAGGTAGTCGTCATCCAGGGGACGGTGGAGGGGTCGGGAATAATGCTGAAAACCGCGGTTTTCTGAGCTTTTCTTGAGGTTTTTTGCGTCGAAAAAACGTCCAAAAAGCTATTGCACAAGCCCCCGGCCTTGCGTATATTCCGCGTTCCGTTCGTCTGAACGGTTCGAGGTTTTCCCCTCGGAAGAACAACAATGCCAGGTCGTTACGGCAAAATCCGTGACGCAGCAACATGAAAGCCAGACTGTACGATAAATACGTCAATGAAGTGATGCCGGCGCTGAAGGAAAAGCGCAAGTACACGAACGTCCATCAGGTGCCACGCATGGAGAAAATCGTCGTTAACATGGGCGTGAGCGCCTCGCTCGAAAAGAGCGCCGTGGACGACGCAGCCAAAGACCTTGGGCTGATCACGGGACGCAAGGCGGCCGTCAGCAAGTCCCGCCACAGCATCGCCAATTTCAAGCTTCGCGCCGGCCAGCCGATTGGCTGCCGCGTAACGCTCCGCCGCGATACCATGTATGAGTTTTTCGATCGCCTGATTGCGACCGCCCTGCCACGCATTCGCGATTTTCGCGGTCTGTCCACGCGGTCGTTTGATGGACGCGGTAATTATACACTGGGCGTGAGCGACCAAACGATTTTCCCGGAAATCGAATTGGACAAAATCAAACGGCAGCAAGGCATGGACATCACGATCGTCACCAGCGCCAGGACCAACGACGAGGCGCTGGATCTATTGAAGCTTATGGGCATGCCTTTCGCCGAAAGCCGCTAGCATCTCTCAACTTTTGACACTCAACACTCCGCTCCAAATTCTCACTCTCAACTCTCAACTTTCAGCTCTCAATTAAGTTATGGCCAAAATGGCATGGATTGAACGCAACAAGCGAAAGGCTGCTACGGTCAAGAAGTACGCGGCGATTCGCGCCGAACTGAAAGCCAAACGGGACTACGCCGGTTTGGCAAAGCTGCCGCGCGACGCCAGCCCGTCGCGGTTGGTGAATCGGTGTTCGATGAGCGGGCGCCGCCGCGGATACTTGCGCAAGTTCGGTTGCTCGCGGATGACGTTCCGCGAGGCAGCGCTCAACGGCCTGATCCCCGGCGTCACCAAAGCCAGTTGGTAACTCAAAGTCCAGCCATCACGCAACGATGCAACGATTCAACGGTTCAACGAATTAACGCAACAATAAATGACCGACCCGATTTCCGACATGCTCACCCGAATTCGCAATGCGAATCGCGCCTTGCTTCCCGTGGTGCAAATGCCCCATTCCAGACTTAAGGAGAGCATCGCCAACATCCTCAAGCGGGAAGGATACATTACTGATTTCGGGGTCGAGGGCAAGGTGCCCAGGACGATGAAGCTCAAGCTGAAGTACCTGGGCAAGAAAAGCGTAATCGAGGGCCTGCGCCGGATCAGCACCCCTGGCCTGCGCCGATATGTGGGCGCGAACGATATTCCGCGCGTGCGCGGCGGCCTCGGAGTATCCCTCCTCTCGACTTCGGAAGGCGTGATGACCGGCAACCAGGCCCGGAAGAAAAACATTGGCGGCGAATTGCTCTGTTACGTCTGGTGATCGATTCGACACATTAACTCATTTAACCCAGCTTACCTTCACCACTGCCATGTCGCGCATCGGAAAACAGCCAATCGCCATTCCTCCCAAAGTCAAAGTGGACGTTAAGGGCCAGCAGGTTTCGGTGGAAGGCCCCAAGGGCAAGCTCAACTGGGAGTTGCCTCGTCGCACGAGTCTGAAGGTCGAGAACGGCAAAGTGGTTGTCAGCCGTCAGGGAGACGACGCCGAAGCGAAGGCGCTCCATGGCTTGAGCCGGGCGCTGGTCAACAACATGGTCCGCGGAGTCAGTGAAGGCTTTGTGAAAAAGCTCGAGATTCAAGGCGTCGGTTTCAAGGCGGCCGTGCAGGGGAACTCTGTGAACCTCAGCCTGGGTTACTCACACCCGGTGGTCTATCCGATTCCCAACCAGATCAAAGTAACTGTGGATGAGAATACCAAGCTCACCATAGAAGGACCGGACCGGCAAGTGGTTGGCCAAGTCGCCGCCGAGCTCCGCAGCTTTTACCCGCCTGAACCTTACAAGGGCAAGGGTGTGCGCTACACCGATGAGCGGGTCGTGCGCAAGGAAGGCAAGACTGTTCAGTGATGAGTGAAACGTGAAACGTGCTGAGTGAATTTCGATGAGAACCGAACAAAAACAGGACCTCGAACGCCGGCGCCACTGGCGCGTGCGCAAGAAGATCATCGGCACGAAAGAACGTCCTCGGATGAGCGTCTGCTTCAGCAACCAAAACATCCACGTCCAGTTCATCGACGACGTCGTGGGCCGGACGGTGGCGGCTGCTTCGACCACGCGCAAAGCCACGCCGGACCGCGAGAAGCTAGCCGCGAACGTGACCAGCGCCAAGATTCTCGGCACGGTCGCGGCACAGGCCGCGCTGGCGAAGGGCATCAAGGAGGTCGTTTTCGATCGAGGCGGCGCGATGTTTCATGGGAAAGTTAAAGCGCTGGCGGATGCCGCGCGCGAAGCCGGTCTGAAATTTTAGTTTCTAATGGAAAACAATATTGCAACTGAGACAGCCAAGTCGGATACGACGTTCGTGCGAGCGCCGCGCAGCAGTCCGCGCGGAAGGCGGGCCCGGCCAGGACCGGAGGAATGGCCCGGGGAAGGCGGCCAACAGGAACTGACCGAAAAAGTGGTGTTCATCAATCGGTCGGCCAAAGTGGTCAAAGGCGGTCGCCGGTTCAACTTCAGCGCGTTGGTGGTTGTTGGCGACAAGCGGGGTTGTGTCGGTGTCGGTCTGGGGAAGGCCGGCGAAGTCGCAGATGCGATTCGCAAAGGCGGTGAATTGGCGCGCGCCCAAATGGTCGGCGTCTCCTTGAAGGACGCGACGATCCCGCACGAGGTTTTCTCTCACTATTGCGGTGCGAAAGTTCTATTGCGCCCTGCCTCTCCCGGCACCGGTATCATCGCCGGCAAGACGGTGCGCGCCGTGCTCGAATCCGCCGGCGTGAAGGATGCGCTGACCAAATCGCTCGGCTCCAAGAATGCAGCCAACGTTGTCAAAGCTACACTCCACGGGCTCTTAAGTCTCCGCCTCCGAGAAACCATTTACGCGGGTCGCGGCCTGGAACTGCCGAAAGCGGCCGCTCCTCCGCCTGCTCCAGTCATCCCCGCCGCCCCCGCGCCCAAGCCGCCCCCGGCCGAAGTCGGCGCCGTACCACCGATAATCGAACCCATTTAGCTCCATTAACCTGCTCAACCCATGCGATTGCACGATCTCAAACCGCGACCGGGCGCCAAGCATCGCCGCAAACGGCTCGGCCAGGGCGAATCCAGCGGCCACGGCAAAACCAGCGGTCGAGGCGGCAAAGGCCAGACCGCTCGCTCGGGCAGCTCGATCCGCATCGGGTTCGAAGGCGGCCAGATGCCGCTCATCCGCCGCATACCTAAGCGCGGATTTAATAACGCGCGCCACGCCACCAGCTACCTGCCGGTGAACCTCGAGGCGCTCAACTGCTTCGAAGACGGCGCGCGAGTGGATGAGGCTGCTTTGCGGCAAGCTGGCCTGGCCAATGGCCGCAGCGCCGGAGTCAAGATTCTCGGCGATGGCGAACTGACAAGGAAACTGACCGTTAGCGCCCACGCATTCAGCGCCTCCGCGCGCTCGAAAATTGAAGCCAAGGGCGGCGCGTGCGAAGTGATTCAACCCCGGAAAACTGTTCGCGAGCCTGCGGCCGCGCCTAATCCTTAAGTTGCGACGCCGCCATGCTCGCCGCCATAGCGAATACTTTCAGCAACTGTTTCAAGATCCCCGAGCTGAAGTCGCGGATCCTGTTCACTTTGATCGTGCTGGCCATTTGCCGGCTGGCGGCGGTGGTGCGGATTCCGGGCCTCGACGGCGGAGTATTGGCGGATTTCTTCGCAAGAAATGCGGGCGGCACCGGCGGAGTGATGGGCATGTACAGCCTGTTTACTGGCGGCGCATTGGAGCATTGCGCAGTCGGCGCCCTGGGCATCATGCCCTACATCAGCGCGACGATCATCATCCAGTTACTGACGGCGGTCATTCCGACGCTCAGCAAGCTGGCACGAGAAGAAGGCGGACGCACGAAAATCATCCAATACGGCCGCTACTTGACGGTACTGTTGTGCCTGGGCCAGGGCCTTTTCATGGCCATTCAGTGGGAACACCCAGAGCGTGTCTTTGGCGCGGGCATTGGCCAATTGGTGCTATATGATCCGTCGCACACCTGGTTTTACCGAATTCAGACGGTGCTGATCCTGACGACCGGCACGATGCTTCTGATGTGGCTGGGCGAACAGATCACCGAGCGTGGGATCGGAAATGGCGTTTCGCTGGTGATAACCATCGGCATTCTGGCGCGGCTCCCGCAAGCGGGCGTGGCGCTCAAGGACATGTTTTTCCCGGGCGCGCAAGTCGTGGCCAAATTCAACATAGGCCACGCTATCGCCCTGCTGTTCCTGCTTGCGGCCGTCATCGCCGGGGTCATCGCCATCACCCAGGCCCAGCGAAAGGTGCCGGTCCAATACGCGCAACGGGCCGTCGGCCGCAAAATCTATTCCGGTGGCACCTCGTTTATGCCGTTGCGGGTAAATTATTCCGGCGTCATGCCCATCATTTTCGCGCAGGCGATTCTCATGTTCCCGCAGAAGTTTTTCCTTTTTGTGTACCAGACGTTCACCGGCAGCACGAATCCGGGCGCAAAGCTGGTGGCCCAGGTTTGTCACACGATCGCCACTGCGCTGGGCGAAGGCGCATTTTGGTATCTTACGTTGTACGCGCTGATGATTTTATTCTTCTCCTATTTCTGGGTGGCGACTCAATTCAACGAGTTGCAGATCGCCGACGATTTGAAGAAGAACGGCGGATACATTCCCGGCGTGCGCCCGGGCCAGGCCACCAGCGAGTATCTCCACAATGCCATGAGCCGCATCACGCTGGCCGGTGCCATCTTCCTGACGGTGATCGCGGTCATCCCCATTCTGCTGTCGCGGGCGCTGCAGATTCCTTATGCCGTGTCCACGTTCTTCGGTGGGACCAGCATGTTGATCATGGTGGGGGTGCTCCTGGATACCATGCGCCAAATGGAAACCCATCTGCTCATGCGCCACTATGACGGCTTCTTGAAGAAAGGTCGTTTGCGAGGAAGGTTCTGAGGGCCTTGATTGAAGATGATTATTATCAAGAGCGAGCGGGACCTTGAGGCGATGCGGCCGGCGTGCGCGGTAGCCAGCGCGGTGCTGGAAGACGTTTGTGCCTTCGTTCAGCCCGGGGTGACGACTCGGCAGGTCGATGAGTATGCCGCTGCCCGCATCAAGCATTACGGGGCCCGGAGCGCATTTCTGGGATACGTTCATCCCGGCGGCGGCGGTGGCCGGGACCGAAAATTCCCGTGTAACACCTGCATCTCGGTCAATGAGGAAGTGGTCCACGGCCTGGCTTCGGGCCGGCATCTAAGCTTCGGAGATTTGGTCAGTTTGGATGTAGGCGTGATTTACAACGGGTTCGTCGGCGACACAGCGCGCACGGTGGCGGTCGGCGGCTGCGGGGTCCTGGCGCAGCGGTTGATGGATGTCGCCGAAAAGGCCCTTTATGAAGGCATTGCCCAGGCGATGCCTGGCCGGCGCGTCGGTGATATTTCGCGGGCCATACAGAACTATGTCGAGGGCAATGGGTTCAGCGTCGTGCGCGAGTTTGTGGGCCACGGCGTCGGGCGCTCAATGCACGAGGAGCCGCAAGTGCCGAACTTTGTGGACGGCAAATCGACGCCGAAGCTGCGGCCGGGGATGACCCTGGCGATCGAGCCGATGGTCACCGCCGGATTGCCGGGCGTGAAAGTGTTGAATGATGGCTGGACAGTGGTTACTGTTGATGGTTCACTGTCCGTTCATTTTGAGCATACGGTGCTGGTGACGGAAGGCGAACCGGAGATTCTGACATGGCCCGAACTGATGGCATCCAAGCTGAAGGTCTAGTGGTGGAAGTTCTGCCGAACCGAACCTTTCGCGTCGAACTGGCCAATGGACACCGGGTCCGGGCTTTCGTGACGGGACAGGCACGAATGAACTTTGCGCGCGTGTCCGTGGGCGACAAAGTCCTGCTGGAAATGTCGCCCTACGATCTGTCGAAAGGGCGAATCGTTGTTGAACGAGTGCAGGTTTGAAAAAGATAAATGCTTATGAAAGTTCGCGCCTCAGTTAAGAAACTCTGCGAGAACTGCAAAATCGTGCGGCGCAAAGGCGTCATCCGAGTGATTTGCACCAATGCCCGCCACAAACAACGACAAGGCTAAGCAGATGAAACGGAGTGATGGAGAATTGGAGTCTTGGAGTGCTGCTTCGTGGCATTGCTCCATCGCCCCGCTACTCCATTACTCCGTCCGTTATTAATTTATGGCTCGCATCATTGGAATAGAAGTACCGCCCAACAAACGCATTGAAATTGCGTTGCGCACGATCTACGGCATCGGCCCGACCAACTCGCGCCAGATCCTCGCTCACGCAAATATCGATCCCAACATTCGCGCCAAGGATTTGACCGAACAGCAGCTTTCCCAAATCGTCCATGCGATTCAGGACGGCAAGTATGTCATTGAAGGCGATCTGCGCCGGGAAATTGGCATGAACTTGAAGCGTCTGCAGGGTATCAAATGCTATCGCGGCATTCGCCACCTGCGCGGCCTGCCCGTCCGCGGCCAGCGAACGCAGACCAATGCCCGCACCCGCAAGGGACCTCGCAAAACCGTCGGCGTGGTCCGCAATCCCGCCGCCAAGACCGGCATTCATTAAACATCAGTTTTATCCGTCCTATTAGTCCTATGGCAGACGATACTAAAAAGAAGCCCGCTGCAAAAAAAGAGGCCAAACCCGCAGCCGCGGAGAAACCGGCGGCCAAAGCCGGCGGAGAAGCTGCTCTGGCCAAAGGGCCGAAGAAAGCTGCCGCACCGGTTGCCGAAGCTCAGGCGCAAGCGCAGCCGCCGGTAGCGGAAGCTCCGAAACCCGCTGAAGGCCCTCCCGCCGCCGCGCCGACGGCCGCCGAGTTGCTGGCCGACGAAATGGCCGGCAAAAAGATCATCAAGGCCAAGGGCGCCAAAAACATTCTCAGCGGCATTGCCAACATACTGGCCACGTTCAACAACACCCTGGTCAGTATCACCGACATGCAGGGGCACCTCATCGGTTGGTCCAGCGCCGGTCGCGTCGGCTTCAAGGGCTCGCGCAAGAGCACCGCTTACGCCGCCCAGCAAGTGGCCCAGGACGCCGCCCGCCAGGCCATGTCTCACGGCATGAAAGAAATCGAGGTGCGCGTCAAAGGTCCCGGCTCCGGTCGTGAATCCGCCATCCGGGCTTTGCAAGCCATCGGCCTGGAAATCACTACGATCAAGGATGTAACCCCAGTACCGCACAACGGCTGCCGCCCGCGCAAGAAGCGCCGCGTCTAACTCCCAACTCTGAACTCATAACTCTCAACTTTTCCAAATGGCTCGTTACACAGGTCCCCGCGTTCGCATCAGCCGCCGATTCGGCGTGCCCATCTTCGGCCCGTCCAAGTATCTGGAACGCCGCAATTATGGCCCCGGAGTGCACGGCCCCAAATCGCGCCGCAAGCACACCGATTATGGCCTGGGTCTGATCGAGAAGCAGAAGCTCCGCTATTATTACGGGCTGCTCGAGCGGCAGTTTCGTGGCGTGTACGAACGCGCCTTAAAGCGCCGCGGCGTCACCGGCGAACAGATGCTGCAGATTCTGGAAACCCGCCTGGATAACCTTTGTTATCATCTCGGGTTCGCCAACACCCGGGCAGCGGCTCGGCAACTGGTTTGTCACGGCCACGTCAAAGTTAACAGCCGAAAGGTCAATATCCCTTCCTGCGGCCTGAAAGTGAACGATGTGATCGAGATCAAGAGTTCCAATGCCGCCCGGCAGTTGGCCTCCAAAAACCTGGAGCTTGCCGCCAGCCGGGCCGTGCCAGATTGGCTGTCCCTGGACAAAGAAGCGCTCAAGGGCGTGCTCCTGCGCATTCCGACCCGCGACGAAATACAGCCCATCGCCAATGAACAGGCGGTTGTAGAATTTTATTCCCGCTAGAAATGAAAACTGGAGTATTGGAACATTGGAATAGTGGAGCGTTGTAAAGCATCATCCCACCATTCCATCATTCCATTATTCCAAAACAATTACACGGGCCGCGCCGGCGCGCGGGAATAAGAGCCGGTGGGGCCAGATTAAAATTGTTGAAAGGAAACCATGCCAGTACGTTTAGGACGGTTCGAAATGCCGAAGCGATTGACGAAAGACGACACAACCGCGACGGAAACTTACGCCAAATTCGTCGCCGAACCCTTTGAGACCGGTTACGGTCACACGGTCGGGAACTCTTTGCGGCGAGTGCTGCTTTCTTCTCTGGAAGGCGCCGCAATTACCTCCATCAAGGTGGATGGCGCGATGCACGAATTCGCCACGATCGACGGAGTCGTGGAAGACGTCACCGACATCGTGCTGAATTTGAAGAAGATTCTGTTCAAAGCGCATACGCGCGATCCGCAGACTCTGTTGCTTTCGGCCAATAAAGATGGCGAAGTCACCGCCGGTGATATCCAGCTCAACCAAAATGTGGAGCTGGTTAACCCGGCGCAGCACATCTGCACGCTCGACAAGAAGAAAAAGTTCGAGATGGAGCTCGAAGTCAAAGTCGGACGCGGGTTTCTTCCGGGCGACGAAAACAAAAAGCCCAACCAGGCCATTGGAGTCATTGCTATCGATTCGCTCTTCTCGCCGGTGACGCGCGTCCGCTATGCGGTCGAAAACGCACGCGTCGGACAGCGCACCGATTACGATCGACTGGTGCTCGAAGTGTGGACGGACGGACGGATTTCGCCCGACGACGCCCTGACGCAGGCTTCGGCCATTTTGCAACACCACCTCGATGTCTTCGTCGGCTACGACAAGAACGCTGTCGAGTTCGAAGAAGTTGTGGACAAGCAGGACGAGGAAAAGACCAAGCTCAAGCGGCTGCTCAACATGAGCGTCAACGAAATCGAATTGAGCGTCCGTGCCGCCAACTGCCTCAACAACGCGAACATCACAACGGTCGGCCAATTGGCCATGAAGACCGAGCAGGAGATGCTCAAGTATCGCAACTTCGGCAAGAAATCGCTCAACGAAATCAAAGACAAGCTCGCCGCGCTCGGTTTGACGTTGGGCATGACCTTCGAGCCGGACCTGCTGGAAACGCCGAAAGAGGAGGCTGTCGCCGCGCACGGCCTGCATTAACCTTAGAGATACAGAATCGGCGGGGGCGGGCCGCGGCTCGCCCAGCTCTCTCGACGCTCCGTTTACCCTTTACTAATTACCCACCATGCGACACCTCAAGCGAACGGCCAAGCTCGGCCGCACCGGCGAGCACCGCAATGCGATGCTGGCCAACCTGGTTTGCAGTCTCATCAAGCATAAGCGCGTCACCACTACTTTGGCCAAGGCCAAGGCGGCCCGCTCGGTGGCGGAAAAGATGGTCACGCTCGGCAAGCGCGGCACGATCCACGACCGGCGCCTGGCCGCCGCGCGCTTGCACCAGGAAGACGTCGTAAAAATCCTCTTCAACGACATAGCTCCGGCGCAAAAAGAACGGCGGGGGGGCTATACGCGCATCGTCCGCCTTGATCAGCGGCAGGGCGACGCCGGCCAGCGCGCGATCCTGGAATGGGTCGATCTGCCCGTGGTCATCGAGACTCCCGCCGCAGCCGACGAAAAAACCAAGACCGAAGCGGCCACGACGTAAAGCTTCGAGCCGCCTCTTAGTCCTCCGGCAACAGCTTTCCCTTTGTTTCCGGAGCCCAAATCAGGGCAATCATACCGACGAAAAAGATGCTGCACAGGATCACGGCAGCGACCCTGAATGGCTCGGAGACCGCATGCACTTTCAGAGCTTCGCTCAGCCTGCCCATTAGCCAGGGAGCCGGAGCGGCGAGATACCGTACCGTATTGTAACAGAACCCTACTCCCGTTCCTCGAATGCGCGTAGGGAAAAGCTCGGGGAAGTAGATCGAATATCCGGCGAAGACACCGAGCTGCGCAAAGCCCATCATAGGCAGCATCCAATAGGCCTGCGTAGCGGTGCGCAGGGAAAGAAATACATATGCTGTGACCAACAGGCTGAGGATAAACGCACCGAAGAACGCGCCACGCCGGCTCCAGCGGGAAGCGACGTAAGTGAAGACCAGCATGCCAAGGAATGCGCCGCCATCTTGAAACGCCAAACCGAAGCCGCGGACAGTGTCCACCTGCTTTTGCGGCGCGCCGGCCAAGGCGGTAGAAATAAGTTCGGGCGAGAAAAAGCCGATACCCCACAACCCGAACATGCCCGAAAGGCCGAGGAACAACCCAACCAGTGCATTCTTTCGCCATCGAGCATCCTCAAAGAGGTCAATTGGTGATCCTGCCTTGCGGCCAATGCCAGCCGCGGCTTGGGCTTTGGCCAATTTCCAGGCCTCGGGCTCGCGCAGGAAAAAAAGGATAGGAATCGTCAACAGCGCCGGAAGAACGCCGACGAAAAACAACACCCGCCAGCCGGAATAGTTTCCGAGGAAATTCATAGTGCCCGGCTTGATCGAGAGCGTAATCAATGACCCGATAATGTTCCCGGTTGCCGAGAGTGCTTGAAGCGAGCCGAGCGCCAGGGAGCGAAAACGTCCCGGCACACTCTCCGCCACCAGCGTCGTGGCGGCACCAAACATTCCCCCGATCCCTAGTCCGACAAGGAAACGGTAAAAACTAAAATCGACCCATGATTGCGCGCAGCCAGAAAGCCCAGTGAAGCCCGAATAAATCAAGAGCGTTATGACCATGGTTTTGACCCGGCCCAGCTTGTCACTGAGCATTCCAAAAATGATACCACCGGTTGACCAGCCCAGGATCATCCACATCGTAGCGGTGCCGATGTATTGTTTGAGGATCGCCAGGGCTGCGGCGTCGTTCTTCAACAACTCCTTGAGCGCAGACTCGCGCGCCAGAACGAACAGCCGCTGGTCCATGCAGTCGAACAACCAGCCGCAAGAGGCGATAATCACCACCAACCAGTGATAGACGGTTACCCCATTGAGCAGCTTCTGTTCGGGTGGTGGGGAAGCGAGGTCGGTGGCCGGCATATCGGAAATCGTTGCCGCATTCTGTACGGCCCGGCATGGAGTTCAAGCCTTAGGTTTTTTCCGGAAGCGAATTTCTACAGGGCGATCACGAAACTGGAGCGGTCCCGACCGATCGGACGCTGCTCCAAAAGCTACGCCGTCAGGACACCTTGATTTTCCTCGCGCCAGCGTCTTGGGCGACAGAGGGAAAAAAGCAAGTTGCCATTTGCCTGGCAGAATTGTTTGTCAGTATGACAATTTAGACAACAACGACCAGGATGCCGTGCCCAAAGGCGCGATTCCGCGCAGGGCCGGCGGGTGGCTAAAGCGAGGCTTGATTGGCAATCGCGATCTGCCGGGACCGCACGCCCGGATGGCGACGCCAATCCCTAACCCCAACCCACAACCCCAGCCGGGCCGTTCACGTGATGTGAACGGCCTGGTGTTTTTTCGGGCTTCGCCAGAGTCGCGCTCCACCTGCACTGGCCGCCTAAAGGGCCGAAGCTTGCGCTGAATGGCTTTTTAGAGCTTAATAAATCAGAGCACGGTTGGAATGGCCGGTAAGACGGCGCAGATAACCGAGCCCGTTGCATCACAGAGAATAGGCAGACCTTTCGCAACGTCTCATATAACAGCCTTATGGTGTTCGGTCGTAGCTGCGTTCTTCTCGCCACCCAAGTGGCCCTGGTTTTGCTCCCCCTTGACTTGAGCAAGGGCTCGGTGACAAACCACGTCCAATTCAACCGCGACGTTCGGCCGATTTTGTCCGAGAACTGCTACGCCTGCCATGGGCCGGACAAGAACCAGCGCAAGCCGAGCAAACGTCCCTTGCGGCTCGACGTGCGCGAGGTCGCGCTCGAACGCGGCGCGATTGTTCCGGGCAAACCTGCCGACAGCAAACTCGTCCAGCACATTTTCTCGGACGATCCAGACGAGATCATGCCTCCGCCCAAGACTCAAAAGTCGCTGACGCCGGCGCAAAAGGAGTTGCTGAAGCAATGGGTTGCTGAAGGCGCCCAATACGAAGCGCATTGGGCGTATCTGCCGCTGGGCCGTCCCCCGGTTCCCCAGGCCCGCAACGCGCACTGGGTGCGAAATCCGATCGACGCTTTCATTCTGCACGCGCTTGAAACAAAAGAGATCGCGCCCTCGCCGGAAGCAGACCGTCGGACGCTGCTGCGGCGACTCAGCCTGGACTTGATCGGCCTGCCGCCGACACCTGAGGAAGTGAAGGCGTTCCTCTCCGACACGACTCCGAATGCATACGAGCGGCAGGCGGACCGGCTTTTGCGCTCGCCGCATTTTGGTGAGCGCATGGCGGTGCCGTGGCTGGACGTCGTTCGCTTCGCCGACACGGTGGGCTATCACGGTGATCAGAATCAAAACATTTTTCCGTACCGCGATTACGTGATTGACGCGTTCAATCAAAACAAGCCGTTTGACGAGTTCACCATCGAGCAGCTTGCGGGCGACCTGTTGCCCAGCCCCTCTATCGAGGCCCGAGTGGCCACTGGATTTAACCGGCTGAACATGCTGACGCGCGAGGGCGGCGCGCAGCCGAAGGAGTATCTGGCCAAATACGCGGCCGATCGAGTGAGGACGGTTTCAATGACGTGGCTGGGATCCACTATGGGTTGCGCCGAATGCCATGACCACAAGTTCGATCCTTTCAGCACGAAGGATTTTTATTGCATGGAAGCTTTCTTCGCCGACCTCAAACAATGGGGGGTCTATGCCGATTACAACTACACGCCCGAGCCCGAGCTGAAGGGCGTCGATAACGATTATCCATTCCCACCGGAAATCGAAGTGGACAGCGCTTATCTGCACCGGCGGCTCGCCCGGCTGCACGCTCAGGCGGACGCGATTTATGCCCGGTCGGCCGAGAATCTCAAATCGGACAAACAACGGAGCCGCGAGTTTGCCGCCTGGCGTAAATCGAGCCGTGGGTTTTTGAAACAGTGGCCGGACGGTTGGGTGACGCCGAGGCCCGAAGTCACCCTGGTCGCGAAAGACATCAACGAAACCGCGAAAACCGAATTCACGGTTCAGGCCGACGGGATCGTGGCGCTCAACGGCCAGTCAAAGGAGACAGTGAGGCTGTCGCTTTCGCTGTCGAACATTTGGGTGGCCGCCCTTCGGCTTGAGATTGTGCCACAAGAGGAAGTCGGCGAGAAACCTACAGGACGCAAAAAAGCAAAGGGCGTTTCGATCGCGCTCACCGCCAGCCTCAAATCAAAGGACGCCGACCAGGAAACCAAACTGGCATTCTACGATGCCGAGGCGGATCAAAAAGAAGAACGTTACGCGGGAGGGCGGCCAATCCTCGGAGTGAAAGACGCCTGGAAGATCTCGACCGAGCACGAAAAGCAAACTGCAATTTGGCTGCTGGACAAACCGTTCCAGGCAAAAGCCGGCGATACGTTGGTGGTCAGCCTGGGAAAGGGGACTGTAGCTTCGGCGCGCGTGTCAGTCTCGCCGTTCGCGGGAGAGGAGCCGTTGGAATCGGGGGCGAGCAAGGCCCTGCGCCGCGCGATCGAGGACTGGGCGTCTTCGGGCGCCGCCGGTCGCGCGCTGGCCGCTCGCGCCTTTTTGCTGAGCACTCACTGTGACTCGGCCTCGGTCGATGATGCCCGCAAAATCCTCAAAGAAATCCGCGTTTGCCGTTACGGCCGCACCACCACCATGGTCAGCGTCGCACGCGAGCCCACCGTCACACGGGTCCTGCCCCGCGGCAATTGGCAGGATGAAACTGGCGAAATCGTTCAGCCCTCCGCACCTCATTTCCTGCCGCAAATTCCCAATCCGGAGGGCCGACGTCTGACGCGATTGGACCTGGCGCGATGGCTGGTGTCGCCCGAGAATCCGCTCACCGCCCGCGCGGTCGTAAACCGCTTCTGGAAACAGTTTTTCGGCACGGGGCTCTCGGCCGTGCTGGATGACCTCGGCGTGCAAGGCGACTGGCCCCTTAATCCGGAGCTGCTGGATTGGCTCGCGTGCGAGTTCGTGAACCCCAGTAGCAGCCGACGCGAGGAGGCTGAAAATTCGCGCTCGGACGTCAGAGCACGCCCATCCGGACAGAATCAGAGCCTCCTCACGTCGGCTGCTACAAACCGCCATCCATGGAACGTGAAACACGTTATCAAGCTCATGGTCATGTCTTCCGTTTATCGGCAGAATTCCAACCAGCGTCCGGCTCTGAAGGAGCTCGATCCCAACAACCGGCTTCTGGCCGCGCAAACCCCACGACGGCTCGCAGCCGAATTCGTGCGGGACAACGCGCTCTACATTGCCAGCCTTTTGAATGAAGATATCGGCGGCCCAAGCGCGCATCCGTACCAGCCGCCGGGCTACTACGCCAACCTCCAATTCCCCGATCGCGACTACTACCCGGATAAGGACGAGCGGCAATATCGGCGCGGGATTTACACTCACTGGCAGCGGACTTTCCTGCATCCAATGCTGGCCAACTTCGACGCACCGTCGCGCGAGGAATGCACCGCCAATCGCGTAGTGTCGAACACGCCCCAGCAGGCCCTGACACTGCTGAATGATCCAACGTTCACCGAAGCGGCCCGCGCCTTTGCCGCACGGCTGCTGGCGAGGGCAGGCCAGTCGGATGAACAACGCCTCGATGCGGCCTTCGAACGTGCCTTGGCGCGGCCAGCCCGCCAAAGAGAAAAGGCGTCGCTGCTGAAGTTCCTGGCCGACCAGCGCGAGCATTACCGGCAGGACGAGGACGAAGCCGAGAAACTAATCAAAGTCGGTTTGGCGCCCGCGGAGAAGAAGGCGGACAAAAGTGAATTGGCGGCGTGGACGCAGGTGTGCCGGGTGATTTTGAATTTGCAGGAAACGCTTACGCGATATTGAATGAAAGCATCCAACCGCCGACCTCCAAGCACCAGAAAAGCTCCAAGATTCAAGCCCCAAACCATCACGGAGCTACATTTTGGTTCTTGGTATTCGAAGTTTCGCTGGAAGTTGGAGGTTGATGCTTGGTGCTTCTGACTCATGAACAGGCCATTCGACCTTCAAAACTTTCAGCTCGGCATCAATCGCCGCACTTTTCTCTCGCGCTCGGCCTACGGCCTTGGTGCGCTCGCGCTGGCCTCCTTGCTCGATCCGGGGATTCTGTGCGGCGCCCGCGCAGCCACAGCCGAGGATCGCTGGCGTGGGATCGTTAACCCACCGCATTTTCCCGTCCGTGCCAAACGAATCATTCATCTGTGCATGGCGGGCGGGCCGTCGCATCTGGAAAGTTTCGATTACAAACCGGAATTGAAACGCATTCATGGCCAGCCTTTCCCTGAATCTTTCACGAAGGGGCAGCAGCTCGCGCAGTTGCAGAACACACCGCTGAAAGCGCGCGGGCCATTCGTAGATTTTAAGAAACATGGCCAGTCCGGGCAGGAGATCTCCGATCTGTTCCCGCACATCGCCGGCATCGCCGACGATATCTGCATCGTCCGCTCGATGCACACCGAGCAAATCAATCATGATCCGGCCCATGCCTTCATGAACACCGGCACAACGATCAAGGGCCGGCCCAGCATGGGTTCCTGGCTGCTCTATGGCCTGGGCGCAGAGACCGACAATCTGCCCGGGTTCATCGTGCTGACCTCCCGCGGCAAGACCGGTCTGCAGCCAGTTTCGGCGCGGCAATGGTCGAGCGGCTTTCTGCCCAGCCGATTCCAGGGAATTCTGTTTCAGTCCAAGGGCGACGCCGTCCATTACGTCGGCAATCCGGAAGGCGTTTGCCAAAGCACGCAGCGCCAGGTGATCGAAGAAATCAATCGCCTCAACGGCTTGCTGGCCGAAGAACGAATCGACCCCGAAATCCAGACCCGCATCAGCCAATACGAGCTGGCTTTTCGGATGCAGACGTCATTGCCGGAATTGACGGACTTCAGCAAAGAATCTCAAGCAACGCTCGACCGATATGGACTGAAAGAGCCCGGCGATGGCAGTTTCGCGTCCAACTGCCTGCTGGCGCGGCGCCTGGCCGAGCGCGGCGTGCGATTCATTCAACTCTATCATCGCGCGTGGGACCATCACGGCGACATCGAGAAGGACATGCCGGGCGCCGCTAAAGATGTGGACCAGGCTTCAGCCGCGCTGGTGACCGATCTAAAACAACGCGGGCTGTTAGAGGACACACTGATCCTGTGGGGCGGTGAATTCGGTCGCACGCCAATGGGCCAGGGCTCCGGCCGGGATCATCATATCAACGCGTTTTCGATTTGGCTGGCCGGTGGCGGCATCAAGGGCGGTGCGAACTGGGGCCAGACCGATGAACTGGGCTATCGTTACGTCGATGACAACCAGAAGATGCACGTGCACGATCTCCACACGACGATGCTCTACCTGTGCGGCATCGATCACAAACGACTGACCTACCGGTACCAGGGCCGCGATTTTCGGCTCACCGATGTCTCGGGCGAAGTCGCACAGGGGATTATCATTTGAGCCGATCAGGGATCTGCACGGGTTTCGCGAAGCGTATGGAGTGCGCCCGGCTTGCCGGCGCTTTCGGCGGTCCGTGGGCGCATGACAGCGGGAGCAAGCTCTACGCGCTTCAAACGCTCCGCGCTGTTCAGCCGTGGTTGGCACGCCCTGTGGACAGCTGCCCTACCTTCAATGGATTCCGAAAGCACGACATGACGTCCGCGTCCGTGAGCCCGACGCCCGCCCAGAATCCTAAACTCTAAAATGCCAGAGCAAGACCAACTGCCTGGAACGGACACGCCGATTGCGTCGCCGTTCCATAGTGTGCAAGATTGGCGGCGCACCACTGAAGATCCGCGTCATGTCGTATGAAATCATGCACCTACCGCGGCAAGGAATACCCGGACGAAGCCTCGTTTTGCGCGACTGATGGGCAGCCCCTTCGGTCCGTCATTACTCCGCAAACAACGCAACTCCCGGAGGAGAAACACTCCGTGCTGGGCATAGCTTCATTTGCAATCTCGATTGCGGTTGGCGGCTTGATTCTCGGCTAGTTTTTGGTCGCCGGTCTCCTGAATGCGGGCCGGATCGAGCGCGGTCAGAGCTACCCAGGCCAATTGATCGTGGGGTTTGCTCTGATGTTTTTGTTGGCCGTTGATGTTGTGGCATTTGGACTGGGCATCGCGGCGTTATTCCAGGCAGGCAGGAAGCGATTGTTTGGAGTTCTGGGCCTGGTGTTTTCGTCCGCAACAATACTTGGCTCGATTGCACTCGTCGTCGTTGGGCTGATGTATGCTGGGAGGATGACGCGATGACGGCTGCGTCCAGCGGACTGACCTTTTGCCAAACAGCCCTATCAGATTCTCTCTGAAATCGGGCCCTGTCATGGCTTGGTCTTGGACCGCTGAGATCTAGTTCCATGTTCCGCATTCGTGTCAATTGGAGTGAATTCGTGGTTGTCTCCTGCTTTGAAGAGGATTTGGGCTTGCTGGAACACAGCCGATCGAGGACAAATGGTGCAGGCCAGCGCGGCAGTGCAACATCATCATCCCTGAACCATGAAAAAGGAAATCTCAACTTCACTTTTGAAACCAAACTCTTTTACTCGGCGCCAATTTCTCCGCCGCACGACGCTGGCGGCAGGGGCCGCAACCTTGGCTTTCCCTTATGTGGGCAACGTGCTGGGCGCCAACGAACGCATCAACGTCGCCTGCATCGGCGTCGGCGGAAAAGGCGATCAGGACAGCAGCGACGCCTCGGGCTGCGGCGGCAATATCGTCGCCATTTGCGACGTGGACCAGAACACGCTGAATCGCAAAGCCAAACAGTTCGAGAAAAAATTTCCCGAGCTCAAGAAGTTCAACGATTACCGCAAGATGTTGGATGAAATGGGGAAGGACATTGACGCGGTAACGGTTTCGACGCCGGACCACAACCACGGCGTTGCGGCGATCCGCGCGATGAAGATGGGTAAGCACTGTTTCTGCCAGAAACCGCTCGTCCAGACTGTCCTCGAAGCGCGCACGGTGCGTCAGTTGGCCAAGGAAAAGAACCTGGCGACGCAAATGGGCAACCAGGGCAGCGCGGCCACCGGGTTGCGCCGCGCGGTCGAAGTCGTCCAGGCCGGGGTCGTCGGCAAACCTCTGGAATTGCACGTCTGGTCGAATCGTCCGCACTGGCCGCAGGGAGTCGATCGTCCTACGGGCGAGGATCCCGTGCCCGATACTTTGAACTGGGACGCGTGGCTTGGCCCGGCCCCGCAGCGGCCATTCAAGAAGGACGTATATCACACCTTCAAATGGCGCGGCTGGTTTGATTTCGGTACCGGCGCACTGGGTGACATGGCCTGTCACACGGTCAACATGCCCTTCCGAGCGCTGAAGCTCGGCTATCCCAACGTCGTCGAGTGCGAAATGGCCTCGCGCATGTATTCGGAAACATTCCCCAAGACGTCGCGAATCCGCTTTGAATTCCCCGAGCGCGAGGACTTTCCTCCGCTCAAGTTCTGGTGGTATGACGGCAACCCGGGTGACGCTCTCCGGCCCCTGCGGCCGGATGGCAAGGCGATCAAGGAAATCGTCAATACTTACGACGAACTGCCCACCAGCGGTGCGCTCATCATCGGCGACAAGGGAAAATTATTCTCCCCCGACGACTACGGCACGAAATTCTTCTTGGCGATGAAAGGCAAGGACGAGTACATCGCGGGCGATCAGCACGAAGCCTGCAAAGACGTGCCGCAGACCCTACCGCGCTCACCTGGGCACATGACCGAATGGTTCCGCATGATGAAGATCGGCACGCCGGCTTATTCCAACTTCGAGATCGCGGGTTACCTGGCCGAGGTCATTTTGCTCGGCTGCGTCGCGCTGCGGGTTGGCGAAGGCAGGCGCATGGAGTGGGATGGGCCGAACATGCGCTCGCCGAATCTGCCGGAGGCCGCACAGTTCGTCCAACGCCACAATCGGCCAGGCTGGGAAGCGGCAGCAACTTGAGGCTCAAGCCAGAATATCAGTGACGACGTGGGCGGGCTCGACGCCGGTGAGCTTTTGATCGAGCCCCTGGTATTTGAACGCCAGCTTTTCGTGGTCGATGCCGAGTTGGTTCAGGATCGTCGCGTGCAAGTCGCGGATATGCACCGGGTTCTCGGCGATGTTGTAGGACATCTCGTCGGTCTTGCCATAGACGAAACCGGGTTTGATGCCGCCGCCGGCCAGCCAGAGACTGAAGCAGCGCGGGTGATGATCGCGCCCGTAGTTTTTCTCGGTGAGGTTGCCCTGGCAATAGATGGTGCGCCCAAATTCACCGCCCCAGACGACCAGCGTCTCGTCGAGCAACCCGCGTTGTTTCAGGTCCTGGATCAGGCCGTAGCAACCCTGGTCAACGTCTTTGCACTGGGAAGCGAGATCGCGCGGGAGGTCGCCATGCTGGTCCCAGCCCCGATGAAAGATTTGGACGAACCGCACACCCCTCTCGATAAGGCGGCGCGCGAGCAACGCCGAGCTGGCGAAGGTGCCGCGCTGTTTGGATTCTGGCCCATATAGTTCGTACGTCTTTTCCGGTTCGTGTGAAAAATCGACCAGATCGGGAATACTGGCCTGCATGCGGAAAGCCATTTCGTATTGCTGCGTGCGGGTCTGGATTTCAGGGTCGCCGATGGCCTGGTAGGCGCGCTGGTTGAGAGCGCCGATACCGTCGATCATTTCACGGCGCAATTCGCGCGAGATACCCGCCGCGTCCTGAAGGAACAGCACGGGATCTCCCTTAGCGCGCAGTTCGACGCCCGCGTATTTGCCGGGAAGGAAGCCGGAGCCCCATAGCCGGGCGGAGATGGCCTGCACATTCGAATAAGGGCTGGAATGGGTGGCATGCAGCACGACGAATGTGGGAAGGTCCTGGTTCAGTGAGCCGAGTCCGTAGGATAGCCAAGAGCCGATAGAGGCTTTGCCGGTAATCATCGAGCCGGTATAAACAAGCTGGTTTGCGGGCTCGTGATTGATGGCGTCGGTGTGCATCGAGCGGATGATGCAGAGGTCATCCACGATCTTCGCGTGCCAGGGAAGCAGCTCGCTCACCCAGGTGCCGCACTTGCCATGTTGCTCGAACTTAAACACCGACGGCGCCAGCGGGAACTTGTCCTGGCCGGCCGTCATGCCGGTGAGGCGCTCGCCTTGCTGCTTGAGCCAATCCTTGATGTCTTCCTTAAAGCGGGTCTGCAGCGCGGGCTTGTAGTCGAAAAGGTCCACTTGCGACGGGGCGCCGATCAGGGAAATGTAAATCGCGCGTTTCGCTTTGGGAGCGATCTGCCAGAGATTGTTCGCGATTTTTTCACCCTGGGCAGAAACGCCGAACGCGCGCGGCCCGAGCAGTGAGCCCAGCGCGGCCACGCCGAGGCCGGTGCTGGTCTTTCGGAAAAACTGCCGGCGCGTGAGGGCCGAGTTGAAGTCGTGAAGATGGTTAATGAATTGGGGATCGATTTTCATTTTGTCAGTGATTCGTCCAGGTTCATCACTTCACTCGCCACCAACGTCCAGGCCGCAAGTTCCGCGACAGGGAGGTGTTCGTCGGGTTTGGATTCGCCGACGGCGACCAGGGATTGGGCGGCGGCGGTATCGGCACGATAAGCTTTGAGCGCCCGCTCGTGCATTCGGCGCAGGACCGGGCGTTCTTTGGCGTTCAAGTCGCGGGCCAGGAGCGGTTCGGTGATTTGGTCGAGACAGGTGTCAAAATCTTTGGATGAGCTAAGCGCCTTTGCCGCCAATTGGCGAGCGGCTTCGACGAACTGAGGATCGTTCATGGTGACGAATGCCTGCAGCGGCGTATCCGTGCGATCGCGCCGCGTGCAAAAGACTTCCCGGCTGGGGGCGTTCAGAATCTCCATGGACGGCGGCGGAGCGATGCGCTTCCAGAAGGTGTACAGCGAGCGGCGATGGAGCGCGTCACCGTGATCCTGTGTGTAAACGCGCGTATTGGAATCTTTCATCGCGACGGCTTCCCATACTCCTTCCGGCTGATACGGTTTGACCGGCGCGCCACCAACTTTTTCCACCAGCAAGCCGGACGCGGCCAGAGCCTGGTCACGGATTTCCTCCGCTTCGAGCCGCACATGGGGCCCGCGGGAGTAGAGTCTATTTTGCGGGTCCTTTTCCAGCTTCTCGGGCGAAACGATCTCGCACTGGCGATACGCGGCGCTCAGGACCATGGTCTTGACGAGCTGGCGAAAGTTCCAGCCGGAGTCCATAAATTCTACGGCCAGCCAATCAAGCAGATCCTGGTTGGTAGGGCGGGCGCCTTTGACACCGAGGTCCTCGGTGGTTTCAACAATCCCAACGCCGAACAAGTGCGACCAAATGCGATTGACCGTGACACGGGCAGTGAGCGGGTTATCGCGCGAAAGCAGCCAGCGCGCCAGGCCCATTCGGTTGCGCGGCAAGTCTGGCGCCATGTGCGGCAGGGCCTCCGCAGTAGCGGCGCTGACTTGCGCGCCTTTGGACGCATAATTGCCGCGAACCAAAATGTTCGCGACCGGCTCGCTGTCCTTTTTCTCCTCCATAATGAGCGTCGTAGCGCCCCGCTGGCGGAATTCGTCTTCTTCGGACTTAAGCTGAGCCAGTTCGGCCTGGAGTTTCTGGATGGGTGGATCGAACGCGGTGAGGTACAGCTCAAAGAGCGCCTGAGACTGCTCAGGCGCGCGCTGATCCGCAGGCGTCGCGAGATATTCGCGGACCAGCCCGGGGGTGGCGATCTGTGCGATATCAACAGGCGTCAGCGCCCGCTGGTAAAAGCGGAGATCCTGCACGAAGACTTTTCCACCGGTGATGGTATCGACCACGCCCTCTTTGTCGGAACGGCCACCCAGGCGAAACGGGACATTGACGTAAATGCTCTTACCCAGGTCGTTATTGTTCACTTCCACGTCTGCCTTGCGGCCATCGATGAACAGGGCAATCGCGTCCGCTCCATTGCGCTTGCCGTCGAAAACAGCCATGACGTGATGCCAGTGACCCGGTATGAGGCTTTCCTTGGCCGTGACTTTAAGGGCTTTTTCCGGCCATTGCTCGGCGATATGAATTGTGGGCCGTCCGGAAGTAAGGAAGAAATCCCAGCCGCGAAAGCCTTGGGCCTTGTTCATGCGCGAGAAGACAGCGCCGCTCGGCTTATCTTCGATATAGAGGAATGTGCCGTAGCTGGCCTTGCCGGAGCGTGTGAAGGTGGGCGTAGCGTTTTTGACTGCTGTGCCCTCGCCAACGAGCGGGGCTTGTCCGAACGGACCTGGATGCCGTTCGCTCGGGCCAGCCCATTCAACGACTTCGCCCTGAAAGGTGCCGCGGAATGGTCCCGAGACTTCGGTGAGCGGAAGTGACACCAGCGGGCGGCTTTCCTCGGCTGGCTCCTCCCAACGAGGCGCGGGCGACGCGGTCTGTCGCTCGAGCCACTGATCAAAGTCAGCTTTTGCGACCCCTTTTCGCTCCTCGCTCAACTTCCGGTTGGCGGCGATCGCCTGCTGCAATTCTTCCCAGCGGGGACGATCCTGCCGCACGGGAACAAACAGCAGAGGAGGGGTGTTGCCGTTGACGCTGTTATCCAGCGCCGGCTGCGTGCCGTTCCTGAAGAAGGCGGTCATCGAATAAAAATCCTTCATCGTGATTGGATCGAACTTATGATCGTGGCAAGTTGCGCAACCAGTCGTAAGCCCGAGCCAGACGGCGGAAGTCGTGTCCGCGCGGTCCTTGGCATAGATAGTGGCGTATTCCTCCGGGATGGCGCCGCCCTCGCCGGTCGTCGGAAGGAGGCGATTGTAACCCGAGGCAATTTTTTGTTCCATCGTCGCCTCGGGCAGCAGGTCCCCGGCGAGTTGTTCGATGGTGAATTCGTTGAACGGCATATTCGCCTTGAACGCTGCGATGACCCAATCGCGATACAGCCAGATACTGCGGGAATGGTCGTGATGGATGCCCTGAGTATCAGCGTAACGAACAGCATCGAGCCAGTGGCGGGTGAATTGCTCGGCGCAGGCATCGCTGGCCAGCATCCGATCCACGGCCTTTCCGTATGCATCGGCGGAGCGATCGCGGAGGAAATCCTGCAGTTCATTCGGCGAAGGCGGCAGGCCAGTCAGATCGAAACTCAAGCGCCGCAGCAAGCGCGCCTTTTGTTCCTCGGGATTTGGTTTCAGCCCGTTCTCGGCAAGCTTGCGCGCGACGAAACGGTCGATGGGATTTTTCGCCCAGCGCGCGCTGGCCTGAGGTACGGTTGGACGGACCGGCGGAATTAGCGACCAATGCTTTTCGTAAACGGCCCCCTGGGAGATCCACTTCTCGATCAGCGCGATTTCCTCTGGCTTGACTTTCTTGCGCTCCGAAGCCGGAGGCATGATGTCGTCGTCCGTGGCTTTGAGCCGGCGCATGACCTCGGAGGCCTCTGGGTGGCCTTTTACGATGACGGGCTTGCCGTCCTCGCGCGGTTCGAACGCAAACTGCTCGCGATCGAGCCGCAGCGGACGCTTCTTGGGCTTGCGCGTGGCGGAGTCCGGCCCGTGACAGGGGTAGCAGTATTCCGACAGGATCGGCTGGATCTGGTTGTTGAACGAGACTTTGTCGGAGGCCTGCGCGGCGCGGGCTGTCGTCACGTGTACGAACAGCATCACGCCCGCAGAAACGCCAATCATGCTCAGGAGCAAAGGACCCATCATATCAGACGATATAATGTGGCTGAAAGGCCGGGAAGTTTCAAATGGATTTGCCGTTCTCGTCCGCGTTTCTTCCACGAAAATTGCGGCGGATCATAATCAACCTTATTGAAGAAGAATGCGCGTTAGGCGCAGCGCCGACGACGACGCTTCTTGGACGATACCGAACGAATGACCACCGGCCCGCGGCCGGCGCGCGCAAACGGGACGCGATTGCGAGCGAGGGCTTCGTCGATTAGGCGGGCGACCGCCGGACGAGCGAGCGTGGACGCGCCCTCCAGGTGAATCCAGCGCGCCTGGGCGGACCCCTGCAACAATTTCGAAGGATCCGTCAATTCCTTACCACGACTGAAGTAAAACTTAACGCCGTCCACGCTCGCGCGGATTGCAAAAACGCCCTCGTACCCACGCTCGTTCGGTGAATAGCTGATGACGAAAAAGCCGGAATACTCATACACCACCTCATGGGCGGTGGGCAGACGCTTTCGCAGCCACAGTCGCATTGCGTCCATGAGCCGTTGATGCGCGGGCGCGAACTTGGCGATAAGCCTACGCAACTCGGCTTCTGCCGATCGTCGCGCCACCGCAGACTGGGTGCTCAGATGTGAAGTGCTCATGACTTGAAAATCCGCCAACGGTGCGGCTCGCGTACCGCCGCCGACAGCAACGGTTGAGCGCAGAAATGATAGTCGATTCGCAAGTACATGACGAACGGAAACCGGTGGCGGCGGTTACGTGCAGCTGCCTTTGTTGGGCCTCATATAAAAACCTTACTTCTCCAATCCCTCGCGAAACGGCTGCTGCCGCTCGTAAAGCGTCAGGCGTTTCTGCATGTCCGCCCGGTCCTCTTTCGTTGCTCCTTTCATTCTAATCGCGCTCTTTTGGTAACCCACGGCTTTTTGGAAGTCGCCGGCCTCGGCGTGCGCTGCTGCTAGGGTATCGATCCTCGCCCAGTTCACCCACGCGGTCAGCTCACATGCCTTCGTCGCCTCCGCGACTGCTTCCTTCCCATCGCGAAACTCCGCTTTCGGACAGGTCGCGCGCAGCCAGCCGAGACCGCTGTAGCCCAGATGGTTTGAAGGATCAAGCCGAATGGCTTCGCCGAAGTCGCTCACCGCCTTTTCATATTCCCCTTTCCTGCTGTACTCATTGCCGCGCATAGCTCGAGCCGCGGCATTTCCTGGGTTCAGACTCAGACCCGCATTCCAGTCAGCAATGGATCGGTCAACATCTCCCGTCGCATTGTATACGGCGGCGCGCTGCATGTAGGCACCAGCGTTCGTTGGGCAGAGCCGAAGTGCCTCGTTGAAGTCGAGGATCGCCTGTTTAAACTCACGCTTGGCGCGGTATGCGGTCCCGCGATGGCAGAAGAATCTGGCATTCTCAGGGTCCAACTGGATTGCCTTCGTAAAGTCGCTGATGGCACGGTCCAGGTGGCCCTGCGCAAAATAGGCGCCGCCACGGTATTCATAGACCAAGGGATCTTTCGGATTGTTCTGTATGGCCTCGTTAAAACTGCTAATCGCGTTCACCCAATCGTTGCTGCGGGTGCTGGCAATGGCCCGGTCATGACTGCTCGGGCGATTGGTCTCCTGCGCCATCAGCAGGCTCGCCGGTAGGGCCACGCCGCAGATCGCCATGACCCACGTGCGGTCGGGACGCCATGCTCTGCACTTACTCTGCGTGTTCATAGGATGCTGGATTGGTCAAAGCCCAACGGCGAGGTGAGCGATGGCGGCGGACATGAGACGGTCGAATCGGCAAAACAGTGCCGCCCGCCGCCATTAGCTCCACTGACTCGTTGGGCAAAATCATTTCTTCTTTCTGCGCTTCCAGTAACGAATGCCCCGCATCTCCCGCTCCAACTCATCCATCCCGTCAGGGCCAACCGGACCAGTGAAAGGCTTGGACAGAATGGCGCGTGCCTGTGCCATCTTCCGGAAGACCTTGTGGCGCTGAATGAAATCGGTGAGTGCCGCATCATGCTCCGCACCAGTCATATCATACGAAGCCGAACCGACGTGATCGAGCGAGACAACAAACTCATTAAGCGTTCGCAAAACAGCGAGCACTTCCTTTCGGGAATAGGTGACTTTAGTGTTAGGACGCCTCATATCATGCCCAGACCGTATGGCTTAACAAAGTGAAAGAGCGGGTGTTTGATTCCGGTTGTAAACGTGGGTTATCCGCCGAAGCGGACCTATCCACAATGTTAGAGACCCGGCTTGGAGCTGGGTCGTTGATAACA